>JAEEGI010000342.1_pt1 | contig 177798 bp, 132 predicted proteins | sample 8958751 | NCBI WGS metagenome assembly JAEEGI01 (sample SAMN16246545, study PRJNA631951) | gut metagenome | biome: gut microbiome; feature: rumen; material: KS-attached | host: Bos | place: Iran: Karaj | collected 2018-10 | reverse complement strand
AGGCTATGGCACAGGTAAGGGCATTGCCAACATCGTCAACTTCGACCCTGTTCGCACCACCGCCGTGAAACTCGAAATCGTGCAGCCAGAAAAGCACTCCTGCGGCGTGTTTGAGTGGAGCGTGAAATAAGTATAGTGAATATCAATAGGATGTTTCTAAATAAAGTGAACCCCAGAAGTTTCAGTCTAACTTCTGGGGTTCATTATGTATTTACTATTTGTTCAATGATTGATTATAAACTTCTACTTCATGCCTTATAGTCTGTTTGACAGTTTCCCAATCCACACAATCAAACATATACGGCATAGGCTGTTGGTCAGCATCACCAAAGTATGCCATGCTCAACAAGGCACGATATTCTGAACCATCTGGGTATTTCTGGAGATATAGTTTCAATAATTCACTGAATGAAAAATGCTGTAAAAGAAAATAGATGTCGATAAAATCCTTCTTTGTGCCTCGACCAATAACGGCATTTACCTTCATAGCAGCAATATCTTTGGGTGATGCAAGACATAATCCTTCTTCAATAACAGGGTTGTCAATCCATGCATAACCATAGTTGACGATATCTACTTTCACACCATTTAGGAAATAAGCCTTTATGTTTTTGCTATGCCCTCCAACCACGACTTGTTCCACTTGCTCTTTCAGTGCTTCAGTCAATTCATCCCAATCCTCTGATATTTCTCCAAAGAAATCAAGGTCAACAGAACGACGATGGCCATATTGCAGGGCAAGTGAGGTTCCCCCCACCAGTCTCATATCCTCCAACTCAGGCATTTGCATGAGTGTTTTCAAGAGTTCCAAAGTGTTGGGCAAGACTGTCTGAAGTGATAGCATCTGTAATCCTCTTCTTTAGTGTGCGAAATCGTGCAAATGAAAGCCAGACAAACAGGATTGAGTGTACGCAATTTCTTACATTCCTCCACAATTTTGTCAAGGCCGTAGTAGCGGTTGATGAGTAACCAATCATTCATCTCGCCATACTCCAACACACGTTGGATGATATAGCCTTGGTTTTCATCCATCTTCAAATCAGATAGACGAACATCCCAAAACAGGTTGGGCGAAAATCGACTGATACATTCCTGACTACTCATATCGGTTGCAAAAGTACACATTTTTTGTGTTTCACCAAAGACTTTGTCATATTGTTTGATGACATTTTTTACGACTGTTCACTAATTTTTGTTTATCTTTGCAAGCAATATTGCAAGAACACTATTTCTATATAACACCTCGTTTCAAAAAACAATCCGACAAGTTTTTTGAACCTAACTAAAAAGTAAAGAATAAAATGAAGATGAAAGTATTATTATCCATTTTGGTTCCTTTTGCATTTGTGTCTGCTATTGCTCAACCTTCTGCAAGCTACTATCAAAGTATCAATGGTTTAAAAAAAACTGAGCTGAAGTCGAAGCTGAATACGATTTTATCCAACCATACCAAACTCTCGTATGATAATCTTTGGCAGTATTATGAAAAGGTGGATTATCTGCCTCAGACCAACGAATCGGGGCAGCATCTTATCATGGATTACTATTCCGCAAGCCTTCACTATTTCACAGGAAACGGTAAGGATCCTTCGGGTATGAATAAGGAACACGTAGCACCTCAGAGTTGGTGGGGTGGAGGAACAACTATTGCCGTGGGTTCTGACCTTTTCCAAGTGCTTCCTTCTGAGACTCAAGCAAACGGCAATAAGAACAACTATCCGTTAGGGGTTGTTTCTGGCTCTCCTTCTACCTCTAATGCTCGCATGAAAACGGGATACGACAAGACGGGACAAATGGTGTTTGAGCCATGCGATGAATACAAGGGAGATTTTGCACGTATTTATTTCTATGTCGCTACCTGCTATCCAAACGTGGAATGGGTTGCTTATAATGCCAATAATAACAACACAGCTTTCACCAAAGAGGATTATCCTACACTAAACGCTAATATGAAAGAAATGCTGCTGGAATGGCATCAAAACGACCCTGTGAGTGAGTGGGAAATCACCCGAAACAACAGAGTTGAGAAAGAGCAAAAGAATCGAAATCCTTTCATCGATTATCCTAATTTGGCATTCTACATTTGGGGAGATAAGACGACAGAGGCTTTTGACCTTTCCACTCAAACGCTTTACAAATTCTCCGATGAAACGGATGAAGAATTTTATTATCCAGCGATTAAGCAACAAGAAAACCTTTTTGTTGAACCATTCTCTGATATTACTTTAGGAAATGACACCGATACAAGCGGCTCAGGTACTCTTTGGAATGGAAACTCCAATATCACAAGTGTCAATACGGTTTACCAAGCAGGTGGTGCCGTTAAATTGGGAACAGGAAGTAAACCAGGCTCATTGACCACTCGACAAATCACTTTTGATGGTGGAAAACTCATTCTTGAAATCGACGTAAAGGGTTGGACCACCGTGGAAGGAAAGCTGAATGTTTCTGTCAATGGAGGAACCACTAAATCCTACTCTTACACAGCAAAGATGTCAGATGATTATGAAACAGTCCACATCGAATTGGAGAATGTTCCTAAGAATCCATCTTTCACCATTTCCACTTCTGCTAAGCGTTGTTTCATCACGGAGATTCGTGTGATGTCACCGAAGAAAGAAAATGAAGAAATCGCTTTGAGTCATGAATGTGTGACATATTACACGACATGTCATTTGGATTTCTCTCCATGTGGAAATGATTTGAAAGCCTACATAGCATCTTCTTACAAGGATGGTACACTCTATTTGAAACGAGTTCAGCAAGTACCAGCTAATTCAGCGCTCATACTTGTTGGAACAGCCAACCAAAGCTACACCATTCCTGCGATGGCAGACACGCCAGAATTTTTCCCAAATCTCTTGGTTGGAGTTCATGCCGAAACCGTCATTCCGCAAACTAAGGGCAGTTACACGAACTTTATTTTCAATGAAGGAAGTGTAAGTAGCAGTTCTTTCCAATCCGCAGAAGCGACGCTTAACGCTGACAAATGCTATTTGCGATTACCAACAAGTTATATTGGTTCTGTTCAGACCGTATCACTCTCATTCGACCAGCAATTCGATGTGAACCATGATGGTAGCATCAATATCTCAGATGTCGTCACCCTCGTGAATTTCATCCTTGGAAATTAAGGGATAAATATAATTAAAAGGCAGGCAGGGAAGAAGCTCGGAGCTTCTTCCCTGCCTTTTTTATCTGATAATATTTGGTGTCTGCTAAAAGGCTGAATTGTGGGTTTATTATCGGATGGTGGTGAAGTTCTCGTTGATGGTGAAGGTCTTTTCGTATCCCGTTGTCTTCACGGTGTAGGTGTTACCGAGCTTGAAGGCTGGACTGCCAACAAGGCTGGCACTTCGACGCAGGGAGAAAGGAACGGTTAGTTTTTCGAGGACTTTTCCTTTGTCATCTAAGACATAGATGGGGTCATCCTTGACGATGTTGACGCCGATGAGTAGCACTGTAGGTTGCTTGGCGGTTGCATTCGTAGGCACGGAAGGCATTTCGCCCATACCACCACCAACCGTGAAGATAGTACCACCCTCAACGTACAAAGGAGAGAAGTCGCAGTCGAGTCCCTCTTCTGGCGAACCCACCTGACTAAAGGCAATGACCGTGCCTCCATTGATGACGATGGCAGAGTCGGGATTCTGGGTATTGTTACCACCAAAAGGCATGAAGAAGCCACCCTCTGGATTGGAATCGACGGCATCGTTACCCGTACTGCGAGCAACGACATGACTTCCGTTGAATACGATAGTTGCATTGGCGTTGATGGCATCATCAGGAGACAACACATCGACGTTTCCACCATTGAAGACAATACCTTTCTTACCTTCTATTCCCTCCGCTCCAGCAGTGGAGGTGCGCACGGTCACGTTGCCACTGTTGATGTAAATCGTACCTTTCGACGCTATGCCCTTGGTGGAAGCGACATACTTATGCTTGCCAGCGAAACCACCGAAGCCACCCTGCACACTGTCGTTCTCATCACGATTTCCGAAAGGAAAGCCGCCACCAAAGTCTGGGAAGCCACCACGCATTGTGCTATCGTTGCCCATCGGGAAACCACCAGGGAAGCCATCACCGAAGTCAGGGAAGCCACCACGCATCGTGCTATCGTTACCCATCGGGAAACCACCAGGAAAACCGGGGAAGCCGCCACCAAAGTCTGGGAAGCCACCACGCATCGTGCTGTCGTTACCCATTGGGAAACCACCAGGGAAACCGGGGAAGCCGCCGCCGAAGTCAGGAAAGCCGCCACGCATTGTGCTGTCGTTCTCTTCATGGTTTCCGAAGCCTGGGAAACCAGGGAAACCAAAGCTAAAAGGCTTTTCTCCCAGATTATTACCCGAAGTCGTCACGTTGAGGGTGAGGTCCTCGATGATGATATCTTTCTTTGTCTTGATGCCTCGGCAACCGTCGCCAGTGGCAATGACATTAAGGGTGCCCTTACCAGAGAATATGAGTTTGCTTTTCGCCCAAATGACCGCAGCCTTATGGTTGACAGTATCGTTACAAGCAGTGATGGTGAGGGTATTCTCCGTACCTTTGGCAGCCACCACCTCCACTCTTTTCGCATTCTTCAAGTGGAATGGAGCACCCTCCTGACTGGTCAAGTTCAAGCCATCGAGTTTTATCTTCGCCTTTCCAGCAGTTTTCAGGATGAGTTGTCCATCGTCGCTCTTGCCCTTCAGTAAGAGGGTGAGCTTGTGGTCAGTGTATTGGCTTTCAACACTCACTTTGGCACCATCTACAGTCACATTCACACTGTCCTTTGTGGTCTGTGTCACCTTTGCGGAGGAACCTTTGTAGCTGATAGTGATATCTTCAGCATAAGAAACGTTGCCCATCAACATAGACAACGCCAATAAAACAATCTTTTTCATTTCGTTTTCTTTAGCTATCTGTCTATTAGACGGGCAAAAGAGCAAAAAGTAAAAAACAAGGACAAAAAAGAGTCAACAAATTATCACAAATGAACACGAAAAGAAGAAAAAGGAGACAGAGCGGCCCCCTCCCAACCTCCCCGAGGGGAGGAGTTGGCCATCCGGATGGCTTCCCTCCCCCTTGGGGGAGCTGGAGGGGGCTGGAAGGGGCTACTTTTGGGGATTATCTGAAGCGTTAGCTCGACGAAAGTCAAGCGTTCCTTTGAATTCAACTAGTTGCCGAGGGCTCGTTATCGAAACGGCGAGCCCTCGGCGTTGCGATAACGAGGGCTCGCTATAAAAACGTTGAGGGCTCGGCTTTTCAGTAAAAGCGAAGGAAAGGTTCAGTTCAAATGAAGGGGGGCTTCGGCTAAACCGAAGCCAACGGTGGCTGAAATGACTATCGCAGAAGAATGAATGATAGCTACTTGACGAGAATCTTCTTGCCTCGGTGGATGTTGATGCCTGGCACAGGGGTGGTGTGGCGCATGCCATCGAGCGTGTAGTAATAAGGGTCGTCTGCAACGGAATGAGGAGCATCGTTGGCAATGTCGTGGATGCCGGTGTAGTAAGCAGATTCGTCGTAGTCAGTGGCAAGTGAGGTGTAGAGATTGGCTGCACCTGGGGTTGGATGACTGAACACGTAGTGAGCTGTGGTGGCATCAGGATAGAGACCTACAGATTCCTGCGACGTGTGAGGCATGTAAGTGAGTGTGTCGGCATAGGAATGGTCGGCAGCGGTGAGAACGATGCTACCACCTTCAGCTGCCAACTTGAAATTGGCATGAATCTGTCGGTCGGAATCCAATTTGTCAGCCCAAATTACGAGATAGCCATGAGGTGGGATGATGGTGGAGTAGCGTGCATCGACAACCGACGCTTCAAGAATTTGGAAACGTTCAGGCTTGTTGAGGTTGTCGCTGATATACATGCCTGCAACATCCACTTCCTCGGAACTGCTGTTGTAGAGCTCTATCCAGTCGTTATGCTTGAAGTATTCGTTGGTGTAAATACCATTGGCAGCGCTGACTTCATTGATTTTCACAGGATGGAGGTCGCTGTCAGCGGTGTCAGGAAGTGGTGCGAAACAAGCCACGAGGTTGATTTCACCCGTTGAAGGGAGAGTGTAAGTGGCATCTGTGGAAACGAATTCGCCATCATCCATACTGTCGCCCCCCATCAAGACAGCCGAAAGGGAAGCATCCCAATAGATATCTGAGGAACTGCCAGAATTGTTGTGCACTTCCACTGCGATGAGGTTCGTACCTTTATGGAAGAGCGAAGCAGAAAGCGAGATGGTTCCCGAAGCAGGATTATCGGGAGCGTAGGTAGAGGCGAAAGTGGAGTAGGATGGGGTGCCGTCAGGCATGAGATAGCGTCCTGCTTCCTTGCCATTCACGTAAATGACGAATCCGTCGTCGGCATCCCAATCGAGGGTGAAACTATCGCTTGAAGTAGGTTCAGCATCGAGGGTTACCACCTTCTGGAAGTAGTAAGTAGGTCGCTTGTTGTTGCTGTCGGTGCCATAGCTGAGAACGGTGCTATAGACGGAGTTGTTGGAACCGAAACCAAGCGGTGCCTTTCCTTGCTGCCAAGTGGAGTTGAGTTTGGATTTCCAGTCGGTGGCATCTTGCGAACCCCTGTCGTAGTATCTCCAAGAGGATGCCTTATCGAAGATGGATTTGCCCTTTGTCAGCGTTTCAGGACTGCTCCAACCGAGGAAACGATAACCTGCAGGGGCTTCAGCACGAAGGGTGGAAGGAGCAAAGATGTAACCACTGAAACGGTCTGTAGGGAGCTGCTGCTCGTTGTAGAAGATGCGCGCGGTTGGGAGCGTGGAAACGATGGTAGCTTTCTGTTTGGTTGTGGAAGAAAGCTTCATTGGGGAATAGTTGCGCAAGGTGTTGGTCATTGTGTTCTGACGGCTGGCAGTGAGTTGGTTGCGCAGTTCGTTGGCTGTATTCGCAGGGGAAGGAGCCCAGCTCCACCAGCCTCCGCCACCACCTTCGAGTGCCATAGGGGCGGTGACGCGCTGTTCGAGTTCATCGACAATCTCCTTGCAACGATTAGGCTCAAACACGCATCCAGCCACAATGCAGAAGGCATCGATGAAGCGTTTGCGGAATGTGTCGTTCTTCAACATGTTGAGGAAGATGGTGACGAGTTCTATTTCGGCGGTGATTCGAGTGATTTTCCGTCCGTTTGCGTCGTAGGTGTCGTAAAGGTCATTGAATGTGAAAGTCTTCTCCTTGGCGAAGTCGCTGAAAGAAGTGCCGGTGCGGTTGAAGGCGAAGTCGAGGTCAAAGATGACGAAGCGGAAACGTCCGTCGTTGGAACGCTGACGATAGCCTTTCCAGTTGTTGTGTGGCCAGTCGTTGCTGCCGAGGTAGAGTTCAATAGCCATGTAGTTGATGTACTCGTCCATATCGACGAGCTTGCAGATTTCGGCGTAGTTGTCCTCGTTGTCTGCATTCTCAGCAAGCTTGTACCATTGCAAGAGTGCCTCCTTGTCGCCCGCCTTCTGCACATAACCCGAGTCGGGACTCATCTCGAACTGGTCCATGTCATCGGTGTCGATGCCCCAGTTGCTGGCAGCGAAATGCTTGTTGTTGGTTTCGCGCATGTTGAGGAGTCCGATGAACTGACCGTTAATGAAATGGAGCACAGGCTGATAGCTCTGGCAATCCACATCGAGCGAGGTTCGGGATATGATGGTCTGAAGAGCAGGGTCCTTGAAACGGCAGTTGTTGTCGTTTCCTCCGTTACGAATTTGGAGCGACTTGTGGCGTAAGAACGGTTTATCCTCGAAGAAAGCGTAAGGGAAATAGTTGATACCACCTTCGTAGGATTTCTGTGCGGTCAATTTGAAAGAATGAGGAGTCCACGCACGGCTCCATCCTCCGCAGGCACTGATGTCGCATTCCTGATTGAGCAGGATGTTGCCATCGGCATCGAAATACTCAAAATTGACAGGGCGGTCCCAGTCCATGTTCCAGTTGCACTTGCCTGAATTACCATTGCCAGGACGTCCGTTCACGCCCTGCACGAAGATGCCGAGCGAGTCGCCATAGAGAAAGGCATCCTTGCCAACCACAGAGATGACAGGAAGCGTGTAGCCATCGTTATGCTTCAAGTAAGAACGAGTGACGACGGGACTTGGCAACATACCATTCTTGAAAAGACGAACACGGAGGACGGTGTTGTTGGAAATGTTGAAGGAACCCGTTGTGGAACGCGAACCATTCGTGAGGGTAGGGGTGCTACCATCCGTGGTGTAGCGGAGCGTACAACCTGCAGGTATGGTGACAGTTGCCGTGAAGTTGTTCTTAAAGAAAGATGATGGATGGGAGATGATAGGTTCTTCCAAACGTTCCACAGCAAAACTGCTCTTGGTGTTGGAAGAGCCCGGAGTAGGGTTGGCGGTAAAGCTCCAATCATTGCCACCATCGGTGGTGCGGGCATACGAAACACGAGAAATGGCTTCGGGATAGGATTGGGAAAAGAGCAGATTTCCCTTGATGTCGGAAATATAGATGGTGCCACCATCGCAATCGAGTTTGAAGCCTATTTGCGTCTTGGCATATTGGGAAAGGTGGTCGAACCAAATGGTTTTGAAACCATGAGCAGGCACGTAAGAAATGGAAGGAGAAAGCAAGTGGAGCTTGAGATTCTCGGGGTCGTTGCTGATGTAGCAATTACGTAAACTAAGTGCTTGGTCGGTAGGGTTATAAACTTCTATCCATCCTCCGAAATTGAAGGAAGGGTCCACAAACATGTCCACGTTGGCAGCCATGATTTCATTGATGACCAATTCGCTCTGTGCCTTACTGGAATGTGAGAAGAAAAACAGAGCGATAAAAAGAACAAACGCTTTCTGCATAAGCTGATGATAAAACATAGTTATTTTGTTTGATTTAAATGAGTCTTATTTTAAAACGTTTAAAGTTTAAAGTTTAAAGTTTAACGAAGTTACAAGGTTCAGGAATCCTTATAAATCCTATAAATCCCTGATTGGCTACGCCGAGCTAAAGGTTCACTTTCCACTCTTTAGGAACTTGATGGAGCGTGTGCGTCCGCCTTCCGTCCAAGAAACGATGTAGGTGCCTGGAGGGAGATGCGAGAGAGAGCATTCCTCTGAGGCAGGGAAGCTGACGAGCAACAGGCCATTCAAGGCATGAACGCGAGCTGTGAACTGAAGCTCGGAGAGGTTTTCAGCACCGAAATGAAGTGTCTGCGTAGCAGGGTCGTATGCCAAGGCATAGTCGAGGTTGGAAACGGTGCGGATGCTATTGGCTCCAGGGATTTCAGCCGATTCGCTCACGAACCACTGACGATTGGTGCTCGTGGCATTGCGAACATCGGAAGTGTAACTGAGAATGGATGTACCGTCACTCCTACTACCGCCATTGAGATTGATGGCGTGCGACGTGTATTTATTGACGATGTTGAAGCGTCCCGAAGTGCCTTGAGGGGTGATACGCCACAACTGACGGTCGTCGTTTTGATTGGCTTTTGCCACTTGAAGCTGCGTACCCACGTTAGTGGTGGCAGTGGAAGTACCTATGGTAGGGTCGGAGAGTGCCAGATTGTTCAGGCGATTCTCGATGAAGTAGTAGTCACCGACAGGTGTGATTTTCCAATCCTGAGAAAGATGCGTTTCATCTTCAGTCCACGAGCAAATGAGTGAACCTTCAGCTGGGAGATTCTCATCGTTATAGGCTTCTCGGGAGGCATTGTAGATGTCGAGTGCATTCTGAGTGTTGGTGTTGAGAATATGGAAATAATGGGTCTGCGTGGCAAAGAGTTCGGCAGGGTCGAACACCTTCTTGCTGGCAAAGGCATGACGCAGATAATCCATGTGGATAGTGATGTAGTCCTTCAAGTCGGAAACATATTCATCATACGTGGAATAAAGCACACGCTCGTTATACATACGGGTGGAGATGCCCCATTTCCTATAGTTGATGACGATGGATTCTTGGAGTAAATCCACGAGACTGTCGATTTTCTGCATGAGGAAATCTTCGAGTCCACCATCCACCACTTCCTTGTAGCGATTGTTTACCTTCGTACAGAACCAAGGGTCGAGCCACATCCGGTTCATCCATATCTTGGTATCGCCATAGCCATTGTCGGTCATCAGCATCCTGCTGGTGTCGCCCAATCGCTTGTCGTTGCCGTATGCGATGTCGTAGTCCCAAAGAGGACCGAAATAGAGTAGGGAGTCCTGTTGGTTCTTGTAGAAATAGGTGCTGTAGTAGCCATCGATATTTCCCGAAATCTCCGTGGCAAGAAACCAATTGATGAGCGAAACGGAATCCACATAGGCACGATACCCCTGTTTGGGGTCAGTGAATTGTTCGCTGAAGAGCACCGACTCAAATTCGTTCACATAGTTTCGGATGTAATTCCTCTGAGAATTATCCATTTCATCCTCATCTGGATAATGGATTCTGATATACACTTTTTGGTTGGTGCTGAAATAAGGAGAATCGTGGAATCCATCCACTTCGAGCAGATAGCCGCCGGTGATGTCGGAAGTGGAGGTGAGTGGATAGTCCTGTTCGATGATATCCACTCGATGCGGACGCACATCCAGATGGTCGCTGATTTGGTAAGTGCCCTGATAGGAACCATTCAGCGTGAGATCGACAAACTTGTGAGCAGGATTGAATTTGAGTCCGAGCCATTGTCCCATTTCATTGGTGATGGCATTGCGAATCATTGTCTTGTCGCCTGCATTGGCAAGAAGTGTCCAGTTCCTGGCTTTTGCATATCCCTTCCCCAAGAATTTCTCTTTCTCATGAAATTTGATGCGATAGGGTTTCTTTGCCATGTTCCAAGTGGAATTGCCTCGACCACGAATCTGCAAAGAATCGAATTGCAAAACATTGTCCTCCTCATCCACATAGTTCATGGTTGCATACACATAATCCGTCTTGCTCCAAATACCCACATTACCGAAGGTGTTGATAAACACATGCGGCAAATTGGTCCTCCTCGCAAAGTTTTGTCCGAACAGAGAGAGAGAAAGAACAAATCCCAATGCGAAAAGCAAAAAGCGAAAAGCAAAAGGAGATATGTGGAACAATCTTTTCATCTAAAATGATACTTCATTAAGAGTCCAAAAACAAAGAAAACTCTAATTTGAGATGGCAAAGTTATTGTTTTTTTTCAAGAAATGAGAATAATTAAGTGATTTTCAGCGGTTTTTAACGATTAAAAGAAGATTTTTACGTAAATTTGCACCTACTTTTCAAAGAATGAAAAGACTTTTGTATAATATTTTTTAGATAAAGAAAGATTTTGAAGACATTCGAAGAATTAGGAGTTTCGGAAGAAATTCGCAGAGCCATTGAAGAAATAGGATATGAACAACCCATGCCCGTGCAGGAACAAGTGATTCCATATTTGCTCGGAAACAATAACGACGTGGTGGCTCTTGCACAAACAGGAACTGGTAAGACCGCAGCCTACGGATTGCCCGTATTGCAGAAGGTTTCGCTCAATTCCGACTTACAGGAAACAAAATACGAAGGCATCGTGACGCAAGCACTCATTCTTGCACCAACTCGCGAACTTTGCTTGCAAATCACTGACGACCTGAAATCTTATTCCAAATACATTGATGGTTTGCATGTGTTGGCGGTGTATGGTGGTGCCAACATCGAACCACAGATTCGTGCACTGAAGAAAGGTGTGCAGGTCATTGTGGCAACACCAGGACGACTCGTCGATTTGATGGAGCGTGGTGTGGCAAAACTCGACCAAGTGGAAAACGTGGTGCTCGACGAAGCAGACGAAATGCTGTCGATGGGTTTCTCCGAAAGCATTGATACGATTCTGGAGAAAATACCTGCGGAGCGCAACACGCTGTTGTTCTCAGCCACGATGAGTAAGGAAATCGAACGAATCAGCAAAAACTATTTGCACGATGCCAAGGAGATTGTGGTGGGAAGCCGTAACGAAGGTGCTGAACACGTGAACCACATTTATTACTTGGTACAGGCAAAGGACAAATATAATGCGCTGAAGCGATTGGCTGACTACTATCCAGAGATTTATGCCATCATCTTCTGCCGCACTCGACTCGAAACACAGGAGATAGCCGACAAGTTGATTCAGGACGGCTATAATGCGGACAGTCTGCATGGCGAACTGAGTCAGGCACAGCGCGACCTCACCATGTCGAAATTCCGTCAGCACCACATCCAGTTGCTTGTGGCTACCGACGTGGCTGCTCGTGGACTCGATGTTGCCGACCTCACTCACGTCATCAACTACGGTCTGCCCGACGACATAGAAAGCTACACGCACCGAAGCGGACGAACTGGACGCGCTGGAAAGGCAGGAACAAGCCTTTGCATCATCCATGTGAAGGAAAAGTCGAAAGTACGTGCGATTGAAAAGCAAATTGGCAAGAAGTTCGTGGCAGGCGTCATGCCTACCGGACCTGAAATTTGCAAAAAGCAACTCATGAAGTTGCTCGACGACATTGAGAAGGTGGAAGTGGATGAGGAAGAAATCGCTCCATTCCTCGACGATGTGTATCGCAAGTTCGATTTGATGGAAAAGGACGAAATCCTGAAGAAGATGGTGTCGATGGAATTCAATACTTTCCTCAACTATTATAAGCACGCACCCGAAATCATCCAACCCGACGACCGCTCGAAAAAGAAGGAAGAGGGTGGCAGTGTGCGCAAGACTCGTGAAGAACGTCGTCACGAGCGCAACAGCCGCAATAACCAAGCAGAAGAAGGTTACACGCGTCTTTTCATCAACATCGGAAAGATTGACAACCTGAATCCTCGCCAATTGATGGGTTTTGTGAACCGTTGTGCCAAAGGCAAGAAAATCGACATCGGCCGCATTGACTTGATGAAGACGTTCTCGTTCTTTGAAGTGCCTGAAGAGCAGACGAACACTTTGCTCGCTGCCATGAATGGTGCAGAATACGACGGAAGAAAAATCAACTTAGAAGTGACCGAAAGTTCGGGAGGAAGCAGAGGAAGACGCGAAGGAAGAAACCTCTCCTCTAACTCTTCTTCAAAGGGCGAGGGAAGCAGAAAGAAACGTGGAGAGAAGAAAGGTGAAAAAGCTTTCAGCGATGAGCGTCCTGCCAAACGAGGGAAGAAAGGCTACTCCGACGACCCATTCGTAGAAATTCGAAAGAAAGGACGCGAAGGTGGAAAACCAACGTGGGCTCGCTTCTTCGAAGGACAAGTGGAAGACCAACCTTTCTATGGTGAATTTGCTAAAAAGAAGAAAAAGAAAAAATAGTTACAATATGAAAGTATTTCAGCATGTGAGCGACATAGGCGACTTGAAGGTTGCCATGCAGGAAGCATTCGAAATCAAAGAAGATCGCTTCAAGTTTCAAACATTGGGTAAGAACAAGACTGTGTTGTTGATTTTCTTCAACAATAGTCTGCGCACGCGTCTCAGCACTCAGAAAGCAGCCATGAACCTCGGCATGAACGTTATCGTTCTCGACGTGAACCAAGGTGCATGGAAACTGGAAACAGAACGCGGTGTCATCATGGATGGCGACAAGAGTGAGCACCTGTTGGAGGCAATTCCTGTGATGGGCTGTTACTGCGACATCATCGGTGTGCGCTCTTTTGCTCGTTTTGAAAATCGCCAAGACGACTACGAAGAAAAGATTCTTAATCAGTTCATCAAGTACAGTGGCCGCCCTGTTTTCTTTATGGAAAGTGCTACCGTGCATCCTCTTCAGGCATTTGCCGACCTCATCACCATCGAGGAATACTGGACCAAGCGTCATTTCAACGAGGATGTGAATGAAAAGGGTAATGAACTTTCTTTTATCGGAAAGGAAAGTGGTTTACTTTCTTCCGTGAAAAAGCCAAAGGTAGTTCTCACATGGGCTCCTCATCCAAAGGCTCTTCCACAAGCTGTTCCTAATTCATTCGCTGAATGGATGAACGCTGCCAATGTGGATTTTGTGGTTACTCACCCAGAAGGCTATGAACTCGACCCTCAGTTTGTGGGGAATGCCCGTGTGGAATACGACCAGATGAAAGCGTTTGAGGATGCTGATTTCATCTATGCCAAGAACTGGAGTTGTCCTGGTGTCACTCGTCCTGAGGATTACGGAAAGGTCATTTGCAAGGATATGTCGTGGACGGTGGATGCCAAGCACATGGCTGTGACCAACAACGCTTTCTTCATGCACTGCCTGCCTGTACGCCGCAACATGATTGTGAGTGATGATGTCATTGAGTCTCCTACTTCCATCGTCATCCCAGAGGCTGCCAACCGCGAAATCTCCGCACAGGTAGTGCTCAAGCGAATGCTCGAATCTTTGTAAATGAAGAATGAAGAATGGTCGCTACGCTCCGAATGAAGAATGTATTTTACTCTCATTTGTAGTGTATTTTACATTCTTCATTTATCATTCTTCATTCTACATTTTTAATCTATCTCCCTTGAAGGAAATATTCCATTCACATACCTTGCCCAATGGCATGAGACTGATCCACATGGTTTCGCCAACCCATGTGGCTTATTGTGGTATTGCCATTGATGCTGGAACTCGCGATGAATTGGAGTCGGAGCAAGGCATGGCGCATTTCTGCGAACACATGATGTTCAAGGGAACAAAGAAGCGTCGTGCCTGGCACATTCTGAATCGAATGGAAGCTGTTGGTGGCGACCTGAATGCCTACACCAACAAGGAGGAAACCGTGGTATATGCCGCTTTCATGAAGGAGCATTTGGCACGTGCCACGGAACTCATTTTCGATGTGGTTTTCAACAGTACTTTCCCTCAGCACGAAATCGACAAGGAGTCGGAAGTCATCGTGGAGGAAATTGAAAGCTACAACGACAATCCCTCCGAACTCATTTTTGATGAATTCGAAGACATCATTTACAAAGGTCATCCCCTTGGTCACGACATCCTCGGTACCAAGGAAATGGTTCGTTCCTTCCGTACTGAAGATGCCCTTCGCTTCACTCAGCGCCTTTATCGTCCCGAACGAATGGTCTTTTTCGTCTTCGGAAACTACTCATTCGAAAAGGTAAAGAAAATAGTGGAGAAATGGACCCAAAGCCCCCCTCCAACTCCCCCGAGGGGGAGGGAAGCCATCCGGATGGCATTCTCCTCCCCTCGGGGAGGACGGGAGGGGGCTTCAGGTGGGTCCGCTGGGTCTATCGTCAAAGAAAAAGGTACTCACCAAGCCCATGTGATGATAGGTTGCGCGGCTTATCCTTCAAACGACAAGCGACGCGTAGTTCTCTATTTTCTGAACAACCTGATTGGGGGTCCAGGCATGAATTCCATTCTCAATGTAGCTTTGCGTGAGCACAAAGGATTGGTTTATACGGTGGAAAGTAGTCTGAACAATTACACCGATACTGCCACCTTTGCCATTTATTTTGGTTGCGACACGGAAGATGTGGAAAAATGCCTCAGAATCGTTCGAAAAGAATTGGACAAGCTGATGCAAGCACCACTCTCCAAACGTCAATTTGACGCGGCTATGAAGCAAATACGAGGTCAAATCGGTGTGGCTTGTGATAACTTTGAAAACTATGCCCTCGACATGGCAAAATCTTTCCTGCATTACAACAAATTCGAAGGAGTGGAGGACACCTTTCAGCATCTCAACAAACTCACTCCCGAACTCCTTCAACAAGTGGCTCAAGACCTCTTCTCAGAACAAAACCTCACCACGCTCATCTTTCAATAAGTACTAATCGTCGTTGAACCCTCCTATAGCACTATAAAACAAGGATAACAAAAATAAGATTCAATGAAACAACTCGTATCTTTTCAACCCAAACTCTTTCAATGTTTAAAGACCTATAACAGAGAGAAATTCATGGCAGACCTGATGGCAGGAATCATCGTTGGTATCGTTGCACTTCCGCTTGCCATTGCCTTTGGTATCGCCTCTGGTGTATCGCCCGAGAAAGGTATCATCACCGCCATCGTAGCAGGTTTTGCCATCTCTGCTTTTGGTGGTAGCCGCGTGCAGATTGGAGGACCTACAGGTGCTTTTATCATCATCATCTACGGCATCATCCAGCAATACGGACTCGAAGGACTTGCCATCGCCACTGTCTTGGCAGGCATCTTCCTCATCCTCCTGGGTGTGTTCCGTCTTGGCACTATCATCCGCTACATTCCTTATCCCATCGTGATTGGCTTCACCAGCGGTATCGCGCTCACCATCTTCACCACACAAATCAAGGATCTCTTCGGTCTGACGATTGATGGAGCAGTGCCTGCCGACTTCATCTCCAAGTGGGGAGTCTATTTCGAAAATTTTTCATCCATCGACCTCCCAACCACCATCGTCGGTATCCTCTCCGTAGCCATCATCGCACTCACGCCAATGGTGTCGAAGAAGATACCTGGTTCACTCATTGCCATCATCATCATGACCATTGTTGGAGTCATCTTAACCAACTTTTTTGGTATTCATGTCGATACGATTGGCGACCGTTTCCAAATCAATCCCAACGTGCCCGAAGCTACCGTTCCAGCGCTCACTTGGGTAAGCATCAAGGGACTCATTTCTCCTGCTCTCACCATCGCCATTCTTGGTGCCATCGAGAGTTTATTGAGTGCCACCGTTGCCGATGGTATCATCGGTCATCGCCACAATTCCAACCAAGAACTGATTGGTCAAGGCATTGCCAACATCCTGTCTCCTATCTTTGGCGGTATTCCTGCCACGGGTGCTATCGCTCGCACCATGACGAACATCAACAACGGTGGAAAAACACCTGTGGCTGGTATCATCCATGCCATCGTACTTCTGCTCATCTACTTCTTCCTCATGCCACTTGCAGCCTATATTCCTATGGCTTGTTTGGCAGGCGTGCTCGTGATGGTCAGCTACAACATGAGTGGATGGCGCACCATCCGACAGATGATGAAGAATCCAAAGAGCGACATCACCGTACTTTGGCTCACTTTCTTCCTCACCGTGATTTTCGACCTCACCATCGCCATCGAAGTAGGTATCATCCTCGCTTGCTTCCTCTGCATGCGTCGTATGGCTGAGACCACTCAGGTGAGTGTACTTACTGAGGAAATCGACCCAACGGAAAACACCGAATTTGCCAATCTCAGCATGGATCACCTCCACATCCCTGAAGGTGTGGAAGTCTATGAGATTGATGGACCTTACTTCTTCGGTGTTGCCAACAAGTTCGAGGACATCATGAACCGCATGAAGGACAAGCCAAAAGTGCGTATTATTCGTATGCGTAAGGTACCTTTCGTAGATTCAACAGGTATTCACAACCTCACCAACCTCATCGAACAGAGCCACCGCAACGGCATCACCATTATCCTTTCGGGTGTGAACGACCGCGTGCGTGCCGTGCTCGAAAAGAACGGTTTCAACGGCTTGGTGGGTGTCAACAACATCTGCGACAACATCACCGATGCCCTCGTCGTCGCCAAGCACCATCTGAAAAGAAAGAAGAATAAGAAATAATGAACGATAAACTATAAAGGCCTTCAAACTAAAGAAAGCTTTTTATGTGTTTATTGTTTTGAAGTTTCAACTAATTTTTTGTAAATTCGCCACCAAAACATAATAAGTTAGGAGTATGACAACTTTAGAATTGAATGCAGAATTATATCGCGCTATGGGTAGAATTGCTGATGACAAGGCACTACTTGAGAAAGTTCTGGCTTTTGTGAAGTCACTGGCTCCATTAAAGCAAGCAAATACAGAAACTGATACAAAGAAACCTTACAAGAAAATTCCTGTATCGACTGAAATCAAGAAGTGGAACGGTTGCGTATCATTCACCGAAGAAGAGATTGATAACGACCCACGTCTTCAAGCACTATTGAAATGATGAAAAGCGTATTTCTCGACACAAACATTCTCATAGACTATATTTTAGGGCGTAATCATGGTGATGACGCTGAGCAACTTCTGCAACATGGAAAGAATGGCTCTGTAAACCTATCTGCCTCATTTCTTACATTCGCAAATATGGCTTACATCTTGAGAGGAAAGGTTGATATATATGAACTATTCCACGACTTACACATTTTCATCGTTGTTCTGCCAAACGATGATGCTCAACTTGTTGCTGCCATGAATCAAAGGGTCCATGACTTTGAAGATTTGTTGCAATACCAGTGTGCTAAGGCTGCTGCCTGTGATGTCATTGTTACCAATAATGTGCGTGACTTCACAGAATTCTGTGATCTTCCCGTGATGTCTGCTGCTGATTTTCTTTGTCAAATATAATTCCGACATTTTCCGACTTTCTTCTTACTTGTAGAACGAATCTTACAAGCATTTCGAAAACAATTTTTCCCGAATTCATCTAAAGAAATCCACATAGTAATAAGAGTTTGCATAAAGTTTGCAAACTCTTTTTTTCGTCCTAATGCAAATGTAAACTATTTGTAAACTTAAATCCTTGGAGTTTTGATAAGAATGCCATAACTTTGTGGCAATCATCACAAAACGAATTATGAATAACAAAACTATCGCATCTCTCCTGCTTACATTTGCAGTTTGTCTTCCTGTGTTTTCACAAACTCCGTCTCACCTTCCGATGTGGGAGCGAAAGAGTGCTCCTGCCGTTATTCTGGGACGTTATGTTGACTGGAAAGAAGGCGATAAGGGCAAAATGCCCAGTTTTTGGGGGAACAAAGAATCGCTGAAGGGTGGTGATTTCCCTGAAATGACCACTGACTCCATTGCACATACGTTCACTTTCGTGTGGGACATCTGCTATCCGCTGAGACATCAATTTGATGGATGGTCTATCTTGCTCTTTCCAGGCGATACCATAAGGCTTGATATCAATAAAAGTGCATTCGCTGAATATGATGCCTACAAAAAACAATCCGCCGACAGCATTTCTACGCCGAAATTGCAGGAACTGTGGAAGAAGGCGGTGCATATAGAAGGTGGTACTTTCCCTCAACCCCTGCCCATGCGGATGAAGGAAATAAGAAGTGGTGTAAGTCGAGAATACTCTCAGGCTCATGCCCGTGACTCCTACGACGAATGGTGCGAAACGTGTTGGGATGAGTTTCAGGATGTGGTGAAGCAGTTGGACTCTCTCAACCTCACACCACAAGAACGGGAATTCCATAGAATGTTGATTGAACAGGATTATCTCAACAAACTAAGAAATTTCATGTTCACGAAGACAAGTTGGAAGTCCATCACTGATGAAGACTCATTGGCAATGTTTGAGAAGCAATTTACTTTCAAAGATCCTCATGTTAGCGAACTGACCTACTACCGCAACATCACTGGCTTTTACGCTTGCCTAAAGAATCTCTTTAACGAGGGGAAAGAATATATCGAGGCAAACGGATTGGAAGACTCGCCCTTAGGACGGTGGTACAAGGAACTGGACGAAGCCAAGGCTGTGATGACCCGTGTGAAAGCTCGGTTGTCGGTGACGGAAAACCAACTGAATGCTCTCTCGCCAGAATTCCAAGTACAAATCAAGGAGGTGCAGGCATTGATGCAACAGGAGCTTAATGAGAGTAAAGGCACTTGTCGGGACTTGCCGGAAGGTGCTCCACAGGAGTGGCTGCCGAAAATCGTTGCCGGACATAAGGGACGCGTCGTTTTCATCGATTACTGGGCAACTTGGTGCGGTCCCTGCCGAACGGGTATGAAGGCGATGGAAGGTGTGAAGGACGAATTGACTGCACGTGGAGTGGATTTCGTGTATATCACCGACACCAGCAGCAATGCCGACGATTGGTTGAGTTACGTAGGCCGACACGCTGGTGACCATTACATCATACCAAAAGACAAGATACAGGAAATGCAAATCCCTAATTACGCCTATTCCATTCCGCATTACCTCATCTACGACAGCGAGGGCAAACTCGCAAAAGTCATTAAGGGTTGGCCTGGCTTAGAGGAGATGAAGACGAATATCGATGAAGTCCTGAAATAGGTGAATGTTGAACATACAAAAAGACCTCTGGAAGTCAATTTCACATGACTTCCAAAGGTCATAACGAATACTTCAGCTCATTAGATTTATTGAAGTTTCGAAAATTCTTTTCACCACAGATTACACAGATTTAACGGATTGTTTGTCGTCTGTTTCTGACTATTACTCGGATTATTTTCGGATTTCACAGACGAAAGCCCTGGGGCTTTCAAAAAATCTGTGCAATACAGCCTTTAATTGTCAGGAGAATCCGTGTAATCTGAGAAATCTGTGGTTTTAATATTATACTTGCGAAAGTTGAGTTAGATTTATCCTTTATTTAAGACTTTGGCGGAATGCATCGAGCTTTTCTCTCAGTTGTTCCTTGAGTTCATCACGCTCTTGCTTCGTACCTCTCTTTATGACTACTTTGGCAACCTTTGCCCAACCCTCTGCGTTCGATCCGTTGATAGAAGGTGTTACAGGCGAGTAACCTTTGGTTCCTGCCAAGCGCTTCCTGCCATCTTCTGTAAAGAAGACTTGTTCAGACACAAAGATGATATTGCCGTCACTATCGAGCACTTGCAGCATATAGTCCGAATAAGATTCTTCCTCAGAAACATTGGCAGTATATTCACCTTCTGCACGCAGGCTGTTTATGTGGAACACATAGTTTGACGTCAGTTTGAAAGGAATACCTTCTTCCACCTCGCCTGGGATTTCTACGCCTTCAAGTTGTTTGCGTACCTCCTTTTGGCGACTGATGTTCGCATCCTTAAATTCTTTCTCTTCACGCCATGTGATTTCCAGCTGCTGACGAATCTTCTCTTCCTTTTCTCCACTTTCGCGAATCTCTTGCTCCTTTTTCTTGACCTGAGCCTTATACACTTCCGCTTCGTAAATCAGCTTTGGCCATTCTTTCAGCAGTCCGTCGGTTGGGATGGAGGCTGCTAAATCCTTTTCGGCTTCCTGAGAATTAGAATTTCCTTGTCCGCAGGAAAAAAGTAACATTCCGATTGCAACAGCCGCGAGGCTAAACATTGTGCTTTTCTTTTTCATATCAATAAACTTTTAATGGTTAATAAATAAAGAACTTGATGTGCAAAGATACGAAGAGTATGCTAATCGTTTGTCTCTATACATCAAATGATGCTCCATTCGTCCAATTATTATGCTTCAACAATTCAATTATCGTTCAAAGCGTAAAAATACAAGCATCAAAAAATAAAATGAGCCCATTCCAGATGCAATAAATCTTTTAATCAAATTCTTTTTCATACCTTTGTCTCATCATGAACATAGAAGCATTTATGATTGGAGTGGCAACGGCATTCTTCTCCATCTTTGCCCTCCATATACTTTGTCGAGGTCGGCAGCGCACACGTTTCCAGACAATCATGGGCATCATCATGGTTGTATGGACTGTATGGTGTGCCAAGGACTTGCTGATAACCTTCCCTGGCATGTACAGAAAGGAAGTGTTAGAATGGATATTTATCGTTGATGGCTGGTCGGCACTCACCTACACAGTGTTCATCTTCGAGGTTGTCATGCCTGGTTGGACTTCGTGGCGACGGCTTGCGTTGTTAGCCTTACCATTTGCAGCCTTCACGGTCGCATTTGCCATTTTGCATACCAAACCAGTACTTTATGCTTACGGATTGTTCCTTTGGTGCTACGCATGGATAGTGGTTTTCATTGGATGGACGAAGATGCAACGCTATTTGCGATATGTGCGTCGCGAGTATTCTAATATTGACCGTATTGATGTTTCCTGGCTGCGTCCCGTCTTTCTTTTTGCCATCATCGGGCAGCTTGCGTGGCTTTTTACTTCGATTTATGCAGAGGTGGCTTCAGATATTGTTTACTACATCAGCGTCATTGCGCTTTGGCTGGTTGCGTTATACTATAGCTGGGACTTTCGTCCCATCGATATCACAAAAGAGGAAAGTGTTAACTCACAGGAGTTACCGTCACAGGTGCAACTTTCCGCCCTAAGGGAAGGACGTCTTGAACAGGTTGTGGAAGAGCACAAGCTGTATCTTCGTCCTAATCTGTCGCTGCAGGAGTTGGCTGAAGAGCTGAACACGAACCGAACATACGTCAGCAATTACCTGAGTCAGCAAGTGGGTCAGACCTTCTACGACTACATCAACCGTCTACGCATAGAGCGTGCCGCACTACCTCTCATCGTTGAGCATCCCGAGTACACCTTCGAGTATGTGGCATACGAAAGCGGTTTCGCTTCAATTTCCACTTTTCGTCGTGCTTTCAGTAAACACACGGGAAAGACGCCCAGCCAGTATGTTGCCGAGTTGAAAAGAGAAGAAAAACTGCGCATAGGAAATACCGTGTCTCTTCGCGAATAGGCAATTTTTATAGAACACACCTGAAGTATTCCAACACACTTTTGAAATAGTCCTGAGCAGTCTTGCAAGTATCAGTAAGGTAGCCATTATTGTGTCCCCATTCACGAAGTCCTCGATAATAGAACATCTTCAATTCATCAGTAATGATAAAGGGAACATGACCACCTGCCAGACACTCTTTAAACATCAGAAGTCTGCCGACTCTACCATTGCCATCTTGAAATGGATGAATGTTCTCAAAGCATACATGAAAATCCAAAATATCTTCGAAGGAGTGTACCTTGACTGAATTATATTCCTTCAACAACTTTTTCATTTCCGTAGAAACATCTTCGGGTTGACAAGTATTCATACCGCCAACCTCATTAGGTAAACGCTTATAATCTCCCACAGCAAACCAATTCTTCCGACTGTCTGACGTACCCGATTTCAGCAACAAATGCAGCTGCTTGATGAAGTTTTCTGTCAATTTCTCTTCAGCATGGTCGATGACATAGTCGATACATCTGAAGTGATTGACAGTTTCCAGTATGTCGTCAACACTGACAGCCATTTCAGTAATACCAATGGTGTTCGTCTCAAAGATATATCGCGTTTGGTCGTGAGTCAGCCTACTACCCTCAATGTGATTCGAATTATAGGTCAAATCTATCTGAATTCGATGATAAATGCCTCCTTTGAGTCTGGATTCCTTTTGCTCCCTCAGCATATTCAGAAGCGGTGATGTCTTTCTTTTCGACACCTTTCTTTCTGGCAAAACAGCATCAACAGGAATGTTCCATGTCTTACCTGTTAAGAAAGCACCTTCAATCCTTCCGTTCGCACAATAATTGCGAGCAGAACGTTCCGAAATACCATATTTCTCTGCAAACTGTTTGACTGATTGATACTCCATATTATTTCTATCGGCAATGTTTTTGCATTATTTACACCGACAAAGATAGTGTTTTTTGCCGATACCGGCAAACTTTTCTATTTGTTTTGATACGAAAGCAAAAACACCTCAAATACAATTTTTCCCGAATTCATCGAGAAAAATCCAACTTATGGTATCAATCTTTATGTGAATTCTGATTCAATAAATTTCTCAACTATCGCATATATAATCATATTGGAGAATAACGACTAGGAGGCTTCGAATGTACTAACGTTCTCCTTGGATTGTATAGGTGTTTTCCTTTGATTTTACTAAACCATTCCTTCGCTTTTACTGAAAAGCCGAGCCCTCAGCGTTATTATGGCGAAGGCTCGGCATCGCGACGCCGAAGGCTCGACGATTCGATGCCGAGCCTTCGGCAACTAGTTAAATCCAAAGGAACGGTTTACTTTAGTCGAATTAAAGCTTCAGAAAGTCCCCACATGCGGTTCTCACAAATCAAAGAAATGCAGCAATATTTTCCTCTATTTAGGAAAATTATCCTTTGTTCTTCATCAACCCTTCCTTTACTTGCGACATATTGCTGCGCGATACAGGGATGAATTCGTGGCTATGGCGGATGTGGAGTTGCATGCTGCCAGAATGAGAGACGATTTGCTCCACCTGAGTGAGATTGACGAGGAAAGCGCGATGGCAACGAACAACCGTCGGATAGGCTTGCAACTCGCTTTCTATCTGCTTGGATGTGGCGCGGAGCATGTCGCTTTGTAGCTTTCCGTCTCGCCACTGACAGACTTTCACGTAGTTGCCTACCGCTTCGATGTAGAGCAGGTTGGAAATGTTGAGTGTGACCACTTCGCTGGTCGTACCCCTCAGTGTGATGGTACGCTCTTCGTTCTTGGGAGATGGAGTGGGGGTGAGGGCTTTCAGTTGTTCGTTCATCATCTTCACTTCCTCCAATTCAGCTGACAAATAGCGGCTGCGGAACTTGAAGCGCCAATAGAGTCCGATGGCAAAGGAACAGAAGGCAATAATCAGCAAGGTCTCGAAGAAATTGCTCCACGAGAGCAGGTTGCCTTCCACTCGCTTACTCAAGAAGAAATGGCGGTAGAGGCAAATCATCAGCGATACCAACAGGGTGTTGATGATTTGGAAATACAGGTTGTGACGAATGAAGTAGTTGACGTCCTCATGACTGTCACTCATGTTGCATGGTTTCCTGACGATGTACTTCATCAAGAAATCTGTCAAGAGGCACACCATAACACCTAATATAAAGAGAAAGAAGAGGTGCATATATGCCTGCCATTGCCAAACCTCCAGTCCGAAGGGTTTGAATACGGCAAGTGCTAACGTCGTGAAGGCTGTACTGATGATTCGTACACGAATGATGTCTTTCTGTCCTTGTATCATAACGCGTCAAAGGTACTACTAATCTGTCATTTCACCAAACCATTCGTCACATTTTCATACCATTCATCCCATCTACCCAAACTTTCGTCACAAAAACCGGCAGAATATACCAATAATTTGCAGGTAAATGAAGTGATACGTAGTTTTGCAGTCGAAAAAGCCTCACCCCCGGCCCCCCTCTAGCTCCCCCCAAGGGGGGGAGGACACCATCCGGATGGCATTCTCTCCCCCTTGGGGGAGTTGGAGGGGGCTGTGAAGGGTGGAGCGTAGTAACTTCATTAAACGTTAAACGTTAAACTTTAAACGATAAACAAAAAGAATTATGAAAAGAAGAAAAGTTATTGGAATCATTTTCATTGTGGCAGCTCTGTTGAGACTGGCAGACATTTGGGGCATCTGGCATTTTGAATGGATAGGGAAAGAACCTTGGACTACCTACTTCGGTGTGTTCCTTGTACTTTATATAGGTGTGGAACTCGTCATTAGCAGCTATCGTCGCCATCCAGACCAGTGGCTGCAACGTGCTATCCCGACTGCAGAGGAAGGAAAACGGATTTGCTGTTCCGTCCGCTATGGAGGCGATGAATACATCTATCATGGTGAAACCTTCCACGGTGCACAACTCGATGCCTTCTGTGGCGGCATTCGTCTTGACTTGCGTGAGGCTGTCATCAACGAGGACGAGGAAATAGACATTCACACCTTCTTAGGCGGTGTGGAACTGCTCGTTCCGAAGAATGTGAATGTGGTGACGAAGAGCAGGAGCTTTCTTGGTGGAGTGGATGATGAAACTGACCGCAACATCAATTCCGCTGCTCTTTGTCTGCACATCGTAGCCAGCAATTTCTTGGGCGGTGTGAGTATCAAATACAGAGATTAAATAACAATAAAACATTGAAAACTATGGAAAGAATAATGATGAGATTGGCTGCACTCGTTGCAGCAATCATGATAAGCATGGAAATACTGGCTAAGACGCAGGATGTGGGCGGTAAGGTGATAGACTCGACAGGTCAACCACTGCCATTTGTGAATGTGGTGCTTCTATCGTTGCCTGACTCTGCTTTCGTGCAGGGAGCAGTGACTGACGAAGAAGGGACATTCAAGATTGTGACGAACCAGAGCAAAGGAATCTTGAAATTGTCATGCATAGGCTATGAAACACTGTATTTGGATTACAAAGCCGCCAATGGACTGACCATCCAGATGAAAGAGGACACAAAGATACTCGGTGAGGTGGTGGTGAAGAGTCAGTTGCCAAAGACCTATCTGAAAGGAGATGCCATGCGTACAACTGTCGAAGGAACCATCTTGGAAAAGGCTGGAACGGTGAGCGATGCATTGTCGAAAATTCCATCCCTGGAAGCTGAGCGCGACGGTGCCGTGAAGGTCATTGGACGTGGTGATGCTGAGGTTTATATCAACGGACGACGTGTCTTGGACATCAAAGAACTCTCTCGTCTGCGTTCCGACCAAATTCAGCATGTAGATGTGGTTCAGAATCCAGGTGCCCGTTATGCTGCCTCAGTGAAGGCTGTGGTGCGCATCACGCTGAAGAAAGCAAAGGGAGAAGGCTTCAGTTTCGAGGAATATGCGCAGGGCATCTACCAATATGGTCACACACTGACGAATAACCTCGATGTGAACTATCGTACGGGCGGACTCGACATCACAGCATCATTTTGGGCAGGTCGATATGGTCATACAAAATCGCTGCAAGAAAACACGCTGCTCTACTATGAGGGTCCTGACCGCATTGAAGGAGTCAGTTCGCAAGAGTCAAAGAACATTTGGAAAGGCTGGTCACCACAGTTGCAGGTGAACTATATGGTCAATGCGAACCACTGTTTTGGTGCCTTCTACAAGTATGACCGCCATCCCAATGGCAAATTCAACAGCATGTATAATACCGACAACTACGAAAACGGAATCTATACAGAGCGGTCGGAAAGCAAGATTGTGCAGGAAGACCAGTTCAAGAAGCACATCTTCAATGCCTATTATAATGGCAAGGTAGGGCAATTGAGCATTGACCTGAACGTTGACGGTTTGTTTGATGACACCGAAACTCCTGGCAACACCAAGGAGCAGACCACAGTAGTGGGTAGTACAGCAGTCCAACGCAGCATAGAGAGCAACACTATTAGCGGCAACAACTTTTGGGCATCGAAACTCATTTTCAGCTATCCAATTTGGAAAGGAAACCTCTCCGCTGGTGGTGAATACTCCTATAACCGCCGCACAGATGCCTACAGTTTCATGGCTACAGACAACGTGCCCGTGAAAGCTACCGATACGAAAATCAACGAGAAGTCGGCATCTGCCTTTGCAGAATACGGCAGATCATTCGGAAGAGTGTTTGCTCAAGTGGGTTTGCGCTACGAGCATCTGAAGAACGACTATTTCAACTTTGGCATCAAAGAGAATGAAGTTTGTCGCGATTATGGTGACTGGTTTCCTACTGCAGTCATCTCTGCACCTATCGGCAATGTGCAGCTTTCGTTGTCGTATCGTCATGACATTGAGCGACCTAACTACTCCAATCTGACCAGTTCTACTGTCTATATCAACCGCTATACCTACCAAAGTGGCAATCCATATCTGAAGCCAACCTATACACATAGTCTTGTGCTGAACGGTGCTTACAAGTGGATGAACCTGACATTGAACTATGGTCGCATCAAGGATGCTTTGACCATGTCCACCGAACCATTCCCAGGTTCCACAGACCCTCTCATCAGTCTTGTGCGTCCTATCAATAGTCAGAAGGATTATGACAGGCTTACCATCGTTGCCTCCGCAAGACCTGTCATCGGAATTTGGCATCCAATATGGAACTTGGTAGCCATGTTCCAAAATTATCAATCGCCCACCGCCACAGGAAAGACCATCACGCTCAACCAACCTTGGTTCAATGGCTCTTGGCGCAACACGATTGAGCTGCCTCATGCTTTCCTACTGAATGCAGACTTGGAATGGGCAACGAAGGGTGAGTACAATAACTTCCGCATCAAAAAACCACGCATCATCGGGAATATCGGAGTGCAGAAAGATTTCAACTTGCGCCACCTCGGCACACTGAATGCCGATCTTCGTTGTTACGACATTTTCAATACGAATAAGACCGATGCCATCATCTTTGGCTATCGTGAACTGATAGCGCATAATCCTGCACGGCGCACTTTCACGCTCGAAGTGACTTGGAAATTCAATGAAGCTCACTCCAAATACCGCGGCTCTGGTGCAGGCGACAAACAGAAAGCAAGAATGTAACGAAAATCCTAAAGTAAGAAACGAAAAATCCTCGAAACCAACGAACATTGGCTTCGAGGATTTTCTATAAGAATAACTATTAACTTGACAATTAGTTTCCAAGAATCCTATTCACAAGAGTTACAACATCATTGATATTAATGGATTTATCACCATTCACATCTGCCTTATAGATGTCATAGTCATTTTGATTTCCAAGAATAATATTGACAAGACTAACTACATCATTAATATTTATATTGGCATCACCATTCACATCACCTTTGTAGATGAGTTCTACATCATCCACAAAAAGTATATCTTTATCACTTCCTACCCCAGGTATAGCACTGGTAGAGAAAGTAAGGAGGATAGCTATAGGGTCTAAATTATTGTCAGCATAGGTGAATGGTACACTAATGCGAGTCCATTCAGTGCATGGTTCAATATTTGGATTCTCAGCCCATCCAACCTTATTTTCGTAAGTCTTATCTTCAGGAGCCTGATAATACGTTCCATCAGTAATATATGCACTCATATTAGCTTTTGTACCTGGCGCTCCAGTAGAATACTTCACCCAAAAAACAATGGAATCTGGACGACCAGTCATTACTTGATAAAATGGATCATCATTACGGTCTTTTGCAGTTTTATTCATGTCAAGTTCTGAGTGGTTAGAGGTAGAAGTAGCATTCATATCACCCGCATTGAGTCGGCCCGTAGTCAATGTTCCATTAGCTACATATTTTAAAATCTTCGTTGACTTTAAGCAAGCACTATACTTACCGCTATGAGCATCCGTACTTATAAAACAATGATCACCAGCCATAAAAGCCCAACCACCAGATGCACTGCTGAATGAATGCCAGTAGCGTGGTTCTGAAACCTTGGTAGAAACAGTTTCTCCACTTTTTGGAGTATTTCCTTTATCCACTCCCCAATCTTCAAATCCTCCATTGAGAATTTGGTTCTGAGCCATCACAGCACAAGTTGATATTGCAAATAATGCAATAAGAGTAAAAAACTTTTTCATGAAAATAATGATTAATATTAATAAAACAATCTTGCCTTGAGAAATGATGGAATCACTATTCCTTTCAAAAACTAAGTTGCAAATTTAGCACTTTTCTTTCAATAATTCATTAATAAGTACCTTTTTTCTTTCATTATTTAACTAAAATGTTCATAAAAGAAGAAAATAGTGAAGACCTTCTTTTTTCTATCATCTTGAAAAAAGGAAGGACCTCACTATTATCTCAATCTTATTCCCTTAAAAAATAATACTCAGTGAAATGGACCTAATAAATATAAATTAACTTCTTTGTCGAACAATTTTTAATAACTTTTGCAAATGTATGTAAAACTCAATAAATGAACAAATATCTTTGCTTTTCAACACTCATTTCACGAAGTTTGAAAAAACATATTCTACCTTTTTCTATGAATTCCTGAATTCCATAGGAGTAGTTCCTGTATGTTTTTTGAAATAACTACAGAAACTGGAAAGATTTTCGAATCCCATAGATGAAGCTATTTCCTTCACATCCAACTGCTTATTCAATATCAACAGATTTTTGATTTCCATCATTACGCAGTCGTTAATCCATTCAGCAGCTGTCTTGCCCGTAGTCATCTTGATGACCGAAGAAAGATACTTTGGAGTGATGCACAGTTTGTCGGCGTACCAAATAATCTTTCTCGACTGACGATAGTTGGCAAAAAACAATTCACAAAACTGCTCGAATATCTGTTCCACTCTACTCTTCTTTCTTTCTGGCAGAATCTTGATGTCCTCTATATTATTGATGAAAAGAATAGAAATCTCAAAAAAGTGCTTGATGATGTAATCCTTGTAGAGAAAGTCATTCAGAAGAATCGACTTCAAAATATTCAAGCCTTTTTGTATAAAAGCATTTTCCTCAGCTGTAAGATGTACCACAGGATGATTGTAATATACAATCTTCGACTTGAGGATATAGGTTTCCCTCAAGTTCTGGGCAAGTTTAGGACTCGCAATCACATACGACATCAAGAAGTCATCACTCCGCTCATAGCTAATGATTTGATGACCTGGAAACATAAATATCAAATCACCTTCTTTGATTGTGTATTCACAATTATCGTAACGAATTTGAATTTCTCCAGATACACAGTAACCCATCACAAATGACTCCACCAAAGAAACTCCATCGAACATGGGAGCTTTATGAACATTCTCACAAAGCATGATTCGACGTTTGTATTCTGGATCGGGCAAATCATAATAAGCCGAAACAAAATTCATGATATTTATCTTGTCGGGGATTTTTTTAAGGTTATCAGTCATAAGATTTCGATATTGTAACTATTGGTATAATAAAAATACTCTATAATAAGTAGATATGTTTCTTATTTCTTGCAAATATATTAAATAAAGAAATTTTTAGAAAATAAAATGTGCTTTTCTCTTACATTTTGCGACATTTTTAATATCATTTTCTACCTTTTTCTATTTTGAAAGATAAGTATTAATAGGGAGAAACAAAACTTCTCATAATAAAAATATATTAGATTTTTAATTTTTAAATCTTATGTTTGTGATGATAGGGTGTGGAAAACGTTGAAAACTTTATGTTAAATAATTTGCTTTTTAACTTATTATCTTGAGAATGTTTTTTATGAACAATTTATCAACTATTTAGAAAGGCTTAAACGATTGAAAATTAAGAGAGTTGCTAACTTTATTAACAATGTGTTGAAAACTACTATTGTTGATAAAAAATTGGCTTCGAAAGGCCAAAATGGTGTTGATAAATGGCTGAAAAGAATTTTATAAAAAAGAATAACTTTATTTGGTGTTTTCCAAAAACTTTTTATCCGCAAGGCATCCGAAACAAGCAAGAAAACTTATGATTTTTTTTCAAAAAGTTTTCAACAGTTTTCATCAGAGTTTTCAACAATGGTCATCATGGAATTTTTTGAATCAGGGATTTAAAGGATTATAAGGATTTTTTCAAGTTACATGATTCAATCCATTATGTTATGTATTATTATAATTATCCTTATAATCCTTTAAATCCCTGATATTAATACCATCTTTGATAGTTTTGTCCTATTCAATAATTGCTTAATCCAACGTTTATTTGAAAGAAAATCCTTACTTTTGCAAATGAAAATCATTTAAATCCTTCATAACAAATAATATAATCTATGATAAAGAAGAAATTATTATTAATAAGTTTATGCTTATTGGGTTGTGCTTCCATGAGTGCACAACAGGCAGAGATAATACCTTTGGCAGAGAATGCAGTGCGTATTAAGTATGGAAAACCACAAGTATCTAAGTTGCCAGAGTGGGTATATGTCAATGATTCTAAGAGTTTTATACCAGATTTTTTGACTCCAGCTTATGCCAAAGGTTATAGCTATAAGACAAGTAAAGGCATAAAAGCTTTTGTCGATAAGAAAGGTAATGTGACCATACGAAACTCGAAAGGAAAAGTCATTTTCAAGAGTGTTGGCATGTCGCTCAAGCCTTCGTCTGTGCAGGGTGAATCCACCAACATTGCTGAACTGAGTTTCAAGTCACCATTGAAAGGTACTGAATATCAGTATGGCTTAGGACAGTTCCAGGACGGTGTTTCGAATGTGTATGGATTGACTCGCCGACTCACTCAGGTGAACACGCAAATCTCCATTCCTATGATGATGTCGAGCAAGGGCTATGCCATTCTTTGGAACAACTATGGAATGACAGAATTCAATCCTTGCAGCAATCATGTTCAGTTGGAGGCTGTGAAGCAGAATGAAGACTCGAAAGGCGAAGTGGTGGATGTAACAACCACTACGGGAAACCGTAGGGAAGTGCGTCGCCAACATTCATATTCTGCTACCATCAACGTTGAGAAGGCAGGCGATTACACCATCCTCCTCGATGTGGGTCAGAAGATGGCTCGCAAGCATTGGATGAGTATTAATGACGAGGTGGTTATCGATATGAGCAATGTGTGGTTGCCACCAACGACATCCACGAAGGTATATCTCACGAAGGGTCGCCACACCATCGTTGTGCAGGGCAATCAGGGTGACAAACCATCTGTTTATTGGGACAAGATTGACGACATTACCACGTTCCGTTCACCTGTGGCTGAATGTGTTGACTTCACCATCTTCACAGGAACTGCCGATGAGATCATTGCTACTTATCGCCGCTTGACGGGTGATGCTTCTTCTATGCCTGAGTGGGCATTGGGCTACATACATTGTCGTGAGCGTTTCCATAGTCAGGATGAAATTATCACTACGGCTCGTCGTTTCCAAAAGGAGAATATTCCGCTTGATGTGATTGTGCAAGACTGGCAATGGTGGGGCAAGTATGGATGGAACGCCATGCAGTTCGATGAGGACCACTATCCTAACCCTGCTGCCATGATGGATACGCTCCATCAGATGAATGTGCGACTGATGCTGAGCGTGTGGTCGAAGATTGACCGCAATTCCAAGTTAGGAAAAGAAACGGCAAGCAAAGGCTATTACATTCCAAATACGGACTGGATTGATTTCTTTAATCCCGATGCTGCTGCTTTCTACTGGAAGAATTTCAAGGAAAAACTCATTCCAACAGGCATTGATTGCTGGTGGCAAGATGCTACGGAACCAGAAAATGACGACTTGGAAGGAAGGAAAGTGTGGAATGGTACATTGCCAGGCGAAATGGTACGCAATGTTTATCCTTTGATGGTTTGTAAGACGGTGTATGAAGGAAGCCATAACTTCATCCTCACCCGTTCGGGTTTCCCTGGCATTCAGCGCTATGGAGCAGCCTTGTGGTCGGGCGATGTGGGCAATGATTGGGAAACATTGCGTCGTCAGATTGTAGGTGGACTCGGACTCATGTCAACAGGTATTCCTTGGTGGACTTACGATGCAGGTGGTTTCTTCCGTCCAGGCAATCAATACAACGATAAGGATTATCAGGAACGCATGATTCGATGGATTCAGACTTCGGTGTTCCTGCCATTGATGCGTGTGCATGGTTATATGAGCAACACCGAGCCTTGGAACTACCAGCCTGAGACATATAGACTTTTCGTGGAACAGATTCGTCTGCGCCACAAACTCCTTCCTTATATTAAAAAGGAGGCAGAACTCGTGGCAAAGGAAGGTGGTACTTTGATGCGTCCACTCTTGTTCGATTTCCCTAACGACGAGAAAGCACTGGCTCAGGAAACGGAATACATGTTCGGTCATGATTTGCTTGTTTGTCCTGTATATCAGTCTCTCTCAGATGGTGATGTCTCAGTCTATTTGCCAAAGCATCCACAGGGATGGAAAGACTATTTCACGGGCAAGCACTATGATGGTGGACAAACCATCCAGTTGCCAGCCACGCTGGAGCACATTCCTGTGTTCGAGAAAGTGAAGTAAGCACAGCTTGATAATTAAAAATGAAAAAGTAAAAAGTAAAAATGGGGGGTACACCTTGGCTCTTTAAATTTTTAATGATTAATTTTTAATTAATTTCAAAGAAAACCATTACATTTGCAAGAGAAATAATTTTTCACTTTTCATTTTTCACTTTTAACTGTTTTTCATCGTGGGTGTAAGAGTCAATAAGAGAATCAAGATATTTCCAGGTGTTTACCTCAATATCACGAAGAGTGGGCCAAGCATTTCGATAGGTCCGCAAGGAGCAAAAATCAACATCGGTCCCAATGGAGCCAAAGTGAATGCAGGTATTCCTGGCACGGGCGTGAGCTACAACAAGAAGATTGGTGGTAGTTCGAATACGAAGAAGGGAAAGAACAACAAAAGCAACAGCACAACGAACTTGTTGCTGATGATTGTGGGTGTGGGTTGCATCATGTTGGGAAATCAGTATAAAGACCAGTTTCCCATGGCATCCTATCTGATTTATGCCGGCATAGGCATTCTGATTGTTTGGTTGCTGGTGGTTCTCTTCTTCAAGAAAAAGAAAGATGACGACAACTCCGACGAAATTCCTTCGTTGGGTGGCACGAAAAAGGGTGGAAAGACTCAGAAGAAGGGTAAAATCATGGACGATGACGACATACCAGAACTTTCATACGCCAACCAGTCATCCATCACCGACATCATGAAAGAGCAGTTGCGCGACAAGGTGAAGAATGCTCCTGAATTGCAGCAACTCGACCCTCGTTTGGCTGACAGTGCCAAGATGGTGGTTCACTACCAGGATGCAGATGCTATCCTTCTGCAAAGCAAACTCAAGCTCGATGAAGAGCGTACTAAAGTGATTCTTCGTCAACTCGAATTGCTCTCCATTGTTGGCATGGAACAAGCCGACGGTTCTCGTTCGGTGCTTATCAAGAACGAGAACGACTTGGCTGAAATCATGGATGTGGTGTTTGAGTAAAAAGAAGGACCCCTCCAAAGCCCCCTCCCGTCCTCCCCGAGGGGAGGAGATTGAAGTTACTCTGATTCTAATTCTTACCAATAAAAGATACTCCGCCATTGGATTTTCCATTAAGGATTGTTCCAATGGCGGAGTAACTTTTTTTCTCCTCCCCTCGGGGAGGACGGGAGGGGGCTTCGAGGGGGCTTCGGGGCCTCCTTATTTATTTCTCGAAATGCATCTTGATTTGTTGTGCCAAATCTTGATAGTGAGCACGGGTGACACTGTCGGAAGCTTTGGCTGCATTGATGCGCGACTGGATGCGGCGGATGGTGCTGATCATGAAAGGATGAGCATCATCGTTGAGCACATTTGTTTCGTCCTTCAGGAGTCGCTGCACGGCATTGCGCTGCACGTAGCGACGCCATGAAGAGAGCTTTTCGCCAGTGGCTGTCTCACGGAAAAGCACATTGATGAGGTCGGTAATGTAGTCTTCAGGCTGATAGCTTTTCTTGTCGAAACTATTGGCAGCAAGATTTCTGAAGGTGCCAGATGAGCAGAGTGCAGAGATAGCTTGGTCGGCGAATGGCTGAATCATTCTTTCTGGGTTCTGAGTCAAACGAGTGATGTAAGGCTCAGCAATCAACCAATGAGGTTCCACCAGCACATTCTTATCGAGCCACATCAGAGCACGACGCTGACGTTCCTTTTCTTCCACCCTATACACACTGCCTTCTTCTTCCACACTCTTGTAATTGTGATACACACCACCGATATTGTTTGATACATGTCCCACATAGCGACGCATCTGACCTATCAGACTGTTATAGGCAGTGGAAAGGTTATTGCCCATGTCGGCTTCTTCGTGAACCCACTGAGGGAGTTGCTTGATGATGCGCTTCAGGTTGCGAATGCCGTAGTCGCTGGCTTTCATGGCATCGTCGCCCAAGTCTTCCGTCTGTGCACGAGGGTCGTTGTCGTAACCTTCGCCACCAAACCACAAGCGAGGATTCTTCTGAGCCTCGATGGTTTTCTTGTTGAGAGCCAGTCGCTCTTCCTTTTCAGTCTTAGCATCAGGAAAATAGGTGTAGCCCCATTTGATAGCCCATTTGTCGTAGTCGTTGATGCGAGGGAAGATACCGCGTTCACTGATGTTGTCCTCAGGTTGAGCCACATAGTTGAAGCGGGCATAGTCCATGATGGAAGCCGTGTGTCCGTGTTCCTCCACCCATTTCTTGTCGCGCAACTTCTCCACAGGTGTAGCAAACGAAGCACCCATGTTGTGGCGCAAACCGAGGGTGTGTCCCACTTCGTGCGACGAAACGAAACGGATGAGTTGTCCCATCAGTTCATCGTCGAACTTCAAGCTCTGCGCACGCTTATCCACAGCACCTGCTTGCACCATGTACCAGTCGTGAACCAGTTGCATCACGTTGTGGTACCAGCCGATGTGGGTTTCCAAAATCTCTCCCGAACGAGGGTCGCTCACATGAGGACCGTAGGCATTCGAGATAGGCGAAGCCAAATAGCGAATCACACTGTAGCGGGCATCTTCGAGACTCATGGTCGAGTCGTTCGGCCATTCCTTTGCCACGATGGCATTCTTCCAACCTGCTTCCTTGAAAGCTTCGTTCCAGTCCTCCACACCCTGAATGAGATACTTGCGCCATTGCTGAGGAGTGGCTGGGTCGATGTAATACACAATCTGCTTCTTGGGTTCCACGAGTTCACCCCTGCGGTATTTCTCCATGTCCTCTTCCTTTGGTTCCAATCGCCAACGAGCAGCCACGGTACGGTTCTCCACGTGCTGCTGTTCGTCGGAATACTTGCGGAAAGAAGAAGCGAAATAGCCTACGCGAGGGTCGAACTGGCGATAGCGCATTGGTTCCTTGGGCAGCAAGACAAAGGACGTGCGCAGGCGAATGGTGGCAAGTCCAGTTTCGCGAGCCGAAGTAATGCGACTCGTGTTCTTGGCATTGTAGGTTTTCACCGTCACGATTTCCGTGTTGATAGGGAACGTCATGATGGTGTCGATGTAGCTCAGTTCGGGTTTCAGTCCTGTGAGTCCCATCGACTCCTTGCGTGAACTCGATATGCTCAGCACGGAGTTGTCGCCCTTGAAGAGGTCGTTCACCTTCACGCTGTACATCATCGGTTTTCGCGCATCGGTTGTGTCGCGACGACTTTCCACGGAGTCCAGACGGATGGAAGCCACGATAGGGTCCTCATTGGCAGCGCGAACTGCCTGAGCGATACTGTTTTCTTCGTTCACTTCCACTCGGTAAATCATGCTGCGGAGCTGCAACTGCTTGTCGTGCAGTTCCCAATAGAGCACTTGCGAGTTGGCAAGTTCACCTCCATACACTTCCGCATCCACAGGCGTACTTACGAATCGTGTGTTGGCAAGAAATGGACGTCCCAACATGGAGTCAGGCACTTGCAGGTACCAGTCATCCTTGTGTCGTTGCACATTGAAAAGTCCTTTCGTAGCGGGTTTTCTCACTTCGCGCTTTGGCGCAGGTTTTGGTGGCACCACCTTCTTCTTTTTGGCGAAGCCAGGGCATGCCACAAACATTGCTGTGCATACCAATAGTAATAGCTTTTTCATCATGCTGCAAAATTACAATAAAAAAATAAATAATACTCTCCAACTCATTGTTTTTATATTTCTTTAATTTTTCTTCATATATTATAATAGAAAAAAGAGAACACATCTAAAAAAGGTGCGTTGAGCAATCAAACTCAGCGCACCTTTTTTAAATATCGAAGTAGAACTTACTTATTATTTCTTGACAACAGGGCGAACGTGTAAACCTTCGGAGCGTTCTTCATAGTCCATATACGAACTTGCTGCAAAAGTACTTGGAAAGATATAAAGAGCTTTAGCACCAGATGAAAGTCTATCACTATAAGTCGATGACCAATAGTTGGCTCTATATTCAGCAGAAGGGAGGAAGATATATGCACCATTAGTCGAACTTGTGTATATCGCTCCCCTGATTCCGTTTATAAAAGACCTTTGATAAGAGCAATGGTGAATCAATTCATAGAATTGTTCTTCAGTTGGCATCTTCCAAATACCACCCCATTTCACATGAACCACATCATACTGCGTGCCAGCAATGTCTTTGCCAATGTCTTGATAGCTGTTGGAAGAAGCATCATAATAGATGTAGTCATTCTTACCATAATATTCCTTCTCCTCCGTCTCGCCCCATGCATAAAAGCCTCCTAAGTCCTCAGGATAAAATGCACCCATGTTGCAGCATGACCACAGTGTACCTGAAGGCAAGTCAAGGTCAATGAGATGAGGATGTTTGCTATCTGGACAAGTAAGATAGGATTTATCTGTATTTTTAGTAGAGCCAGAGTTATCTTCCTCCTTATCATGACAAGCTACCAAAGCCAAAGCCGTCATCAGAACCATCAACAACGACAGGCAGAGATAATTATTCTTTTTCATATTTTTCATGATAATTTATGTGAACAATAAAGACTGATAATAGTAGAAGAATTTTTATTCTCAATTTCCTTGAGTCACTCTTTTTAAAACAGGGCGAATGCAATGACCACCATAGCGAACAGCTTCGCTCGTGATAGGATGATCCGGCCAAATGAGGAAGGAGTATGCTTCAGACGTATTCGACTTGTAAAGAGTGGACGTCCAATAGTGTCCATTGGTATCTTCATTGAAGATTTTGTCACCCAAGCGATATCCCGTAGCAGGCAAGAAGATAGTTCCGCCATTGGTCTTACTGATAAATTTGAAGCCATTAACATCATTCATCTTAGTCCATCTGTAGGAACAGTTGTCCCTCAACTCATCGCATTGGGCTTTTGTCGGCATCCGCCAATCTCCTTTCCACTTCGCATGAGCCACATCATACTGCGTGCCAGCAATGTCGCTGCCTATGTCAAAGCTCTCGGGGTATGTACCATCAGGGACACGGTAGATGTAATTGTCCCAACTATACTTATTCTTCACCCCCTTTTCACCCCATGCATAATACACCCCATACTTTTCGGGGGAAGACGCACCCATGTTGCAACATGCCCATTTCGTGCCAGAAGGCAAGCCAAGATCAATGAGATGAGGATGGTTATTATCTGGACATGAGGTATAAGATTGATCAGCTTTAACCTCGTCATCATCATGACAAGCTACCAAAGCCAAAACCGTCATCAGAACCATCAATAATGACAGGTCGAAATAATAGTTTTTATTCATGGTTACGATATGTTTTTGTAAATATTGAATTTCTTTGCAAAAATAAGATATTCACAGATTTAGAACAAGAAAAATGCAATAAACTTTACTCTCTGAGAAAAAGTTATGGAAACTTGAGAAATATCGTTAAACGACACCAATTAACTTAACTTCCTTCGCTTTTACTGGCGTTTTCTTTTGCTTGAATAGAATCTCTCCTTTGCTTTAACTAAACTTTTCCTTTGATTTTACTGAAATGCCGAGCCCTCAACATTAACACGGCGAACCTTCGCCATCGCAACGCCGAAGGCTCGGCAAGTCGATGACGAACCTTCGGCAACTAGTTAAATCCAAAGGAAACGTTCAGTTAATCCCCAAATGAGCTTTAGATAATTCCCAAATGTGCTTTAGTCAATCCCCTAACGCGCTGCACAGAAAGCATTTTCAACTCGCTCAAAAGGGATTATATGTCAGGGTGATAATCACTTTTCTTGGAAAACATGTTTTTTCTGTAATTGGAATTTTGTAATTTTGCAGCACACTTAACTAATAAAAAGAAGAACAATGAATAACATTAATCCTTTAAAAACTATTTTATTATGAAAACGAAATTATTAACAAGCATTCTTCTGATTGCTACTTGTTTTGTAGCACAGAACATTTCGGCGTATGACTTCAGTGCTGAGAACAATGATGGTGTAACGATTTATTACAACATCCTGGATGAGCAGGATAAGACTTGCGAAGTGACTGCGAAGGAAGAGCGTAGTACTTGGAATGAATCAGACTTTTACTCTGATTATGCAGGTGCTATCAACATACCTTCTTCTGCCAATGGTTATCAAGTTGTGAAAATTGGTTATCGTGCTTTTTATTCCTGCAAAGGTGTTACTAATGTGTATATACCAAGTTCTGTTACAACTATTGGTGAACGCGCATTTCAGCAGTGTTTGGCTTTGACTTACGTATCTATTTCGAATTCGGTAACAAAAATAGAAAATCAAGCCTTCCAGAGATGCATTGGATTGAAGTCTATTTCTATACCAAGTTCTGTGACAAATATTGGTGACCTTGCCTTCAATTTGTGTAGTGGTTTGACTTCGGTGAAAATACCAAGAAGCGTTACTTATTTGGGTGAAAACATTTTTCAATGGTGTCCTAATCTATTGAGTATAAAGGTGGAGGAAGGTAATCCAAAATATAACTCGAATGACAACTGTAATGCAATTATTGAGACAAGCACCAATACATTGGTATCGGGTTGTCAGAATACGGTGATACCGAATACGGTTACTAAAATTGGTAAATCTGCATTTCGTGGTTGCTATTGCTTGACTTCTTTATCAATTCCAAATTCTGTTGTGACGATTGATAGTTATGCATTTACAGAATGTACAGGCTTAACTTCTGTAACCCTTCCAAATTCTGTAACAACCATTGGTAGCTGTTCTTTTTGGAACTGTACAAACTTAACTTCTATAGATATACCAAATTCAGTCAAGACCATTCAAAGTTTTGCTTTCGAGAAATGCCTAAAATTAGGTTCAATCACAATTCCAAATTCTGTTACCACCATTCAAAGAGATGCATTCAAGAACTGTATCGGTTTAACATCCATCACTTCATATATCACCGATGTGTTTGAAACAGGAATAACTGCTTTTAATGGATGCTATAATCATGTAACTCTTTATGTTCCACAGGGTTTAGTAGGCGCTTATCAAGCGGTAGGAGATTGGAAAAATATTGCCAATATAGAGGAAATGGTTGAGAAGACTTCGTTGATTTTGTCTTGTACTGACCGAGGAACAGTTGTCATCAATAACAATCAAGAATTCACCAACGACATCGATGAGGTAGAAATTAATAATGGTGCGGAGAACACATTTGTATTCAAGCCAAATGCCAATTACCAGTTGACAAAGGTTCTTATCAATGGTGAAGATGTCACATCGTCTGTGAAAAACAATCAACTGACAACGATGATTCCTGCAGGTTCGAAGATGAATGTGGTATTCTCTCAAACGACAGGAGATGTGAATGGCGATGGAAAGGTGGATATTAGCGATGTGGTTAAATTGGTGAATATCATCTTGGGAGGTTCTACAGGGGAATAAGATTCTAATTTTTTGAGATAATTTGTTTGTTTCTAAGTGGAAATTTGAAATTTCGCAGTACACTTAACTAATAGAAGAACATTTCAACTTTTGCAATACGAGTACATTGCTCATAAGCTCCGAAGGAGCGAAAGACCATAGGCAGGGGTGTAATGAAAAGGAACCCCTGATTCGGACACAGCAGCAACTGAACCCAGAAGGGGTGACGGATAGAAAGATGTGAGTTCTGTCGTACCTTCGGCACTCTGTTTTCCTTGCATCATTTAGCAGGGGTTTTGCTACGCTTCACCACCTGCCTGTGGTCTTAACACCCCTTTGGGGTTACTATTGGAAATACCTAAAAGGTAAAATGGCAAAGGAAAAATATTGAACTGGTGAGTGTCACTAACCACTTCATATTTATCATTTCTAACCGAAGAACAAAATGGATGAAGACAAGAATTTTCTGAGGCAAGATAATAACTATCGTTCATTGAAGGCATTCCAAAAGGCGGAGTGCATCTAATGGGCAACAGCCTAATGACCCCACTAACCCCATCCCCCCCCAAGTAATAACTTACTGGCTGAGAATCAATTTTTGAGAGAATTAGTTTGTCTCTAAGTGGTAATTTGTAACTTTGCGCATTGACTTAGGAATTATTAAACTTTTTGTTTTGTACCTATACGTTCACCTTATTTATTAACTAGAAACTGAAATCGAATAATATGATGCACATCAATGAAGAGGCTGCCCGCTGTCTGCTCTGCGCAGATGCTCCTTGCAGTCGTGTATGCAAAAAGGGCGACCCTGCCCGCGCTATTCGCGCTATCCGTTTTGGCAACGAAAGATTGGCTGGTCAATGGATTGCCGAATGTACGGACGAAGATTTGAAGCAGGCTGAGGAGGCTTGCATTCACTACGACAGACCTATTAGAATCACTCAGTTGCTTCGTTCCGTGGAGCGTGACTATGTTGCAGTTAGAGAAAACAAACCTTCCCTCGCTATCGACTTCTGTGGCATTCCTTGCGAGAATCCGTTCTTCCTTGCATCCTCTGCTGTTTGCACCAACTACGAGATGGTGGCACGTGCCTTTGATGCTGGTTGGGCTGGTGTTTTCTATAAGACCATCTGTATGGAGGACATCCATGAGGTGTCGCCTCGCTTTGATGCCGTGAAGAATAACGGTACGTCGTTCGCGGGTTTCCGCAATATGGAGCAACTCAGCGAAAACCCTGTGTATGTGGATTTCGACATCCTGCGCAGACTGAAACATGACTATCCTTCGAAGGTGGTGATTGCTTCTATCATGGGTCAGGCTGAGGAGGAATGGATTGAACTGGCGAAGATGGCTGAGGCGGCTGGTGTGGATGCAGTGGAGTTGAATTTCTCGTGCCCTCAGATGCGACTGGCGGGTATGGGTAGCGATGTGGGTCAGGATGCGGAATTGGTCACGTTCTACACGGCATACGTGAAGCGCAATGTGAAGATTCCTGTCATTGCCAAGATGACGCCAAACATCACTCAAATCAATCAGCCTGCGATGGGTTGTTATTTTGCTGGTGCTGATTGCATCTCGGCTATCAATACCATCAAGAGTATCACGATGTCGCCATCGGCAGCGGTGAGCGAAAAACAGACTGTTTCGGGCTATTCGGGTCGCGCCGTGAAACCTATCGCTCTGCGCTTCATCTACGAGATGGCTTCGAACAAAATCATGAAGAAGATTGAGTATAGTGGTATCGGTGGTATCGAAACATGGCGCGATGCATTGGAATTTATCCAGTTGGGTTGCCGAAACGTGCAGGTATGTACCGCTGTGATGGAGTATGGCTATCGCATTATCGACGACCTCATACTTGGTATGCAAAACTACATGGTGGAGCGTGGCATTGAGCAATTGGATGCTCTTGTTGGTGAGCAGTTGCCGAATTTCTCACTTCCATCCAATTTGGACCGTGAGACCATTGTTTACCCTAAGTTTGACCATGAGAAATGTATTGGCTGCGGTCGTTGCTACACCTCTTGCAGGGATGGCGGTCATCAGGCAATCAACTTCGATGGTGAGAGTCGTCAACCGCATATTATCGGTGCCAAGTGCGTAGGCTGTCACCTCTGCCGACTGGTGTGTCCTACAGGTGCCATTGGTCTTGCCAAGCGTGTCAACAAGAAGAAGTAAGATAAAATGAAGAATGAAGAATGAAAAATGAAGAATTCCATCCAGATGGTTTCTCTCCACTCGGGGGGAAGCAGAAGGTGGCTTTCTTTAGATCATAGAAAATAAAGAATATAGGCAGACGGTGAATGATAGTAACCGTCTGCCTATTGTTTTTCAGTGCTTCTACCTCTGAAACGAATGTTGATAATGTCTAAAGTTTTTTATAGATTAGGTCATGAGAAAAAAATTGCGTAACTTTGCAAAGTTATAGAGGTGTGAACTTAAAAAGTTTATAATACTGATATGGAAAAGATAGGTGTTTTCTGTGCATCGTCGAATGAGATGGAGCAGAAATTCTATGATAAGGCTGCTGAACTGGGACGAATGCTGGGCAAGGCTGGCAAGACGCTGGTGTATGGCGGCAACAGCTCTGGACTGATGGAGGCTGTGGCGAAGGCTACGAAGGAAGCGGGCGGCAAGGTGTTCGGTGTGGTGCCACGAAAACTGGTGGAGGCAGGACGCGTGAGTGATTGCGTAGATATTACTTTCTATTGCGAAGACTTGAACGACCGCAAGCAATGGTTGATTGGTGAGTCGGATGTGATGATTGTGCTGCCAGGCAGTGCTGGTACGCTCGATGAGGCTTTCTCTGCCATCGCTTCGAACACGTTTGGCATGCACAAGAAGAAGGTGATTTTCTGGAACATCGATGGATTCTACGACAAGTTGTTTGAGTTTTTAGATGAGCTTGTTGGTCGCGGTGTGGTGAATAAGCCTTGGAACGAGGTGATGGAACGCGTGACCACGGTGGAGGAGATTGAAAAACTGATAGGATGAGATAAATTAAAAGTTAAAAATTAGAAATTAAAATACTGCCGATAAGCATGGAAGATAGAGGACGCAAAATCATTGGTATCGGTGAGACCATCATGGACATCATCTTCAAGAATGGGAAACCGACGGCAGCTGTGCCTGGTGGCAGCACCTTCAATGGCATCATCTCGTTAGGACGACTGGGATTGGATGTGTCGATGATTAGTGAGACGGGTAATGACAAGGTGGGCGACATCATCATGGACTTCATGAAGGACAACGGAGTTGATAATTCCTACGTGGCTGTGTACGCCACAGGTAGGAGTGCCATTTCGTTGGCATGGCTGAACGAGAGGAATGATGCTGAATATATGTTCTACAAGGACTATCCAGCAGCTCGACTGGAGGTGGACTGGCCTCGCATCAAGAAGGACGACATCGTGATGATGGGTTCGTACTTTGTGTTGAATCCTGTGCTTCGTCCGAAGGTGAAGCAGTTCTTGGAATATGCCCGTCGCTGTGGTGCACTGATTTATTATGATTTCAATTTCCGCAGGACTCATAAGCAGGAGGCAATCAAGATTTATGCTGACATGCTGGAGAACCTGGAGTATGCCGACATTGTGCGTGGTTCGACGGAAGACCTTGAGAACCTGTTTGGCAGTGGCGATGCAGAGAAAATCTATCAGAAGGAAATAGAGTTCTATTGCAGACAGATGCTGTGTACGGCAGCAGGTGGCGACGTGCTGGTGCTCAGTCCGACAGTCAAGAAGCGTTTCCCTGTGAAGGATGTTCCGACGGTCAGCACGATTGGTGCGGGCGACAACTTCAATGCAGGCATCCTGTATGGCTTGGTGAAATACGACATCAGGCGCGACGACCTCGACACGCTCTCGGAAGAGATGTGGACGAAGGTGGTGCAATGTGGTATAGACTTTGCTACTGAGGTATGCCAGAGTTTTGACAATAGCATCTCGAAAGAATTTGCGAATCAATATAAAATGAAGAATTAAAGCCTCACCCCCAACCCCTCTCCAAAGGGCGAGGGGAGTGGTATGAAAGAATGAAAAATAGTTGCTTCGCTCCAAATGAAGATTTTTTTCCTCCAGATGGAGGGCTTTATTTACATTCTACATTCTTCATTCTTAATTATAAATTAAAGAAGATATGGCATTAAAAGCAGGTATTGTAGGCCTTCCGAATGTTGGTAAATCTACGTTGTTTAATTGTTTGTCGAGTGCCAAGGCACAGGCGGCAAACTTTCCTTTTTGTACCATCGATGCACAGATGGGACAGGTGTCGGTGCCAGATGAGCGACTGACCAAATTGGCTGAATTGGTTCATCCAGGGCGCATTGTCCCTGCGGTTTGTGATATTGTTGACATTGCAGGACTCGTGAAGGGTGCCAGCAAGGGTGAGGGACTGGGCAACCAGTTCTTGGGCAACATCCGTGAGTGTGATGCCATCATCCATGTGCTGCGCTGCTTCGACAATGGAAACATCGTGCATGTGGATGGTTCTGTCGATCCTGTTCGCGACAAGGAAATCATCGATACCGAACTTCAATTGAAGGACTTGGAAACGGTGGAAAACCGTATCAAGCGTGTGGAGAAACAAGCCAACGTGGGTGGCGACAAGATGGCGAAGGTGGAGCTCAACCTTTTGCTGCGCTATAAGGATGCACTGGTGCAGGGCAAGAGTGCACGTGTGGTGGAACTGGAGAATGATGAAGAGGCAGCGGTGGCGAAACAGATGTTCTTGCTCACCACGAAACCTGTGCTTTATGTATGCAACGTGGATGATGCTTCGGCTGCCACGGGCAACGACTACGTGGAGCGTGTTCGCGAAGCCATCAAGGACGAGGAAGCCGAACTGATTGTGATTTCTGCTCAGACGGAAGCCGACATCGCCGAACTCGAAACCTACGAGGAGAAGCAGATGTTCCTGGAGGACCTCGGACTGACGGAAAGCGGTTGCAACCGTCTCATCAAAGCCATCTATTCGTTGCTCAACTTGCAGACATTCATCACGGCTGGTCCGATGGAGGTGAAGGCATGGACTTACAAGAAGGGTTGGAAGGCTCCTCAGTGTGCAGGTGTCATCCATACCGACTTCGAGAAGGGTTTCATCCGCGCCGAAGTCATCAAGTACGACGACTACATCAAGTATGGTTCGGAAGCCGCTGTCCGTGAAGCCGGCAAGATGGGTGTGGAAGGCAAGGAATACGTGGTGCAGGATGGCGACATCATGCACTTTAGGTTTAATGTGTAAAGAAAGAGTCAACAAATTCTCACAAATTCTCTCAAAATCTTTTTATTCTTAATTTGTGCCCATTTGTTGACTGAATTTAACAATATGCTCAATACGTTATATATAGACTGGCAGCCCAATGTAGAGATTTTCAACTTGTTTGGGTACAGTGTGCGCTGGTACGCAATGGGGTGGATTTTGTCTGTCCTTGTACCTTATTTCATTGTCCGCTGGCTCTACAAGGACCAAGGGATTGACCCTGTGCTCGACAAGAAAGGAAAATGGGTGGAAACAGGCAAGTTCGACCCGCTCGTTTTCTACTGCTTCTTTGGTATGGTGGTGGGTGCCCGACTGGGGCATTGTATCTTCTACGAGCCAAACTATTTCCTCACTTCCGCTCAGGGTTGGGTGGAGATGTTCTTGCCCATCAAGTTCGATGAGTTTCCATCTCAGTGGCGCTTCACTGGCTATATGGGACTGGCAAGTCATGGTGGCACGATAGGACTTTTCTTGGCATTGCTGCTCTATGCTCGCATCCATCAGGTGCAGACGTGGAAACTGCTCGACATGATTGGCATTGCAGCACCGTTTGCAGCGTCGTTCATTCGTTTTGGAAATCTGATGAATTCAGAGATTATCGGTAAGGTGACCGATGTGCCTTGGGCATTCATTTTCCACACGCAGGACGCCTTGCAGAACGGGCAGTTGGTGCCTCGTCATCCTGCACAGCTCTATGAAGCACTGGCTTACATCGCCATCTTCATCGTGGGGTGGTGGATTTTCAAGAAGAAGGCTTCGCACTTGGCAACAGAGAAAGAAAAGACGATTGAGAAGTTTGGCGGCAATAAGGATGAAAAAGAGAAGCAGGCGACTCTTGGTCGTTTCGATGTGGGCAGTGGCTTCTACTTCGGCTTCTGCATCTTCTGCATATTCCTCTTCCGTTTCTTCGTGGAATTCCTGAAGGAAGTGCAGGGAGGAGTGGATGACGGTAGCACTACGTTCGATGTGGGTCAGATGCTGAGCATTCCGTTTGTGTTGGCTGGATTGTGGTGCATGCTTCGTTCGCTGAAAAAGAGTAAGTGATAAAGAATGATGCTATGCGAAAGCTGAAAATCACGGAAATGGGACGCATGAGCGTCGATGAATTCAAGCAAAGCGACAAGATGCCGTTGGTGGTGGTGCTTGACGACGTGAGGAGTATGTACAACGTGGGTAGCGTGTTTCGTACTTCCGATGCTTATCGTGTGGAGGGTGTTTTCCTTTGTGGCATCACGGCGCAACCTCCTCATCCCGAAATCCACAAGACAGCACTCGGTGCGGAGGACTCAGTGGAGTGGAAATACTTTGCGGATGCGAAGGACGCTGTTTCCTCACTTCAGCAGATGGGCTATCAGGTTTTTGCCATCGAACAAGTGGAGGGAAGTACCATGCTGCAAAATCTGACGCTGCCAGTAGATGGGCACTTTGCCATCGTGATGGGCAACGAAGTGAAGGGAGTGCAGCAGGAGGTGGTGGATATGTGTGACGGCTGTTTGGAACTGCCACAGTTTGGCACGAAGCATTCTTTGAATGTATCCACCACGGCAGGAATTGTCATTTGGGAATTTGCAAAACAACTGATGATATGAAAACGGTTTTACTCATTTCGTGCGACAATGCCATACAGGCGCATATCTTTCAGGGAGCACTTGAAAACGAAGGAATCCCTTCGGTGCTGAAGAATGAGGATATGGGTAATTTCTTTTCGTACAATCGTGCCATCGGAGGGGTGGATATCCTGGTGTATGAGCGCGACTTGGAACGTGCCAGGGAAATCTTGGAGCGCAATGCTCAGGAGGAAGGACTCGATGAGAACTTCGATGTGAATGAGGAATAGCACACAGTTATTTGTTGAATGCAGCCATCAATTCAATTGTAAAAACGTATATTTGTAAACCATAAAATCAAGATATGCCAAAGAAAGAAGAAATCACGCCGATGATGAAACAGTTTTTCGACCTGAAGGCGAAGCACCCAGATGCTTTGCTTCTGTTTCGTTGTGGAGACTTTTATGAAACCTACGCCGACGACGCAGTGATTGCATCCGACATTCTTGGCATCACCCTCACCAAGCGCAGCAGTGCCCTCGGCACACGTGCTGATGCTGCCATCGCCATGGCGGGTTTTCCGCATCATGCGCTCGACACCTATCTGCCCAAACTGATTCGTGCAGGAAAGCGTGTGGCGATTTGCGACCAGTTGGAAGACCCTAAGCTCACGAAGAAGCTTGTGAAGCGTGGCATCACCGAACTGGTGACACCAGGTGTGGCAATGAGTGACACGGTGCTGAACCATAAGGAAAACAACTTCTTGGCAGCTGTGCATTTCGGCAAGTCGGCTTGCGGCGTTTCTTTCCTCGACATATCCACGGGTGAGTTCCTCGTTGCGGAGGGAACCACCGACTATGTAGATAAGCTTCTCACGAATTTCTCCCCAAAGGAAATACTCTTCGAACGTGGCAGAAAACCTATGTTCGAAGGCAATTTTGGTGGTAAGTACTTCACCTTCGAAATGGACGACTGGGTGTTTGTTTTCGACACGGCACACCAGAAGCTCAAACAGCATTTTCAGGTGAAGAACCTGAAGGGATTCGGTGTGGATCATCTGAAGGATGGACTTGTAGCGGCAGGAGCAATCCTCTTCTATCTGGAGCAAACGCAGCACACGCACATCCGACACATCCGCAACATTTCGCGCATTGAAGAAAGCAAATATGTTCGACTCGACCGCTTCACCGTACGTTCTCTTGAACTTGTTACGTCGATGAACGAAGATGGCGATTCGCTCCTGAGTGTCATCGACAAGACCGTCTCGCCAATGGGTGGACGCATGCTGCATCGCTGGATTCTCTTCCCACTGAAGGATGTGAAGAAGATTGAGGAGCGTCAGAACGTGGTGGAGTATTTCTTCCGAGAGCCCGATTTCCGCGATTCCATCGAGGAATTGTTGCAACGAATTGGTGACATCGAACGTATCTCTTCGAAGATTGCCACGCAACGTGTTTCGCCTCGCGACTTGGTGCAACTGAAGGTGGCACTCCAAGCCATTGAGCCTATCAAGAAGATGTGTGAGGAAACGAATAACGAAAGTATTCGTCGTGTTGGCATGCTGCTCGACCCTTGCACTGTGCTCCGTGAGCGCATTGAAAAGGAGATTCAGCCCGACCCACCTTTCCTCGTGAACAAGGGAAACGTGATTGCCAACGGAGTGAATGCCGAGTTGGACGAGTTGCGCGAAATAGCTTTCAACGGCAAGGACTACCTCATTAAGATGCAGCAGCGACTCATTGAGGAGACGGGCATCACAAGTCTGAAGATTGGTTTCAACAACGTGTTTGGTTACTACATCGAGGTGCGCAACACCTTTAAGGAGCAAGTGCCTCAGGAGTGGATTCGCAAGCAGACACTGGTGAATGCAGAACGCTACATCACCCAGGAACTGAAGGACTACGAAGAGAAGATTCTCGGTGCTGAAGAGAAGATTCTCGGTCTGGAGGCTCGACTCTTCAACGAGATTGTGTTGGCTTCGGCTGAATTCATTCCGTTGATTCAGACCGATGCCAGTATGATAGCTTTCATCGACTGCCTTTTGGCTTTTGCCAATGCAGCCAAGGAATACCATTATGTTCGGCCAGTGGTGGACGAATCCTTGGTTATCGACATCAAGCAAGGTCGTCACCCTGTGATTGAGCGCAACATGCCTATCGGAGAGGAATACATTGCCAACGACCTTTTGCTTGATTCCGAGCGTCAGCAAATTATCATTCTTACGGGTCCAAACATGGCGGGTAAATCCGCTTTGCTTCGCCAAACCGCCCTCATCACGCTGATGGCACAAATCGGTTCGTTTGTACCTGCTGACAGTGCCCATATCGGTGTGTGCGACAAGATTTTCACCCGTGTGGGAGCCAGCGACAACATCAGCATGGGCGAATCAACGTTCATGGTGGAGATGAACGAAGCCTCGAACATCATCAACAACCTTTCGCCTCGTTCGCTCGTCCTCTTCGACGAGTTGGGACGTGGCACTTCCACCTACGACGGTATTTCCATCGCCTGGGCGATTGTGGAATATATCCACGAGAATCCGAAGAATCATGCTCGCACGCTCTTCGCCACTCATTACCACGAACTGAACGAGATGGAAAAACTATTCCAGCGCGTGAAGAACTACAATGTGAGTGTGAAGGAAGTGGATGGCAAGGTGATTTTCCTCCGCAAATTGGTGGAGGGAGGTAGTGAGCACTCGTTCGGTATTCATGTGGCGAAGATTGCTGGAATGATGCCATCTATCGTGCGACGAGCGGAACAAGTGTTGCACGAGTTGGAAAAGAACAACTCAGGCGATTCCATCTCTCGTCCTCGCACGGAGACGATTTCCGTTCCCAATGCTTCGGCGCAACTCTCCTTCTTCCAGCTCGACGACCCTGTACTGTGCCAGATTCGTGACGAAATCCTCCATCTTGATGTGAACAACCTCACGCCGCTCGAAGCACTCAATAAATTGAATGACATCAAGAGGATTGTGAAAGGTAAATAAAAGGAAGCCCCCTATCAACCTCCCTGAGGGGAGGAGAATAATAGAGACTTTGCTGAGGGAAACCAATGCTTATGAACTTAATCACTCCAGTACATATTTCCAAGCCATCGTTCAGCATCAATCATGCACAGCGCATTTTGATGCTCGGTTCATGCTTTGTGGATGAAATCGGTGCGAAGCTCCAAGCAGATAAGTTCAATTGCTTGGTCAATCCCTTTGGTGTGCTCTATAATCCCGCTTCCATCGCAGCGCTCCTGCTTCGTAGCATCAGCGAGCGGGAGTATGATGACCAATCGCCCGAAATCCTTTCTGCAGATGGACTTTTCCATAGCTGGATGCACCATTCGCAGTTTTCGTCGTCCAATCAACAGGAATTGCTCGATAAGCTCAATTCCACGCTTCTTCTTGTTTCCGATTGGATTAGCAATGCCGATGTGCTCATCGTCACTTTTGGCACTTCCTATATTTATCGTTTGAAGGAAAATGGCATGTTGGTTTCCAATTGTCATAAGCAACCCGATTCGCTTTTCACCCGCGAGCGTCTTTCTGCTTACGACATTGCTGATTCTTGGAAACCTCTCCTTCAACTGCTTCAGAGTGTCAATCCCCATCTTCATGTGATTTTTACCGTCAGTCCCATTCGTCACAAGCGTGACGGACTGCATGAGAATCAGCTCAGCAAGGCAGAACTGCTCTTGGCGATTGATCAAATAACAAGTTCCCTCCCCTCGGGGAGGTCAGGTGGTGGTCTTTCCTATTATTTCCCTTCTTACGAAATCTTGCTCGACGAACTGCGCGATTATCGTTTCTATGCCACCGATATGGTTCATCCCTCTCCACTTGCCGTGGAATACATCTATGAGAAATTCCAAGACTGTTTCATTGAGAAGGAGGAGCAGCGGTTGTCAGCACTTTGTCGTGAAGTGCAGGCAGCGCTGGAGCACAAGCCTTTTCATCCCGAAGCTGAGGCTTATCAACAATTTATACAACAGACGATTCAAAAAATTAACTATATCAAACAAAAGTGCCCTGACATCAATCTCGACACAGAATTATCACAATGCAATACACGATTGAACAAATAACGAAAATCATCGGGGCTGAACTCCATTGCTTTGGAGACGAGCAGAGTTGTAGTCAAAACCGCATCAATTGGTTGCTCATCGACAGCCGTTCCCTCTGTTTTCCCGACGAAACTCTTTTCTTTGCCCTTCGCACCAAGCGTAACGACGGACATAAGTATATCGAAGAACTCTATCGACGTGGAGTTCGCAATTTTGTGGTTCAGGATATTCCGTTTATCGAACATCTTGACGACGTAGTTTTCTTGCAGGTGAAAGACCCGCTCACCGCCCTGCAGCGTTTGGCAGAGCATCATCGTTGCCAATTCGATATTCCTGTCATTGCCATCACGGGTTCCAACGGAAAAACCACTGTGAAGGAATGGCTCTATCAGTTGCTTTCGCCCGACCACAACGTGTGCCGTTCGCCTCGCAGCTATAACTCGCAAGTGGGTGTGCCACTTTCCGTTTGGCTCATCGACAGCCATACCGATATAGCCATTGTCGAAGCGGGCATTTCGGACGTAGGTGAGATGGATCGTTTGGAACGTATCATTCGTCCTACCACCGCTGTCATCACCAACATCGGTCAGGCGCATCAGGAGAATTTCCTTTCCTACGACATTAAATGTACGGAGAAATTCCAACTCTTCAAGAATTGCCGAACGGGTGTCATCAATATGAGCGACAACCGCATTGCCCGTTGTTCGCAAGTCGTTCCCGAGAGTGTGGAACGCATCACTTGGAACACCTACGAGAACGCACGTCCTGGCGATGCCACTATTATCATTCGTTCCATTGAGAAGGAGGGAACCAACGCAACGGTGAAATTCTCCATCAACGATGTTCTTGGTCAGTTCACCATCCCTTTCATCGACGAGGCATCCATCCAGAACTCCATCACTTGTTTTGCCACTTGCGTGAGTCTTCATCTCGACGTGGAGGAAATCTGTAAGCGCATGCAGCGACTCGAACCTGTTGCCATGCGTCTGGAAGTGAAAGACGGACGAAACGGCTGCACACTCATCAACGACTCCTACAATTCCGATATTCATTCGCTCGACATCGCACTCGACTTCATGCAGCGTCGTCCCGACACGAAGGAACAGTCTCGCACGCTCATCATTAGCGATATTCTCCAGAGTGGCGAGTTGCCTCGTTCGCTTTATAGCCGCGTGGCACTCATGGCGCGTAGTCGAGGCATTCAGAAAGTGATTGGAGTGGGGGAGGAAATCAGTTCCTGTGCCGACTATTTCCCAATGGAAAGCTATTTCTTCCGCACCACGGAGGAACTGCTCGATAGTAAACTCTTTGCCAATCTGCACAATGAATTCATTCTTATCAAAGGTGCTCGTCAGTTCCATTTCGATGAACTCTGCGACCAGCTCACGCTCAAGGTCCACCAGACTATCCTCGAAGTGAATCTCAATGCCCTTGTTGACAATCTCAATTACTATCGCTCCTTCCTCACCAAGAAGGAAAAGATTGTCTGCATGGTGAAGGCTTCAGCCTATGGCGTGGGTGCCATTGAGGCATCGAAAACGCTGCAAGACCACGGTGTGGATTATCTGGCTGTGGCTGTGGCAGACGAAGGAGCCGACCTTCGCAAGGCTGGCATCACGGCAAACATCATGGTGATGAATCCCGAGATGACTTCTTTCAAGATGCTTTTCGATTACCGTCTCGAACCAGAGATTTTCAATTTCGACATTCTCGAAGCACTGATTCGCGAAGCAGAAAAGGAAGGTATCACCAATTTCCCTGTGCATATCAAACTCGATACGGGTATGCATCGTCTGGGCTTCAATCCTGAGAAGGACATGCCTCGACTCATCAGTCGTTTGCAGCGTCAGTCTGCCGTTGTGCCATGTAGCGTGTTCTCGCATTTTGTGGGTAGCGACGACGACGAATTCGATGATTTCAGTGAGCGTCAGTTTGAACTCTACGACAAGGCTTCCTCTCAACTTCAAGCCACTTATAGCCATAAGATTATCCGCCACATCTGCAACTCTGCGGGCATTGAGCATTTCCCTCAATACCATCTCGACATGGTTCGTCTCGGTCTCGGTCTCTATGGTGTGAATCCACGCAACAACGAAGTGATTCACAATGTGGCAACGCTGAAAACCACGATTCTTCAGATTCGCGACGTGCCAGCAGGCGATTCCATCGGCTATAGTCGTAAGACCTTCGTGGACCGTCCAACTCGTGTGGCAGCCATTCCGATTGGTTATGCCGACGGACTCAATCGTCGTCTTGGCAACCGCAATGGCTATTGCCTCGTGAATGGTAAGAAAGCCCCTTATCTCGGCAATATCTGCATGGACGTATGTATGATAGATGTCACAGGTATCGACTGCCAGGCAGGCGACCAGGTCACCATCTTTGGCGACGACCTCCCTGTTACCATCCTCAGCGACGCCATCGGCACCATCCCTTATGAAATCCTCACCGGCATCAGCACCCGCGTCCAGCGAGTCTTCATTCAAGAATAAAGGCAAATGAAGCGTGAAGAACCTTTAGCACGGCATTGCCAACGCAATAACCAATAAAAGAAGAATGAGAAGCCGAAATGCTTCTCATTCTTTTTCAATAAAAATGTTCTGCCTATTTTGTCAATATAATCTTCTATAGGAAACTTGCTAAGTCATATAATTATGGATTTAATGAAAAATCACTTATATGAAATTCTACCATTCTCAAATATCAAATGATGAATGTCTGCTGGCTTAACAGGAGCGGTCGATTCCAATGTTTCATATTCAAGCGTATTCATTTGCAAGTGGAAGTCAACAATACCGTTCAGCGCTACCAAATCGTTGATATAGGCATGTTTGTTAAATACCAGTGTAGCCTTGCCATCCTTCAAGGCATAAACCGTCAAGAATGGTGGAGTACTATCAATGGTGATTCCTGAGAAGAGTACAAATGTACATCCATTCTCCATCTCGATGGTATAGAACGGCAGAGAACTATCCGCTGTGTCCTTCTCTGTGTAAAAATAATTCCAGCCATCTCCATCCATTTGAACAAAAGCAGGTTGCAGTTTGGAAGAAATCTGTATCACATTGAAATCACCAGGTTCCTCTTCCCAGTTCTTGAACTTGAAAAGACGAATATCGTATTTCTCCTTTCCCTTATTAGAGAATGCAGTGGTTGTTTTCTTCAAAACGTATGGTTCCACATCTTGCCATTCCTCATTGTAAAAAGAATCTATAAACGATGATTTCACAACACCAGCGTTGGCAGAATCATAAACAAGTGTCTGTGCAGACATGTTCAAGGCAAACATGATTGCGACAACATAAACAAATACTCTTTTCATCACCAAATTCCTTTCTTATTTTCCATTTTATTAGGCAATAACTTTCAGAGACTATTCAGGAATTGGTTAAGTTCTTCTTTTGTTTCTACCCTGTGAACTTTTCCCTGTCTGGCTTCCTCTCTTGCCTCGTCCACACGTGCGAAGAACTCCTCTTTAGTCATCTGGGTTTCATCATGCTTCTTGGCAACTAATTTTTTCAGATATTTGGCAAGTTGCTTCATCAGAGGCTCATTGTCGGCAATTTCTGCCATATCGCGCCATATCTGCACATTCAATTCGTTTGAAGAGTTTACCTGCATATTGTGATTGCTTTAATATATTCTATGCAAATATAGTGAAAAAACTCATTTCTTTTGCAGAATCTTGAAAAATTAATGTTTTCTCTTTTGATGAGGCAAAATCTTATAGAGATTATACGTCTCACCAGTCAGGTATTGATACTGTACCAGCCCTTTAGATTTACTCCATACAAGAAAATCACAATTCAGATCAGAGTTGCGGATGACATGAGAATTTAAACTGTCAACAATAATGCAATCATGATAAACCGAGTCGCCTACTTCAACATCTTTCAGTTTAACTTTAGGCAAGAGGTGATAATCCCAGAAACGTTTATTGAAATCTATGGCTATTTGAGTTTTATCATTATATGTACACACCATTAAGAAACTCTGTGATATTTTTTCTTGGTGATGAATAATCGTGTTATCAAATAATGCATTTCCATAATGGTCTGTAAAGCAGTAAATCCCAAAGGGTGGATGGCGATTGTTATGAATCGTCCTTGAGACGAACATGGTATCCATTCCTTCAGTCGAAGCAAACAAAACCGTGTCACCATTTTCGTATGCTTCCATCCATGCCAGATCATCATCGTCTAAAAGATGAACGGAATTGTAATCACAGGAAATCAGTGTGATTAGAATGAGTAATGATAAACTGAACTTTTTCATCATGTCAACTATTAAAATACAATAAAAACTATCGAATATAATAATTTATTCATAATCAAAATCCTTTCTTATTTAGTTGTATGTAAAGGGGAGAAATCGCAAAGCTGATTATTGGCTACCACGATTGAACTACCCTCTATTCTTTTTTAATAAATGTTATTTTTGCGCCTTCTATAATATAAACATAGGGAAGAGAGGTGTCTTTAAACTGCAATACGATTTTGGAGTTATCGGTTTCAACGACTTCCCAAACTTCATACTCTTCAGGATCTACATTTTTTGAAGAAGTATTATGCCAAACAATATATTTTCCTGACGTAACTTTTCCTATCTTTGATTTCTCAAATTTTTTGGGAGCTTCATTCGTTAAATAATATGAATACTCTCCTTTTATTATCTTATCAATCTTTTCTCCTGTAATAGGATTTTCATCTTTATGATGTTTATGCATTTTGCTATTATCAAAAGATATGAACACTGTATCAAGTCTATATACATCATCTTTAGATACCTCATCAAAACCTATCAACCTTTTATTTACCTGTATCCACTTGCTATTTTTAAGTGTGTTCGTATAGATGATAGGATCTAAAGATTGTGCTCTAACTAAAGTGAAGCTAAAAACACAAAGAACCATTACTAACAATTTATTCATAATCAAAATCCTTTCTTCTTATTAGGTAATATCTTATAGAGACTATATGTCTCGCCATTCAGGTATTTATACTGTATCAGTCCTTTGGATTTGCTCCATAAAAAATAATCGGGAGTAAACTTTGACTTAATATACAATTCTGAATTTCTAACATCTATTGAAATGACATCATCAAGTGTATTCACCGTACGGGCCTTTTTCGAAAAGACGACTTGCTTTGTGTCATCCAAATTGTATTGTCTATCGCCTATTCGAATATGAAGAGAAGTTATACTGTCATCTTTTTTTACTATTATCAGCCAACCTGATATTTCGCTTCCACTATGATTAATGCTGAAATTAATTGATGCGTTAGCATGAAAAGTGTCACTACTTTCATTTTCCACAAAAGGCAAAATTTTGTCCACAACCTTTCTTTCGGTAATAGTCATAGTATCCACTCCAAATTTAGAAGTGAACAACAGCACATCTCCCTCCTTGTACTCACCTAACCATTTTTTGTCATCCCCAGTTAGGTGATACATGGCTGTATAAAAACAAGAAGTTAAAGTTGTTATGCAAAATATGATTGTTATAATTTTCTTCATCACCAAATTCCTTTCTTCTTTTTATTTGGCAATTTCTTATAAAGACTATACGTCTCGCCAGTCAGGTATTTATACTGTATCAACCCTTGGGATTTGCTCCAATAATAATGCTCAATATTCTTTGACGGATAAATGGAGGATTTACCCGTACAGAATAATATATCATTGTAGTCATCCTTGCCTATTCTCATGTGTTTCAATACAATATCCGCTTTATTCCCTTTTTCCAAATTGTGGTCAAAGTTAAAACTTATCCTTGTGCCATCATCTTCTCTCTCTAAAGCAAGCATACACATAAGAGAATCATTTTTATGAAAGACTTTCATATCTACATAAGCATAAGCGTTCATCACATTTCTTGCAGTAGAAAAAAAGAATGGCACATAAGTATCGTTATAATAGCACTCTTTCACAACAAGAGTGTCAAAACCACTTCGCGATCTAAATAATACCGTGTCTCCTTCATTATAAGGAGATAACCAGACCTTGTCATCACGATCAAAATGATTCATGTCAATATATATGCATGAATGCATAGTAAACAAGAGTACAGTTAAAATGAATATGTTTTTTTTCATCATATTTGTTGCGACTCAATGTCAATAATGATTTCGAATGAATATGAAAACCACGCATAATAACAGAAAGGAAACCATTGGTAATATGGCTAATAATCCCCATTTCAGAGAATTTCGTTCTTTTACTTCCTGAGAGAAACTATAATACTGTTCAATTATTTTTTCCACAAACCTTCGTTTTTTCAAATCACAATGTAGGATAATACATGAAACGATGGCAACCATAAATATGGAAGTTAAAATTAAGAGTGAATTGTGGTTTGCTTTTATTATAGGCCATGCTAAGCCAACAATTAAAAAAGAAACACACGAAAATACAAGAGAATCAATGATATAATAAAACGAATTGGATGATATAGTATTGCCATACTTTTCGCCTCCTCTAAGATTGAAAAATATGATATATTTAAAAAAATGATATATTCTATCCATATTCTATCATATTTAGTAATCGTTTAAAAATGTCTTGGGATTATTCTCAACCACTAATAACTCGAATTTTACGAACCTTCAGCATTCAGCGTAAGCCAATTTCTCCAATTTTAGATGTTATTTTTCTCTTATTTCTCAAATTTAAAAAATGCCTGCATTTTTATTCGTGGAATACGATTAAATTATCCTAAAAAAATTCGTTTAATACGAGTAATTCGTGGTTAAAAAAATATAATCACACCAAGTTATTATTTAACGATTACTAAATGAAATTATTTTACTTTTTTGTAATACTTTTTTGCACCAAGACGGGCACCGATATAATCATCTATAGGAAATTTTCTAAGTGTAAACACCTTTTTATCACTATCATTCTGAGTAATCTCCCAAACTTCAAAATGGTTTGGTTTTGAATTGATTTCATCCATAGGCATGACGATGTATTTCCCAGATGAAGCTTTACCTACTTTTGAATATTCAAACTTTTGGGGAATGGTATTTGTCAAATAATAAAAACATTCGCGTTGGAAGGTTTTATCAATAGCTTCATGTCCCTTTGGTGGATTTTTACGGGTCATGTGGGTTGTGCTGTATTGTTTCCTTTTATCGAATGTATAAATAGTAGTATCCGCTATCTCGAATGGATTATCCCCTAAATAGTATCCATCGATAACGATAAATATGCTACTCAATAATTCACTCATCGTTAAATCAGGCACAAGATACGGTGGATTACGACCTTCATCTGGATCATAATAGGTCATAATCCACGTGCTCTCTTTCAATGGCTTCGTTTTTGATTTTTGTGCATTCACAGAAAAGAAGCACAACACACAAAGAATCATTACTAAAATTCTTTTCATAATCAAATTCCTTTCTTCTTTTTCCTTTTTATGATTAGGTAATATCCGCGGAGGCTGCTCAACAGAACCATGTCAAGCACATACTGCATTCTGAATGGGCATCTGTGCCAGCAGAGAATAACAGAGCTGTTATTGCTAATAAGATACGATTTACCTATTTGACTCTTACTGCAACTCCAATGAGAGCTCCAGTATTTTTGGAATCAGCACTTTTTACTAACAAAGTATCAGGTGAGGACATCTCATAAATTTGAACCACCATCAAATCACGCTGTGGCATCAACATACAGAAGTATTTTCCAGAATTTGGTTTTCCAACTTTCTTTTTGTCAAATTTTGTAGGGTATTCATCAGTTAAATAATAACGATAACTACGCTCACTAGTTTTATTGGTTTTCTTACTCTTTAGAATTTCTGTTATTGTCTTTTTTGTGTATGACATAATAACAGATACTTCAGGATTAGTTTGAGGAACTTCCCACTTTGTCCCGTTAAGAATCTCATTTGAAACAGTCTGTGCATTCACCGACATGCAGCATAATGCACAAATCAACAATGTCATTAATTTTTTCATATTTCTATTTTTTTGTTTATTTATAACCGACTAAATACCTTTGCACTGCAAAGATAGCAAGTGTTATTCATCAATGCCGTGGCAAAGGTACATGTTAAATCCGAGAAAAACAAACAAAGTAGTAATAAGTCATCATTAAAAATACTCGGGATGATTTTATAAAGGAAAGAAATTAGAATAATTATCATAATTACTCCAAAAATATGGTGTTGTTTAAAACAAAAACATATTATTTCTGACAAAATTATTCTAATTATTCTAATTTCTTTCCTAAGACAATTGACTTCGTCGAGCTGAAGGTTCGTGGTTGATTATACTCCCAACTTATTATTATTCGTTACAAAAAAATAGTGGAACGACTCTCACGAGCTGTTCCACTACCAATTACGGTTCTAACTAAATAACACCTAATTGTATAAAAATATCACCTAACTAATATTAACTAACTTCTAACTAACTAACCTTATGAAAAGAATGTTTGTTGGGCTGACCCCAACGCTTTGCCTTCACGAAAAAGCTCATTTGCTTCTTCACTCCAGCAAAGGAGTGTTTATTTCAGCACTGTGAAGTTGCTGATGATTGCTGCCAGAACTACTGGTATAGCTATAACGATTGTCAATGTATCCATAATTTTACCCTTTCAATCTTTTTAAACCTTAAAACTCTTTTTGTTAACTCTATTTTTAGGGCTAGGACTTGGCATTAGCTTGGCTTTGACTTTGGCGTTAGCTTTAGTGCTTGCAGGGAAGCTAAACCTAAAATCCTTTCAGCCATCTTTCTCTTAGTTCCTAAGAGCTGCAATTGCTACAACTGCAGAGAGAATCACTGTCAATGTCAACATAATCTTAATCTCCTTTCTTTAGTTGTACTGTCGTACTTTTTGTTACCTAAAAATCTTTTTACCTTTAATACCTATCCGAATCGGTCTAAGTTGTTATCCTAAGTTGTTTTTTTCTTTTGACGCTGCAAAGGTACGGCAGTTTTTCTTTTCCGGCAATATATTTTCTTGCTTTTTTCTCAAAAAACGCGATTTTCTTGATGAATATCAACGGTTGTGTGCGAACACAGAATGCTTTTTAGCATATTTCAAGGCTTTTTGTACTGATTTGGCTATGCCGGGCTAATGGTTCAGGGATTATCGTTTATCGTTTAATGTTTAACGTTGAACGAAGTTAGTTCGCTCCACGCTTCACACTCCACGCTTCACGTTCTACTCCCCACACACTTTGGAGTGGGTTTGGGAGGAGATGAGGCTCTTATACCTTATTATATATTATAGCTTACATGTATTTGTTTCGAATGAACAAATGGACCGTACCCTCCTGCTCCCACGAGGGTTTTTGGGGGACTGTCAGAACTGATTGTGTGGATTAACTGAACCGCTCCTTTGGATTTAACTAGTTGCCGAAGGCTCGGCATCGACTTGCCGAGCCTTCGGCGTTGCGATGGCGAAGGTTCGCCGTGTTAACGTTGAGGGCTCGGCTATTCAGTTGAAGCAAAGGAAAAGTTTAGTTGAAGCAAAGGAGAGATTCTTCACAGTCGAAGGAGCGTACCAGTAGAGTCGAAGGAGCGCACTAGTAGAGTCAAGGGAAAAATCTATTGTGTCACTATTCTGTAATTATCTATTACCATTTTGCACAATATTTGGGCTAAAAGTAGGATGTTTTGAGGACTTCCTTGTTTTTCTCAGTTTTTTTTACCAAAAAAACACGATAACTTGCAAAAAAGTCGCGAAAAGATTTGTTTTGGAGATTTATTTCAATTATCTTTGCAACCAAGAAAAAGAAAAAAGCAAATTTCGTATATCCAATCACAAAAGTAATTTTAGTGGCGTCACAAAAAATACTGAGAAGTATAAGATGCCAAACAAAAGGTTTGTAACTCTTAAAATTTTTAAGAAGGATTCTTCGTGAGAAGGGTCCTTTTTTTAGTCGTTGCTTAGTGCGGCATCGATATTGCGCTTGAGTCCTGCGTATTTGGCGCGTTTCACGGCAGAGCCTTTGAAGAGGCGACGATAGTCCTCTTCGGTGAGCTGTTTCCAATCATCGGGAGTCATCTTGAGAAATTCTTCGGAAGGGGAGAATTCCTCTATGTCTGTGGCTTGTGCAAAGCGGTTGTGAGGACAGATGAGTTGACAGCGGTCACAACCGTAGATGTATTTGCCCATGGCTTCAGCTTCCGCATCGGGGATAGCGTTGCGGTTCTCTATGGTGAGATAGGAGAGGCAACGGTTGGCATCCAGTCCGTTCGTAGTGAGAGCACCCGTGGGACAGGCATGGAGACAGTTCTCACAGGTGCCGCAATGGTTGGGCATGGGCGAGTTGTAGGTGTCGAAAGTGGCGGTGGTGATGATTTCACCAAGGAAAAAGAAGCTCCCAGCGTGGGGAATGATGAGATTGGTGTTTTTGCCTATCCAGCCCAATCCTGCTTGATAAGCCCAATAGCGGTCGAGCATGGGAACGGTGTCGCAACAGATTTTATGCTCGCCTTCTATCAATGACGCCAACTCCTGAAGTTTGGCTTTCATCACGTCGTGATAGTCTTTGCCGTAGGCATAATAAGCAAATTGCAGTTGGTCGTCCGCCAGTCGTTCCTTTGGAAAATAATTGAGCGCAACGACGATGATGCTTTTTGCTCCAGGCAGCAAAAGGCGTGGGTCGAGTCGCTTCTCCTCGTAGTTTTCCATGTATTGCATGGAAGCGTTCTTCCCCGATTGAATCCATGTCCGAAATGCCTGTGCATTCTTCTCATCCACCTTGTCAGCACGGGCGATGCCACAGGCGGAGAAACCTATGTTAAGGGAAGCCCCCACCAACCTCCCCGAGGGGAGGCTTTTTGAAGATAGTTGATGATTATTTGGAGAAAATGACATATAAATAGTGGACTAACAAAAATCCCCTCCCCTCGGGGAGGAGGGAGGGGGCTTATTTCAAATGTCTGCTCCATTGCTGGTTTTCATCAAAGATTTTGAATTCGTAACCTTGGTCGCGCAGCCATTCGAGACTGCGAGGGAGCGCTGTACGGAGTTTGTCGATACTCTTCAGAGAGTCGTGGAAAGTGATGATGGAACCGTTGCGGGCATAGCTTTTCACGTTCTCAAACACCTCGTCGGCATTGAGTCGCTTGGAGTAGTCGCGCGTCACGAGGTCCCACATCACGATGGTGAAGTGATGGCGCATCTTGATGTATTGTCTGTTGCGCATCCATCCGTGAGGCGGTCGGAAGAGTTTCGACTGAATGAGGCGGTCGGCTTTGTGCACGTTCCATACATAATCTTTGGAATGCATCAGCCAAGTGATGTGGTTGTAGGTGTGGTTGCCCACACGGTGCCCACGTCGTTTCACCTCTTCGAAGAGTTCGGGATACTTCCTCACGTTGTCGCCCACCATGAAGAAAGTAGCCTTCACTCCGTATTGGTCGAGAATGTCAAGAACCCAAGGCGTGGCTTCAGGAATGGGTCCGTCGTCGAAGGTGATATACACCGCCTTCTCCTTCGGGTTCATTCGCCAGATGGCACTGGGATAGAGCCATCGCATCCACTTGCTTGGTTGTTCAATAATCATTTTCCTTTATCTCAGGTTAATTCCTAATCGTTCGCAGCGTTGAGCGAAAGGTATGTAGAAGCTCTGGAGCGTCTTGTCCATTTCCTCTGCCTTCTTGGCAAATGCCTTTTGTTCCTTTTCTGTCTTGCTGCTCTCGCTTGCTTCTCGATAGGCGTTCTCGATGTCGGCAAGAATGGTGATTTGCGTGTAGATGTCGATGTAGTTGTTCTTGAAATGACCATCACCCAGCGATTCATACCAGTTGATGTATTCCACCGACTTCTTCTGCAACGCATTCATAATCTTCTCTGCCTTGTCGGTCTTGCCGTTTGCCATGAAGGCACTGACCATGTCCATCGAACCACTCGTATAGTCGTGAGGCACATTGTAGTCAGGGATTTCCTTTTCGCACTTCTCGGCAGCAGCCAACGCCTTGTCGGTCTTGCCTTCGTTGAGCAACTGGCGGATGAGCACACCGAACCAACGACGCTGCGTGTAGCACATGCGCATGGTGGTTTCGTCGATGTAGAGACCTGGCTGGGAGAGGTTGCCGTATTTGTAGCGGTTCACCATGTTGTCAAACATCTTGTCGGTGTCGGCAACTGTGTTCTGCACGCTGTTCTTCGCGTAAGAATAAGGAGTGAAGCGCCAAGCGATACCTTCCTGAAGGAAATGCTTGTAGAGCAAGTTGTAGTTGCTTGGTCCCACGGTGGTTGACATGTAGAGAGGACGAGAGAAGTTGCTGTTGGCAATCATCTCGAGCATCATCATGTAGCTCTTATAGACACGTCCGCTTTCCGAAGTCTTCTTGCCGAAACGGTCGCAGCTCGTCACGTCGATCCACATTTTGTCAGGGATGATTTCGTTGCCTAGCGAATCCTTCTCTAATTTCATGCCCGACTTGCGAACTTCTTCCTTGTCCACGTTCACGTAGAGCGAATCGGATGGCAAGCAGGATGGCAGGCTCGAAACGAATTCCTTGTATTCAGCAGGAATGTTCTTCTTGAGCACGAATTTCTGAATGGCATTTGCCAATTCGAATGGCTCTTCGCCCCAAATCATCTTGGCACTCTCTGGGTCTTCCTGATAAAGCATGCGAACGAGCTGCTTGATTGGAATCTGCTGACCGGAATAGTTGATGGATGGGTTCACCTCCGTTGCCTCGTTGCTACCTGTTGTGTAGTCGATGCGTGCCCAACTGATTGGCAGTGGTGACGACTGACCTTCACCCTCGAAGGCAGGACGCTTCATCTGGTCGATGTACCAGTCGGTCTGCAAGTACGAAAGGTTGCAGACGCGCACGTCGGTACGGTTGCCTTCTGTGTCCTCGTTATACCAAAGAGGGAAGGTATCGTTATCGCCGTTCGTGAAAATCACACCGTCGTGAGGCACCGTCTCCAAGTAGTCGAGACCGAAGTCGCGACAGATGTAGCGGTCGGAACGGTCGTGGTCGTCCCAAGTCTGGCTCACCATCTGTGCAGGAACTGCAATGGCAGGTACAAGAGAGATGAGGGAAGCACAGAGTTGCGCGTTCTTCGTTGACATCGACTTGAAGGCACGGGTCAACCAGTCGTAGATGGCAGTTACGCCCAATCCGCACCAGATGGCAAATGCATAGAACGAACCCGCATAGGCGTAGTCACGCTCACGAGGCTGGTTTGGTGTTTGGTTCAGATAGACCACGATGGCGATACCTGTCATGAAGAAGAGGAAGAACACCACCCAGAACTGCTGGATGCCGCGTGCACCGCGGAATGCCTGCCAGAAGAAGCCGAGCAGACCGAGGATGAGTGGCAGACAGTAGAACACGTTATGGCCCTTGTTCTCTTGCAGGTCGCTTGGCAACTGACTTTGGTCGCCAAGGCGAGCGTTGTCGATGGCAGAGAAACCTGTCAACCAGTTGCCGTGCTCCAGTTCGCCATTTCCCTGGATGTCGTTCTGACGTCCTGCGAAGTTCCACATGAAGTAGCGCCAGTACATGAAGTTGAGCTGATAGCTGAAGAAGAACTTCATATTGTCGGCTTGGGTAGGAATTTTCACGCTTCCGCCCTGTGCATATTCGTAAGGAATGGTCTTGCCTTCCACACCACCGAGCCACTCCTCATAGAGGCCCTTGTGCTTGTCGCTGTAGATGCGAGGGAAGAACATGCATTGATTGCTTGGATACACGTATTCAAACTTCTCGTTAGCAACCACGTACAGGTCCTTCTCGTCGGCACTTGCCTTTTCCTTCTTCTGATAAACCTTCGCACCTTTCTTGGTGTCGTAAATCAGTCTGCCTTGTGCGTCTTCCACCACTTTTGGCACAGAATTGTAGGTCTGTCCGTAGAAGAGAGGACGGTCGCCATACTGTTCACGTCCGAGGTATTCACCGAGTGTGAACACGTCCTCAGGCGAGTTCTGGTCCATTGGAGGGTTGGCGTAAGAACGAATCACGATGACTGCATAACTGCTATAACCCACGGTGATGAGTGCCATACAGAGCAGGGCTGTGTTGAGCAGACGTGGTGTGACGTGCTTCTTATAGAGAGCCATCGCAACAGCAATGATTGCCAAAACCACAATACCGATGAGTGCGCTCGTGAAGCCGTGTCCATAGAAAGGAATACCGAGCAACACCACACTGAGGAGGAACGATGCGTTCATCCTTGGCTTGCTGGTTGCTTTGGTCGTTTCGTAGAGTGCCCAGATGAGGCAAGCAGCCATCAGCACCAAGTAGATGTAAAGACCTGTGTTGAAGCTCATGCCGAGGGTATTCACAAAGAGAAGTTCGAACCAACCGCCCACTTTCACGATACCAGGAACGATACCGTAGAGCACGGCTGCCACGATAACCACTGATACGCCCAGCACGGTGAGCGAACCTTTCAGGTCTGGGTTCTTGCTGCGCTTGTAGTAGTAAACCAGCACGATGGCAGGAATACAAAGCAAGTTCAAGAGGTGGACACCGATGGAGAGTCCGACGAGGTAGGCAATGAGCACCAGCCAACGGTCGCTGCCAGGCTGGTCGGCATTGTCTTCCCATTTCAGAATCAGCCAGAACACCAATGCTGTGATGAAAGAGGAGAAGGCGTAAACCTCACCTTCCACGGCTGAAAACCAGAATGTGTCGCTCCATGTGTAGATAAGTGCACCACCGATTCCTGCACCCATGATGGCAATCATCTTGCCTACGGAAACATTGGCACCATCTTTGCAAAGCAGTTTCTTTGCCAGGTGGGTGATGCTCCAGAAGAGGAACAGGATACAGCCCGCACTGAGCAGTGCCGACATGATGTTAATCATCTTGGCAATCTGAGTGGAATCGCTTGCAAAGAGCGTGAAGAACTTGCCAAAGAGCATGAAGAATGGTGCGCCAGGTGGGTGTCCTACCTCCAGCTTTTCTGCTGTGGTAATGAATTCAGGACAATCCCAGAAACTTGCTGTCGGCTCTATTGTCGAGCAATAGGTGAAGGCAGCAATGGCAAAAATGATCCAACCTGTCAGGTTGTTAACAATTTTGTAGGTTTTCATCCGATGTATGTAAAAAATGATTGAATATTATTCACACAACAAATTGGAAGACTGGAAGACCAGTTTTCTCCAAAATAGACTGCAAAGATAGTGCAAACCGCTCGGAGGACAAAGTTTTTAAACTTTTTTATGGCTATCATTCCTTCATTTTCCTCTTTTTCACTAATTTTGCGCCGCAAAAAGTTCAGTAATAATATTTCCTATGGCAAACTACATCTACGAACTCGAAATGAAGGTGCGCGACTACGAATGCGACCTTCAAGGCATTGTCAACAACGCCAACTATCAGCACTACATCGAACACACACGTCACGAATTTCTCCTTGCCCACAACATCAGCTTCGCCGAGCTCCACAATCGTGGCATCGACTGTGTTGTGGCGCGACTCACCATGCAGTTTAAGATTCCTCTCAAGAGTGGCGACGAATTCATCTCCAAACTTTGGATAAAGAAAGACGGTGTCAAGTACGTTTTCATGCAGGACATCTTCCGCAAATCCGACAACAAAATCGTGGTTCGTGCCCAAGTCGAAACCGTCTGCATCATCAACGGCAGTCTCTCCGATTCTGACGAACTCAACGAGACTTTTGCCCCTTTCTTTCAGTAAAAATAAATTTTTTGTGAGTAATGAGCAGTGAGTAGTGAGGAGTTATTCCATCCGGATTGCTTCTCTCCCCTCACAGGGGAGCTGGAGGGGGCCTTCACTCCTCACTCCTCACTGCTCATTCCTCACTTTTATCAGTAAAGCAACTCTTGCAGGCGCTTGAAGGCTGGTGCAAGAAGGGTGGTCTTTACCTCCTGTCCTGTTGGTGAGCGGAAGATGCAGAGGCGCTGCTTGGGCAGTAGGCTGTAGATGTGATGAAGATTCACCAACGTACTACGGTCAGCACGGACGAAGATTTCTGGACTGAGCATCTTTGCCAAGGCACCAAGTCCAATCAGTACGGTGTCGGTGTCGTGGAAGGTCACAATCTGAGAATAGTTGCCGTCTCCCTTGAAATAGGCAATGTCCTTCACATCTACCACAATCGTCCCACTTGCGGTTCGCAGCGTGATTCGCTCCTCATACGACTTTTCCGTCATCTTCACGATGTCCTCAGCCAGTGCGGTCTGAGGACTTTCTGTTTGTGGGGATTCCGCTTGGGTGGATTCGAGCGAATTGTTTTGGCTGTCCCTCACTTCGAGTGCTTTCTTGCGGATGGCTTCAATCTGTTCTTCACGCCAGAGTTTTTCCCGTTGCAATCGTACCATTCGCAAATGGTTGCGACGTTTCTCATACCAACGAGTGACAGCCCAAACCAGCAAAGCTAATAGTAGTATTCCTGACAGCCACACCCACCAGTGTTGCCACCATCGGAGTGGTGGGGCAATGTAGGTGTCTTCCTCGTTATGAGCCAACAACTCTTCAGGATTGAATGAGGTCATCTGCTCCACGCCTGGCAACCATACCGTTCCATCGCTGCTTTCTGCCATCATTGCCTTCAGCGGTTCTGTCATGGTAAAGCCATTCAGATGGTCGAAGAAATGAATGTCGCTCAGTTGATAGTCTTTGTCGATATGACACACAAACAGTCCATCGACCACAGCCACCACTAAATACCCACGAGGAGAAACGTGCAGAGACCGCACCTCATGCCCGCAAAGTTCGGGTATCTGCTGATTAAGAGTCTCAACCTGTCCGTTCTTGACCATAAACAGCGAATCCGCGGAAGCAAAGAAGATGCTGCCTCGATGGTCGGCTACAAGCGCTGTGATGATTAGTTTTTGTGATGGATATTCCAGTTTGTTCACTTCGTGCTTCTGATTGATGCTGAACAAACCACTGCTACTGCCTATCCATAGCAATCCGTCAGCTCCTTCGGTAGCACACCACGGGTGAAGAATCTCTGTCGTCAGCGTATCCAAAACCCCTGTCTCAGGCTGCCATGCCGTGATGCATGTCCTGCTGCCCACGATGAGCTGTCCCCATGCCGATGCCACAAATTGATAGCGGTCGTGAGGCAAGCCTAACCACTTGTACGATGACATCGCTTCACGCTCTCCCCTCTCAGGGGAGTTGGAGGGGTCTTTTTCTGTGGCTATGCAGACCACATCGCTATTACCTGCAACATACACCTTTCCTCCCAGCTTGGCAGCGTTAGGCGCAAAAAACTGCTCTGCATCGTCGCTAATCACCGAATCCCCCACCATCAGCTTTCCGTTCAACGTACCCACGACCAGTTGTCCGGCATCATCAATGGCTACAGCCCTGACGATGTCGTTCTCATCAGTCAGCCAGTGGTTGCTGAAACAGCGGTTGAAGAACTGATAGACACCCTGATAGGTTGCCACCCAGAGGCGGTCCCATCTATCCACCAGCATGTCGCGAATGAGGTTGATGCCACTCATGATTTCCTTGATGCACGTTCCGTCCCAAATATAGACGGTATGTTCATCGGCTATGACCATACTGCCAGAGCGCAACTTCCTGACGCACAAACCGTAGCTTGCTGCCGACCAATTGGCTGCTTGTATCAGGCGCAACCCATTTCCTTCTACGACGTAGATACCATCGGAAGCAAAGGCGAGCAGAGTCGAGTCAGTACGCATCAAGGTAAACACATCGCTCTTCTCCGATAGCTTGGTGGCTTTTCCTGCCTTAATTCGCCACAGACCGCTCTCCGTTGGCACAATGGCTTCACTCTTTTCAGTGTCGTAATACAGTTTGCGGTCGGGCATCATCTCGTCCAAAAGTCGATGCTCTATCAAAGGCTTAAACCCCTGCTTCGTCATCAGGCATAGTCGTCGATGCTCCTCCAGGCTGTCCTCCAATAGCACATACCCATTCGGCAGACTTCCTGCGTTCAGGTTGTTCAGCAGCCAATGTCCTTGTGGGTCAAGCGGCATGGCTTCCACACCATCGTAGTCCACACGCCATTGACGGAAGAATCCCAGTGCCCTCACTTCATCCTCCACCTCTGCAAATCCCACGATGTTCAGTCGCCCTTTCAGCAGATGCGCGAAAGCGTGACCATCGAAGCGCACGAAGCCCGACAGCGTACCTATATAAATATATCCCTTGGAGTCTTGCCACAGTCGTTCGGTCTGCATCTGCGGCAGTCCGTCCTGCGTCACGTATCGCCTATAAGTCAGATGGCTCTCCATCTGTGCCTGAGCACCAAGGTATAGGCACAGCATCAGCCATAAAAAGATTGTTCGTTTGAATGTCATCATAGCGCAAAAGTACAATAAAAAGTAAAAAATGCAAAGTGTTTGCCCATAATTATTTACAAGCCTATCGAGTTCGTCACTCACAGGTGCCAGTTCGTCAAAATCACCCGTTGAAGCCGTGGCTCGAACTTGTATTTTTCATACTTTTGCTGCAAACTTTAGCACTAACCAACATAACATTTCATTATGAAACAACAACTATCTTTCTTCAAGAGAGCACTGCTCTCATTGTTTGCACTCGTGGCGATAGCAACGGGAGCAAAAGCACAATATGTGTTCGTCATTGGCTCACCTGCCAACGGCGGCGAGATTCGTGTCGCAAAATCGACGGACCTTGGAGCTTACATGGACGGGAGCAGTTTTATAGACGATGTACAACCTGGTGATAAGGTTTACTTCGACTTCCGTCCGTACGATGGCTATGAGTTCACGGGTAACATCTCCATCGACGAACTCATCACTACAGATGACCTTTCAGTGGATGAAAACGGTATTTACTCTTTCACGATGCCTGAGTATGACGGCATGGTGATGATGACGATCGGTATTGAATTTAAGAAGGTAACCGTCATTCCTCCTGGTTCCATCACCATCAATGAGGAAAATTTCCCCGATGCGAACTTCCGCAAATGGCTGATTTCGACCAACGGCAACAAAACCGTTCTTGATCCAACGACCATTGGCAAGATTTCTGCACGGGAATGCGGCATTCAGGATTTGACAGGCATCGAGTTATTCACTGAACTGACCGAGCTGGATGTTCTCAATTTCAAAACTACGTCTGAAGATAAGAAGAATAAGATTTCCTCCATCGACCTTAGTGCTAACACCAAGCTGAGAAAGCTCGTCGTTTGTGAAAACCAGATTTCTTCGCTCAATCTCTCCACTTGTCCCGACCTCCGTCACGTTGATGTCACGGGTAATCTCCTGACTGAGCTTGATTTGGCTGAGCTCGAGAAACTGAGCTTTCTCTATTGTAGTAACAATCAACTGACATCGCTCGACTTATCTCACAACCCCAACTTGGGTGTGCTGGATTGCAAAGAAAACAATCTGACGCAGTTGAATGTCGCCAACAATTCGAACTTGGAGCAAGTGTTTTGTGAAAACAATCAACTGACTTCGATTGACGTGACCAACCATAACAAGCTGATGCTCTTCAACTGTAACGACAACCTGCTCACCTCGCTTGACCTGACAGGTTGCTCAGAACTGTACCAGCTCTATTGCTTCAACAACCAAATCAAGGGTGAGGCAATGACGGACCTGTTGAACTCGTTGCCACAACGATTTGGATATACCGTAGTCATCGATCGAGACAGTGAAACGGAACAAAACGAAATCACGCTTGAACAGGTGGCAATTGGAAAAGAAAAAGGCTGGAGCGTAGAGGCGAAAGAGGGTGAAGACTTCGTTCCTATTAGAGAGGAGGGGACACACGACTATGTTGACCTTGGCTTACCAAGTGGAACCCTTTGGGCTACAACCAATGTGGGAGCAAATAAACCACAAGATGTTGGACTCTACTTCGCTTGGGGCGATACGGAAGGGCACGGTAATGACCCTTCCGACGGTTATCTCTTCAGTTGGGAGAACTACAAATGGTGCGAGGTTGTAGATTATGAGTCCTTCTTCACCAAATACTGCTCCGACAGCAGTCGTGGCAAGGATGGCTTCACCGATGGCAAATTTGAACTCGACCCTGAGGACGATGCCGCATACGTCAACTGGGGTGATGAATGGCGAATGCCTACAAAGGAGCAGTTGGACGAGTTGCTGAACGAGTGTACATGGACAATCATGACGATTGGAGACGTTACAGGCTACGACGTGGAGGGTTCAAATGGCAACTCCATCTTCCTGCCTATCACAGGTTGGCGTATCGACGACATGCTTCTTGAAGGCGGTGCCTACTGGTCGCGTTCCGCAAATCCTGAGGATGCAGGTGGCGCCTACTACCTCGGCTGGGATGACTGGGGTTGGTACAGCTATGGTGGTCGTACCGATGGCCAGTGCATACGTCCTGTTAAGAACACTGACGATGCCTTCGACCCTAATACCACGCCGCTGACTTTTGAGGCAGTTGAAGATGGAACCCTTACTGTCAACTACGACGAAACGGCAGAATTCGAAGCCATCCAGTGCAGTATGAACGGAGGTGAGTGGACAGATGTGGAGTGGAACCAACCTATCAGCCTTGTCGCTGGCGATGTCATCAGTTTCCGTGGCAACAATGGTACTACTTTCAAAAGCAATGAAGAGGTTTGGTCAGGCATCCAGTTTGAGTGCTCCAACACTTGCTATCTTTATGGTAATGTGATGAGTCTTATTAGTTCCACTGGCTTCGAGACGCTGAAAGAACTCACCAACGACTACTGCTTTGCATATCTATTCGTGGACAGTCAGTGGGAGGGAAACAACACCATTACCAACCATCCTACGAAGGACATTGTTCTACCTGCCACCACACTGACCGACTATTGCTATCAAGGCATGTTCTGGGGTTGTCAAGGAATTACCAGAGCTCCTAAGTTGCCTGCCACCACGCTGGCTACAAGTTGCTATCAAGACATGTTCAGTAGCTGTACCTCTCTCACCACTGCTCCTGAGTTGCCTGCCACCACGCTGGCTCCTCAATGCTACATGATGATGTTCAACGACTGCCCTTCTCTGACCGCAGCTCCTGAGCTGCCTGCCACCACGCTTGTCAATGGCTGCTACGACAGTATGTTCATGAGCTGCACCTCTCTGACCGCAGCTCCTGAGTTGCCTGCTACCACACTGGTACAAGATTGTTACCTTTTCATGTTCAGTGGTTGTACCAATTTGAACTATGTGAAGTGTTTGGCAACCGACATTTCTGCTGACTACTGCACAATAAGCTGGCTCGATGACGTGGCTCCTGAAGGCACATTCGTAAAGGATGCCGATATGAACGACTGGGAAATCGGACCACGCGACGGCGCCGTTTGGGGAATACCTGAAGGATGGACTGTAAACGCTATTCTGAAGTGCAACAGTGACGGCGAGGGCAACTACTGGGCTACGTTCTACAACGACGCATCCTTTACCGCCGACGAGAACACCACCGTCTATACTGCCAAAGTGAACAGCGACAAGACGAAAGCGATTCTGAACAAGGTGGCAGACAACACCATCCCTGCTGGCAATGCCGTATTGCTGAAATCCACCGCCAAAACCGCCTACTTGACTTCTGCCGACGGCATATCGGGCACATTGGAAGACAACGAACTCCAAGGCTCATCGACGCCTATCACGACCCCTGCCAACACCTACATGCTGGTGAAGGGCAGCAACGGTGTGGGCTTCTATCATTGGACGGGCGAGACCATCCCTGCAGGTCGTGCTTATCTCACCCTCAGCGGTGCGGCGGAAGCACCTTCATTCCTAAGCTTCGGCACTGGTTCTGACGAACTCAACGCCATTGAAGCCGTGGAGGGCGACACAGAAAACGACGGCATCATTTACGACTTGGCTGGTCGCCGACTGACAACAGTGCCTCGTCAGGGCATCTACGTGAAGAATGGCAAAAAGTATATTGTAAAATAAAGATAGGAGGAATCGAAAATGAAAAAGAACATCATAACCATTGCCAATAACGGCAAGCGAGCATACCAACACCCCGCTATGAGGGAGCACGAATTGCAATTGGAGCACACTCTATTTGAGGTCTCTGTCGATGAAACGCTCGACATCATCGACGAAGAAGAAGAGGAATGGCCTCAAGACCCTGGCACTGGCAAGCCTTACGCTCCGTGGTAAATCATCCATCCTTTGATTGTGCCAGCACTTTCCCTTGATTGTGCTGGCACTCTCCTTTTGTTTTACTGGCGTTTTCCTTTGAAAGTTCAGGCACTTTCCTTCGATTGAACTGAACCTTTCGTTTGATTTTACTGAAATTCCGAGCCCTCGGCGTTGACATGGCGAACCTTCGCCATCGCAACGCCGAAGGCTCGCCATGTCGATGACGAACCTTCGGCAACTAGTTGAATTCAAAGGAGCGGTTCAGTCAGTCCCCAAATGCGCTTCTGAAAATCCTCGAAACTGTTTCAGTAAATCCTCACATGCGCTTCTTTCTATACAAGAAAAACACGTCAATAAAACAATAATTCGGGAGGAAATCAGTTATATTATTGAAGAACGGAAAGAAACTTATAATCTAAGCAATAACAATAACTTTTATAATCATTATGAAACGAATTCCTTATATGAAAGCTATCTTCTTGATGGCTGCGGTTTTCCTCTTGGCATCTTGCCATCATTATGAAGATGTCCCACGTCTTTCCCTGAAGCAACAACAGACATTCAGCCATGCCATTGCTGGCAGCTATTCAGGCCGTTACGATGTCATTTACACCGACAGCCTCACCACCTACGAAAAAGTACACGAGGTGCAGCCCAACGGAACCGTCAAGGAGTTGATTGTCCATAATGCCCATAGCGAAGAAGTGGAAGATGCCCGCATGATTGTGGCAAACGACGGAAAACTGTATTTCCACCATTTCCCTTGCAGTCTGCTTGCGAAGATAGTAGATGTGGATGCCGACCTGAGCCAAGCCCTTTCGGAATATGGAAGTATCGACATCACAGGCGAATACAAGTTCTTCTATGTGAACACGGACCAAGTGGGATGGAGCTTCGAGCCGCTCAACCTTCCTCTGACCCTCACGTATCGAAACGAAAAGCATTACATCCGTGTGGTCTTCACCAATGGAGGCCGTTATTACCAGTTCCCGATGAAAGACCTGGAAAGCAGAGCATTTCGTTGCGACGACGAAATAGCATTGCAAGTAGATGCCATTTATGAAGGCGACAAACTGTTGCAGAGTTTCAACTTGTATGGGGAAGAGTGCAATAGCATGGACATCTTTTTCAAATATAAATAGACCCTCCCCAGCCCCTCTCCAAAGGGCGAGGGGAGTAGAATGTATTAGGGATTTAAATGAAGAATAAAAACGATAACGAAGACAGTCATCCGGATGGAAAGAGCCTTCGTTATCGTTTTCGTTTTCGTTGAAGAGCTATCGTTTATTTGGAGGAAATGCTGAGTGTGGCTGCAGGGAGCTCGTAGGACTTGGTGGTGAGGCGGATGGTGCCGGCTTTCTTGGTGCTTTGGAGGACGACGAGGCATTTGCCGTTGAAAGCCTTGCGCTTGTTGTCCTTGAAACGTTCCATGCTGGTCTGGCAACCATTGTCAACGCCTGCGATGGTGGCTCTACCTTCCACTTCGAAGAAGATTTGGGTGTCGGCATGAGGACAGAGATTGCCGTCCTTGTCAACCACTTCCACGGTGACGAAAGCAAGGCTGGTGCCGTTGGCAGCAATGCTTGTTTTGTCGGTGGTGAGGCGGAGATGATGAGGCTGACCTGCCGTGCGGATGGTTTGTGAGCGCACTTCCTCTCCGTTCTTCCTTGCCACCACGCGCACTTCGCCTGGCTCAAACGGAACGCGCCACATCACATGGAATGTGTGTTCGCCTTTCTTCCGTGTGCCTTTCGATTTTCCGTTCACGAACAGTTCCACTTCGTCCGCTTGGTTGTAGTAGCACCAAAGGTCAACAGTCTGACCTTCTATCCAGTTCCAATGAGGAAAGAGATGGAGGGTTGGCTTGTCGGTCCATTCGCTCTGATAGAAATAATAGGTGTCCTTCGGGAAGCCTGCCAAGTCGATGATGCCGAAATAACTGCTGCGGGCAGGGAATCCGTATGGCGTTGGTTCGCCGATGTAGTCCCATCCCGTCCAGATGTACTGACCCGTGACAAAGTCGTTGTGCTTGATGAGGTCCCAAGTTTCCTCTTGCAGATTGCCCCACGAAGCACGTTGGTTGTCGTAGGCGGAGCACATGAAAGTTGGGTCGGTGTAAGGTCGCCACCATTCCTTAGGCGATTCGATGATAGAATCGGACGGCATCACGTAGAAACCACGGGTGGCGAGCGAAGAGTTGCTCTCCGTGAAGATAAACGGTTTGCCAGGGAAATTCTTTGGCACGTCGGCTACGTTGCCATTGTGGTAGTTGTAGCCGATGATATCGAAGGCATTGCTCTTGAAGAGGTGGTTGTTCGGATTCGGCTCGTTGCAACCTGCCGTGATGGGACGTGTGGCATCGAGTTGGCGAACGATGTCGGACAAGCGTTCTGCCAAGAGGGAATTGACACTCTTCTCGTTGCCATTGGCAAGTGTGGAGGCATCGTGTCCGAAGTTGAGGATGAGGTTGGCCTGTTCGATGGAGAGTTCTGTGCCATCGTTGCTCGACCATTGTTCCAGCACTTCGTTTCCTGTGCTCCACATCAGGATGCTTGGATGATTGCGGTCGCGAAGGACGAAATCGGTAAGATCGCGCTCAAACCACTGGTCGAAGTAGTGTGCGTAGTCGTATTTTGTCTTCGAACGGTGCCACATGTCGAAAGCTTCGTCCATGACGATGAAGCCCATCGAGTCGCACATGGCGAGCAACTCAGGAGCAGGAGGGTTGTGGGAACAGCGAATGCCGTTGCATCCCATGTCCTTCAGGATTTGGAGTTGGCGATGGAGAGCGTCTTCGTTGATGGCTGCACCGAGGCATCCCAAGTCGTGATGCTGGCAAACGCCATTGATTTTCATGCTCTTGCCATTGAGGGAGAAACCTTTCTTTGCATCGAACTTGAAGGTGCGAACACCGAAGGTCGTTTCGTAGGAATCCACTACTTTCGAACCGTTCATCACTTCCGTCACCACCTTGTAGAGTGCAGGGCGCTCAATGCTCCACAGGATAGGGTTGGAGAGAGTGAGGTCAGCTTTGAAGGTCGATACCGTCTTGCCTTGTTCGTTTTTGTGGTTGGATTTGGCCAGTGTAGCTTGGCTTTTCCCTACTTTTTTGCCGAATTCATCGAGAAAAATGGCACGAACCTTGGTGGCTTTCTGTGAGCCTTCCACTTGCACTTCCACTGCGATGTCGGCACGCTTCATGTTGTCGTTCAGTTGGGCTGTTACGTAGGTGCCCCACTGCGTAACGTGTGTTGGATTGGTTTTCAGTAAATAGGTGTGGCGATAGATGCCCGAACCGCTGTACCAACGGCAGTTGGGTTGGTCGTGGTTATCAACACGCACGGCAATGACGTTGTCGCCGCTGAAGTTCAGAGCGTCCGTGATGTCGTAGGAAAAAGAAATGAAGCCGTAAGGTCGTGTTCCCAATTCCTTCCCATTCACATACACGGTGGAGTTCATATAAACGCCGTCGAACTCGATGTAGAAACGCTGACCTTTGTCCTTAGGACTTATCGTGAAGTGCTTGCGATACCATCCTATGCCGCCAGGCAAAGCGCCTCCGCCTGCTCCAGCAGGATTTCCCGCGTTGAAATCGCCTTCGATACTCCAGTCGTGAGGGAGATTCAACGACCGCCACGCCCCGTCGTTATAGTCCTTTTGCGACATCTGAGCTGAGTCGGCCAGCACGAAAAGCCAGCCTTCATCGAAGTTCTGACGCTCACGAGCCTGAAGGAATGAAAAGTGAAAAGAGAAAAGTGAAAAATAGAGAATGAAGGAGAAAAATCTTGACATAGCAGTTAAAGGAAGAATTAAGAATTAAGAATGAAGAATGAAGAATAAATTTTACCTCCATCCGGATGGCATTATTCTTCATTCTTCATTCTTCACTCTTCATTTATTAAAGATTGACTTTCACTTCTGCACCGTTGTACTCAATCATCTTGCCCTGAGGATTCTCGAGGTTGAGGGCTTGGGCATGGTTCTTCGAGATAGTCACTACGTTGAAACGGCGGTTCTGCAACATTCCGTTGAAACTGCCCTTGCGAGCACCGATAGTGAGTGTCTTGCTGCTTTCGCTATAGGTGATGTTGATAGTGGCATACTTGCCCTTCTCGTAGTTGTAGTTGGTGCCTTCGTCTTCGTAGAGGAGGAACTCGGCATCCTTGCCTTCATAGACGTAGAGATTGATGAGTTCGGCAGGTTTCTCGTCGCTCCACTGTATTTCTGGACCGAATGGGATGATGGAGCCTTCTGGCACATAGACAGGAATTCGCTCGTAAGGAGCTTCCACTTCAAGTGTCTGCCCACCAGCGATGTACTTGCCTGTGTAGAGGTCGTACCAACCGCGTTGCTGAGGGAAATAGACTTCGCGGGAACGTGCGCCATAGTAACCCACTGGGCAAGCCATGAACGAAGGGCCGAACATCCACTGGTTAGGAATGTTTTCCACGTTCTTATCGCCGTTGAAGTCCATGACGAGGCCGCGCATCAGGGTGTAGTCCTTGAGGTGTGCCCATGCAGCGATGGAGTAGAGGTAAGGCATCATGCGATAGCGAAGCTTGTCGTACCAAACGATGGTCTTGTAAGCAGGATGATTGTCAGGGGCGATGTTCCACACCTCGCGCAGAGGCCACTGGCCATGAGCACGATAGAGCGGAATGAAGCAGCCAAACTGATTCCAACGAGTCTGCAACTCGCGCCATTCCTTCAGGTCTTCCGTTTCCTCTCCTGTCTCATCGAAAATCTGCTGCGCCTTCACATAGCGGTTTTCAACGGAGAATCCACCTTGGTCCATACCCCAGAAAGGAATACCAGCCATGCAGTAGTTGAGACCTGCCGTCATCTGTGCTCTCATGTCCTCCCAACGGGTACCGATGTCGCCGCTCCAAGTGGCAGTGCTGTAACGTTGCTCACCTGCAAATCCACTACGAGTGAGGAGGAACACGCGCTGATTAGGGTTCACGCTGCGCTGTCCGTTGTAGATGGCATCAGCGTTGACGATGGAATACGCATTGAAATACTCCGTACTGCTTCCCAATGCAGTAGGACCGCTCAGCGCCTTGCGATACCACATTGGTGTGCAGTCGCGCACGTTTGGTTCGCTGGCATCCATCCACCATGCGTCGATACCGAACTTATACTTGGAGTAGAGACGCTCGTTCATTTGCTTCCAGAACAATTTGCGAGCTCCTGCGTCGTAGGCGTCGTAGAAGGAACCCATGTATCCGAGCCAGTCGTGGATGGAGTCTTTCACTGCCTGTTGGTATATCCAACCTTTCTTGTCGAGTGCCTTGTAGTTGTCAACGGTGCAATAGAACTTAGGCCAAACGCTAATCATGAAGCGTCCGCCCATGGCATGCACACTGTCGAGCATTGCCTGAGGATTAGGGAATCGACTGCTTTCGAACTTGTGGTCGCCCCACGAATCCAGTTTCCAGTAGTTCCAGTCCTGCACGATGTTGTCAACAGGCACTTTGCGCTTGCGGAACTCGCTCAAGGTCTGTTCGATGTCGGCACTGCTCTTGTAGCGTTCGCGGCTCTGCCAGAAACCGAGCACCCACTTAGGCATGATTTGAGCCTTGCCCGTAAGTGTGCGGTAGCCGCTGATGATCTCATCAAAATTTTTGCCAGCAATGAAATAATAGTCCATGTCGCGAGCCATCTCACTCCACACGCTGAGGCGCTTCTGCACTTCGTCGCTTTGTGGCACGGCTGCTCTCAGTCCGCAATAGCTCTCGCCTCCGTCGGGTTCCCACTCAATGCGGATAGGGGTTTTCTTTCCCTTCACCAGGTCGCAGGTGAATTTCCAGGAGTTAGGATTCCAAGCCGTTCTCCAGCGTTCTGCCACTACTTCCCTGCCACCAATGAACACGCGGATGTAGCCTGCATAGTAGAGGATGAAACGATAGTTGTAGGTCTGAGGTGCTTGCAGGAATCCTTCATAAACCACCTTTGCTCCTTGCAGTTTGAAGCCCTTAGGAAGATTGCCGATGGTTTCGGAGTTTTCGAAATAGATGGAGTCTTCCTCGCGCACCAACTTCTTGCCTCTGGCATCCACATAGATGCCTGTGAGCGAACCCTTGTTGCCACCCTTGTTGTAGATGGTGAAGGCACGATGCAACTGCTGGTAGTCGTTAGGATTTCCCCAACGGCAATAGGAATAGCTGTCCCACAGTAGTCCGTAGTTCTTGTTGCTGATGACGAAAGGAATGCTCACCTTCGTGTTGTATTGGTAGAGTTCCTCGTTGATGCCTTTGTAGTTGAAGTCTTCTGCCTGATGCTGACCGAGTCCGTAGAAAGCCTCGTCGGCAGGACTGTCGAACTGCATGTGCCAAGTCCAGGCATTGCGTTCCTGCTCGGTGAGCGTGCCTACACCGATTTCCCTTTCAGGCACGGTGAAGCGCTCGAAGGTCTTGCCCTGCTGCGCTGTTTCCTTCAGCAGTTGCTTGCCTTGTGCGTCGAAAAACACTACGCGACCGCTCTTCTTCTCCACTTCTGCCCTTACGTTCTTGGCGGTGACAATCACCTTGCCGCCTTCTTCCTTCACACTGAACTGTGGTTTTGCCTTTTGGTCCACAATCATCAGGCTCTTGTGCTTCTTTGGAAAGGCTTTCTCAGCCGTGCTCTGCACACGGATGATGTTGTCGTTTACCACTTGCAAGCGCACGAGCTGAGCACCGTTGGCTTCGGGTTGCTCCACGCTTACCGTCACGAAGTTTCCACTTCTTTTCACTCCTGCTGCTGAGGCACTCAGCCCAAGCGCCAGGAATAGCGTTAGTAATAATTTAGATTGTTTCATCTTTGATAAATACTTATTGTTTCTTGTAGTCGAATTATTTAGCAAAACCGTTGATTCATTTCGTGATTGCAGAATTTCGCACAAATATAAGGATTTTCGACGAAGAATGAAAAAATGAACGATGAAAAATAAATAATGCGGAATAGAGTAGGATTATTTTTGGAATTGGGGATAAAACTTCGTTTCGTGGTTTGGATTGTAGAAACCAAACCACGGATTGTACACGGAAAACTTTTCCACGAAGTTTTTTTCTCATCGTTTCTGGCTTTTATTCGCATTCTTTCATTTTTTTTGCTTCATTCAAGCTATTTTTTTGATTTTTCCGTAGCGTTCCACTATCTTTGTCGTATATATATAAAGATGGACACGAAAACCTACATATCATTGGCAGAGCGATTCCGCCACTTGGCTATGACGAAAGCATCCCAACTGCTACAGGACGCGGACGAAGTGGAGGATGTGGCGCAGGAAGTGCTGCTGAAGATGTGGGAACGGCACGACAGTCTTGAGAACGACGCGAAGAGGCTGAATGCCTACGTTGACACGCTGACGAAAAACATCTGTCTGGACAGGAGAAAGGTGAAACGACGGCATCCCATCCTGAGGCTCCTGTGGAGGCACGACGAGGAGGAAACGGACAGCGAAGTGCAGATTCCCTCGTTCGACACGCCCCAGAGAAGGATGGAGGAACTGGAGGCAAGCGACATCTACCTCAGAGCGATGAATCGCCTGCCTTACCACTGGCGAGCCATCCTACAGATGCGGAGCGAAGAGGAAATGAGTTATGCGGAGATTGCCTCCATATTGGGCACCACGGAATCGTCGGCAAGGGGTACGCTCAGCAAGGCAAAGGCGAAATTGCTTGAACTCATTAAAAGAGAAATGCGATGACAGAGAAGGAACACATACAACAACTGCTGGAACGCTACATGGCAAGCGAAACCACCATTGAAGAGGAAAGAGAGCTCAAAGAGTTTTTTTCTTCGCATGATGATTTCCCCAAGGCATGGGCAGCATACGCTGTGATGTTCCAGGGAATGAGCCATCGGGGCTCGATGACGAAAACGAAGAGACTGTCTTCTGCGATGAGATGGGCGGTCGGTGTGGCTGCATCGTTGCTGATTGCGTCGTTGGCAGTTTGGATGCTTCACGATACGGACAACGTGGCAACGCAAGAAACGAAGATTGCCAAGGTGGAACAGTACGAGGTGTCTGACACGGAAGATGCACTCGCCAAGTTGGACAAGGAGGCTGAGGAGAAGCCCGCCAAGGTGAAGCCAAAGCCAACGCCAATGCCAACGCCAAAAAAAGCAGTGGAGTCGGCTCCTGTTAGGACTGAAACAGAGGAAAGCGAAGAACCGACGGACGCAGAGCTGATGGCACAATACATAGCAGCCAATTTCATGACGATTGAGGAACGCCAAAGGCTGGAAATGATGAAGTCAGCCGTCATGCAGCTGGAGGATGACGAGGTGGAAATCAATGAATGTTTGAACGGAATAGGAATAATGGTAAGAGATGAAGGTTTGTAAAAAGAAGCCTCACCCCCGACCCCTCTCCGAAAGGCGAGGGGAGTGAAAAGTAACTTAAAAACTTAAAAACTTAAAAACTTGAAATACATAATAACAACACTAATCCTGTGCGCATGGGTGACGATGCGAACGACGGCACAGACTTCGCCCCTCGTGGAGCCGATGAAAGACTTGGTGGAGATGTACGAAGCACTGAATCGTGCGTTCCCCCACAGCGACTATGTGACCTTGAAGCCCACCGAGGTGTGCTACTGGGTGAATCGCTCCATGCGTCCCGAATACGACTTCCTCGGAACGTGGGAGAAGTTGAAGCCGATGATTGAGAAACTGAAGTCGCTTCCAAGCAAGGGGAAGAAGACAATCAGAGAGAACGACCCAGCCGAGGGCATCGTCTTCGCTTGCTATCCCGACTTTCACGATGACACGCAGGAAAACTACGTCGAATTGGTGTTCAATCGGAATCTCATGCACTTCTGCTATATTTCGAGAAACACAAATGCGGTATTGGGACACGAAGCCCATCCTGCCATTGTGGAGGAAATGGAGAAGTTGTTCGGCGAGTACGTGTCACGCAAAGACGTTGGCAGTGTGGGAGTCATCTACGATGGACCAACTTATCAATACCAATTGGTCACGTTCAACAACTCCGAACGCATTCGCCAACATGCCGAAGGAACCATCTACACCATCCCGAACGGCACTGAGTCAGACTGGCAGAGAATCTTCGATCAAATCAAGAGTTATGCGTTGGTCCACAACGTGCAAGTGGCATGGAACGACGTGTATCGTGATGGTGAATCGGTGGAGATACTGATTGACCGCGAAAACACTGTGCCCATCGTGTTTGCTGCTGCGCTGAAGGACGATGAACTCAAGTTGCTGCGATTGGAAGGTACTGCTAACTACAACATCGTGTTGCCACGAATCTGGTCGGAGGACTCACCCGTGTTTAATCCGAAGAAGAATAAGGATTATCTTGGTAAGTAAAAATTTTGTTTAACGTTTAACGTTTAAAGTTTAACGAAGTTACACTTTTTACTTAAAAAAATCCTTCTAAATCCTTTAAATCCTTGATAAAAAACATATAAAAATGAAGAAAAGAACACATTTGATGTCATCCGCAGTGGCACTGTGCATGACTATGCTTGCAGCCAATGTTCAGGCTCAGAACCTCAGAACTACAGTGAATGGTGCTCCCATCGAAATGATTGAAGTGAAAGGCGGTACGTTCTTGATGGGCGACCAAACTCGGCAGAACAAGGATGCTCTCCCTCTGCATCGCGTCACACTCAGCAGCTACTACGTGGGGCGGACGGAAGTCACACAAAAGCTGTGGACAGCCGTGATGGGTTATAACAACAGCCATTTCAAGGGGGACTATCGCCCTGTGGAGAGCATTGACTATGAGGAAATCCAGACATTCCTGAAGAAACTCAACAAAGCCACAGGCATCAACTTCCGTCTGCTGACTGAAGCGGAGTGGGAATTTGCAGCAAGAGGCGGTTTGCATAGCATGGGCTATGTGTATAGCGGCAGCAACAAACTGGATGAGGTGGGGTGGACTGGCGACAGCAACCCTACGCGCACTACGCACAACGTGGCAAACAAACATCCGAACGAACTCGGCATCTTCGACATGACGGGAAACGTGTGGGAATGGTGCAGCGACTACAATGGTCCTTACAGCGATAAGGAGCAGAAGAATCCGAAAGGCCCTACGAAGGTGACATGGCATCAGGCAAGAGGCGGTGGATTCAGTCATTTCAGCTATTGGTGTCAGCTCGCCTATCGCGACTTGCAGTATCCTGCCAAAAAGAATGGCGGACTCGGTTTCCGTCTGGCAATGGATGCTACGAAAGACAACATTCGTGGGATGCAAGTAGCCAGAGAGTGGTTCTTGACGAAGGACATCGTTGCCGAAGCTGCTCCACGCGCAGCGAAGTTCGAAGAGAAGGATATTTTGGCGAATCCATCGAGAGAAATGCTCGTTGGCGTATGGCAGCGATTCGTAGTTGACGATGTGAAAGGTCGCAGTTATGGTCCTATCCTCAAAATCTTGGCAGCCGATGGCAGTTTCCAGAATTTGGGTGTCGTGAGTGCAAACAATCCTAAGTTCGGACTTGGCGGAACTGGCAAGTGGGAAGTGAAGGATGGATGTCTTGTGGAAACAGTCGATGCTAAGAGTGGTAATATATTCGATGGCAAGAAGAACGCAATGGAACTGACACTCAGCGACAACGGCAAAGTGATGCACATCATCTGGCTCAACCCCATAACAGGTGCCAAGATGGATGAATTCTACGAGAAGGTGGAGTGATTGTGTAATTGTTTTCATAAATATGTAGTACCTTTGTCAAGGATTTCGCATCATTGCGGTTTCCGCTTGTGAATATGATGAAGAAAACCATTATTACCTTCTTATTTTCTGTAGTGATGAGCTTTGCCCTCTGCGGATGTAGCGGCGACGGCATCACGGACACCTATTGGCGCGACGACAAAACGGGCGAGTGGCTGATTGGACTCACAGAGGACGCTGTGATTTACGACTGCAAGGTGTGGGGCATTGCAAAGAAGAACGAGAGCAATGGAACGTACACCATTCAGGCGAAATATGGTTTGGACAGTCTCGACATCTGTTTCGGTCCAGAGCAGGATGACAAGCGAAGTATCACCATTGGCAACAAGCAGTTTGATTGCAGTCTGATTGATGGATGGTATCTGCCCGACTACCCAGAGAAAGACACCACCGCCTTTGCCAATAACCACTATGCCGTGGGCGACAGCGTGACCATCGAAGGATGGGTGAGGCCTTCCTCTAAGCCAGGCATCATCAGAAAGATAGAAAAGAAACTCGGTGATGACGTGAGGAACGAAGTGACCGTGAGTGAGGCTGCCAATATTTTGACGGACGAAGAATGGACACTCACGGTTCCGATACACTATCTGGGGCATTTCAAGTTTAAAGTGCCTGTAGAGAACACTACATCGTTCTGGCTGAATTATGGCAAATGGTCGGCGAGAGTCGTGGCAGAACCTAATGAGAAGTATTTCCTGGCGATAGACCCATCGGCAGGAAAGGTGCTCTTTATGGGCAAGAATGCCCGTCTGCAGAACGAGGTGAATGCCCACAGCATCTGGCCGCATTCTTATGGAATGGGGAAACTGGAGGAAATAGGCTATCTCATGGCAATCCTCGACACCGTCAGGGCAGAGACAAAAGAAAAGATGCAGGAACTGGACGACTTGTGTCGTGAGCATCCAACGCTGTCGGAAAGGTATCGCGCTTATTATCGGAACAAGATACTCGTCAGAGGTGCATACCATTTGACCCAGGGCATGTATTTGGTCTTGAGGCAAGGTACGTATTTGGTTCCAAACGACAACGTGGTGCCAGAGGCATACAGCAAGGCGGTGGATGAAGAATACTGGAAACAATTCGAGGAGCCTTACACGATGGAAGCTCGGGAATTCTCGCTCTTCTTCAACGACTATGGCTATCGTCTGGAACAGAAAGCCCAAAGCAAGATTGACTACAAGTTGAAATGGATTATGGACAGGGCAGAAAAAGACGGCATCGTCAGCCTGTCGGACAAGGACAGGGAAGCCATCAGGCAGTACGACGAAGCTTTCCCTGCCTACCAAGAGAAATGGAACTACGCCCCTGACAGCTTGCGGTCAGTCATCGACGAGGAGTTTCAGAAGAACGACTTCGCGAAAGTCGTCAACGAAATAATCAGTCGCAAGGGCTACGAAGAATATGCCGACACCAAGTTCATCATGCGCGATTTGGAGTATTTCCTGCCAGAGATGGACAACTGGGGATGGTCGGAAACCGTGCAGGATATCTTCCTCAGCCGCTATTTCTGCCACATTCTCAAGAACACGTACAAGCCGCTCAGCAAAACTGTTCTCGACTTTGCCGACGAGCATATCCATACGTCCGCTGCACTGAATGCTGTGCATGCCTTGAACGACAAATATGAGCAACTGGGCAACTTCATGGTGACCAACGAAAAGAATTTCAAGTCGAACGATGCGGTAAAGGATATGACTGATGGCGAGAAGATATTCAGGAAGATAATTGAGCAGTACAAAGGCAAAATCATCATTCTTGATGTGTGGGGCACATGGTGCGGTCCCTGCAAGGCTGCCCTCTCGAAGTCGCAGGAGGAATACGAGCGATTGAAGGACTTCGACATTGTCTATCTCTATCTCGCCAACAACTCTCCAGAGGAATCCTGGAAGAACGTAATCAAGGAGTATGAGGTGATGGGCGACAATGTGGTTCACTACAATCTGCCCGTTGAGCAGCAGACTGCCGTAGAGAACTATCTGGGTGTTCAGGTTTTCCCTTCTTACAGGCTCATCGACCGCAACGGCAAGGTGCTCGACGTGATAGGTTTTCCTCTAAACGTCGATGCGCTGGCAGAACTGCTGGAAAAGATGAAATAATCATTCATCAAAAAAAACACCAGTCGTTCTTGTTGTGAACGGCTGGTGCATGAATGATTGGTTAGTAAAGATGAGTTGTGTGTTAGATAATAGATGTTGTCAGTTTTCGTTCTCCTTGTCCCATTTGTAGGTTCTCTTCGGATTTCGTGGGAACCAGCCTTTCTGCACTCGCTTTTCCTGTGCAAAGAGTTCGCCGATGCCCCAGAAAGATGAGAAGGCGAAGGCACCAAGGATGGCGTTCAGGACTATGTTTGCAACGAAGAACAGTCCGACGAGGATGGCTATGATGCCAGCCAATAACAATACCCACCAGTAGCGCGTACCGGTGTGGTATTCCATTTTGATGATAACAGGGTGAAAGATTCCGATGATTAAAAATGTGGCAATGCCAATTAATAGTCCTTCGAAATGTAAAGAGGCCATAAAGGGATTTACGGATTTACGGATTTACAGATTGACTATTTACTGATTTTGGTTCTTCAAATGAAAAACATGAATATCCCTTAGTTCTCTTCTTCAGCAGTTGAAATTGGCACTTCCTTCTTGATGCTTTGATCGAGCGAAATGAGGGTTTCGGTGGAATCCACTCCTTGAATACCTTGGATTTTGGTGTTGAGGAGTTCCATGAGTTGCTCATTGTCGCGAGCATAAAGCTTGATAAGCATGGTGTAAGGACCTGTTGTATAATGGCACTCCACGATTTCTGGAATGTGCTTCAGTTCGTCAACCACTCGCTTATACATGGAGCCTTTCTCAAGACGGATGCCCACATAGGTGCAAGTGTTATAACCAAGACTCTTTGGATTCACATTGTAGCCAGAGCCAATGATGACGTTCATGTCGATCAAACGCTGAACGCGCTGGTGAATGGCTGCACGTGAAACACCACATGCTGCCGCAACATCCTTGAACGGAATGCGAGCATTACCGGAGATAATCTCCATGATTTGCTTGTCAAGTTTGTCAATTTTTTCCATGACAATATTTTTATGAGATAGCTTTAATTTAGAAATCGGTGTAGGTGATAATCAATCGAAAGGAACTATTCGGAAATTGGCGAATGCCGAGCTGAAGGTTCGTTCGATAAATGCGATTTGTCAATCAGCAAAAGCAAAAGTAATGTTTTTTTTTAATATGAGCGAAATTTTTTGGTTTTTTTTCATAAAAAAGTGCCAAAATGTCGGTTTTGGCACTTCTTAGAGAGATTATTGAAAGATTAAATTGCTTTTTCCTTATTTGATTGCATCGAATTGGCTACGCCAAGTTAAAGGTTCTGTTGCGACTCGGCATAGTCCAAACGAAGTCCCCACCAGTTCCCCCGAGGGGAGGGAGCCATCCGGATGGTCTCCTCCCCTCGGGGAGGACGGGTGGGGGCTTTCATTATTTCTTGGCGCTTGTCTTCTTAGCTTTCGATTTGTTAAGAGTGGCTTTGGCTTTGTTGACGGCGTTGTCCTCAATCTCGAGCAACTCAACCGTGAAAATCAAAGCGGAATAAGGTTTGATTTTGCCTAAATTCCTGTCGCCGTAAGCCAGATTGTAAGGTATATAGAGCTCCCACTTCGAACCTACAGGCATCTTGGTGAGGGCCTCTGTCCATCCCTTGATGACTTGGTTTGCTTGGAACGAAGTTGGTTCGCCGCTCTTGTAGGAAGAGTCGAACTCAGTACCATCAATGAGGTGTCCTTCGTAGTTCACCTTCACCTTCTGGGTTGCAGTTGGAATGGCGCCCTTACCTTCGGTCAGCACTTTGTACTGGAGTCCTGAAGGAAGAGTGATGACGCCTGGCTTTTTCTTGTTTTGCTCCAAGAAGAGTTCGCCTGCCTTGCGATTCTCACCATACATAACCTCCATGTTCTGCTTCTGACGCTCGGTCATGATTTCGCGGAACTTGTTCATTGCCTCTTCTGAGCTCATTTCGCTCTGGCCTGTCAGACCAGCGATGATGGCAGAAGCCACGATTCGTGGGTCAATCTTCGACTCAGGGTTCGCCTTGTAATAGTCGTTGGAGAACTGCTGTGTCATCTGCTCCACCTGTCCACCGATGTTGAGTCCTGCATTGTAAGCATGAAGCTCTTTGTCGGCAGGGTCGATGGATACGCGGTCCATGACACCACGTGCAAAAGTGTTGAGATAAGCCGTGTCAACGTTCATCTGATTCACCAAATATGCTTTGAGTCCGTTCGACTGAGAGATACCGAAGAGGTAGGCAGTTGAATCGCCTGCAGTGAGCAATGCTGGTTTTTCGTTCTTGAATTCGTTCGTGATAACTGAGGCTGTTGCACCTACAGCGGCGTTTGTTGCATCCTTGGCAACAAGTTTTGCAGCCTTAGCCTTTTCCTTGGCTGCTTTCTTTTCTTGTTTCAGTCGTTCCTTTTCTGCTTTCTTGGCAGCCTTTGCATCCACCTTAGCATCAGCGTTGACGATGTTCTGAGCCTGCATGGATGTAGGTGCAGCCATCAGCATGAATGCCAAAGATGCAAGAGTAATCATTTTTTTCATCATGGTAGGTTCTAAAAATTATGTCGGATTGATTTTTGAATTGATTTGATTGGATTTTTGTCAGTTTTTGAGGGCGCATAGCGAGCTATGTAACCGAGAAAAGTGGCAAAAAGACTTCAAATCAAACAAAAAGCAACCGAAATGAAATATAATAAATTGGTAGTGAACTAAAAAACAGCATTTTTAGAACCTACCTCATAATAACCTCTGAATAATTCAGTATGTTTTTGTCGTTCTTACACAATCTTAGGAGTCTCGCTTGAGTGGGCGAGGCTCCTAAGATAAGAATTCATTCTATTTACTTTGAAATTAGAAAGTGTTGGCTTTCTGCTGAGCTTCTATAGCTTCCTGTGCAGCTTTATTAGCCTTTTCCTGAGCCTTCAAAGCTTTCTTTTGTGCCTTGGCAGCATCTTTTTGTGCTTCCTTAGCAGCTTTCAGTCTTTCTTTTTCAGCTTCCCTCTGTGCTTTCTTGGCAGCCTTTTCAGCATCCTTTTGTGCTTTCTTAGCAGCTTTCTCGGCTTCCTTCTTAGCTTTCTTTTCAGCCTTCTTCTGTGCCTTTTCAGCTTCCTTCTTAGCCTTCTTCTCAGCCTTTTCGCGTGCCTTCTTTTCTGCTTTTTCCTTAGCCTGTTGTGCTTTCTTCTCAGCCTTGATTCTGTCCTTCTCAGCCTTTTCAGCGAGTTTTTGCTGCTGCTTGAGGAGTTCCTGCTGAGCTAATGGATCTACCTGGTTCTGGTTAGAGATGCCGCCGACATACTGTGCCTGAGCCGATGCAGCAAAAGCAAATGCCATTGCGCAAATCATCAAAAACTTTTTCATAGTTCCTACTGTTTTAAAGTTGGTAATAATGTATAAGTCTCTTATGTAAAAAATGAAAAAGAGGTTGCAAGGGCAAAGAGAAAGAAGTGAATTTCTTCTTGCCCGTTATCCTTACAACCCCTCTTAGGATTCTGTGGGGAGATTATTTCAGCACTTCCATCTTGAAGATGAGCGTGGAGAAAGGCTTGATTTGTCCCTGGTTCTGCATACCGTAAGCCTGCTCCTGAGGAATGGTTACTTCCCATACAGAGCCTGCTGGCATCAGTTTCAGCACTTCCACCCATCCTGGAATAACGCGTGGAGTAGCCATGTTCACTTCGAGAGGCTGGTTGCGGTCGTAAGAAGAATCAAACTTCGTACCGTCGATGAGCTTACCTTCGTAGTTCACCTTCACAACAGAAGAGTCAGTTGGGAGAGCGCCTGTACCCTTGGTGAGCACCTTATACTGCACACCGCTTGGGAGTGTAACCACACCTTCCTTCTTAGCGTTTTCAGCAAGATACTTCTCACCAGCCTTCTTGTTGTCGCCGAATTCCTTTTCGAGGTTCTTCGCACGGATTGGCTCAAGAAGTGCTTCGAACTTCTGACCTGCTTCTTCTGAAGTTTCATTAGCTGTACCCTTCAAACCTGCTACGATACCAGCGAGGAGGTTGTTCACACTGATAGTCTTGGTAGAGTCGTCGCCATAAACCTGGTTGCCGAGACCCTTGCTCATCTGCTGAAGCTGCTTACCAACATCAATACCTTTATAGAAAGCATCCTTCTTAGGGTCTGCATCGTTGAGCGCACCTTCCTTCACACCCTTGATGAATTCATCGAGCTGAGTGCTATCTACGCCAAGCTGCATAGTCATGTATTGCTTCAAACCTTCAGACTGAGCAACGCCGAGTTCATAAGTGAGGGAATCAACTTCGTCCTTGAAATCTGGCTTTACTTCGCCCCCACCGCAAGAGCTGAGAGCTACGGCAGCAACTGCTGCCACAAATGCAATTTTCTTCATTTTTGTTTTTTAATGTTTTATTATTTTGGGTTTTATTTTTTTAGAGAGAACTAAAGCACCTCAATGAGCTCCACGTCGAAGATGAGTGTTGCAAATGGAGGAATCATTTCGCCTGCACCGCCTTCGCCGTAAGCCAGCATATAAGGGATGTAGAAGCGATATTTAGCTCCTTCCGACATGAGCTGCACACCTTCTGTCCAGCCTGTAATTACTTGGTTCAAACCAAACACGGCTGGTTCGTTGCGCTGATAGGAAGAGTCGAATACCTGACCATTGATGAGTGTGCCTTCGTAGTGGCAGCGCACCTTGTCGGTAGCCTTTGGCTTCTTGCCATTGCCTTCCTTGAGCACTTCGTATTGCAAACCGCTGGCAGTGGTAATCACGCCTGGGCGGGTCTTATTGTTCTGAAGGAACACAGCGCCTTCTTCCTTTGCCTTCTTGCCTGCTTCTGCTTTCTCAGCACTCATTTTCTTTTCCTGCTCCTGAAAGAAAGCGTTCACTATGCCTTGTGCCTCGTGGCTTTTCACTTTCAGTTCGTTGCCTTGCAGCATATCGGTGATGGATTGTGCGAAATCCTCAATCACAAGCACGTCCTTCAATCCCATCTGTCGCAACTGCTGACCAATGCCGAGACCAAGTGCATAACTCAATTTGTCCATTTCTTGTCTTTGTTTTAAAACTGATGAATATTCTTTTTAGTAATGATAAATAAATAAGTTGGTACAGTTTATTCATATTTTGGAGATGTTTTTGTTCGTTTTCAAGGGAGTGATGCGGGCATCATGACTGAGGAAACGGACGAAAACAGCCCAAAAGATGAAGACGACACAACTAACATGGACACCTCAAAATGTACCAAGGTATTTTTTTATCGTTACTTACTTGACATAAATTCTTGCAAATTTACGTTTTATTTTCTTCACTCTCTATAAACAAGGTGTAAAATTATGATAATTTAGTAAAAAACGGGCGTTTTTCACTCATTTCCTTTCAACTTTTCGGCTGCTTCATCTAAAATCTTGAACAAATCGTCCATCGTTTCCGCGCGAAGCATTCGGATGCGCGTTTGCTTGAAATCGGGGATTCCCTTGAATAGAGGTGAGGAAGCAAGATGGCGGCGCACATGGATGATGCCGCCGAGTTCGGTGGCTTTGCGAGGGCAGTCGGTGCGCTGCATCGAACACTCCACGCTTTTCCTGATTTGTCGGCGAAGCACAGCCAGTTTCCAGTCGGTGGAGAGCTTGGCGTGTTCTCCCGTGTCGAGATACGTGCGGATTTCCTTGAAAATCCAAGGACGACCAAAAGTAGCTCTTCCCACCATCACGGCATCCACTCCCCATCTGTCGAATGCCTCCTTTGCCTTTTCTGGTGAGTCGATGTCGCCATTGCCGATGATAGGAATATGCATTCGTGGGTTGTTCTTCACCTCTCCGATGAGTGTCCAATCGGCTTCCCCCGTGTACATCTGGCTGCGCGTTCTTCCGTGGATAGTCAGTGCTTCGATGCCGCAATCCTGCAGTTGCTCTGCCAGACAGACAATCACCTTGTTCTCGTGGTCCCATCCGAGGCGAGTCTTCACAGTGACGGGGAGTTTCACGGCTTCCACCACAGCTCGGGTGATGTCGAGCATCAGTGGGATATTCTTCAGCATACCTGCTCCTGCACCCTTGCCAGCCACTTTCTTCACGGGGCAACCGAAGTTGATGTCGAGCACATCGGGATGGGCTGCTGCCTCCACCATGCGTGCTGCTTCCACCATCGATTCCACGTCGCGCCCATAGATTTGCACGGCTACGGGTCGCTCCTCGTCCTGCACGCGTATCTTCTCCAAGGAGCGATTCACGTTGCGGATAAGTGCGTCGGCACTCACAAATTCGGAATACACCATTTCTGCTCCAAACTCCTTGCAAAGAATTCGGAACGCTGGGTCGGTGACATCTTCCATAGGTGCCAGAAACACAGGCTGTGAGCCAAAGTCTATATCTCGAATTTTCATCTTTTTTTAGAGGATTGTTCTTATTCCCAAATTGCCCATAAATCCCATAAATCCCATATTGCCCATCACTCCTATTACTCCCATCACTCCCATCACCATCACTCCCAATCCTCCTTGATGATTTTCTGAAGGCATCGGTGAGCTTGTTCTTGCGAGAAGCCACGCTGGGCAGAGAAGCGGAGAAGTTTCAAGAAGACTTCATAGTCCGACTTTCCTTTCGTGCTTTTGAGCTTGTTTTTCAGCAAGTTCAGCAGCACGTCCTCCGAGTCGTTTTCCTCGATTTCAGTCATGGCATCAGCAATGTTCTCGCTCGAGATGCCTTTCTTTTTCAGCTCAAATTCTATCTTCGTCTTCCCCCATTTGTTGTATCTGAATTTGTCGCGCACGAAAGCATGGGCATAGCGGTTTTCGTCGATAAATTTCTCCTTGAGGAGTTGGGCGATGACTCGCTCCTCTGCTCCTTCAGGCAGTTCCCAATACGACATCTTGCGCTTCACATCACTGATGCACAATTCCCCTGCCGCACATTGTGCAGAGAGTCGCAGCAATGCCGCTTCCTCAGTCATGGTTTTCTTTTTCATACGATGGCCCCCTCCCGACCTCCCCGAGGGGAGGAGAAGAAAGTTTCTCTATTTAATTTATTTAACTTTATTTTCGCAAGATGCGAAATCTTTGATATTTAGTCGCCTGCGGCGAGAACCTTTAGCTCGGCGTAGCCAAATCTTTCAAATCTAAACAAATCAAACAAATATATTTTTGAAAGATTTGAAAAGATTTGTGAGATTTCTGTCACGAAGTGACACTCATTATTAGATATTAACCATCCTATCATTTCCAAAAGCATCCTTTCGCAACATGATGTCGCTGAATCCTTCTGCTTCCAGCAACGCTTTTGTTTCTTGCCCAAATCGTTGGTTGATTTCGAAGAACAGTCGTCCGTTGGGGTAGAGCAGGGAGTGCGCTTTTTGGGCGATGGTTCGGTAGAAAAGCAGCGGGTCGTTGTCCTTTACGAAAAGAGCCATTGCGGGTTCGTATTCTACCACGTTACGTTCCATTTCCTCGGCTTCGCTTTGGCAAACGTAAGGCGGATTGCTTACGATGATGTCGAACTGCCCAGCATATGTCTCAGGAGCAAGGATGTCGTGCTGTTCGAAATGCACATCCAGTCCGAGTGATTCAGCATTCTTTTGAGCGATAAGAAGTGCCTCTTCGGAGAGGTCCCAAGCTTCAACTTTTGCTCTTTCGCCTAAAAGATGCTTGAGTGCCAAGGCAATGCAACCACTCCCTGTGCCTATGTCGAGAATGCGAAGAACTCTCGATGAATTCGCCATTTTTTGCACTTCATCGACTATCAGCATGACGAGTTCTTCCGTCTCGGGACGAGGAATCAGTACGCCTGGAGCCACGCCTATCTTCAATCCGCAGAATCGTTGAAATCCAAGCACATACTGCACGGGTTCCCCTTTACTGATTCGTGCCGCCATTCCTCGGAGTTGAGCTTTGCTTTCCTCAGATAGTGCGTCATCCCGTCCCATCAGCACATCCGCCGTACTCAATCCTGCCACCTCCTCCAAGAGCAGAAGCGACATGGCACGACTCTCGCCGTCTGACCAAATGCCCTCGGCATTGATGGATGCTTGAAGCGTTTTGCAAAAGTTCATGATGGCTGATTGCTTTTCCTTTTTAATAGCCAAGTAAACGCCCAGCTAAATAGCAAGAAGAAACCGATGGCAAACACGAGGCCGAAGATGGAGTCAATGGCATAGTGTGCCTTGATATATACGGTGCCAAACACGAGCCAAATCCAGAATGGAAGCATCACCCAGAAGAGCCATTTCCGTTTGGCTACGAGTGCAAGCAGCATACAAATAGTGGACATTCCCACATGACTGCTTGGAAAGGCGGCTGTTGGACGTTCACCGATTTCTTGTGCTCCCACTACCAGCTGGCTGAAGAACCCCTTGATTTCGATGGTGAGTGCATCAGTGTGCTCTGCAAAATAATGATAAGTTTCGGGGAAGTAGTAATTGCGTGCATACTCTTCGCCGATAGCACTGTAGTAGTACTGAGGACCTGCCACTGGCAGGAATTCATAGATGAAATAGAAAGCGAAGAAAGAAGCAAAAAACACGAATCCCGCCCAGTTGAAACGTTCGTATTCTGCAAAGAGGTAATACACGAGCGTTGCCACCATGATATAATAATAGGAATAGTAACCCAAGCAAAAGGCTTCCGACCAGAAAGTGCTCGACACGCGCTTACTGAATTCAATGGCGGGTTGAAAACCAAAGATGTCGAAGTCGATGCTGGCGAAGAAATGGTCTAAGTAGTTGAATTGCTTACAAAACTCGTAGGTTTCTGGATACCATTGAATGAGTGCCAGCATGAGGATGGTGTAGCGCAAGAGTACGACGAAGCGCGAAGGCCAGTAGTTGTAGAGCAGCAGCAGAAGTCCCATCACTCCTGTCACTACCACGCGAGCCATCACCATCTGAACTGGGTCGTTGACGCTTTTCCACCAGTAGAATGTCATGATGAGCGTGATGCCCATATAGATGAGCGTGAGCCACTCCATGCTGAAGAGTCCTTTTCGCTTCTCTTCCTTGAGAAAGATACTTTTTACCTTATCTAATAAAGTCATTGTCTGTTTGTTCACTCGAATTTGGGTGCAAAATTACAAAAAACTATCTACTCCACCAAAACTACGTTTCAAACTCTATGCTTTTGCTACTGAGTTATATAGGAGAAACTGATGCTTCCCTTCGATTTGACTGATGCTTCCCTTTGATTTCTCTCACGTTTCTCTTCGATTTGTCTCATTCTATTCTGCAATTGAACTCAAGCAATCCTTTGATTTTACTGAACTGCCGAGCCCTCAACGTTAACACGGCGAGCCTTCGCCATCGCAACGCCGAAGGCTCGCCAAGTCGATGACGAGCCTTCGGCAACTAGTTGAATCCAAAGGAGCGGTTCAGTCAGTCCCAAAAATTGCTTCTGATTATCCCCAAAAGAGCTTCAGTAAATCCCCACATTCGCTTCAGCAAATCCACAGGCCCCTCTCCAACTCCCCCGAGGGGGAGAGAAGCCATCCGGATGGTAGTAAAATACATTCTTTATTCTACATTCTCCATTCTTCATTCTACATTGTCTCTCCCATTATTTATCTGTTTTTCAAACTTAAAGCACAAAAAAACCGTCACTACCCTCGCGGATAATGACGGATTGAGCACTCCTATTAACTATTTCTTCCAGTAGAGTTTTTGTGATTTTATCGACCAAGCATTATTAGGGTATTCACTATCCATGCTATAATACTCATATCTTTCGTCCATGCTAACGATATTGTCGTCTGCGTCATACTCAAAATTCCATATTCTCTTGGCAGTAGAGGTTAATATATAGGTATCTGCAACTGCCTTATGATTTAATTGAATACCATTTATAACATGTTTCGGCAACTTGCCAAAGCAGCCCATTGATGCCAAGAGTCCATATACGTAGTCCTTTTCGTCGAACAGAATGAAATGTGTTTGCTGAGGAAGCAAGAGCTTCGACTCCTTCTCATCGTAGGTGAAAGAGACATCGTAGTAACTTTCTTTTTCTGCGGATTCCATTGTTTTCACCCACAAGTCTTCATACTTAATTTCCTTCAAATCACCATCCACCCAGGTGAAATCTTCAGAATAGCGCAGGTGGTATTCTTGCGTCGTGTCTTTCCTCTGATAGTAATCCAACTCCCGCAAATAGCCATTCCCATAACTGAAAGCCATACTGTCTGGTCTGAAATAAGGTCTCGAATGCACCATCGATATCAATGCACTGCCACTGAAATGCAGCACATACACATGAGTTTCACGGATTATTCCATAATAAGAATCACTCAGCCATTTCTTCACTTTCACTGTGTCTGGAAAACCATTCGTATCGTAGTGGATTTGTAGCGTGTCTCTGTATTTCCAATACCCATTCTTTTCGTAGCCCATCAGCCTTCCGTTCTCATCATAGATGTTCTGATAGTAAGGCTTCTCCGCCCCATTTCCTAAGCTGATGCTGTCCAGTCGAGCAGTCATCTTGTTGGTCCAGTGAGGAACTTCGGGATTCGCATTTGGCTCATCCTTGTCGTCCGAGCAACTGCCTAATGCCAACAGGCACAAGCCGATCAAAATCAATGATAACTTATTCTTGTTCATACTATTGTTATTCATTCTCATAAATGTTGTTACTTGCGTTTAAAATATAGGTGGGTTAAGCTTATTCATCTTTTATTTTCCTCTTTGTCTGATGGTGACGAGCTTTTGATTATGGAGAACAAACATCACGGCTACCATCACACGCTCTTGTTCCGTGTCGTTGGGTTCCAACGTGACAACAGCCTTGTTGCTTTTCCCAAGATTAGGTATCTCTAATTTGAACCACTCACCTCTCAGAAGATAATGCTTATAATCGTAGGGCATTTGCATCGCTGGTTCTAAATGATAGTTGGTTGTATCCCCATCTATAATTGTATATCCTCCAGTCACTGCCCACTCGTTGTAGTTCTCCACTATGAGCGTGTCCACTCCACCTGCAGCATCCATTATGATGGAGTCCTTGTTGAGAATCAAGTCTGGAGTGCGAGGGTCACCAACAGGCAGTTCCACTTCCTTGTCGCTGCAACCAACAAAAGAAATTAAACCCACAAGCATGAGTGCCTTGAAAAGTCCATGTTTCATTTTCCGATTCATATTTATGTTATTAATAATGTTAATATTTTAGTGATTTTTTTAAATGTTCTTCATTTGTTGGTTCAAATAATGCATTCTTGGTTTTAGTATTCGTATAGTTTTTTTGTCTTAATGCTGCAAAACGAGAAAAGCAATACAACAATGGAATGCCGTTAGTCCTATTGTAACAGGAACAAGAAACAAATACCAATAATTTTTCATAGTCTACTGTATTTTAATTCTTTACTACATATTTTCTCATAATCGGTATAGTGAAATATGACCGAACAGTCTTTTTCCGTATTTTTGCAGGAATCCATTTGGGCATTTCTTTGGCAATTCCAATCAGGATTTTTTCATCTACTTTTGTTTCGTTACGAATAACTTCAAAGTTTGTCAAAGAGCCATCTTTCTCTACAATAAACTGTATCAAGGCATTGACTTTTCCCTTGATATTTTTTGTCGCCAACTTCTGTTGAATGAATTGTAACATTTTGTGAGCACCACCTGGGTAATCCGCCGTGGTTTCAGCGACGTAATAAACAAAATCATCCTCTTTATACACAATCTTTCCAAATTTCCTTTCCCTACTATTGTACACACCTACAGCTAAATCATTCCATTCATAACAGTGAGGAGGACGGACTCGGTATTTGCATTGGGACCGCTTGGAGCATAAACCATTGGGAATATTGCCACTCAGCAAGATGTTTCGTCCGCGATAACAAAAATATCTATCTGATTTCTCAGGGCGATGGCAGCATACTGGGTAAATGCTCACTGGAAACACATCCTTATCTGGAGACAAGGAAAATTGGAACATGATGCAGTAATTGTCATTTTTACTTTTGAAATCGGGAAAATAATCTTGGAACTCTTTAGTATCTATGAGGCGGAGTAGTTCCTTTGACGGTTGAACAGAGTCCAAAACTACATACTCATCCATGCTCATTATTTTTTGCGCATTTAATGAGCAACCTACCCAGAAAACATGAAAAAAGACAAAGACTAAACGAATACTTCTCATTTTTGTTTAAAATTAAAATCTTAATATGTAAATTTTTAGGTAAGAACAAAATATACATTTTTACTACATGTCGCCGCAAATTTACAGAAAAACAATTGATTATGAATGTTTTTTATGAAAAAATCAATTGACAAAGCAACGTTACAACTTCAATTGTCGTCATTACTAAATCTCTGATTCACTTTTCACAACGGGAAAAATCGAAACCTTAGAGCTCGGCGCAAGTCAATCGAAGGAGCGACTGAGATGAATCGAATGGTTGCTTGGCGAGCGATGGTCAGTTGATGGAGAAAAAGTTGGGAACGATGGGCTGGAAGCTATGATATGGGAAAAGAGCTTTAAGGGCTGCAAACGCGGAAAAACGAAAAAGATGAAAAAAGTTGAAAGTTTTTTTTAGTTTTCTACACCTATTTTAATATTAAAGGCATAATATTGCATTACTGTGATCTTTCCCATGTTGGACACCCTCTGATGGCTATGTGCTTTTTGTGATTGGCATGTGGTAAAGGGATCAGAATAGACCGACAATTTATTTCTCTTTATTGTAGCAGCCCACACGTGCGCAAGGATGGGTGGGTTAGGACTACTACGCATTAGAATTATTTACGAACGTATCCCCTCATGAAAGATTTTTTCAGTTTTCTTTAACGATTTAATAGCAAATGATAGTATGGGCAAAAGTAACATTGATGAGTACGAAAAGTTATTTGAGGATTTTTTGGTGAGACAAAATGAAGAAGAGTTGATTAGCAATCTGGAAGTAAAGTATCAAAAGGAACTGAACTCAGTGCCTGTTGTTTTCCCGAATTTACCCAAAATCGAGGTGAAGGTGGGGCAGCCTGTCGTGGAAGGACAGGATTGGTGGGCAGACGAGATGACGTTTGTCTTTCGGTTTGAGAAGGCACAGCAGGAGAAATGCCTTTATGGGGCATGTTTGCTGTTCGGTTCGCGCAAACTTGCTACCAAGGAGGTGAAGAAGGTGACGAAATGTAGTCAGAGGGCAAGCTTTAAAATGCGAATGCCTGCCTTGGGATTGTTCACTGCCAATGATTACATTCTTCAGTTGAGGTATAACGAGAGACCTTATCTGGAGTGCATGTTCTCGGTGGATGCAAAGGGACAAGTGAAGATGGGGACTGTGACACAGGTGAAGGAAAACAGTTTGGGCTATATGCAGATGGATCAGAACATGTATGATGATACGGGAATAAAGGTGATGGACCTCATGGGCGGAAAGAAACTGAAGGAAATGGCAAGACAATATGTGATGATGAAGAAGTTCAAAGACATGTGTGACAAATGTGGGTTAGGATCCATGAGATGGAACACCAATTTGGTGGTGTATTCCGATGGGATGCAGTCGTTGAACAGAGTTGCTGGCTACATGGCTCACATGGTGTATAAAAATGTGGATGACAGTGTAATCGACATGTTGTTGGATGACGACTTTGAGGAGAGTCTGCACATAACTATGGGGGATTGGGAAACTCACTCGGTTTTTACGATTAAGAATGTGCGTGTTTTGTTGAGCGAAAAACGTGCGGATGATGTGAAACACTTGCAGGGGATGCTTGAGCTGAACGCTGAGTATCACCACATGACAGTGGCACTTGTGGGCAAGGAAAGCGAAATTCAGCAGTTTTTCAAGATGTACCCACAGTTAGAGAAGCATTTCCCTCAGCAGAACCGAGTGGTTGCAGACGGTGCTCATGTGTCGGAGTTTGTGTCGGAAGTGTTTGGCATTCTGAAGGTGAAGGGCTATGTGCTGACACCTGCTTTCACTGCAAAACTCATTGCGGGACTGAAAAGTGCATGGGAGGAAAAGCGTGTGGCATCCCTCGAAGATGATTATTTGAATGAATTCGTGAGGGGAAACATCCTCGAAAGGCAACGAAACCGACTGATGCAGAAGTTTCTCAGCATGGGTGAGGGCAAGAAGCTGGATAAGGATATGCTGAAAACCCTCGAAGAGGAGGACTTGGATTTGTCGTACTTCGATAGGGACGACAAGGCTGAATTTGATATAGGTATGAATCGACTCAACGACATGGTGGGATTGAAGGAACTGAAGCGGAATCTGAGCGATTTCTTCTTGCAGACTCGTTTCGACATGGAGCGTTTGCGCCTCGGATTGGTTGCGCAGAAGCAGAACCGCCACCACATGCTGTTTACGGGCAACCCTGGGACGGGAAAGACGACGGTGGCAATGCTGATGGGTCGCTTGTTTCATGCGATGGGAGTGCTCTCGAAGGGGGATGTGGTGAAAGTGGACCGCAGTTCGCTGGTGGGTGAGTATATCGGACAGACGGAGAAAAACGTGAATGAAGTTTTGGAACGTGCGCGAGGAAATGTGCTTTTCGTGGATGAGGCTTATACGCTTTTCACGGACAAGGAAGATGCCCGCGATTTCGGACAGCGTGTGCTTGAGGTGCTGCTGACGGTGCTGTCGGAACCCGACCCCGACATGGTGGTTATCTTTGCGGGCTATAAGAACGACATTGAACGCTTGATGACGAAGAACGACGGACTGAAGGGTCGTTTTCCTCACCATTTCGACTTTCCCGATTACAATGAGGACGAGTTGACACTGATTGGCAAGAACCTCTTGTTGCGGGATGGCTATTTGCTGACGAAAGAGACAGAGGAATGCATTAGGAATGTGACTGCGGAAATGCTCAAGACGAAGGATAAGAAGTTCGCCAATGCCCGCTGGATGAACGACTTTGTGGAGGTGGGTATTCTGAAGCAAATGGCAATTCGTGTGACTTCGATTGCCAAGCCGCAGAAAAAGGACTATCAGCAGGTGCTGAAGGAGGATGTGCTGAATGCATGGCAGGAGATGAACCAGAAGACGGCTGAGAAATCAAAGATGAAGCGTATTGGTTTTGTGGCTTGAGTCCTTCACCAAAGGAGCTGAATGACAGATGTTTCGGTCATTCAGCTCCTCTGTTTTTGATGGTTCCCAAGAAGAAAAAATGAGTGGTGTATCTCCGGAAAAATCAGCCGTTTTCAAAAAAAATCTTGAAAATGGCTGATTTTTATTTGCGGATTCAATGCTATTTTTTTACTCTTCCACGGTGAGTTTGTTGTTGTTCATGCGGTACATGTAGCTTTGGATGAAGGCTTTCATTTGGCGTTCCATCTGGCTGAGCGTGTCTTGCGGCATGGTGCGGAGCACATTGTGCTGGAGAGTTGAGTCTGTGCGATAGTGATAGGCATGGGTGACGCGGTTCCCATCGAATTCGATGGCGTAGTTGCCTTTCACAAATTCATACCCATCGACTTCGGGTACCCAATGCATGGCAATGGTTTGGTCGGCAGGCGTGTTGAGCATGTCTTGTCCGAAAGCGAAGTAAGGGATGTCGTAACCCAAGTAGTTGAGCACCGTTGGCATGATGTCGGCTTGTTGCACCACACGTTCCGTGTCGTAACCGCGGAGCGTGGAATCGCTTGGAGAAAAGAGAATGATTGGTACGCAGGACATGCCCAATGGGGTGGTGAAGCATGGGTCGTAGTTGCGGCTCGTGTGGTCAGCTGTGAGGACGAAGAGGGTGTTCTTGAACCACTTCTGATGCTTTGCCTTGTTGAAAAAATTACGCAGTGCATTGTCGCTGTAGGCAACACATTCCTGTATTCTCTCCACGCCTTTCGGGAATCTTCCCTTGTATCGTTCTGGCAAATGGTAAGGCGTGTGGCTCGATGCCGTGAAGACAGCGGTCATAAAGGGTTCTTGCATTTCGTTCATGCGGTCGCAATAGAACTGCAGAAATTCCTCGTCGTAAATCGCCCACGTGCCATCGAAATCGTCGTCACCATGGTAGTTGGGGTCTTGTTTGTATTCAGTTCTTCCAAAGTAACGTTGGAAACCGGTGGCTTTGGCAAATGCCTCGAAGCCCATCGAACCGTTGATTGCTCCGTGGAAGAAGGCTGAGGAGTAGCCTTTGTGCTCGGAGAGTTCGCGTGCCAAACCCGACATGCGATTGAGTGAGGCAGGCGTGAGAAAGAGTGGTTCCACGTAGTTGGGCAGACTGGACAGAATGGAAGGCATGCCCTCGATGCTCTTTCGCCCGTTGGCATAGGAGTACTGGTAGGTTAAGGCACAGTGGGTGATGAGGGAGTCGAGGAAAGGAGTGAAACCTTTGTAAGTGCCACCGTTTAGTGTCTTGTTGTAGTAGCCAATGTGCTGTTTTCCAAAGCTTTCGAGAATGAAAACTACCACGTTCTTGGCTTTGAATTGCACGGAATCAGCAGGGATGTGGATAGGAGAGAAGTAGTTTTCTACTTCCTCCTGAGCCATATAGTTGGGGGTGACAAACGGAGTCTTGTTGAACGTGCGGATTATGGCGAAAGGCGTGTTGAGTACGATGCCTGTCTCGCTTGCCTTATTCACGTATTGGTTGGCATTGCTGATGGTGATGGGGCGTGTGGCTGAGGAGAAACCACCTCGTATGCCAGCGATGGTGAGAGGTGTAATTATAATAATAAGGAGCGAGTAGAGGATGTAATAGGCAGGTTTATGGAGTACGGGTATGTTGGTTGGTCGGCGGTAGAGTTTCCAAAAACCGATGCCGATGATAATGGCAAGGAGAACCAGATACCAGTTGGCTATAAATTGCTCAGCAAGGATTTTTGTCATGTTGCCTGCTCCCTCATTGCTGAATTCGTTGAGCACAGAAAGGGTGGTGCGCTTACCAGTGAATTGGAAATAGACGCAGTCGATGAGGTTGAGGCAGATGCAGAAGGTGTTGATGATGGTGTAGAGCCAATGCGATACGGTGTAGAATCCTTTTGTTTCCTTGTAATGGAGTGGAAAAAGGAAAAAAATCATGAGTAACGCGTTGGTGTAGAGAATGGCGGTAGTGTCGAAAATGATGCCGGCACCAAAAAGATGAAAGGCATAGGAAAGACTCAGGTCGGGGTAGGTGGAGAGATTGACTAACACGAACGCCAGACGACAAAGCATGTATGCTACATAAACCCAAAGGGTGTTCCACAGCAATGCTGTGAAATTGCTGATAAGTGAAAATCGTTTCATGCTGCAAAGTTACTGCAAATAAATTAAAGAGGGATTTTTTTCTACATAAATCATTGGTTTTTCTTACCTTTGCGGTCGAATTATTCAAAGAAAAGACTGACAAAGAAGAAAGATATGAAGCGAAAATTGAAGATTTGGATGAGTGTGGTCGTCATGCTTGCCTTGTGTATATGGGTGGCTTCGCGTTGGAAAACATGGTTCAAGATGCCCGACGAACCTGCGTATGTGCCTTCGATGGTGCCCGACCGCATTCTGCTCACTTTTGGCGATTCCAACGAGAGAAATCGAAACGTGAGCTGGATGTGCGACACGGTGTTGCACAAGGATGCCTATTTGGAATTGGCAGAGGGAGACAGCATCAATGAGGCACTACGAATCAATGCCGAAGGTGAAGTGTTTGAGTCGAGAAGTGGAAAGGCTTGCTATTATCATGCGAAACTGCGTGATTTGAAGCCAGGCAAACGGTACTTTTATCGCACGAGTACGAATGGAGCGTTTTCGAAATGGTTGAGTTTTAGGTCTTATCCTTCGAACCGCGATGGTTTTTCTTTCATCTATGTGGGCGATGTGCAGGATTCCATTGGTGGCAAGGCTAATGATTATCTGAGGATGGCTTTTCGCTCTCATCCCGAAACGGAGATGCTGCTTTGTGGCGGTGACTTGATAGAACGTCCTTCAGATCATTACTATGCTGAGACATTTCGTGACTTAGACTCCATTTGTACAACGGTGCCAATCATGACTGTAACGGGAAACCATGATTATCTGAAAGGTGTCATCAAGAAGCTGGAGCATCGGTTCTCGCTGACGTTTTCCTATTTCCTCGATTCGATGGTGGGAGAGAATCAGGTGTATCATTTGAACTATGCCAATGCGGAATTCTTCCTTTTGGATAGTGACCGTGAACCTAATTATTTGTGGACTCAGCGACAATGGTTGAAGGAGCACTTGGAGAACAGTAAGGCAAAGTGGAAAATCCTGGTGCTGCACCATCCTCTCTATTCCATCGGTGGCAAATACAATAACCTTGTTCAGCGATGGATGTTCGATGGACTGGTGAGGGAATATGGTGTGGATTTGGTGCTGCAAGGACATGAACACGAATATGCCCGCATGACAAGTGCTGGAGATTCGAATATGAAGGACAGAACGACACCTGTCTATATCGTGAGCCATTGTTCACCGAAGAATTACAAGATTGTGTTTGATGAGCGCTTTGATAAATATGGTCTTTCCAGCCGTTACTATCAAACGGTGAAGATTCAGGGCGATACCTTGCAGATGGCGACATACGAGGTGTATTCCAATTCGCTCTACGATTCTTTGCAAATCGTGAAACGAACGGGAGAGTCGCAGCCTATCGTGCTTGACTATGGCAAGCAGATTCCTGAAAACATGAGTTATGAGGTGGATGAGGGTAGTAAGAAATCCCGCAAGTTTGCCGAAAGAATCAAGGAGTATTGCGAGAAGCATCCTGAGCGAATCCATCGGAAGAAATAGAGCGTTTTTCATAAAAAAGGGATGAGTCGGTGTGTACCAACTCATCCCTTTTTGTTCTGTCTTGTTTATGATGTGATTACTTCAAACCGAGTTTAGTCTTGATTTGAGAAGTGACATCGGTGGAGAGAGTCTCGGAAATGTAAGGGATTCCCGAAGTGATGTCCATAATGTAAACATATCCACCTGCTACACCAACTTCTTTCACAACCTTGCCAAGCTTCTCAGAGATAGTCTGCATCTTAGTGGAAGAAAGCTTCTGAAGATCCTGCTGGCTGGTCTGCAAATACTGCTGATAACGAGTCTGAAGGTCTTCGAGCTCCTGCTGACGACGAGTCTTTACAGCATCAACCATGGTAGCTTCGTTCTTCTGATAGTCCTCGAACTTTGTTCTGAGTTCATCTTCCATACGCTTAGCTTCGTCTTCCACCTGCTTCTGCTGTGCTTGAAGCTCTGTCTGTGCAGCAGTGTATTCTGGCATTGCCTGAATGATTTCTGCTGAATTGAAATGTGCAAACTTCTGTGCGAATACACTCATTGGGAGAGCCACAAGGAGTGTGAGAATTGTCTTTTTCATTACGTTTTTTTAATTTTATTGGTTTTTTTAAAGTTTTTGAGTTTTTAAGTTCTTAAGTTCTAACAACGGAAATATCGGAAACTTTGGCTTCACTGCACTTCGTGATAGTTTCAAGTTTCAGGTTTCAAGTTTCAAGAATCCTTTTAAATCCCTGATTTACTTTAATAGGAGTATCCGAGTTTCTGGAGTACTTCGTCGCTGATATCAATCTTTGGAGAGGCAAAGATGATGTTACCGCCAGAAGCACGGTCGAGCACAAGCTGATAGCCTTTCTGGTCGCAGATGTCCTTGACGGCATTGTAGATTTCGTCCTGGATAGGCGACATGAGGCTCTGACGCTTTTTGAAGAGTTCGCCTTCGCTACCAAAGTATTTCTTCTTCAAGTCGCTTGCCTGCTTTTCCTTTGCCATGATGGCTTCTTCAGCCTTGGTCTTCTGTGCATCAGAGAGGAAGACAGACTCCTGCTGATATTTCTTGTACTGAGTTTCAACTTCAGTAAGGATTGCTTCGATTTCACCTTCCCACTTCTTTGAAACCTGATTGAGCTGTTCGTTGGCACGTTCGTATGCAGGCACATTCTTGAGGATGTAGTCCATATCCACGAGAGCGAACTTCTGTGCGCTGGCAGCAACGAATGTCATTGCAGCGAGTGCGATGGTCATCATTATCTTCTTCATAATCAAATGGTTTTAATTGTTGTCTTTTTTGAGCGGTGCAAAGGTAATTTTAATTATTCACACATAAATGAGTTAAATCCCTAAATAACTCGGTGGTTTTCCCTAAAGAAAAGGGGAAACTCCTATTTGAGAATTTGAGAGAATGAGAGACATTAGAACTCCTGTCCGAGAACGAAGTGGAACTGGCTGCCACCATACGAAGTGGAACCAAACACTTTGTCGAAACCGTATGCCCAGTCGATACCCATCATACCCACCATTGGGAGGAAGATGCGGACACCGAAACCAGCAGAGCGCTTCATGTCGAATGGATTAAACTTCCTGATGTCGCTCCATGCATTACCTCCTTCGAGGAAAGCAAGTGCATAGATATTGGTTGAACCTTGGAGCAAGAGTGGGTAACGAAGCTCAACGCCCATGCGAGTGTAGGCATAACCTGTGAAGCCGTTTGGTGTGAGACTTCCGTTGTCGTATCCACGCAAACCAATGGTTTCTGAATAGTAGCTGGAAGAGTAGCCCGACATACCATCACCACCCACGTAGAAGGTTTCGAATGGCGACTTCTTGTTGGCATTGTAGTGTCCGAGGAAACCCATGTCGAAACGAGACATCAGCACGAAGCACTTAGGATTGCCAGAGAGTGGAGTGAAGAATCTGGATGTAAGCTTCCACTTGTGGTATTCAATCCAGCGGTAAATCTTCTGCAAGTTCGCCATGCGTTCTGCGTCAGCTGTAGAGATGTGCTTGCTGAGTTCAGCATAGTTGATTCCATCGAGGAGGGAATAAGGCGGTGTAGCCGATACGCTGAGCGAAATCTGTGAACCGCGACGAGGGAAGATTGGGTTGTCGATGGACGTGCGGTTCAATTGCAGAGTGAGGTTGATGTTGTTACAGTTACCGTCGGTAATGAGAAAGTATTCCCAATCCTTCAGACTGTAGCGAGTGAAACCGAGGGATGCCGAGAAACTGAAGTTGTTGTCTGGCCATGTGAGACGCTTACCCCAACCGATGGAAGCACCAAACACTTGCAGGTACTTGTCTGGGTCGTAGTAAGAGCTGTAGTTGTTGTAGTAGGAACTATTGTAATTACCCATACCGTAGAGCATGGAGTAGTAGCTGTTCATGTAGCTGCTATTGTAATAGTTCGAACTGATGTCTGTATATTTTGAATAGAAAGCAGATACTGAGAAAGAGTTAGGACGCTTGCGACCAAACCAAGGGTCGTAGAACGAAATGTTGTACTGCTGATAGTAGCTACCATTGGTGGAGGCACTGATTTCAAGTTGCTGAGCATCACCTTGAGGCAAGATACCACGGCGCTTCGCTCCCTTGCTAAAGAGGTTGCGCATGGAGAAGTTGGTGAACTTGATACCCGCCTTCAGAATCACACCTGTGTAGCCATAACCGAGGGAGAGTTCCAACTGGTCGCTTGCCTTTGGCACGAGTCCGAGGTTGAGGTCCACGGTTCCGTTGTTAGGGTCTGGCTTTGGTTGGAAGTCGATTTGCTCAGGGTCGAAGTGTCCCATCTGACCGATTTCCTGATAGGTCATCTTGAAGGCATCCATGGAGAAGAGGTCGCCAGGCTTAAGTTTCAGCTCACGGCGGATGACTTCTTCATACACACGCGTGTTACCATAAATCTTGATTTTATTGATGGCTGCCTGAATTCCTTCGACGATACGGATTTCGAGGTCGATGGAGTCGCCATCCACATTCATTTCAGTTGGTTCCACCTGAATGAAGACATAACCCTCGTTGTAGTAGGCATTCTTCACAGCGTCGTCATCTTCTTCCAAACGCTTCTTGATGTGCTTCTGGTTATAGACATCGCCTTTTTCCATGCGGAGCACTCGGCTCAATCCTTCCGTATTGTAGATGGTGTTTCCCACCCAGTCGATGTTGCGAACATAGTAGCGCTGTCCTTCATCGATGTGGATATACACATCCACGAGGTTCTCGCCAGCAGGCACCACACTGTCTGCCACAATCTGTGCGTCGCGATAACCGAGCTCGTTATACTTCTCAATGACGCGCTCTTTGTCCTCGGCATATTTCTCGTCAACGAATTTCTGGGTCTTGAACAGACTCTTGAAACCCTTTTCGTTGGTTTTCTTCAACAAACCGCCCGAGAAGAAGTTACCATGAAACTTTCGAGTCTTGATGTGGTCATTACCCGTAATGTAAATCTTGTTGACCTTCACCTTCTCCTTTTTGTCGATGTTCACATCAACAATCACTTGGTCCTTCTTGTTCAGGTCGTCGCGCTGGACGATTTCAGCCTCGGCATTCTTGAAACCTTTATCATCGAAATAGCGCTTGATGACAATCTTGGCACGGTCCACCATGTTAGGAGTAATCTGAATACCCTTCATGATACCGATTTTCTCTTCCAAGTCCTCCTTCTCGCTCTTTCTCACACCGTTGATGTTGATTTCCGACACACGAGGTCGCGCAGCGAGAATGATTTTCAAGTAGAGACTGTCGTTCTGAATCTTTTCGGCTTCGATGCGGACAGAAGAAAAGAGTCCATGCTTCCAATAGCGCTTCACAGCAGCGGTAATTTCATCACCAGGAAGTGTCACTTGTTCTCCAATGGAGAGTCCTGAAATGCCAATCAGGAGATAATCCTCATAGTTTTCAACTCCTTCCACCTTGATGCCACCAATAGGCAGACGACGCTGCTGTCCATACAGAATGGTTGGGTTCTCAACATCCTGTTGGGCGTAGGCGCTTGGCAAGAGTAGCATGCCAAAAGCAAGAGTGAAAAGCGTTCTTAGTATTTTGTTCATCGTTCTAAATTATCTGTTTTGATTTTCCTTTTCCACCTGTTCCTCCGTCTTGCCGAATCGGCGCTGACGTTTCTGGTAATCACAAATCGCCTTGCACATTTCCTCTTCCGTGAAATCGGGCCAGTAGGTAGGGGTGAAATAGAATTCGGAGTAAGCGCTCTGCCACAAGAGGAAATTGCTCAGGCGCTCTTCGCCTCCTGTGCGGATGAGCAGTTCTGGGTCGGGCATGAAGTGGCAATCCAAATGCTGACTGATGACATCCTCGGTGATGTCTTCAGGTTGGAGTTTTCCTTCCTTCACTTCCTCGGCTATCTTTCCCACAGCCTTGGTGATTTCCCAACGTGACGAATAGCTCAATGCCAGCACCATGCAGGTTGCCTTGTTGTTCTTTGTGCGGTTCTCCAAGTAGCGGATAGCTTCCTGCACGTTTTCGGGCAGACGCTGAATGTCGCCCACCACCGTGAAGCGAGCGTCATATTTCATGAAGAGCTCTTCCTCCAAGTGCTTCAGGAGCAGCGACATGAGGGCGGCAATCTCTTCTAATGGACGATTCCAGTTCTCGGTGGAGAAGGTGTAGAGCGTCAGGTAGTCGAGTCCAAGCTTCACGGCTGTTTCCATGATTTCGTGCGATTTCTGTGCACCAGCTTGGTGTCCCATCGTGCGATCCATTCCTTGGGATGTTGCCCATCTGCCGTTACCATCCATGATGATAGCCACGTGGCGCGGAACTCTGGTTTTATCAACTTGTTCGAGATATGACATAGCTTCTTCGTTGTTATTCGTTGTTACACTTCCGATACTTAGGGCAGAGGTCGTAAGTGATATAAATCATTGTGAATGAATAGTTGTCCTTATTCTTCATGAATCCACTCTCGATGCGATAGGGATCCTTGATGCCGTCGAGATTGTCGCTCATGGCAAAGCGCATGGTCCAGTCGATTCCCAAGTTCCAGCGTGGCTTGAACTTATATTTCACACCGACACCCACGGGGATGTTCAGCGTGAATGCCTTGTTGCAAACCGTAGCTCCCAGTCCGAATTGGATGTAAGGGCAAAGTTTTCGGTTTCCTTTATAACTTCCACCTGTGCCATACCCCCAGAATCCCACTTCGTATTGGGCACCTACGTCCCACAGCATGTGCTTGAATTCCCATTGCTGCTCAGGAATATCAGGATATTTATAGCTGATTTTTTGTGCATTGCCCGATATTTGAGTTGCAGCGATATTGAATTTCAGTGAGCGGCGTGGGTTGAAGTTGTAGCGTCCCACCAGTCCACCTGCAGGATGAAGGTTCTTGAAGAAAGCGTGGTAATTGGCATCGCCCAGATAGAAACTGCCGCCCAGCATACCGCCCAATTCGAGCGCGTATTCCAGTTCTTGTGCTTTGGCTGGAGAAGCCAAGAGAACAAGCGACATTGCTAAAATTCTGAACCAAGCTTTTATCATCCGCTGTTGGGGTTAGGAAAACTATGGGTTTTCTTTGTTATGAGTTGGTTTTGACGTGAATACGGTTGGATTCTTAGTCGTCGGCTCTATCCGATTTCTTGTTGATGATTCCGCTCCACACTTTTCCGTCGTCACGAACGAGCCAAATCTTTCCGTTGACCACTGCGGCACTCACTTGTCCTGTGTAACCAAGCAATTCTGCTGGCAACCCCAGTTTGGTGTAATGCTCATGCCAGGTGATGCCATTGTCGTTCGACGTGTAAATCTTGTCGTAAGCCTTTATTTCATCGGTTTTTACCTTCGGTTCTGCACCAAACGCCATGAGTTGACCGTCGTAGTAAATCATCTGCACATGGTTCAGGCGTGGCATTGGGTTAGAAATGATGCCATTGATAAAATTCCAGTCTTCATTGAGACTAGTGGAATTGGCAGAAAGCTTAAACCAAACGACAAGCCCACTCTCCAACGTTGACAACTCATCATTGATTCCCATCATCACCACATTCTTTATGTATGGATTGGTTTTCAGACTATAAGAGGCATACGAAATCGAGTGAATTGGGAGATGTTTAAGATTCTCATTGCCGTTCACATACCAGTCCACAAAGTCCTCTGTGGACCAAATAGCTTCGCCATCGTAGCCGTAGATAAAATAGTCGTCGGCTGCAAGCAAGCTCTTCATGTGCTTGTCCGATGCTTTTTCCCACACCGAAGCATTGCTTTCAGCTGATGACTTGTAAATCACCCCATTCTCGTCGAGAGCATAGAAATTATCATGGAAAGCGATGACTGAAGCATAGTCGATGGTTCCTGCAGCACCCGTGAGTGGCAGTGGTTGGCTCCAGTTCATGTTGTTGGAATTGGCATAGCACGAAGTGACGAATGGTGCGCCGTTACCCTCTGCAAACACGTACAAGCGGTTGTTGAAGGCCACGCTGCGGTGCTTTCCTTGGATCGGAGCGGCAATGGCATTTGCTGTCCAATAGAGAGAGTCGGCATCATTGCTGGCGAGCCGGATGTCAGCTTTGTATCGTTTTGTCGAAACACCATCGTAAGCCACCACCAAAAATTCTATTTTCTTCGTGAAATCGATCGTGTCCTTACCGTTGTTGAATGCGTGGAACGGTTCTTCATCACCACGTACATACACGTTGCCACGACTTGTGACGGTTGGAACAATCTTACTCAAATCCACCCAATAGGGTAGGGAGTCAACATTGTAGATGCGATTGTTCATTTGGTCAATGTTGAAAAAGATTCCGCCGCCACTCATCGACACCTTGATAACGGTGTCCGCTCCGGCGCTGGTTTTGATAGTTCTGTAGCAAGGAATATCGGCTACAGTAAATGCCGTGATAGCGCATTCTGGTGAACCCGTAGTTTCTTCATCATCTATACACGAAGCCACGAACATTGCAACTACAAATGTTGCAAGTATGTAGAAGGATTTTTTCATTTTAAAATTTACAAGATTTGCCTCGCAATTGGGCATAATTCCCCTAAGGCACATATTTTCAGCTTGCAAATTTACGAACAATTTTTTCTCTACGGAACTAACTACCTAACTTTTAATGAATTTTATAGCAAATTTCAAAAGATTTAGTGTCTTTTCACGTTATTTTTCACTTTTTCCAGCTCCATTACGCACCAAAAACGTGGTTTGATACCACTTTGTAAGGCATGAATCAGCGCATCACGACAGATGTCTCCATTGCTCTATCTGATGTCCCATGAACCATGCATCTTCCACTCTTTCAGCATTTTTCAGAGTGGGTGCAAACACGGCTTCAACGCCTTCCTCCCGATTCATTTCTGCCCACGAAAAATCACCTATTTCCACGTATGCTTCATCCCAAACACCCTTGTCGATGAATGCCTGTAGCGTCTCTCTTCCGCCTTCCACCAGCAAGGTCTGAATCCCCCTCTCATAGAGCGCAGAAAGTGTCTCTTCAATCGTTTCGAAGCACCACCATCCCTCAGGCAAATCCTTCACGTTTTTGCCCAATACTACGGGTTGCGGATTCTTCCCTTTGACTTTGTCGAAGTCTGTCACGACTCGGCCATTCAAACAAGCTTGATGGCTCTCGCTGCTCCATCCTTTCCATGCCCTCACGTTGAGGCTTGGTGCATCCATTTCCAAGGTTCTTCTCCCCACTAAGATGGCTTGATGCTCTGCTCTCCGCTTGTGGCAAAGCATTTGGGTATAGGTATTGGAGATGAGCAAATTTTCATGTTTCTCTCTTCTCTCTTCACTCTTCAATCCGATGACTCCATCTTTCGTTTTTGCCCATTTCAACGAGATAAATGGGCGTTTCAGTCGATGGAAAGTCATGAATCTTTTATTCAGATTTTTGCATTCTTCCTCCAGTACTCCCACCGTCACTTCTATGCCCGCATCTCGCAGTTTCTGAATACCGCGACCTTGCACTTTTGCAAACGGGTCCACGCATCCCACCACGCATCTTTTCAGTCCTTTGCTGATAATCAAATCGGCGCAAGGTGGAGTCTTTCCATAATGGGAACAAGGTTCCAGACTTACATAAATCGTAGCATCTTTCAGCAAATGCTCATCTTCTTTCTTCACCGAAGCCAATGCATTCACCTCCGCATGTCCTTCTCCGCATCTCACGTGATACCCTTCTCCAATGATTCTCCCCTCACAAACAACAACAGCCCCCACCATCGGGTTGGGCTGTGCATTTTGTTGTCCGTTGCGAGCTAATTGAATGCAACGGTGCATATACTTTATGTCATGAAATGAGCACTGCATATCTGCAAGAGTCTTCCCATGCGTCGAGGAATTGTTCTGAGGTATAGCAATCCTTTTCGTTGTGGCTTTGAGGGTCGAAAACTTCTATCTCGTCCTTTTCGATGTCCACGTGTGTAACCACCACGGCATGGTCTGGTATTTCACCAATAAATATGTCTTCTAAGATTTCTGCTTTGCGATCACCTATTAATTCACCGCCATCCACAATGGCAATCACATCCTTTCCTTCATCCAAAGCCTTTTTCAAATCCTCCAAACTGTGGTCGAAACTCTTTTCTATCGTCAAACCCACTGTCTCAAGTGTGTTTCCAACGTCTCCAATACGTGTGCCCCCTTCTCTCAACCAATGCTTTTTCTTTGCCAATTCAACCAATTCATCTGCCACAAATTTGATTCCTCTTTTATTGAGGATAAATTCCTCGCATCGTAGTCCGCAAGCCGAACCGGAACCATCCTCGCTTGCTGCCAAAGCTCCCAGTGGTAAACGCTTCAGGTTGCCTTCTTTCATGATTCGCTCCACTTCCTTGTCGATTTCAGCAGCCTCGCAGAGCAAATTGGCAAGCATCGGGTTCACTTGTGCCGCCTTGAGCACTTTCATCTGCAAGCGGGCATCTGCCGAACCATCCAGGAATTTGGCTATCTCCTCGTCGCTCAAACCATCCACGAGTGCGGTATTTCGAGGCACTTGCACTTCTTCTTGCTTTTCGAAGCCAAGTCCATACACCGACACCTGCCAAGGATTAGCCGTATTCTTGTCCTTCAGCTCGTTGTCTTTTTTCTTATAATAATTAATAGCCATTGTATTTCTTTTTATCGAAAAGAGCCACTTCGGTCAATTGTGCCATTGCCCTTTTCTTGATATTATATAAATTCGAAATCTTCACATTCATTTCTCTCGCAAGTTCCTCGCTCTCATAGCCTTCCAATGTCAGCTTCCGTATCACGGTAGCATAGCGTTGGTTAGGCATCAAGTCCAACAGGCGCTCCAAATCAGTGCGAGCCGACGACAACTCAACGCTTTCGTCCTCAGCCTGTTCGCCTTGCTTTTCGTAGAGAGGCTCTTTCGATTCCGAATCTATCACTACTTTATCCATTTTCGCAACCAAATGATGGAGAGCCACCACCTTCACCCACTGATAGAACGAGCATTCGAAGCCGAAACTTCTCAGTCGTCTGCCATCGTCATCCATCAACAAAGCGTAAATTTCGCTCACCACTTCATCGTATTCCCAAACACGACCATCCCGCTCAAGCCTGCGTATCAGGCTCAAGAACAACGGACGGCAATTGCGATAGTAGAACAATTTCGTCACAAACGGATCCCTGTTGAGCAATGCCTCAACTAATTCTCTATCATTCATAGTGTTTGCAAAGATACGATAAAAAAATGAAGAATGAAGAATGAAGAATGAAGAATTTTTCCAACAATGATAATATATATAATGTGCTACACTTTCGATGATTATATGATTTCGTATCGAAAAATCCATGAAAAACAGGTGGTTTGCGACAGTTTTTGGGGATGTTTCCCGTTTTTGTCGCAAAATCAGGGATGAGTCGTAACAACTCTCATGGAAAAAACTTACTTTTCTTGACGAGGGCAGAGAAACCCATTAACTTTGCAGCACAATCAAAAAAACAAAATTGTATAAACTTAAAAACTTAAAGAATATGATGACTATTATTAAAAACTTCTTCGAGAAATTCGTTGAAATGTTCCAAGCAGATAATGATATGTTCACTGCAAAGTACTTGGTAGATTCACGTTTCACCGACCCTTCATTGGCATACATGAACGGTTACGATTTCAACTACGAAATGGGCTGCCCTGGTTTTGTCCCTTGGTATTAAGCAATCATGAAGCATAAAGAGTAATTTTTTTCATAAGTGTTGATTAGTAAATAGAAAGAAGGCGTGTAGGACTGTCTCTCCTGCGCGCCTTTCTGCTTGTTATGCTCCTGCTCAGCTTCGTATCTTTCAACTTTCTTCAAGGAATTGTCTGTCGCGCATGTATGGATTTACTGAATCGCTTTCGAGGATGATCAGAAGTGTTTTTGGGGATTGACTGAACCTTTCCTTTGGATTCAACTAGTTGCCGAGCGCTCGTCATCGAAACGGCGAGCGCTCGCCGTTTCGATGGCGAAGGCTCGCCGTGATAACGTTGAGGGCTCGGCAGTTCAGTAAAATCAAAGGAAACGTTCAGTAAAATCAAAGGAAACGTGCAATTGAATCAAATGAAAGATTCAGCGCAATCAAAGAAAAGTGCCAGCACAATCGGAGGAGAGTGCCAGCACTATCAAAGGGATAATTTTGTAGAGTCGAAGGAGAGATGCTTAGTAGAAGAGTAGCAGACCTGTGCTGATGCCTTGGAATTTTGGTCCGTGGGTCGTGCGAAGCTGGTTGCATGGCGACCACTTCACGTAAGCACCACAGTTATGGTAGCTCAGCACTGCTTGGAAGTCAACCGTGAAGGGCTGTTGATGAATGCGATTTGTTTTGTCAAGATATTTCTCGCCATCCAGTTTGTAGCGAGTCTTCAGACTCCCATGCGTGTTGATATTGAGGATAGGGCCAAATCCCATGTGCCAACCATGCGAGAGATTTACATGTGCTTGGATAGGGAAGGACAAGCTGAAAATCTTCAGGCGTGAGAACTGAATATCAGCACCTGCAGGGTAATCCGACAGCACCACGTCCGAATTGTCGATAATAAATCGCTTGTCGTCGGTCATGCGGAAATTCTTCCAGTTGAACCACAGTCCCACACTGAAATTCACTCTCCTGTTTTTCTTGAGGAAGAACCAGTCGGCAGCACTGAAACCGATTTCCCACGAGTTTGCCATGTTGGTGCTGAGTCCCTGTGGAGCACCGATGGCGGAATTGAATCCCACTCGGAAAGCGGCCGAATGAATCTCATTGGAATATTCCTTTTTTCTCGATGAATTCGACGATGATGTGAAAGGCAAATGGAAATTGAACTCCTCCGGCACATCCACGGCATTCTCTGCCGCAGCCTTGTCGAGCTTCATCGATTTCTTATAGACATAGTTCGGGTCGTCGTGCTTTCCTTGCACCTCCACCGTCATCGACGAATCCGTCTTTTGAATATACACTTGCTTGGGGTTCAGAATCACCACTTCTTCAGTGTCTTGAGCCAAGGTCTTTGCACTGCTTCCCATCATGAGCAATGCCATCACGGTTAAAATCTTTTTCATGCGTTTGTATAAGTTAAGTTTTTGAGTTTTTAAGTTTTTGAGTTTTTAAGTTTTCTACGTTGTACATTGTCCTTTGTCCTTTGTACTTAAATTTACTTCTTTTTAAACATTCTTTTCAGTTCACTCATGCTCATGCTGGAATTCTTCTGTCCCTCCATATACACGATGGTTGCTTCCCGCTTGCCACCTTTCCGCAGCGAGGCGTTCTGATAGAAGATGTAGCAATCTCGCATCATGAGGAAGGCATAGTAGAGTTTTCCTTGTTTATGCCCCACTTCCTTCAGCAGAGCACTCTTGGCAGCCTCCTCCACGTCGTGCTCCATGTCCTTGAATGCCTGTTGAGCCAGTTCCTTGGGGGTGAAGGCATTTTCCTTCACCGTCACACTCTTGTAGAGCGACAGTTTGTAGGCATTCAGTTCCTGTCCACCCTCAATCACCACGCGGTCGAGCAGATGGTAGTAAGGCATGGAGCCATCGAATTGGCGTGCCACACTCGTTTGCTTTTGTGCCATGCAGTCCACGATGCCAAGATGCACCCAGCCTATGTCCCATTGGCAACTCGCCAGTATTAAAAAAACAAGAATCTTTTTCATATTTTATTCTTCTATACTATTAAACATCTCACCTAATTGCTTGCCGATGATGTCCTCCGTTTCCACATCCTGTTGTACATTCTCCATCGACCGATGCATCGCTTCCACCACTTCTTTTCGGTTTGTGGTTTCCACCCCATCGATGCAAGCATAGTAAGTAGGTCGCTCTGACCAATGCCACCACAATCCCATTGCCAGCACCAGGGCAGCAGCTACGGAGAGCCATTTGATTGTCTTTTGGGGACTGAGAGCGGAACTCTCAGGGACGGTGGTGCGTGACGAAGCATTCTCCGACTCTTCCCGTGCTGAGAGGGAGGATGAGCGAGCCGTGGCAAACACACCCATCACGGCACGAGCCTCGTCGAACTCCGCACCCTGTGCCTCGTCCGAAGCAAGGAAACGCTTCAGCAGACGCTCTTCCTCCTCCGTGGTTTCCGCCTCGAAGTACCTGTTCACTATGTCAAGCCAATATTTGTTCATGTTTCAAAAGTTTCAAGTTCCAAGTTACAAATGCCTAAGGCATTCTTCATTCCTCATTCTTCATTTTCCAATAATCTCTGATGGCTTTTCTTGCTCTCGACACCTGCATCCTCACAGCCGTTTCCTTCATCTGGAGCATAGAAGCAATTTCAGCGTAGGAGCGTTCCTCGTATTCTCGCAGATGGATGATTTCCAATTGTTGAGGCGTCAACTCGCGTTCCATCATCGCTTCCACCTGTTTCAGTTTCTCACGCGCCTCTTCCTTCGCTTCCTCCGCCTCGTGCCACTTCATCGCCGCTTGGTTGATGCCTATGACGTTCACGGGATTCTCTTCCTCGTCTCTGACTGTCAACGTAGTGGTTTTCCGTTTTCTCCATCGGTCAATCCCCATGTTTCGAAGCGTCGTCACCGTCATCGCCTCCACCTCCTGCTCTGAATCCAACTGATTGGCTCGTTGCCATAGTCTGACGAAAGCATCTTGCAAGGCATCCTCCGCGTCCTCCTCGGAGGGCAACATACCCTTGGCGAATTGCAGGAATTTCCTCCGCAATTTAACGAATGCCGATGTCATGATGTCCTCGCTCATCTTCAGTTTTTGAGATATCTCAGAGTTTTGTTTGCTTTGTTTCTGCCTTGTTTCGTAATAATCTAAACGCAAAAGTAATGATTTTGTAACACAGTATCCACAATTATTTCCATTCTTTTTTTCAGATACGAAGAAATTCCTTTATCTTTGCAATATCATCTAAATCATCTAATTCCTCAATCATTACTATTTACTTTATGAAAACCATTAAATTACTTTTGGCGGCAACAGTTTCCGCTACCCTCCTTTCGTTCTCTCCAGGTGATGAGGACAAGTACGACTATCCTTTCCAAAATCCAAATCTGCCCGTAGAGAAGCGTGTCGATGACCTCATCAGTCGTTTGACGCCAGAAGAAAAAGTGGGTATGATGATGAACCGCTCAGCAGCAGTGGAGCGACTTGGCATCCCTGCCTACAACTGGTGGGGCGAGGCTTGCCACGGACTAATGGGCGTGAGCGACGTGACGGTCTTTCCTCAGTGTATTGCTTTGGCAGCCACTTTCGACGATGTGAATGAACAAAAGGCTTACTCGATGGTGTCGGACGAAGCACGTGGACGCTACAACTCCTTGCCTCGCACGGGCGACATCGGTCCTTACGTGTCGGCACTGCCAAACCTCACGTTCTGGGCTCCAAACGTGAACATCTTCCGCGACCCACGCTGGGGACGTGGACAGGAAACCTACGGCGAGGACCCTTACCTCAGTTCCCGCATGGGATTGGGCGTGGTGCTCGGTATGCAGGGCAACGACCCTAAGTATTACAAGACGCATGCATGTGCCAAGCACTTTGCCATTCATAGTGGACCTGAACCACTTCGCCACAAGTTCAATGCAGAGCCATCGGGACGCGACCTTTGGGAAACCTATCTGCCAGCCTTCAAGACTCTCGTCACAGAGGGCAACGTGCAGGAGGTGATGTGTGCCTACAGTGCTTACCAAGGTGAGCCTTGTTGCACTTCGAGCCGTCTGCTCGTTCAGATTCTGCGCGACCGTTGGAAGTACAAGGGATTGGTGGTGAGCGACTGCGATGCCATCAACGACTTCTACATCAAGAGCAACCACGGCACCCATGCCAACGCCATGCTCGCCAGTTCCGATGCCGTGAGAAACGGTACCGACTTGGAGTGCGGAAAGAGCTATCAGTCGCTCGTTGAAGGCATGAAACAAGGTACAATCAGTGAGAAGGAAATCGACGTTTCGCTACGCCGTCTCATCAAGGCTCGCATCGAACTCGGTATGTTCGACCCCGACGAGATGAATCCTTATTCCAAGATTCCTGGAAGCGTGGTCGATTGTCAGGCACACCGCGACCATGCCCTGCTCCTCGCTCGTGAAGCACAGGTGCTGCTGAAGAACAAGAACAACGTGTTGCCTCTCTCCAAGAATTTGAAGCGCATCATCGTGATTGGTCCTAATGCCGACGATGCCGAAATGATGCGTGGTAACTATAGCGGTACACCAACCCACTGCGTCACCATCCTGCAAGGTATCAAGAACAAGATGCCACAGGCACAGGTGGATTACGTGAGAGGTTGCGAGATAGAGAACGAATACATTCAGGTTCCAAAGATGCAGCTCGTTCGTGGCAACGGCAAGGAAGGTTTCTACAGCGAGTACTTCGCTTCCACCGATTGGTCGGGCAATCCTGTTCGCAAGGAAAACCTCACTCGCATCAACTTCATGACCGATGGTGGTTATGGATTTGGTCAGGGTGTGCCATCCCACGATTTCACTGCTCGCTACACGGGTAAGTTCACCAGCGACTTCACTGGTCAGCTCTGTTTTGCCGTAAGCGGAACCACTTACTTCGTGAAGGTAAATGGAGAAACCATCGGAGAATTCAATCCTAAACCTCTCTCTTTCACTTTCACTCCAGGTATGCAACTCACCGAGGCACAGCGTCAGGAACTCCAGCAGAGCGGCATGTTCCGTCGTCGTGGTCCAAATATCATCAGCAAGGACGTTGTGAAGGGTGAGACCTACGACATTGAGATTCTCTTCAAGTCGGCTTCGGAAGGCACCAATTCGCGCCTCAACATTGACCTCTACGAGCGTCGTTTGGCTGAATTCGACGACTTGAAGCAGAAAGTGCAGGCTTACGACGCAGTGATTTTCGTGGGTGGTATCACTTCTTCTCAGGAAGGTGAAGGACACGAGCGCAGTCGCATCGAACTGCCAGCCGTGCAGCAGCGTTGCCTCAAGGCACTGAGCGAATCGGGCAAGGCAGTCATCTTAGTGAGCTGTTCGGGCAGTTGCGTCGGCATGGGCGAAGTGGAGCCTTACTACGATGCACTCCTCCAGAGCTGGTATTCAGGACAGGAAGGTGGCACAGCTATTGCCGATGTGCTCTTTGGAGATTTCAATCCATCGGGTAAGTTGCCAGTCACTTTCTACAAATCAACCGACCAGTTGCCAGACTTCCAAGACTATAGCATGAACAACCGCACCTACCGTTATTTCACGGGCGAACCACTCTATGCGTTCGGTTACGGACAGAGCTACACGAAGTTCCAGTTTGGCAAGGCGCGTCTTTCGAAGAAGAGCATCAAGGCAGGAAAGAGCGTTGACATCACGATTCCTGTGTCGAACGTAGGCGGGAAAGACGGTGCAGAAGTTGTGCAGGTCTATGTGAAGAGCCTCACCAATCCTCAAGCACCTATCAAGTCGCTCAAGGCATTCCGTCGCGTGGATATTGCAGCAGGAGGCAAGGCAACAGTGAAGCTCACCCTCTCCGCGGATGCTTTCTCTTACTATAAGGAAACCAACGACGACTTGGCTGTCTTCCCAGGCAAATACCAAATCCTCTATGGCAATTCCTCCCTCGACAAGGATCTGCAGGCATTGCCTTTCGAGGTCAAGGAATGATATAGATAATTGTCAGGGATTTTAAGGATTGAAAAGGATTCAAGTTACTCAAAAAATCCTTCAAATCCTTTAGATCCTTGATAAAAACCTCCTTGATAAAACTTATAGAAAAGTCAAGGATTTTAAGGATTTTATAGGATTTCTCATCTCATTGGAAAAAAATCCTTCCAATCCTTTAAATCCCTGATAAAACTCATAGAAAGGTCAGGGATTTGAAGGATTTTAAAGGATTTCTTATCTCGTTGGAAAGAATAATCCTTCTAATCCTTTAAATCCCTGATAAAACTCATAGAAAATGTCAAGGATTTTAAGGATTAAAAGGATTTCTCATCTCGTTGGAAAAAATAATCCTTTATATCCCTTAAATCCCTGATAAAACTCATAGAAAAGTCAGGGATTTGAAGGATTTTATAGGATTTCTCAACTCATTGGAAAGAATAATCCTTTTCAATCCCTTAAATCCCTGATAAAACTTAAGAAAAGTCAAGGATTTTAAGGATTTTAAAGGATTTCTCATCTCATTGGAAAGAATAATCCTTTTCAATCCTTTAAATCCCTGATAAAACTCATAGAAAATGTCAAGGATTTTAAGGATTTTATAGGATTTCTCATCTCGTTGGGAAAAATAATCCTTCAAATCCTTTAAATCCCTGATAAAACTCATAGGAAAGGTCAAGGATTTTAAGGATTAAAAGGATTTCTCATCTCGTTGGAAAAAATATTCCTTCAAATCCCTTAAATCCCTGATAAATAACCTCTCTGATAAAGCTCATCCATGATTAGTATTCCAAGATTCGATGTATTGGCAAAGATGGCGAAGCACTTGAAGGAAGTGCCTTACAATGTGACGCCACAAAGACTCTATACGGCAAGTTCGCTGTATGAGCGCTTAGTGAATGATGACTCCGTTCCATTGGCTGATTGCTACGACCAACGAGTGTATCAGTACTATCTGAGCATGGGAAAACATGCAACGGATGAAAAGGAAATGCTGTCGCGCTCCCTGCACGACTATGGCATCGGCAAGTCATTGGACAAGTACCTTGCCCAGTACGACCGTCTGAAGGTGGTGGGTGTGATGGGAGGACATGGCATGCTCCGCACCGATGCCACCTATCGTGAAATCGTTCTGCTCAGTAAGGACCTTACCGAGCGACATTCACTGATGGTGACGGGAGGTGGACCAGGTGCGATGGAGGCAACGCATCTCGGTGCTTGGATGGCAGGCAGAACACAGGAGGAAGTGGATGAGGCGATAGAGATGCTGACGACTGCTCCTTCGTTCAAGGACGAGAACTGGTTGCGCACCGCCTTTCAGGTAATGCGTCGTTTCCCTCAACAAGAATTTCGCAGTCTTGGTTTGCCAACCTGGCTCTATGGGCACGAGCCATCGACACCGTTTGCCACGGACATTGCCAAATACTTCGACAACAGCATCCGTGAGGATTCCATCCTGACCATAGCCTTCGGAGGTATCATCTTTACGCCAGGCAGTGCGGGCACCATGCAGGAGGTGTTCCAAGAAGCCGTGCAGAACCACTATCTGAGTTATGGGCTCTCATCGCCAATGATATTCCTCGGTCGTCAGTTCTGGGACGAGGAAATACCTGTCTATCCATTCTTGGAGAATCTGATAGAAAAAGGCAGATACAAGAATCTCGACCTTGCCTTGACCGACACCTGGCAAGATGCCGTGCAAGAACTCCTCCGCTTCCGCAACTTTGCGGATTAATCATATTTTTCAACCACAGATTCCACGGATGAACACAGATGAAAGTAGCATGAAAGAAAACAAGGGGGGCGCTCAGCTGAGCGCCCCCTCGTTATAGAATGGGGAGCGAACTTCACAGTGGACTCCCCGAAGTAATTATAACTATATATTGAGATAAAAAAACTTTAAAAATTCATACTCTCTCACATATCATTATGTGATATACTTCGCACGATGATTACCAGATGCTACCGTAAGTCATATCGTCACCACCAATGTTGCCCCATTCGTTCCTCTCCTTCGTACCGATTGGGATGTTAGGGTTAGGATCTTTATATTCTGATCCAGAACCGGTATTGATACCGCTAACTTCCATGATAGAATGGATACACACCATCTTGCTGATGTCGGTTGCTGGTTGGATATATTGCTTTTTCATTGTTTTCCGTTTATTTTGTTTTGTCTCCTAAAGAAATCAGCAAAATGAACAAAAGAGATATTTAGTACGTTTCGCCGATTTCTTTAGGAAGTTTGTTATTAAATGTGTTATTTCACCAGAATTTTCTTGCCACCAACAATGTAGATGCCCTTGTTGAGGGAGTTCACACGCTGACCAGCCACATTGTAGATAGGTGCATCCTCCACGAACGTGCCGTCATCAGCTACGTTGTCGATACCCAAAGCTTCATCGTCGCCTTCGTATGCCAGAAGCACCTTCACGTCGTTAGCTTCAGTTACTCTTACTCCAAAGTAATCATTTTGATCAGCTAACCATGATGAATCTGTAACAGGAATTGGCGAGTGGATGATGGTGCGGAATGGAGTGACCGTCATACATGGAGTGCGGTATAGCTTACCATCTGCGCCAAAGAACAGGATGTCCTTCATATAAGTTCCCTCATAGGTGCCACGAAGATAGTAGCCTTCCTTCATTTTTATTTCACCATTCTCTTCTACTTCCATGAAAGAATCCCCAGAATTTGGTGCCAAGCTTCCTTCGCCAGTTGTAGGTGACGTCACGTCTGGTGTTTCAGGGATAATCACCACACCACCATCTTTAACACCCGTGAAGTCCTTCTCACCTGTATTTGTTGTCACGGCATACAGATAAGGAACATTGGCATTGGCTTTTCCAGTCACTTTGCTGAACTTCAGCAACCAGTCGCCCTTCTGCACGTCCTGTTCTTCCAAGATACCAGCAGCATTTCTTAGCGTTACTTGACTCTGCGTCATGCTGGTTGTCTTATAGAAGCCAGCTTTGTTTGTCTTATAGTCTTCGTTGCCAGCACTCACATCAAATGGCAGAATGACGGAGTTGACAACATTAGCATAGCTGAATGTACGAGTATATGTAGCATTTTCAGCTTTAATCATCTTTGGAGCATAGAAGGAGAAGCCATCGGTAAGCTCAATGTTGTTAGATGTGAATTCGTGTACATCTTTGTTGTTTGAAGGAGTAATGAAATTGACTTTTGCATAAGTATCTGCATTATCTACAGTTTTTCTACTCTCGAACTGATTCGTTCTTTGTATATAAAGAACATTTGGATTTGCTGTATAAGGAAGTTGGGTCTGTTGCACCCATCTATATATAGCATAGTCAAATGGCTCCTCCATATTGTTGCAACGGGCACGCATATCAATTACCTTGGCTGTAGCATCACCAACAGCTTTTTCTACTGAAGGGTCAATAGCCGCTCTTTTCTGCTCAAAACAGCTACCATTTCCATAGCATACATAGTCTGCCTCTTCATCTTCAACCAGTTTGATGGCTTTCACCTCAAAACCAGCTAAAGCCTTGATACCATTCAAATGAAAATACTCATAGTTGCTAATGTCAAGCTCAGCATAATATAAGCCATTAAGTTCTGGATAGTATTGATGGTCATCAACTGCTTTATTTAATCTAACTCTTATGTCCCCTCGTATACTACCAGTTTGTGTACCTGTATTTTTTAAAGTATTAAATACAAATCTAACTTGATCACCATCATTAAATTGGGTATCGCTATACACACGAATAGCCTTATAGCCTGTCAAATCTGCATAGTTTTGTGGGTATAATCCCATCGAACCCCAAATCACAGCTCCATCACTAACATTATTATCTTGGGTGAATTGTGATTGATCTCCCTGATTTACAGCCCAACGAACGATTGTACCATATTGCCATTGATAATTATTGTCAACATTATAGACATGATACATGTTTGCAGTATTGCTTGGGTCAGATGAGCCGACAAGATCCACTAATCGTCCTTCACCCTCGAACATTTCAATATCGTTCACCCAAAGATGATCTCTTAATCCTGGTTCTGCAGATTGACCATTTTGAGCTCCTCGTCCAATTTGTGCTCGAACATTGTATAATCCAAGTGCATTATGTTCATCATCATGGAAGAGAATAGCATGCAATAAGAAATGTTCATAATTTCCCAAATCCACATTAACTTCTCCATGAGCATCCGTTTTCACAACAATCGCTTGCAATTCTTCTTTTGAAGCAATATTTGGGTTAGTTGTAAAACGAATGTCGAACGTGGTGTTTGGAGAGCCAGTTATCCTCATTTTGTTGTATCTTGAGAAATTCGCCAAATTGTCGAAGTTATCAGTATTCCAGTCTCCACGAACCACATCACTCCAGTTATCCTCATTTTCATAATAAGGTTGAATTGGATATTCCATTTTATATCTAAAACCTATTGCATCTGGATTGCTCCACATATCTGGCTGCAATTCCTTGCGTGTTTTGCGAGCCTTGATGGTGTTCTTGGTTAGGCTCATATCCTGGCAGAGAATTCGTCTTTCTGTAGTACCACTGACTGATTCCCAGTAGATGCTGTTGACATGCTTGATGGCTTTGTCAGTGAGATATACATCCCCCCTTGTTGTCAAATCCAGAGCATATCCTCCATTTTGGTCATAGAATGGGCCATTGTAACGGCTGTTGTAAAGGTCACGGACAAGCACATCTTTCGATTTTGCTACATAATCTGCATATTCAGAATTATAAATACCGTTATCTGGATCAGGTTTAGTAGGGTTGCGATGCAAGTCCACACGCTTATTCTCATAAATACAACGCTCCAGAACATTAGCATTTCTATCAAAGTCCAGAGCAGTGAAAGTGACATCCGACATGTCAATTCCTTGCCAGTAAGGAAGGCTAAATGCAAGTGTACCTCCCTTATTAGAACCATCTGCTACCATATAAAAAGTACGATCGGCATCATTTATTTCCACCCATAAGTGGTTGGAGCGAATCAGATAGCTTGGGTCGATGTATGCATTACCGATGTCAATACCATTTTTATCCTTATAATCCAATTCTTTTAATGCACTGATGAAATATGCTTCCTCGATATAAACCTGACCGTTAGGGCTATTGCTCTTAATGGTCACTCGGTCGATGTTGTTGATTTCATCGTCTCTCAATTCTGTTGCCTTATCACTTTGACATAGAGCACGAAGAGGAGCGATTTTCACATCACCCGACCAGAACATCATTGTGCTGAGAAGAGTGTTGCCAGAATAGAAACAAACTGCATATGTAACAGCTGTATTATCACTACTATTGTATGTGACTTCACTAGAAGGACCTTGACCATAATAATGTTTCCATTCACTTGCATCTTTTGCACGAATGACAAAGTTTTCGAATACATCCAAAAGAGACCTACCATTCAAATAATGGGTAATATAGTCATGCGAAAAGATGGTCACTTCTTGACTGCCACCAGGGTTACCTGACCAAAATAATTTCTTTTCATCAGCATCCCATCCATTGTAATAAGTCACATCCACACCGTTAACAGTACCTGTTCCGTTTGTTTTCCAAGTTGAAGAAGGAAATTCGGCATCCAACCTAACAGCCTGTGTGAGGTTGGCACGCTGACCAAAATTTAAGCCTTGCGCTTGAACGACTCCTGCTGTCAGAACAAGAGCCATCAAAAGAAATAATTTTTTCATCTCTTTTTTTGATTAAAATTTTTGTTGATTATTAATTGATTGTTATTGTATTCTGTAGATTAGTTGTGAAATGATTTAAAACAGTGTCAGGTGATTTGAACTGTTTTCACAAGTTTGACTCACAAGTCCCTCCTCTCACTTTTTTTATCCCAATCAGAGTCTTTTCGAATTTCGGTGGCAAAGTTACAACAATTAGATACAAACATATTTCTATTTTGTAACATATACTATTGTATTTGTAACATTACTATATCTGATTATTTCTATTTTGTTTCACAAATTGCACCAAACCATTAACTTTTCCCGAATTCATCGACAATTATTCGAAAGTGTCAACAAACCGATTCTTTCTTGAAAAAAATCAACTAATACGTAAAAAAGAGTCAACAAATCGACTTTTCTCAATGTTTCTACAGAGTAAAGGAGTATAAGTTTTTTTTCTTTCTGTCAACAAATGAATACAAATGTGCACGAATGATGAATTATTAAATTAGAGAGAATTCGTGAAAATTTGTTGATTCTAATTTTTCTTAATGGAAAATAATGTGTTATATTTGCAGAGATTTGCTGACAACTAACTATCCTTCAATATGAAAACAAGAATTTACATGAGTTTGAGAACATTAGGAGTGGCGTTTCTGCTGCTGCAACCTCTGATGACGATGGCAGAAAGGGAAACGAAGTACAGTGTGAATGCAGAACCATCGATTCGCATCCAAAAAGTGCCTGAAGTGAATGTGAATGCACAGGTAGGTACGGTTCCGAAACTGCCTTACCGCCTGTGGGTTACTTATTCCAATGGCAAGAGTGAATGGCGACAGGTGAAATGGATGAATTCTGCGCTGAGCGTTGAGCAAGAGGAAGCCGATGCAGCGAAAAACCCTGTGGGCAAGCAATATGAAGTGAAGGGTTACATCACTGGCGACAACACCACGACGGCGGGCTATCCAGTGACGGCGCGAGTGACGGTGGTGGCAGATGCCGACGCAGTGCCCAGTGCAACACCTGTGGCGCATCCTTTGCCTCTCAATAAGGTGAGCATCGATGGCAAGAACCGCCTGACGCATAACCGCGACCTCGACATCGACCATCTGCTGACGCTCGACGTGAAGCAGCAACTCTACAACTATCGTGACACCTACGACCTGCCGAAGGAAGGTTATCCCGTGTCGGACGGTTGGGATTCGCCTACTACAAAACTGAAAGGACATGGCGCAGGGCATTATCTCTCGGCACTCGCTATGGCATACGCCAGTTGTCAGGACTCGCAGAAGAAAGCACGACTCTTGGAAAATATCCGCACGATGGTGGACGAGATGAGAGCTTGTCAGGAGAAGACTTTCGTATGGGACGAGAAATTGGGACGCTATTGGGAGGCACGCGACTTGGCACCCGAAGCCGAGCTGCGCGAACTGAAAGGCAATTGGAAGGCGTTCGACGAATACAAGAAAGACTACAAGCACTATGGCTACGGCTATATCAATGCCATCCCTGCCCAGCACTGTGTGCTTATAGAGATGTATCGTGCCTACAACAACGAGCAATGGGTATGGGCTCCTTACTACAGTGTTCATAAGCAGTTGGCAGGACTCATCGACATAGCCAATTTGGTAGATGACAAGGCAGTGGCTCAGAAGGCACTCCTGATAGCCAAGGACATGGGTCTGTGGGTGTGGAACCGTCTGCACTACCGCACCTACGTGAAGAACGATGGCACACAGGAGGAGCGCCGACTGAAACCAGGCAACCGCTACGAGATGTGGAACATGTATATCGCTGGTGAGGTGGGCGGTATGGAGGAGAGTTTGGCTCGCCTCTCGGAAATGGTAAAGGACAAGACGGAGAAGGAACGCCTGCTCGAAGCATCCACCTATTTCGATTCGCCTGCTTTCTTCGAACCTCTGAGTCGCAATGTGGATGCCATCCGCACGCGCCATGCCAACCAGCACATCCCAATGATAACGGGTGCGCTCCGTGCTTATCGTGGCAACAAGAATCCATATTATTATAACATCGCTCAGAATTTCTGGACGATGATTCAAGGCAGATACCGCTATGCGATGGGTGGTGTAGGCAACGGCGAGATGTTCCGTCAACCATACACTCAGGTGCTGTCGATGTGTACGAACGTGACGGGTGACGGACGCAGAAACATGTATCCCGAACCAACCATCAACGAGACTTGCTGTGCCTACAACTTGGCTAAGCTGTCGAAGGACCTGAACTGTTTCCGTCCCGACGATGCGGGCTACATGGACTACTACGAGCGTGTGCTCTACAACCAGATTGTGGGTAGTGTGAATCCTCAGCAGTATGCCACGGTCTATCAATATGCCGTGGGTCTCAATGCTTCGAAGCCTTGGGGCAACGAAACGCCTCAGAGCACCTGTTGTGGAGGTACTGGTTCGGAAAACCACGTGAAATACCAAGAAGCAGCCTATTTCGTGAACAATCAGACGATGTGGGTAGCGCTCTATCTGCCTTCCACCGCGCAGTGGGATGAGAAGAAGGTCGTCGTTAAGCAGGAATGTGAATGGCCTGCCGAGAAGAGTACGATTCGCATTGCGAAGGGTAAGGGAAAATTCAGCATGAAACTGCGTGTGCCTTATTGGGCAACCGAGGGATTCAGCGTGAAGCTCAACGGCAGGGAAGTGGCTAATGCTTATCAGCCTGGTACTTACGTAGAAATCCCAATGAGGAAATGGACCACTAAGGACGTGGTGGAAGTGGTGATGCCATTCCGCTCTCACATGGACTACGGACCCGACAAGATGCAAATTGCTGCCACGGGCAAGAACGAAAACCGCACACCGTTCGAACCGCTCTGGACGGGTACCTTCATGTATGGTCCGCTTGTGATGGCTACCACGGGCATCGACAACTGGAAGGATGCTACCATCGACCTCGACCCAGCTCTCACGGGAGTGAAGCTAAACGGTGCACAGAACGGTATGAAACCTGATGCAAGCCGTCGCTTCGCCAATGCACCTATCACGAACGATGGTGCTTACGATCATGTCTATACCTTGGAATATGCAGGACGCACTTTTGTTCCAGACTATTTCGTGAATCGCAATGCTACCCACTACCTGCGTCTGAATCTGCCTGGCGAACCAGAGCAGGTGAATGCTATCAGTGGCGAGGCAGGTGTTGACATTTCCGCCCTCCGCGAGACGATGCAGGAGGCAAAGAGTCGTCGCAACGCACAGGCTCGCTGGAACGACATGGAGGTGAAAGTGCCTGAATACGCACCATGGGCAAAGCATGCTTTCGGCAGGATGATGGAGCAGTTGAGCAAGGCAGAGCGTGTGCTCGACAATCCTGAATCCACTCAGGCAGACCTCGACAAGGCAACTGCCGAACTGAATGCTGCCATCAACACCATGCGCCCAGGTAACCTCCCAGAATTGGAGGACATGGACGAACTGCTTCCTCTCTTGGAGAATGCTCGCGCCGTGAAGAATCCTTCGAAGGAGCTGAAGGAAAGCATCGAGTACGCTGAAATGGTCGTGAAGTACGTGAGTGATGGCAGTGGCACGATGGACATGATTGAAAAAGCTGTGATGAGGCTGAAGAAATAACAAGTCAACAACATATTTTTGAATAAAAAGGACAAAAACGAAAGTAAATGTTGCGTGATTTGATAACTTTCTGTATAGAAATATGGGAGTTTCGCACTCTCTACAACAAGAGCTTCTATAGACTTTTCGCCTTTTGGGACACAGATAACGATTCGTTGGTCATTGCTACTCATGGCATCATTAAAAAAACAGGGAAAACTCCCATCAAGGAAATATCCAAGGCAGAAGAACTGAGAAAGAAATACTTTGATAACAAAAACAAATAGATATGAAACAAGTGGGTGACATGAAATTATACGATTTCGATGAGTTTTTGGATGAGGAATATGGTCCTGTAGGTACGTCCGAACGTGATGAGTTTGAACGTGATGTTGACGAGTGTGTCAGTGCCTATAAATTGGGAGAGGCTATTAAGAAGGCGAGAATATCTCAAAACCTCACCCAGGAGCAACTTGGCGAAAAAGTTGGTGTGCAGAAGTCACAAATATCTCGATTGGAACGTGGCAGGAGCATATCATTAGGTAGCATGACACGAGTGTTCAAAGCTATGGGAATTCCTCTGACTCTGGAAGTCGGAAACATTGGTAAAGTTTCTCTTTGGTAAGAAACGTAAATACAAAAAACGGTAACGAAAACCATCGTTACCGTTTTTTTTCGTGCATATTTGTGTTTGTTTGTTGACTTATTTCACTTCCCAAATATCGTTCGTTTCCAACAATTCGGCAAAGTTGTGATAAGGTTTCTTTGCCTTGATTTCCTCGATTTGAGCGGAAACGGCTTCATCATAGGTAGGAGCTGCAACATCGCGAATCACACCGAGTGCGACAGGGAAATCTGGACCTTCCATCATGGCAAGTTTGAGCTGAAGCGTGTTGTCCTCGCAATGTGCATCATGAACGAGAAGGTCGTTAACCGTGATGCCATTCTCACCAATCTTTACCACCTTGATGCCGAAACCTTCCTGCATGAGTCCGTATTCGTTGTTCTCACCGAAAATCATTGGTTCGCCATGCTTGAGGTAGATGGCGTTCTTCTTGCGGTTTGGAGCAGAATACACATCGTCGTGCGTGCCATTGTTGAAGATGACACAGTTCTGCAGGATTTCGCAAACGGCAGCACCTTTGTGGTGGTAAGCAGCCTTGAGGATTTCGATGGTGCCAGGAGCATCCGTGGCAACGGCACGTGCGAAGAAATGTCCACGAGCACCGAAACAGAGTTCAGCAGGACGGAATGGGTCTTCCACCGTGCCGTAAGGGCTCGACTTGGAGACGAATCCACGTGGACTGGTTGGGGAATACTGACCTTTGGTGAGTCCGTAGATTCGGTTGTTGAGCAGAATCATGTTGAGGTCGATGTTTCGACGGTTGGCATGGATGAAATGGTTACCACCGATGGCAAGTCCATCACCATCGCCACTCACTTGCCAAACAGTGAGTTTAGGATTCGTCACCTTGGCACCTGTTGCAATGGCGGCAGCACGTCCGTGGATAGTGTTCATACCGTAGGTTGCCATGTAGTGAGGCAGACGGCTGGAACAACCGATACCAGAAATGACTGCTGTTTCGTATGGAGGCACTCCAATTTCTGCCAATGCCTTGTGGAGCGATGCAAGGAAGAAGTGGTCGCCACAACCAGGACACCAACGTGGCTGACCTTTTTTATAATCTGCAGCTGTATATGTAGCCATAGTTTTCTATCGTTTTTGTTTTTTATTTTATTGTTTCAAGCATCTAAGCCTCCAAGAGGTGAGTGAAATTGTCCACCAATTCGCTCACTACGAATGGTTGGCCCTTCACCTGATTGAACTGAGCAGGGACGAAGTTATCCACTTTCATGCGGAGGAAGGCGGCGAGCTGACCCATGTTCTGCTCAGCAACCACTACCTTTGGATATTTGTGGAGCACTTCAGCCGTGTTCTTTGGCAGAGGGTTGATGTATTTGAAGTGAGCCATAGCCACTTTCTTGCCTGCTGCACGAAGTTCGTCCATCGCAGCATGGAGATGACCGTATGTGCCACCGAAACCAACGATGAGCAAGTCGGCATCGTCCTTATCACCCAATACCTCGAGTTCTGGCACCTGAATCTTGTTGATTTTTGCTTGGCGCAGACGAGTCATGAGGTCGTGATTCTCTGGGTCGGTGGAGATGGCACCTGTCTTGTTGTCCTTCTCCAATCCACCGAGGATATGCTCGAAACCTTCGCGACCTGGCACTGCCCAATAGCGAACACCTGTCTCCTCGTTGCGGAGATAAGGAGCCCATGAACCGCGGAGCTCTTCAGGCACGTATGGAGGGTTGATAGCTGGATAATCAGCGAGGTTAGGCAACTTGAGTGCGCCCGAACCGTTGGCAACGTATGCGTCCGTGAGAAGCACGACAGGCGTCATGTGCTCGAGTGCCATCTTGGCTGCGTTGTAAGCTGCATCGAAGCAATCCGTAGGACTGGTGGCAGCCATCACTGGCATTGGGGATTCACCATTTCGTCCGAAAAGCACCTGCAAGAGGTCGGTCTGTTCCGACTTAGTAGGAAGACCTGTGGCAGGACCACCACGCTGTACGTCGAGCACCACGAGAGGAAGTTCAAGAATCACGGCAAGGTTCATTGCCTCCGACTTGAGGCAGATGCCAGGACCCGATGTGGAAGTGACAGCGAGCGCACCTGCGAAAGATGCACCTACGGCTGAAGCACAGCCCGAAATTTCGTCCTCACACTGCACAGTGGTAACGCCGAGTGACTTGTGCTTCGAGAGTTCGTGGAGCACGTCTGTAGCAGGGGTGATAGGGTATGAACCCAGATAGAGCTTGAGTCCAGCCTTCTCAGCAGCAGCGATGAAACCGTATGCCGTTGCCTTGTTACCCGTGATGTCCATGTAGCGTCCAGGCACTTTCACCTTCGACTCGATGCGATAAACATTGGCAACGCTGGAGTGGGTGTTGTGACCGTAGTCGTAACCAGCCTGAATCACCTTGATATTGGCATCTGCCACACCTGGTTTCTTGGCAAATTTCTCGCGCAGGAAGTTGTAGGCGATGTCGAGGTCGCGGTCGAAAAGCCAGCAGACAAGTCCGAGGGCGAACATGTTGCGGCACTTCACGATAGACTTAGGGTCCATACCCGAGTCGGCCAAGCAATCCTTCACCATCTGTGTGATAGGACAGGCGATGACACGGTCGGGGTCGATATTCATTTCCTTCAGAGGGTCGTCGGTTGCGAATGCAGCCTTTTTCAGGTCGGCAGGACCAAAGGCATCGGTGTCGATGATGATGGCGGCACCTGGTTTTGCGTATTTATACTGAGTTTTCAGCGCGGCAGCATTCATTGCCACAAGCACATCACATTTGTCGCCTGGTGTGTAAACCATTTCAGCGCCAATATGTACTTGGAAACCCGACACACCCGTCAACGAACCTTGAGGGGCGCGGATGTCCGCTGGATAGTCAGGGAATGTACTAATGCTATTGCCTACGGTAGCAGAAACCGTAGAGAAGATGTTTCCAGCCAATTGCATACCATCGCCAGAGTCACCAGAAAAGCGCACGGCAACGTCGCTCAACTCTTTTATTTCCAAATCTTCTGCCATAATGTAGTTTTTTATGTTTTTAATCAAGGATTCTTGGGAGCTTTGCCACAAACGTCTAATGACGATGATAAAGGATGTAGAAGGATTCTTTCCTTATCACCATCACCTATAAGCGTCTCTTTACTCGCAATTATTTATTATTGTCATGCATTTTGTCGTGGTCTTTTGCATAAAAATGCAGAAAAAGAGGGCGCAAAATGCATATATTCATGAATTTCGCGTGCAAAGTTCGTGAAAATATGCAACTTATCAAAATATTTTAATGAATAAATGCGTTTTCTTATCAAAAAAGGCAATTAGACAACAAAATCATTCGATTTTCCGTAAAACAAAAGCAGTTTGTAAGCGTTTCTCGGGTTTTACGAGTATAATTGCAAGGAAGAATGCGGATAAAATCAAATAATGCAAACTATGGAACGAAAAGTTTAGCCTTGTTGACCAAATAAATGCCACATGGCAACGGCAAATCCACGCTCTCACCCTCTTGCATATTTTTCCGATATACATCATTTCCCTGCAAGTTCGATACTTGCAGTTGCATAGTCTTCGTAGCTTGAATATGCAACATACCCTTTGAGATTCGTATAGTATAATAAGGTGAAGCGGAAGCCATCGTTTGAAGGATGTCCAATTCCTCATCGAAATCATACTTGGCATCGAGGTAGGCAAGACGCTGGTCTATCCACTGCTGAATATACTCCTCTTCGGCATCAAAGTCGAGAACAATGTCATCTTGACCGTTCCATCGCAACTCTTCACGCTCATCCACTTGGTTCTCCCGATAGAGCTGAAACACTCGATGAAATCGCGCTTTTAAGGAGTCGGTGCGCAACTCATTCGTGCGCAGTTCTTGATAACGTTCCTTCACGTAATTATAGGAACCATAATAAGTGCGCAGACAGGTATGAACACGATTGTAAAGCAGAAAATTCTTGTTTGCCTCCAAAGCATTACCTTGATAATCACGTCCCCAAGAGTGGTCCAAATCCCAAGGAGCGATGCCGAAGAGCGAAGAGGAATTGGTGGCATCGTAGAAATACACGCATTGGTTCTTGCAATCATTATCTTCCGCTAAAAGCAGTTCGATGAAAAGGAAATAGTCGCGCCACACGTCGAGGTCGATTCTCTGCGGCAGTTCACGACGTAACTCAGATGCGGAAGAATTCGTGAGGAAATCCATGATTTGCAGGAGTGGAGACCAATCCACTGGTTCGCCATCTTCCAAATTCGGATAGGAAATCTCAATACCATTCCATAAACTCTGCGCATTGGTGGGTACAGGAGAAGTAGCCACAAGGGTATTCCACTTATTCGTCTTGTAGAGTACGCCTCGCATTTCTCCATTCTTGAATTTGCGAAGTTGCAACTGTTTGCGGTCAATCTTCTCCGTCATGCAATACACCCCCTGATAGCGATGGTTGTAGAACACTTCCACAAACTGACCACGCGTGCCATTCAAGGCTGTGGGTTCGAGAGCACGAATATAGGAAGCTGTGGAAAAATCATTCCATAGGTCGGTGGAAATGCGATTCCTCATGCGTGCCTTGTCGATGGACATGGCATCAAGAATCCATGAGTTGTCACTTCTCAAACCCAAAAAGGAATGGTTGAGTTTTTCTCCCTTCGCATCTTTAAGTTTCACGGCGTACGACTTCTTGGGGCGTGCGAGTGTAGTGGCTCCTCGCCAACGCACGTCTATGTCAAAGGCAAGAGGTACGGAATCAGTTGGGTCGTAGAACAAAAAATGCCCGTTGGAAAACTCCGTTGAGATGTTTTCCGACTGAATATGAATGATGGGAAGGGAGGTGAAATGAATCGTTACAGTTTCAGAAAGCGAGTCGTTAAGTTGAAAGGTTTTCTCAACGGAATTAGTATCAAAAAGTGCCTTTTCATCGGGAGAAATGGCTACCAAGCAGAAACGATGGTCGGTGGTGTCGCAGAGGATGGAATGGTGCTGTATGTTTTCTTTTTCCACTGCAGATAAAAACAATTGGTTGCGGGTCTGGCTCCGTGCCACACCTGCAACCAATAGAAGGGAAAAACATATAGCGTATTTCTTCGACATGGTAGAAATAAGAACTACTCTCGTACCATCAAGAATTTGGTGACGACGCCTTTCTTGCCTTCGGAGTCGGCAGCCAACACGTAATAGACGCCTGAAGTGCATTTCTTGCCACTTGCCAAACGACCGTTCCATGTGTATTCACCACCCACACTCGTACCTTCATTGACCAATTTTCCAGCAGCATTCACAATCTTCACGTTGGTATCGTAGGCAAGACCTGTGATACTAATGTTGCCTGCATATTCAGGACGCACTGGATTTGGATAAACCAACACATTGTTCTTATCCAAGGAAGCGGCTGGGTCGGTAGCATCGCCGAAGAAAGAGACGAGTCCTGCATCTGTTGCAATAAACACCTCACCCGTTTCGCCATTGATTTGAATGTCGTAGATGTCATCGCTGATGAGTGGCGAGTTCTCGGTGGTGAAATGTTCGATGGTTTCGAGTCCATCGGCACTGACGAGGAACACACCCGAACCATTGGTACCAATCCATTTACGGTTGCCGCCATCGATGGTGATGCACTTGATTGGCACCTCGCTCAAGAGGTAGTCGGCAAGGTTGGTGCCATCATTGCGAGGCACTTTCACCTGAGTGAAATAGAAATCGTTGTTGAACACATTGGAAGGGGCATAGGAAACAAAAATACCACTGCTACATCCCACCCACATGTAACCATCCACATCCTCCGTCATGCAGGAGAAGAGCGTTGGTGAATAGGTCGTACCATCTTGGTTCTTAATCGTCGTGATGAACTTGTAGGAGAAGCCCGACGGACTACCTGGATTGTTGTTCGTGTTGACGATGATAACGCCTGCTTGGTGCCCTGCACTGGTGGAACGACGAGAGTTGATCCATGCCCATCCTCTTCTGTCGAACACCACGTGGTCGAAGGTTGGGTAGCTTGCAATTTCAGGGATATAGAAGGAGGTCCACGAACCATCGGCTTTGCGGATACGCACGATGGTGTCGCACTCGTTGTTACACATCCACAGGTTGTTCTGTGAGTCGAATGCCAAGCCTGTGATGCGCACGTAATATCCTGGGCGGCGGCTCGTTGGAATAATGGTTGTCAGTGGTGAATTGTTATAGCTGTAATTCTTGATGAGTTTTCCACCTTTGAACTCAAACAGTCCCGAACAAGCAGCACTCACAAAGTGATGGGAAGAGTCGTTTCTGTCCTGCACCACGTCGGTCACATTGATATACCAATCGTTGTTGCCCAATGCTTCCTTTGGTCCTGCCTCGTCGAAGTACGACCACTTGTTTCCCTCGTATTTCATCACGCTTCCCGCACGCAGAACTTCTGGATAGTTAAAGGCGCCGCCCGTCATCAACAGTCGCTTGTTGTCTATCATCTTCATCTGATAGGAGAAGTTGCGGTGAGGACTATTAGGAATGACTGAGGCAGTCTTCACCGTGAAACTGTTTCCGCCCAAAGTATAACCTATCAAACCGCTCTCGCCACATGCTGCCCAATAAGTGCTTTGAGAATAACTGAGGTGGTTGATGCTCTGACTGCCATAATTCTGTGTGCTGCCACTTGCATCGATGGAATATAGACTGCCATTCAACAAGTAGAAAAGAGTGCCATTGCAGATGTAGCAGCTGCTTGGCTTCGCACTGGCAATGCTTGACGTTGAGAAACTTGTGTTGTCGGTGACTTTCAGTAGCGCATTCTTGGTGGTGGCATAAATGCTACCGCTAAAAGTGATGAAATCCAAAGCAACCAGATTGCTCAATGATTTCCAGTTGTTCTTATCAAGAAGGTTGTCGCTCAGTTTGCCCACATACACACCATCTGCCGTTGCAGCGTACATGTTGTTGGCATCCAGAGCTATGTCGTTGATTTTATGACCGAAGGAATAGAAGTTTCCGAAGGTGTGATTGCGCAGATTCACGAGTACCACACCAGAATTGGTGGAAACGTAGAGCGTTGTTCCATCTATCAGTACATTGTTGAGTGTCTTGTCGCTCAGTGACTTCAACTTCAAGTCGGGCATGCTGTAGGCATCACCATTGGCATTGAGCAAGTCGATATTTCCGTTCGTATAGATAATGACGAGTTCTCCCGTAGATTCGCATGCTTCGATGTCGTAGATGTTATGGTCACTCAGTGTATTTGCTTTCGTGTAGGTATCTACGCTGGTGTCCTCCGGGTCGTAACTATACAATCCACCATCGCTCAGCACATAGACGCGGTTGTGCAGCGACACCACTTTTTGTGCATCGTGATAAGCTGCATAAATGCGCCAATCACCATTGCCAGCCTTCGCATCAACGAAGCCCAACAACATGAGGAGGGGAAAGATAAGTCGTTTCATTGTCTAAATACGTTATTAAGTTTTGAGTTGGTGATTTTTTGTGGAAATCACAAAACTCCAAACATTCAAAGGTCTCTAAGCTCTCTAAAACACCTACAACGGCTGCGTATGAAGGAATTCCACGAACTTTGCCACGGCACGTCCGCGATGGCTGATGCTGTTCTTCTCTTCAGGACTCATCTCGGCAAAGGTTCTTTCGTGTCCTTCTGGCACAAAGATAGGGTCGTAGCCAAAACCACCCTCACCGCGTTTTTCGTCGATGATGTGTCCATCCACCTTTCCTTCGAAATAGTAATCGGCATTATCGGTCACAAAGGCAATCACCGTGCGGAAGTCTGCCTTGCGGTTTTGCTGGCTCTGCAATTTACTGAGCAATTTGTCCATATTGGCTTGTGAGTCGTGACCCTTTTCAGAAGCATAGCGAGCAGAGTGCACACCTGGCTCACCATTCAAAGCCTCCACTTCGAGTCCGGAGTCATCGGCAAAGCAATCGAATCCATAGAATTTCTTCACGAAATGTGCCTTCTGATTCGCATTCTCACGGAAGGTCTCGCCTGTCTCAGGGATGTCCTGACGGCAACCGATGTCTTCCAGACTGCGCACCTCGAAGTCTTCGCCTAACATCGAGCGCACTTCCTCGAGTTTATGCTGATTATTGGTGGCAAACACTATCGTTCGTTTCGAACTCAATTTCTTCACTTTCATTTTGTCAAAGCCCTCGCCATACACACCCTGCACGTTTGCCATCGAAACGAAGGAATACGGGTCGATGAACTTAATCATACGGAAGATGTTGATGCTTTCGCGCTTACGAGCCAGACAGACAACCACCTTGCGCTCCGTCTTGGTGTACCAACCTGTACCGTCGAGCACGGTCACGCCTCGACCTGTGGCATTGATGGCATCGGCAATCTTGGAGTAGTTGCGGGAGAAAATCAGGAACTGCACCGACTGTCGCTGGCGGTTCATCACATAGTCGAGCGTGAAGGCAGAGATGAACAGCGTGGCATAACCGAACACAAGTCGCTCCACGTCGTGGAAGACAAACCAGCAGGAGGAAATGATGATGACATCGCACACCATAATCACATAGCCCAACGACACGTTGCGGTACTTGTTCACGATGGCTGCAATGATATCCGTGCCACCCGTCGAACCGTTGTTGAGGAAACAGATGGCAAGGCCGAGACCTTCAATAATTGCTCCGATGATACACGACATGAATGCTTGGTTCTTCACGAATGGGCGAGGAAGACCTGTCGTCGGGTCGTTGCCCACGATTCGCTGCATCAGCCAGAGAATGAAGGTGAGCATCAGAACGGCATAGATGGTCTTGATGCAGAATTTCCATCCCAATTCCTTGATGGCAACGATGAGGAACACCACATTGATAATAAGGTATGTGTACTGCACCTCGAATCCATGTCCAGGGTTCATCATGTTGGTGACGAAATAGACAATGGACGAAACACCCGCTATGCCTCCCGTGGTGATACTGTAGGGAAGCATGAAACAGGTGAGGGCAAAGGCATAGAGCAAGAGGGCGATTGTAATCATCAAGTAATCGCGAGCCTCAAGCGCTATGTTCTGTGCAAATTTTGGAATGCTGGGTTGCATTATTAAGCTTTTTTCAAAACGATATTGACAATCTTCTTTGGTACCACAATGGTCTTCACATGCTGGAAGCCTTCCATGTACTTCGCCGACTGTGGATTCTCAAGAACCGCCTTTTCGATGGTGGCATTGTCAGCATCCACAGGGAACGACATCTGGAAGCGCGCCTTGCCATTGAAGCTGATGGTGAGGTTGATGGCATCTTCCTTCAGGTATTCCTCGTTGCACTTTGGCCACTGTGCATCGCAAACGGTGGTGTCGTGTCCGAGTGCCTCCCAAAGTTCTTCTGCAATATGAGGGCAGAATGGAGCCAAGAGGATAACGAAGGTTTCAAGCACTTCCTTGCTGGTGCTCTTCAGCTGGTTGAGCTCGTTCAAGCAAATCATGAAGGCCGAGACCGAAGTGTTGTAGGAGAAGTTCTCGATGTCCAAAGTCACTTTCTTAATCAGCTTGTGGATGGACTTCAGTTCTTCCTTCGTGCTTTCTGGATTGTTGCAGCGAAGCTTGCCGTCCTTGTCGAAAGCGAACATCCAAAGTTTCTTCAGGAAGCGATGGCAACCGTCGATACCGTTCGTGTCCCAAGGCTTGCTTGCCTCCACAGGACCGAGGAACATTTCGTAGAGACGAAGGGTGTCGGCACCGAAACGCTCCACAATCATATCTGGATTCACCACATTGAACATCGACTTCGACATCTTCTCAATTGCCCAACCGCAAATGTACTTGCCGTCTTCGAGAATGAACTCAGCCGTTTCGTACTCAGGACGCCAAGCCTTGAATGCCTCCACGTCGAGCACATCGTTCTGCACGATGTTTACATCCACGTGGATTGGAGTGACGTCGTATTCCTTGCTGAGATTGTAGCTGACGAAGGTGTTCGTGTCCTTGATGCGATACACGAAGTTCGAGCGACCTTGAATCATGCCTTGGTTGATGAGCTTCTGGAATGGTTCTTCCTCGCAGCTGTAGCCGTAGTCGTGGAGCACCTTGTTCCAGAAACGGCTATAGATGAGGTGACCTGTGGCATGCTCCGTACCTCCCACGTAGAGGTCAACATGCTTCCAATAAGCATCTGCCTTCTGGCTCACGAGTGCCGTCTTGTTGTGAGGGTCCATATAGCGGAGGTAGTAAGCCGAACTACCTGCAAATCCAGGCATCGTGTAGAGTTCGATAGGGAACACCGTCACATTGTCAATCTTGGTGTTCTCCACCACCTGCTTGTTCTGCTCGTCCCAAGCCCACTTTGTAGCGTTGCCGAGTGGTGGTTCTCCCGTTTCGGTTGGGAGGAACTTATCTACTTCTGGCAAAACCAATGGCAGGCACTCCGATGGAATCATCTGAGGGATGCCGTTCTTGTAATACACAGGGAATGGTTCGCCCCAATAGCGCTGGCGAGAGAAGATGGCATCGCGCAAGCGATAGTTCACCTTCACGCGTCCCAACTGGTGGGATTCCACATATTCCTTCGTGGCAGCGATAGCCTCCTTGATGGTCATACCGTTGAGGGAGAAGTCGATGTATGGAGTCACACCTGGGCGTGGGCTGTTCATCACGATACCTTCCTTTGCATCGTAGCTCTCCTCGCTCACGTCAGCACCCTCGATGAGTGGGATGATAGGCAGACCGAAGTGCTTGGCAAAGGTATAGTCGCGGGAGTCGTGGGCAGGAACTGCCATGATGGCGCCTGTTCCATAACCAGCCAACACGTAGTCGCTCACCCAGATTGGGTTCTTCTCGCCTGTGAATGGGTTGATGGCATAACTACCCGTAAACACACCGGTCACTTTCTTGTCAATCATGCGCTCGCGCTCGGTGCGCTTCTTCACTTGCTCCAGGTAAGCATCCACTTCTGCCTTGTGGTCAGCAGTGGTGAGCTCGGCAACGAGTTCGCTCTCAGGAGCCAGCACCATGAAGGTCACACCAAACATCGTATCTGCACGGGTAGTGAAGATGGTGAAATGCTTGTCTGAGTCAGCCACGTTGAATTCCACTTCCGTACCTTCCGAGCGACCAATCCAGTTGCGCTGTGTCTCCTTCAGACTCTCGGTCCACTGAATGGTTTCGAGTCCATCGAGGAGTCGCTGTGAGTAGGCACTCACGCGGAGACACCACTGGCGCATCTTCTTCTGTACCACAGGGTAGCCACCACGTACCGAAACACCATCGACCACCTCGTCGTTTGCCAAAACCGTACCGAGTTCTGGGCACCAGTTCACCATTGTTTCGCCAAGGAAAGCGATTCGCCAGTTCATCAGCGTGTCGCTCTTCTGCTTTTCGTCCATGGCGTTCCACTCGTCAGCAGTCAGTTTCAGTTCTTCTGAACCGGCAGCATTGAGTCCTTCTGTGCCTTGTGCTTCGAGGTGCTTGATGAGCTTCTCGATAGGCTGAGCCTTCTGCAACTCAGTGTCGTAGTAGCTTTCGAACATGAGTTGGAAAGCCCACTGCGTCCAGTGGTAGTAGTCAGGGTCGCAAGTGCGCACTTCGCGGTCCCAGTCGAAACAGAAACCAATCTTGTCGAGCTGTTCGCGATAGTGGTCAATATTCTGGAAAGTGGTGATTTCTGGGTGCTGACCTGTCTGGATGGCATACTGCTCTGCGGGAAGTCCGTAAGCATCGTAGCCCATAGGGTTCAGCACATTGAAACCCTGCAAACGCTTGTAGCGTGCATATATGTCGCTTGCTATGTAGCCAAGAGGGTGACCTACGTGCAGACCTGCTCCCGATGGGTAAGGGAACATGTTCAGAACGTAGAATTTCTGTTTGTTTTCGTCTTCAACAACGTGGTAAGTCTTCTGCTCCACCCAGCGCTGTTGCCATTTCTTTTCAATCTCTCTGAAATTGTATTCCATATCTTTTTATTATAACGTTTTTTCGTGTCGCAAATTATGCAGAATGAAAAATATTGCAAAAAATAGTGCAAACAAAATGGGCAAAAAAACCGAGTTCTTTTGCCAAGAAGTTGCTTTTTCCACAAATTTTGTGCAAAGGTAGCACAAAATCAGCGCATAAAAAAATTATCACTCAAAATTTTGATTTTCAGCCTACTCCCATCCCTCCCCATTCATCCCATCAACCCCATTCTCCCCATTAACCCCATCACCCCCCCTCATCAAAAAAAGTCCCCAGCGCCTTTCGCGCTGAGGACTTTTATCAAGATTCTTTTTCAAGAAGTTACTTTACGAAAATCTTCTTCACCTCGCCATTGCTTGTACGAACAATGTTGATACCCTTCTGGAGTGAGCTTACGCGAGTACCAGAAACGGTGAAGATTTGTGCAGCCTTCGTCATGTTCTCAGCTGTAGCTGTAGCGATGCCAGAAGCGTCGGCGCTTGGATCCTGTGCACTGTTAGTACCGAAGTAGAGGAGCTTGAAGTCGTCAACGATGGTCCAGTTGCCTGCAGGAGTTCCTGCATCATTATTACGCTTCACACCGATGCGGAGCTTCTTGTCTTCACCCACCTTGAGAATCACCTTAGTGAAGTAAGGATAGTACTCGTTGCCTTGCTCGTCGTAGTAAGGAGTGTGGAAGTAAGTGTCGCAAGCAAGCATGGTGTTAGGAATGTAGTGGTCAGCGTTTTCACCAACTGTTGATTCACTTTCCACACCGTAAGGACTCTCAACAACACCTGCAGATGCGTGAGGAAGTGGATTAGAGAATGTACCTTCGCTTGTAGTTGCATAGAGGAATGCAGTGAGGGTTTGGTCAACGTAGTCAGGGTCAGCAGCCAATGCTTCCTGAGCTGCGAGGTAGTCTGCGTAGTCGTCAGCAGCCTGACCAGAACGATGCATACCGTTCACAGAGAGCTCATAAGTACCAGCTGGAACTGTGAGATCCTGATAAGTGTCGAATTTTTGCTGATAGCGTTCTGCAAGAGGAGCAGTAGTACCACCAGCACCGAAGCTTGAACCTAACCATCCTTCGTATGTGATATTGTCGAATGTAGGGTTCACAATCACGCTTGTGTAGTCGAGTGGGTCTTCGTCAGAAGCTTCGCCGTTAGGCATCTTCAGGTCAGAAGTGAATTCCTTAGCCTTTTCTGTGAGGGCAATGAGTTCGTCTGTAGTGAGTTCAGTGTAGTTGTTGAAGCTTTCTTCTTCTTCGCCAAACTTCTCGAGTGCCTCAAGATTAGCTTCTGGGTCGCTTGCAGCTGCATAGAGATCGTCGTAAGCAATCCTGTATGCGTCGTAAGCAGCCTTGTTAGCCTGAGCATCTGTAAGAGCCTGGTTAGTTGCCTGGAGAGCATTCCAGAGTGCATCAGCGTCGGAGCTACCAATCAGGTTCTGAGCATTCTCAAGAGCCTTCATTGCAGCGTCGAGAGCTGGCTGAGTCATGTTAGAACCATTTTCGTTCAAGAATCTTTCGAGCTGCTCAGTGTAGTTAGGGAGAATTTCGTTGATAGCGTCTGCATCCTTACCAACGTAAGTGAGCTTGAATCCAGAGAAGAGGAACCAGTGAACTGTCTGTCCATCGGAAGTGATACCAATCTTCATGTCTTCACCATCACCTACAAGACCGTAAGTAGTCACAGCGTAGCGACCAGCGCGGAATGCGTAAGAAGCACCAACCATACAGTTAGGAACATAACCCGAAACAGACTCGCCAGCAGCATTGTAACCATTTACTACCTCGTAGTCGTAACCTGTTGTCCAAGTGTTCGATGGATAATAAGGCTCATCAGTCATGTCGAGATAGCAGTTCACGTGGTCAACAGCTTCATCGCGTGGCATCACGTCGTTCACGATGTTCTGAATTGTTGAGCGGAAGTTGTTCATGTAGAGCCAGCAGTTGATGTCTTCAGTACCGTTGTAAGAACCATTTCCTGCAGGGCGAACGAATGCGTGAGTCTCAATCTTGTAGATACCAGCTGGAGCGCGCTTCACAGTCTGATAGAAGTTAACGGTTAATTCATAGCGCTCAGCACACATGTAGTCGTTCAAACCACCGAGCGTAGCACTACCTGTCCAACCTGTAGTTGAGAATGTGCCAGTACTGCTACCGAAGTCAGGATTGGTGAGCATGTCTGTACAGTCAGTGTCAGGAACGAGGCTGTGAGCCACAGCTGAAGCATAGAGAGAGTCAACTGTAGAGATGTACGAGTTGATTTCTTCTGTGTTCAGAGGATAAATGCCATCTTCAATATTTTCCTGAAGGATGAGAGCGATTGGAGTTGGATATTCAGGATGATCGGCTGTGAAGTCAGCAGCATCTTCCTCGTTGTCAATCTGCATGAAGTCGGAGAATGCATCCCATTCATCACCAGCGAGTGTGTTGTGAGAATCGAGGTCTTCCATCCACTTCTCAATCTTCTTGGCAATCTTCTCGTAAGCTGCAACGTTTTCCTTCACCACCTTCTCAGCAGCATCAGCAGCAGCAGCGGCAGCCTTGATGTCTTCCTTGCTTGTTGCAGCATCCAATGCGTCAATAGCAGCGTTGTAAGCATCAATCAGAGCAACCTGTGCAGCGATGGTGTCAGCACTCATTCTGTCGTACTTGTAACCCATCTTGTAGAGCTTCAATGCATTCTCTTCGCAGTTCTCATTACCATAGTAGAAGAGTGATGTGTTCTTGAATGCAAGCCAGTTGAAGTTAGCGTTCTTGATGTCGAATCCAAGTTCTACGTCGCCAGCCTCAGGCAGGATTGCAATGATGGTGAAGTAGTTCTTCGACCAGAGCACACTCTTGCTACCAGAATAGTAGAGAGGTACTTCGTCCTGAAGGTTGATACTGTCGTTGCCGAAGAACATCTTGATGCCTTCGAACGACTTCAGCTGTTCTGCCTCGCTATAAACACGAGCATCCACGGTGAACTTGTAGAGACCTGGAGCAAGGTTTGGAAGTTTCTGATAAATCTTCTGGTCGGAAAGGAGGCCGCCCGAACCAGTCCAGTGCTCAACGAATGGAGTAGTCATGTCGGTACCGTCACCAGGAGCTTCAGTTGACCAAGTGTTGGTAGAGTGAGAACCTGTTGTACCAGTACCCGTGAACTCCTGAGTCCAAGGAGCAACAGAAGAACCGTCACCAATTTCACTTGTCAAGTCGAGAGGCTCGTCGAACGATGCAAGGGAAGCCTTGTAGTTCACGATGATGGCTGTCACCTGTTCTGTAGCAGCTGCAAGTTCCTCTGCTGTGGAAGCTGTGTTGTTATAAACAGCCTCTGGAGCCGAGAAGTCGAGCTGTGGATACTCAGCCTTAGCTTGGTCGAGGGTAGCCTTCAGCTTCAAAGCATTGTGATATGCAGCTACCTTTGGCTGGAACGATGCATACTCTTCAGGAGAGAGGAAAACCCATTCATCATAGAATGCACCTTCGAACACTGGCTGGTCTTCCAGAATTTCCTCGCCACTTTCGTCAGTGTAGGTCAAAGCTGAATCATAGATGTAGAGACGATTGTCGCCAGTCTGCTTTCTGATGATTTCTGCCACACCCCAAGCACCTGCAGTAGATGCCGTGATGGTCTTGTTGGTGAACTTGTAAGAACCATTAGCCTGCTTGGTGATAATCCAAGCGTCAGTGCCAGGATAAGCATCTGTGTTGTAAGATTCTGGAGCATCTACCCACATGGCATCCCATGCGTTGCAAGATACCCAAAGCCAAGCGTTCTTGTTGGCTGCTGAAGGCCAGCAATTGATGTTCCAAGCATCCAGTGGAACAGTCTTTTCGTCATCCTCGAATGCCTGAGCAATGCGGATGGAGTCGCCGAATGATGCAGCGGAAGCACGAGTGTTCCAATCGTTAGAACCAGCAAGGAAGCCAGCAGCTCCCGTGTTGTAGAGGAACATAATCGTTTCGCCATCATCAACCATGTCCTGCGTACTTGATGGTACAGGCTTAGTCCACTGAGCGAACACCGAAGCCGACATCATCAATGCAGCACCGAGAAGTAAAAGTTTTTGCTTCATAATGTGTAATTTTAAGTTAGTTGATAATAGAATTATAAAAAAATAATAAAAGAATTCTTGTTAGAAACTCTTGTTAGAAATATCTGTTAGAAAACTCTTGTTAGTCAATTATTTCGTGGCAAATATATAAAAAATATATTACAAAAAGAAAATGAATGGTAAAATTTACACCTTCCACCCTATTTTTTAACAAAAAAGATTCTTTTGCCCCATCATTTCCACCCAAAATGAATTGTTGAGATAACACTCAACACTTTTTTGCGCTACAATTCGCTTCATGCAATTCTCTCCTTCGCTTTTACTCACCCTTTCCCTTGATTCAACAGAACGTTTTCTTTGATTCAACTGAATTTTTCCTTCGATTTTACTGAAACATCGAGCCCTCAACGTTTACACGGCGAGCGCTCGTTATCGAAACGCCGAGCGCTCGCCGTTGCGATAACGAGCGCTCGGCAACTAGTTAAATCCAAAGGAACGCTTCAGTCAATCCAAACAAACGCCTCTGACAATCCTCTGAAGCGTTTGGCTTGCGCCGAGCTAAAGGTTCAGTAAATCCCCTAAAGCACTTGCGAAAGTTCAAAAAAATGCAAAGTCTTTGGTAAAACATAAAATATTGCTTAACTTTGCAGCGAAGCAATAACCCTTAATTTAAAAATCAGTATTAATTCAGAAAAAACCTCACAATCATGAGTAACAGAACGAAACGCTTCATTCTCCCTGAATCGGAGATACCTACGCAGTGGTACAACATCCAAGCAGACATGGTTAACAAACCTTTACCACCATTGAACCCTGCAACCAAAGAGCCTCTCAAGCCTGAGGACTTGTTCCCCATCTTCGCTGAAGAGCTGGCTCGCCAAGAATTGAACCAAACCGATGCTTGGATTGACATTCCAGAGCAGGTGAGAGATATGTATAAATATTATCGCTCCACACCACTCGTTCGTGCTTACGGATTGGAAGAGGCACTCGGCACTCCTGCACACATCTATTTCAAGAATGAAAGTGTGAGCCCAGTGGGTAGCCACAAACTGAATTCAGCATTGCCACAGGCATACTACAACAAGATGCAGGGCGTGACTAACGTAACCACCGAGACAGGTGCTGGTCAGTGGGGTGCTGCATTGAGCTATGCTGCCAAGGTGTTCGGATTGGAATGCGCTGTTTATCAGGTGAAGATTTCCTATGAACAGAAGCCTTACCGTCGTAGCATTATGCAGACTTTTGGTGCTCAGGTCACTCCTTCACCATCCATGTCAACACGTGCAGGTAAGGACATCCTCACGAAGTATCCTAATCATCAGGGTTCTCTCGGTACTGCCATTTCGGAAGCAATCGAATTGGCAATGACCACACCAAACTGTAAATACACACTCGGTTCGGTGCTGAGCCACGTTAGTTTGCACCAGTCGGTTATCGGTCTTGAGGCAGAAAAGCAGATGGCTATGGCAGGCGAATACCCTGACATGGTGATTGCATGCTTCGGCGGTGGTTCCAACTTCGGTGGTATTGCGTTCCCATTCATGCGCCACACCATCAAGGAAGGCAAGAAGATTGACTTTGTGGCTGCTGAACCAGCATCTTGCCCTAAGCTCACTCGCGGTGTGTTCCAGTACGACTTCGGAGATGAGACAGGTTACACGCCATTGCTCCCTATGTTCACACTCGGCCACAACTTCCGCCCTGCTAACATCCACGCTGGTGGTCTGCGCTACCACGGTGCAGGTGTCATCGTCAGCCAGTTGCTGAAGGATGGTTTGATGAGAGCTGTGGATATTCCTCAGTTGGAGACTTTCGAGGCTGGTACGCTCTTTGCTCAGGCAGAAGGTATCATCCCTGCTCCAGAGTCTTGCCACGCCATCGCTGCCACGATTCGCGAGGCTATGAAGTGCAAGGAAACGGGTGAGGAGAAGGTCATCCTCTTCAACCTCTCCGGCCACGGACTCATCGACATGACTGCTTACGACCAGTACTTCGCTGGCGGTTTGCAGAACTACGAGCTCACTGACGCCGACGTGCAGAAGAACATCGACGAACTCGAGAAGATAATTTAATCAGTTTTTGAGTTTTTGAGTTTTTAAGTTTTCACAGAGAGTCTTCTATTTTATATTTTGCCAATTTCTTTAGGAGATGATTCACTCTTGACCTTTAACTTTCGACTTGCCTCAAAAACTCAAAAACTTAAAAACTTAAAAACTCAAAATACATGAAGACGAATTATGAAATCCGCTATGCGGCTCATCCAGAGGACGCAAAGAACTACGACACCAAGCGTCTGCGCCGCGACTTTCTCATTGAGAAGGTTTTCTCTGACGACGAAGTGAATTTGGTTTACTCCATGTACGACCGCATGATTGTAGGTGGTGCTAAACCTGTGAAGGAAGAATTGAAACTGGAAGCTATCGACCCACTGAAGGCACCTTATTTCACCACTCGCCGCGAGGTTGGTATTTTCAACGTTGGTGGCAAAGGTTGCGTGAAAGTAGGTGACGAGGTTTACGAACTCGACTATAAGGAGGCTCTCTACATTGGTCGTGGCGACCGCGACGTGGTGTTTGTCAGTGCTGATCCAGAAAAGCCTGCTAAGTTCTACATCAACTCAACCACTGCTCACAAGGAATACCCAACCAAGAAGGTGACAAAGGCAGATGCCGACATTCTCGCTCTTGGTAGCCTCGAAGGTTCGAACGACCGTGTCATCAACCGTATGATTGTGCAGAAGGTGCTCGACTCTTGCCAGCTTCAGATGGGTATGACCGAGTTGAAGCCAGGAAGTGTGTGGAACACCATGCCTGCTCATGTGCACTCTCGCCGCATGGAGGCATACTTCTATTTTGAAGTACCTGATGACCAAGCCGTTTGTCACTTCATGGGCGAAATCGAAGAAACTCGCCACATTTGGATGAAGGGCGACCAAGCTGTGCTCTCTCCAGAATGGTCCATCCACTCTGCTGCTGCCACCAGTAACTACACCTTCATTTGGGGTATGGGTGGTGAAAACCAGGATTACGGCGACCAAGACTTCTACCTCATTACTGACTTGAAGTAAACGACAGATGAAGTAAGGATTTGTTTTAACCACAGATTACTCAGATTTATCAGATTTCTTAGAAAAAGATTCTTCATTCTCAATCTGTGTCTATCTATGAAATCTGTGGTTGAATACATGAAATGCCATTTGTACCTACTTATTAATAAGGTACAACGTAAGAAATGAAAAGTGCCATCGAATCGGGGTGATTGCTGATTTGGTGGCACTTTATTAGTTTTAGGCGAAGAGTTGTGACTCGGAACTTGCTACAAACTGCTTAGGCTTGAAGGTAATTAGAACAGAAACGAATTAGTTATAACCTATGAGAAAGTATCTATTGATAGTGGCTGCATTGCTGATGGGTGGTGTGGCGATGGCTCAGAACGACAGCATGGCTGTCAAGAGAAAGAAAGTGGCTGTGGTACTCAGTGGTGGCGGTGCGAAAGGCATGGCACACATCGGTGCGCTGAGGGTGATTGAACGCGCTGGCATCCCTATCGACATCATCACGGGTACGTCGATGGGAAGTATCATCGGTGGTCTCTATTCCATCGGCTACAACGCACAGTCGCTCGACTCGATGGTGCGTGTGCAGGACTGGAGCTACGTGATTACCGACAAGGAGGACCTGCAGAAGCAGAGCCTTTCCGACCGCAGGAAGCAGAACACCTACTTCTTCTCTCGCGGCATCACCATCGGTAAGCTGAACTACAACGACGGCGGCATCATTCAGGGCAAGAACCTCGCGGAGTTGTTCCAGCAGCTTTGCTATGGCTATACAGACTCACTCGACTTCTCGCGCGACCTGCCCATCCCGTTTGCCTGCGTGGCAACGAACGTGATTGACAATTCGGAGTATGACTTCCACAGCGGTCGTCTGCCTATGGCGATGCGAGCCTCGATGGCTATTCCCGCTGCCTTCTCGCCTGTGAGAATTGGGGAGATGGTGCTGGTGGATGGTGGTTTGAAGAACAACTATCCTGCGGACATCGCTCGGCAGATGGGTGCTGACATCATCATCGGTGTGACGGTGCAGGGCGAGGCGAAGATAGCCAACGACATGGGTCGCACGATGAGCATCCTGAGCCAGATAATCGATGTGAACTGTAAGAACAAATACGACGACAACCTGGGCATCACGAATGTTCACGTGGCTGTTGATACGAAGGGCTACAACGCAGCCAGCTTCTCATCGACTGCCATCGACACGCTCATCCGTCGTGGCGAAGAGGAGGCAATGAAGCACTGGGACGAGCTGAAAGCCCTGAAGAAGTTGATTGGTATCGACGACTCTTTCCGTCCTCGCTTGCTCCATCCGAAGAATGCGAGGGTGATGACGGACAAGCAGTATGTGACGAACTACGTGTTCCATAACATGACTCCGCAAGATGAGCGATTCCTGCGTGATAAGTTCCACCTGAATAAGTTGGACAGCATCGATGCGAAACTGGAGCAGGAGCTCACCACGTCGATGCGTGTTGATCTCTTCTACCAGACGGCAGAGTGCCAGATGATACCCGATGGCGACGGTGTGCGCGTAGCGCTCACAGCAGGCAACCGCAAGTCGATGCAGGCGCGACTGGGTGTGCGCTACGACACGGAGGAGTATGCTGCCGTGCAAGTGGGACTGGATGTTCCGTTCCATACAGCCATCCCAGTGAATGCCGACCTCATCCTGCGTCTTGGTAAGCGCTTTGTGGCAGGCGGAGAGCTCACGGTCCATCCTCGCAGTTTCACCCGTCCTACGCTCAGATATTTCTTCCGCCGCAACGACGTGAATGTTTATATCAAAGGTAAGCGCGACTACAACGTCCTCTACAATCAGTTCCAGGGTGAGTTGCTGCCTATCAACCTCACGCTGCGCCACTTCGACTTCAAGGTGGGTCTGCGTTGGGACTACATGCACTACCGCAACAAGTTGGGCTCGGACAATTCGATGCAAGTGGATTTGGAAAACGAGCACTTCTTCAGCTATCGTGCCCGCGTTCACTACAACAGCGAGAACGACTGGTATTTCCCTATGCGTGGTGCGCGCTTCAATGCGGAATATGCCTATCTGACTGACAACTTCGCCAAACTCGACGGAGAAGTGGGTATGAGCGAGGTGAGTGCCGACTGGCGCATGTCGTTTCCTTTCAGTAGTCGCTTCACGCTGCAACCTATGCTCTATGGTCGCCTTCTCCTCGGCAGCTCCTTCCCGCCTGTCTTCGGCAATGCCATCGGTGGCGACTGGTTCGGCCACTATGTGGAGCAGCAGATGCCTTTTGCGGGTATCGGCAATATTGAGTATGTGGAAAGGGAATTCGTGGCTGCGCAATTGCAGGCTCAGCAGCACATCGGTCTGAACAGCTATGTGCTGGTGCGCGTGGCTGTGGCTCAGCAGGCTAACAAGTTGAAGAATTTGCTCGACAACCGCACGCTCATCGGTGCACAAGCTGCGTATTACTACAAGACCATGTTCGGTCCTGTGGGTGCTACACTTGGCTATAGCAACCGCACGGAGAAGCCTTATTTCTTCGTCAACCTTGGATATGAGTTCTAAACAGTGATTTCGTTCTAACGCAAAAAAATCTCTACGGACAAAAGGAAAATAGGAGAGATGTCCCTTATTCCGATATGTCCGTAGAGATTTTTTTAGAGAAACACCGATTAGACGGATTCTTTAATGATATAATATTACTTAAGAAATCCTCACCTCAGCCTATTTGCCGTGAATGTATTTGATAGCAATCATCGTGAGGTCGTCACTTTGTTCGGTTTTGCGGACAAATTGATGTATGGCTTTGGTCATGTCCTCTATCAGTTCTTGAGGTGAGCATGAATCATTCTGATGGGCACTGATGACATCCTTCATACGTTCCTCTCCAAATAACTCTTTGTTGGAATTCTCAGCCTCGGTCAAACCGTCGGTGTAGAGGAAAAACATCGTGTTGGAATTGAGCGTTGTCTCTTGTTCCGTGAACTTCCATTCGCTCATCACGCCGACAGGTAGGTTGGGGTTGCATGGAAGTTGTTCTGTTTGGATGTAAGGTGCATCATGTCCAGCGTTGCAGTAGCATAAGTGGCCAGTGGCAAGGTCGAGCACACCGACGAACATGGTGACAAACATGTTATTGTCGTTGCCCTCACAGATATTCATGTTCATGGTCTCGACGATGTGGCTTGGTTCCACGGTGTGGGTAGCGATGTTTCGGAAGAGCGTTCGCGTGACAGCCATGACGAGCGAGGCTGGCACACCCTTGCCTGACACGTCGCCGATGCAGAAGAAGAGCTTCTCGTCGCGGATGAAGAAGTCGTAGAGGTCGCCGCCAACACCCTTGGCAGGTGTGAGCGAGCCGTAAATCTCTATGTCGTTGCGTTCAGGGTAGGGGGGATAGGTTTTTGGCAGCATCGACATTTGGATGTTCTGCGCCACGTTCAACTCACTCTCGATGGATGCCTTTGCGGCAGTCGATTTCTTCAGTTCCTCCACGTAGCGCTTGAGCGACTGCTGCATGGTATCGAATGAGTCGCGCAACTGAGTCACCTCGTCGTCGTGCTTGAAGCTTGGCAGCTGAGTGTCGAAGTTGCCTCTCGCCACCTCCTGAGCCGATTGGGATAGGAATCCCAACGGCTTGGTGGCATGACGGATGCTGCTTCTCATGAAGAAATAGATGACGATGCTACCAATTACCATGAGGACGAGGAGAATGAAGCAAAGCGTCATGCCATCTAAATACACCCATTGCCAGTGCTGTGCCACGACCAGAGTCCAGCCAGTGTGGGCAATCCGCTTTGAACTGACATAGTAAGTGGTGTCGTTAATCTTCATGCTCTCACAAGAGAGGCTGTCCTTCTGTAATATTTTCTTGAGGATTTTCTCGTCCACGTCCTCAGAACCTGCAATCTTTTTTCCCTTACTGTCGAGGATTTGGATGAAGAAAGCATTTGTGTCATCAGGGTCGTCTGGGTCGTTTTCCACAAATCCCATCTCCTTGATCTTTTCCTCATCTTTGTTAATCGTATTGTAAATAGAGTCAAGGTTCAAGTCAACTCCATATACACCTATCTTGCGTCCCTTGCTGTCGTGAAGAGGGAGCACATAGCTACAGTAAATACTGTTTCCGACAGAAGGGTCTAAATAGGGATCTGTCAGGTGGCCGTCGTCCAATTTTCCGAGGGAGAGTCCTTTCTTATACCATATCCTATTGAAATAATCGTGCTGTTGGGAGCCAAGCTGTCTTCGTTCAATATGAGTGCTGTCTGTGAAAAAAGCATAGGCTTCGAACCATCGGCCCTGACTCTCAAAGTAGTTCGGCTCGAAAGCAGCAAAGCAGCCCACCAGACGACGGTTAACATAAAGTTCGCGTTCCAGCGTTTCGAACACACTTTCAGGACTATCCAAGTTGGATTCCAACTCCACTCGGTTGTTGAATGTTGTTGCTTTCACCACTTGCAACAAAGCCTCCAGTTTGTTCTCCATTCCATTGATTAGGTAGTTTGCTCTCATTTCACTATTGACCAGTGCCATCACAAGGTTAAAAAAGCCAACGGTTCCGATGATGAACAAATTGAAGAACAGCATAATAAGGAGGACGCGCCAAGTGATGCGCCTCGCCAACTTACCATTTTTGTTCTTGAATAACTTCATTGTTTTTAGGGTGGGGTCAATTCATATACTTTCAACCTGCAAAGATACAAGGTTTTTGCTAATATTCGTCATAATTACGATTGAATTTGTAGTGTTCAGTTGGTTTTTTTCTTTGATTATTAGCAGGATATAGTAATTAAATACTTATCTTTGTAAACGAATCATTTACTTAACGAAAACGAATATAAAGCCTTATCAATTAACTTAATCATTATGATGCTTATGAAAAGAACTGTTTTTATGATATGGCTCACCCTTTTGAGCTATGTTGTCACCTCGGCACAGGTGGATTACACAGACCACATCATCAACCCAAGTTTTGAGCAGGATGCTGAAGGCTGGGTGACAAAAAGCATGAGTGTGCAGGGAAATAATGTCTTCAACATCAAGGATGGACAAAAGTACATGGAGAAATGGACAGGTCGTGGCGGTGCAGTCGGCAACGGCAGTCTCAGCCAAGTGCTTCAAAACCTGCCTCCTGGCAACTACGAACTGACGGTCGCTGCCCAGAATATTCAGGAAGACACGCCCCAGAATGCTCAGTCGGGCGCATGGATTTTTGTTGGCGACGCGAGAACGACAGTCACTGTGCGCGACACCTATAAGGTAAGTTTCACTTTTGTCTCAGGCAGTATCACCATCGGTTTTGTAGCTGAGGGTGCCACGGGCAACTGGATTGCCTGCGACAATTTCCGTCTCACCCTTGTCAGTTCCGACTTGAGCAAGGAATTGAATGCTGCCATCGAGAAGATTTTTGCTGAATATGGCGATGCCACGGGGCGTGAAATCCAGCAACTGCTTGATGCCATCGAGGCAGCGCGCCAAGTGGCAGCACGTTCCGATGCCACAGCTGAAGAGCAAGCAGCCGCCATACAAGCCGTGGAGTACGCGGTGGAAGTCTATCGCTGCGCCAATGCCAGTCCTGAACAGCCCATGGACTTGACAGACCGCATCGCGAACCCAAGTTTCGAAATCAATGGACTCGAAAACTGGACGGCTTCGGGTATGGGAGTGCAAGGGAACAACGTCTTCTCCATCAAGAAAGGCACTTACTACGTGGAGAAATGGACGGGTCGTGGCGGAGCAGTCGGCGACGCTCGTGTAGCCCAGCGACTAACAGGGATGATGCCAGGCCGTTATCGTCTGCGTGCCGCTGCCCAGAACATTCAGGAAGACACACCACAGAAGGCACAATCGGGCGCATGGATTTTTGCGAATAGCCATCAGGAACCTGTGACCGTTCGTAATGAATACATGTTGGAGTTTGCACTCGTCAGCGATGAGTTGGAAATCGGTTTCGAGGCAGTAGGTGCCACGGGCAACTGGCTTGCCTGCGACAACTTCAGGTTAGAGTATATCAGTGACAACTTCGACGACATCAAGACCGAGCTCACCGCCCTTTTGGCAACAGCAGAGGAACTCGCCACCCATAAGATGAACGCTGCGGTTCTTGAAGTCTTGCAGGATGCCATCTCCACTGCTCAGCAGTTGATTCCGCAGTCCACTACCGATGGTTGGTCTGTGGCTGCTCGTCAATTGGAGAACGCCATTCAGTTGGCACAACAATCTCAGGAGGTCTATTCAAGACTGGCTACCACCATCGCAGAGGCAGAGGGAATATTGGCAGCATCATCTGCAACGGATAAGGAAGACTACGAGAATGCCATCCAAACCGCTCGTGACAATTATGAAGCTGCCACGATGACTGATGCAGAAGTGGAAAAAGCCATCGAAACCTTGAATGCCGCCACCTTCTCCTTCCGTATCTTGAATGGAGAAGGAACGGGCGAAGCACCTATTGTCAAGACAGACCCACGCTTCATTCGTGGTTGCACTTGGGCTTTCGGACGCAGCACAGTCAGTGGCAAGAACATCATTGAGGAGGGTTTCTGCTGGAGCGAACAACCAGATCCGAAGGTTACTGACCACCGCACCACGGAATATCTCAATCAGGCTGGCAAGATTTATTGGTTGCGCGACCTCAAGCCAGCCACTGTTTACTACATGCGTGCCTACGCTATCACGAAGGACTATGCCGTGGGCTATGGCGATGTCATCAAGGTGGTCACTGTGCCAAAGGGCACCGTTGGTCATTGGTACAACAACGGTGGCGACGAAGAGACCAACAATCGCATCAACTACGCCATCAACACTTCCATGGACTACTACTGGAACAACCTCACCAGCATCCACGGCTTTGGCATCAGCGTCACCTATAGTCCTGGAACGCCTACTGCCGACTGTGGCTATGGCGGTGGAATGCGCGTTGGTGCCAGTTCCTCCTACCAGCAGCCAGGCACTATCATGCACGAAGCACTTCATGGTATTGGTGTCGGCACTCATGGCATGTGGTGGAGCGCCGACATGCGTTCAGGTGGCAGTCGCGGCGACTGGCTTGGCGACCGTGTGACAGAAGCTGTCCGTTTCTGGGACAACAATACTACGGGCGTCATTACGGGCGATGACATGCACCTCTGGCCATACGGTTGCAACGGTGCGCATGAAGATACCCACAGCGACAACCTCTATTGCATGATGGGCATCCTCGCACAAGCTCTCAACGAGGACGGACTGCCTGGCTCAGGGGAAATCGGTTATGCCCTCCCATACTACTCCTTCAACCATGAGGACAACATCAAGTACTACATCAAGAACGAGGACGAGAGTCGTGGACTCTACAGTTCTTACCTCGTGGAGACCAGTGCCCATCAGCTGGAGTGGCACACGATGACAGCCGAAGAAGCTGCTGCCGACGACCATGCTGCTTGGTATCTCAGTTTCACACCAAACAACCAGTACTATCAAATCAAGAATGCCGCTACGGGCTACTACATGACCTACAGCAACGGTTTCCGTACTGCCAGTCATTCCAAGCCAACAACAGCGGACAACATCCATCTGATGCGTGGGCGCGTGGACGTCAAGGGTCATCGCGGCTATTATTTCATTCATCCAGAGCAAACATCCAACCCTCCTGTGATGATTGCCAACACCAATGGCAAGACCGCTTCCAGCAGTTTCAACATCTCCACAAAGGCAACCACCCAACGCTGGCTGATCCTCAACGCTGATGAGGCTGCTGTTATGGAAAAGGGAGCCATCGACATCTCACGGAAGGAGCTGGAACGCGTTCTTGCACAAACTCACAAGTTGGCTGAGACTCCACACACCGAAGACGTGGAAGGTGCTGACGAAACACTGAACAGCACACTCACTACCATCGAGTTGGAAGGACAGACCGCCAATTCTTCAGCGGAACTGGAAAAGCTCGCCAACCAAGCACGTCAAGCTGCCATGAACTTCCTCGCCAGTGTTTCTGCAAAGGACATCGAACAGCCATTTGACCTTACCTTCATGTTGCAGAATCCAACTTTCGACGAAGATGCTACGGCTGGTTGGACCACCAGTCAAAATCCTGGCTACAGTGCAGGATGTGACGAATTCTACGAAACCACTTTCAACTTCTACCAGAATTTGGACGATATGCCAGCGGGTATCTATCAACTGCGTGCCAACGCTTTCCAACGTGCAGGTGAAACCCAAGCCGCCTACAAGACGTACATAGCAGGCAATGAGGCGATAACCACAACCCTCTATATCAACAATACTACCGCAGCTGTCAAGAGCATTTTCGATGACCGCCAGCCAAAGCGACTCTATACGGATGGCAATGCCAGCGACATTCAGCTTCCTGATGGCACTTACGTGCCTAACGTGATGAATGCGGCAGCCAAGTATTTCGCTCAGGGACTCTACGATAGCTACGTCAATGCCGAGCAGAAAACCACGGGTGCCAGCTTCCGCGTTGGTATCAAATGCACGAAGTCCAGCTCCTGGTATTGGTCCTTCTTCGACAACTTCCGCCTTTACTTCTTCGGTGGCAACAGGGATATTGTGGGAATAGAGACACTGACAAGTGAAGAAGCAGACAAAGACAAGGAATCCATGAAGGTGTACGACCTCAGTGGACGACAACTCAACACTCAGCATCTCAAACCTGGTATCTACATCATCAGAGGAAAGAAAGTGGTGATTAAATAATGAAGAGTGAAGAATGGAAAATGAAGAATTTCATTTAGCGGGTCCATCGATACGACAGATTTCGGAGGCCTTTGCTTTATTTGTCGCGAATTCATTGCTGTGTCGCAACAATTGACATCAAAACAATGAAATAAACTTTTCTTTAGTGCGAAACCACCATATATTTGCATCAGAAATCAGAAACAAAAGTATAACACTTAAAAAAATATACGGCTATGAAGAAGATAAAGATTATGGTGCTCGCACTGATTGGCATGATGACAAAGTCAATGGCTATCAAAGCTAATGAAAACATGGTGTTCGCAGAGAATCTGCCTACAGATGCAAAGGCTTTCGTTCTGCACAATTTCCCTCGTCTGTCCATCGCCTATGCTGAGATGAGGAAAACCCGTCAAGGAAAGGTTTATGATGTAAGCCTTAACGATGGCACCAAGCTTGTGTTCAGCCAGAATGGTGCTTGGGGAACGGTTGATTGCAAGTTGGAGGCGGTTCCTTCCTCTCTGATACCCGAATCTTTGTCTTCTTTCGTCGTATCTAATTTTGTCAATGAGGACGTGGTCAGGCTCGAACGAACAGACGGTGGTGAATGTGTGGCAACGCTTTCCAATGGCGTCTGCCTAAGGTTTACCAGTCAGGAACAGATTGCCTGAATCACTTGAGGGGATTGTCTCAACCTTTGGTTCGGAGGAAGCCAATCGCATGTGAGGATTGACTGAACTTCTCCTTTGGATTTAACTAGTTGCCGAGGGCTCGCTATCGTTCAAGCGAGCCCTCGCTTGATTTATGCCGAGCCCTCGCTTGAAAAACGCCGAGGGCTCGGTATTTCAGTAGAATCGAAGGAGAAGTTCAGTAGAATTGGAGGGGAAGTTCTGAATGACCAAAGGGGAGCGGCTGCAAAAGGAAAAAGAAAAGAGGCTTCGGCAAAACCGAAGCGCACGGTGGCAGGAGGAGGAGAAGGGAAAAGGGAAGGGCTTCGGCGAAACCGAAGCGCACAGTGGCTGGAGGGGGAAAGAGGATGGGCGTTTTGAGCTTTGCGCTTTTTACCTGATGCTTTGAATGTCTTCCAAAGTGAGGGAGCCAGAGAGTGCAATGAGGGTGAAGGCGGATTGATTTCCATCTGCACTGAGAAGCACAAAAGAAGAGTAATCCTTGCTTTTCTGTTTCATGAAAATGGTTGTGTTCTCTTTCCCGTCTTTCACTTCTATGAGTTGCTCATATTTGTTTTTTTGAAGATAGGATAAGGCGCTTGTTTTCAATTTTTTGACTGCATTCAGATTGTCTGCGGTGAGAATCTGCACGCCATCCATCTTTTGAGAGATTTTCTTCAAATCCAGTTCCTTCACATCGAGTTGGGGGAGAAGTCTCAGCATGGTTTTGGACACATAGACAGATGTCACGCCATCAATGTTGCCTAACTTGTCTATTAATTCTTTTTGTGCAAAAGCAGAGGCAGAAAGAATGAACGCAAAGAGGAATATTTGGAATCGTTTCATGTTTATTGTCAATTATTTGATGCAATTTTGAATTCTTTTGTTGGTACGGGCAGTGGTTTCGTCTGCCTTTTCAATTTGTCTGAGTCCTTTGTTGAGTGCTTGTGAGAAAGCCATTAAAGCTCGTTCCGTTTGTATTTGCGCTTCTTCTGCAGAGTTCACTTCAATCTGCTTTTCGTCGTGGGAATGTGTGCCAACTCCGATGCTGATGGCAAGTGCTACGCAAGCAGCTACGGAAACCGTACTCCACCAACGGATACGAATGCTTTTTTGCTTACGCTCCTGTGCGTCGAGTTCGTCGATGAGCGAGGAAAGGCGTTGATTCAGTCCCTCAGGGATACGTATGTCTTGTTCATTCTTCATTGTTGAAAAGGTTTTTGAGTTTTTGATGTGCCCTGCTGAGCAGCACACGGATATTCACGTTGGTCAGTCCCGTTTCTACTTGTATTTCTTTCACACTCCGACCTTCAAAATCATAGAGCTTCACCACTTCCTGCTGCCGTTTCGACAACATGTCCAGAGCCTTTTGAGCGACCTCCAGTCGGTCACGCCGTTCGATGCTATGTAGCAAATTCGACTCGTCGGGCAGGTCCAAGTTTTCGGGTGGAGTATTCGCATAGTTCAATCGTTTCAGTCGTAGGCGGTCGATGCAGAGATTCTTGGTCAAAGCCACACAATAAGCCTCAGCATTGTCAGCTTGCATAGCAGTTTCTCGTTTTTCCCACAAGCGAATGAAAGCTTCCTGCACCATGTCCTCTGCATCCTGAGCATTGCCCAGAAGACGATAGGCTACACGATACATCACCTCACTATGAGGAAGGAACTGCTTCTTGAAACTCTCAGCCGAAACCACAGATGATTAAATGAAGAACGAAGAATGAAAGAATGAAGAATGGAGATTCTTTTGGGAATTATCACTTAATCAGCTGGTGTATGATAGAGCTATTGATGCCGTAAACCTGAGTGAATCCTACATCGACGGTACTGAGGAGGACGAGTTCGTACATTCCTCCTGTCCTTCGCAGATAAGTGCGACTAACACCCTCCTCTGTGTTTTTGGCAAAGATTTCCTCATATTTATTGCTGAGTTTGAAATTCTTCAGTTCTTCCAAAAGACTCTCAGCCACGTCCATGTTCGACCCTGTAGCAGTCATGGTTCTAATACCCACTGCACTTGTCTTGTCTTTGAGACAGGCAAGAAAGAGTGCGTTGATAAAACCCTCTTCGGAGTCGCTGAGAGGACTTGTTGAATCTTGTGGTACTTCTACAGTGAAATTCACAGAATCCTCGTCAAAATGAAATGGAATAGGACCCAAAGATGGCATGTTTTCCTCCATCTGTCTCATTAAAGAATCTCGGATGTTGGTAATTTCCTGATATTCAATGCCAGCCTTGTCCTTCCATTTACTAAAAAATGCGTCGAAGTCCTGTGCCTGAACCATCAGGCATCCCATTGCCATGAGGCAAATCATCATCAATCTTTTCATAAGTTTCTTTCTATTTTTGTTTTTTTTGTGATTCTGTCGAAAAGCCTTTCAACAACTCAGACGTGGAAATGAAGAAAAGTGTTACATTTCCTCCACAATTTTTTCAGGAAAGAGTTTTCTTGCAGAGAATCAGAACGTGGGAATCGTCGGCAAGGGTGGTAGCGAAAAGATAGTCGGTGCCACCTTCGTGAAGTTTCAGACGTTTGCGAAGTTCGGCAACGGAAAGGGGAAAATTGCGAACGGTGAGGTTCGCTTTTTGAATGTCTTTCAATAAGGTTTTCAGTTCTTTCTTATTGAAATGAGAGGAATCAGTGATTTCAAAGATTCTACCAGGAAAATTGGGAATGAACGTGTCGGAGGTGTAGAGTTGGCTACTTGGATGGAGTTTTTCCACGTGGAACAATTGTGCTACGGATTTGAATGCCATCGCCTTCATCACCGAAGCATTCGGTTCGTAGAGATAATGTTTCAGTTCAGAGGTGTAGTGGCAGGTAGCATTTCTCTCGATGGAATGGGAGAAAATGAAGGTTTGCGCTTGCTGGTTGGGGAGAAGGTTGATGCAAATGATTATTGGCTCATTTTCGGCGAATTCATCGGAAGTTTTTGCCTCCTTTTGAAGCACAAAGAGCGTTTCCTTGCATTCTCCATTCACACTGACAATATGGATTTCCCGAATGCCTTTGAGCTGACGCTCTGCCTCGGCGATGTCGAGCATGGGGGAGAGTTTGAGCATCACCACATTGGCTTTGTCGAGCAGGAGGTCGTTGAACTGAACCACATCGGGTGTGCAATCGGAGATGGCAATGGTCTTGGCTCCGTGCTCATCGCGACGGGCAGGGTCGATGAAAATGAGGTGTTGGTGTGTGGAGAGTTGTGTCAGCATTTCTTCGGAATCTGCACATAGCACATCAGCATGATTCACGCTTAACAAGGGAAGGTTGTGCTTGGCAATTTCGCATAACTCTGCGTTTCTTTCCACAAAAGTGAGATGAACAGTCTTTTCTTTTCCTACACTCCGTGCTAAACAAGTGGCATCGACACCGAATCCTCCTGTCAAATCAGTGATGCGGATAACGTCTTCGGCTGTAGGTTGTTTTATCCATTGGGCAAGGACTTCTCCCTTGTATTCAGCCGTTTGTTGCGATGAGCATTGTTCCATGGAGAGGTGCTCAGGGAAGAGGATTCCCTCAGTAGCTGCCCACAATGGCAACTTCTTCTGCGCCATTTGCCATGCACTGATTTGCACTACGGCTTTGCGCATATCCACATCGAGGTAGCGCTGTGCTTGCAGCATCAAATCGCGGACGTCGGAGTTCAAATTCTTGCGAACAAAATCAATAAAAGACACAGAACTTGGCATTTTTTATCAAGGATTTGAAGGATTTAAAGGATTTTTAGTTTGTCTGTTTAAATCATTTGTAGTTGATAAAGATGAAAGGGTTAGATTTTAAAAGAAATATTCTTATAAAAAAAAGAATCCTTTTAATCCTTGATTTTATTTGATGTAAGGTCTTTTCTCTGCCTTGACTTGACGGCGTGTCTTCAAGTTGAAGTGCCACCATTCCGTGCGGAGGACTTTGAAGCCACCCACAGCCATTACTTCGCGGAGAAGTTGGCGGTTTTCCACGGCTTGTTTGGTGATTTTGCCTTGGCGAAGGAAGGTGGGTTCAAATTCGGGATGAGCCAACTTGCCCAAGTAATCCACAACAGTTCCCATCGGAATGGAATCGCCATGCTCATTGCAGATGGAAATATCTACGGCAAAACCATAGTTGTGGAGCCCACCTCCATTGGCAGGATTGCTCACGTAGATGTTCTTGGAAGTGCCTTTCACGGCATCCCACATCTTCTGCTGTACCGACATAGGCCGCCCTGCGTCGTAAATGATCAGACTGAGGTTGGGGTGACGACGCTTCAGCTCTTTTTGTGCCTGTGCCAGCGCCTTTGCTGCCATGGGGTGAAGATACGCTTCGCGAAGGTCGGAATAGAGCACACGCCCCGTGAAATTGTCGGGACGGGAATACATCAAACTGACGTGGATGGTGGAATCGTAATCGAGGACATTCACAAAGCCCTGTTTTGCCATGCTCTGTGCCGTAGGGCTTAGTTTTTTCTGGCGTTTTTGTGCTTGAGTTGTTGAAAAAGGCAAGCAACAAAACATGAGAAACATCAGAAATGGATAAGCTTGATATAAGAATTGACTCGTTTTCTTCATGTGGAAAAATGGTTTTTGAATGAATGGAAAGCAAAGTTACAAACAATTTTAATGATAAGGACAAAAAGAACAAAAATTAACCACTTTCATTTAAATATTTGACAAAACTCGCTCTTTTTCACGGAAAATACATACGTTGGAAAGTAAAAAGCCGAGGTTATTTTGCTTTTTGAGATATTTTTCATAAATTTGCAACGAAATATATAGAATTGTAATCAAATAGAGATAGAGAGGATTCATTTTCCCTTTTTTATCATAGGTATATACATTCAAATTTTTCTTTCAACAAATTAATTATGGCAAAAAGACTACTGCTTACTGGCGCTTTGCTGTTTGTTTTAGCATCCTCTGTGTTTGCACAGAATGTGAAACTCAGAGGTAACATTATTAATGGTCACAGCAATTACGCTGGTACTCGCGATTGGAACACCTACGGTATTGGTATGTGGGAGTTTACAGACGCAAAGGAAACCTACACGAACTATGAGCAAATTGCGCAGAAATCCACACTTTATGGCAATCAAGGTGCCATCTACGTGGATGGTTATTACTACACTTTCTATGGACGCGAAAAGCAGCCGGAAGACGATCCTTACAACTACGACACGGACATGAACAACACCGAAGAGGAGGTGGTAGTGCGCAAATGGGATGCTTCCAACTGGACAATGCTTGAGGAGAAGATTTTTACTCCTAGTTCCAATCTGAATTTTTGTGATTTGACTTACGATGCAAACGACGACAAGGTGTATTGCATCTATAGCGATATTTCGGGCTCAGGCGAAGACGCATTGCAAGATTATTATTTCGGTTCACTCGACCTTGCAACGATGACAGTGACTCGCATCAGCAAGCGTGCGCTTTCCACGGAGTTCCGTGCTTTGGCAGCCCATCCAAATGGTAAGATTTATGCCATTGGCTATGCTTCTACCCCTTACGACGGTAAGCTTTGCACTTTCGACAAGAAAACAGGTGAATTCACCGATGTGGGTGATGTGGGACATGGCATCCAGCGCACGATGCAATCGGCTGTTTGCGACTGGCGAACAGGAAAAATGTATTGGGTGGGACCGATGAACGATGGAAAGGACCATTCTCGCGAAGGTAACCGCTATGGCACTGCCCTCTATGAGGTGAATGTCGAGACTGGTGAATCCACACTGCTCTCTCGTCTTCCTTATAAGGAAAACATGGTGGGATTATACGTGGTAGGCGACATCGTGAAGAAAGCCAACGACGTGAACATCAAATTGGGCACCCCTTCTCAGCTCAATGCCAATGAATTGGCTACTGCTGTGGCTACAGTGAAGAACTTGGGTACGAACGTGGCTAAGGGCTATACCGTGAAGCTCTTTGCTAACGGACAGGTGCGTGCTACGATTGATAACGGTATGGATTTGCAGCCAGGCGAAAGCGTTGACCTCGACCTCGATTTCGTTGTGAATGTTAGCGATGGTACCAAGCTTTCGCTTTATGCAACTGTGGAATTGGCTAACGATGAGAACGAAAGCAATAATGTCACTTCTGCTATCGATGTTGTCGTTGTTCAGTCTATCCTTCCATCGGTTAGCTTGATGGGTACGGAAGAGAATGGAATGGTGAAGTTGGCTTGGGATGCTCCAAACACGGATGCACAAAACGTGACGGAGGATTTTGAGCGCTATGCTCCTTTCATCATCAATCATATCGGCGACTGGACCTGCGTGAAGCGTGGTGAGGCTCAGGCAACTGTGACCATGCGTGACTTCGAAGGAACATATATCTATCCGAATGTAGGAAAGCCATTTGCTTATCAGGTGTTCAATCCTTCCGAGGCTGGTATTTATATTGACAACTATGCTACCGATACTTGCACTTACTACTGTCAGTCGGGCAAGCAGATGCTGATTGCCTTGGCAGGTGCTGTGCCAGCCGACAACTCATCGGGCTTCAATTGGGCAAAGGCAGACAACTGGCTCATCTCGCCAGAGCTTTCAGGAAAGGCTCAGACCATTGCCTTCTATGCTAAGTGCTGGACATCGCAAGTGAAGCAGTATGCAAGCAGTTCAAGCTACACGCACTACGACGAAAAGTTCCATGTGCTTTACTCAACGACTGACAAGAATCCTGAGAACTTCACGCGTCTCAATGCTGATACGATTGTTGCCAAGCAGCGATTCAAGGAAGGTGCTTTCCAGTTTGAATTGCCTGAGGGTGCCAAGTATTTTGCTATCCAGCACGTGACTGATGGTGAGACAGGTTTCTGCTTCTTCCTCGATGACATTAGTTTTCAGCCAGTTATTGCACATCTTAAGGGATATAACGTGTATTGCAATGGCGTGAAGGTGAATGCAGAACTTTTGTCAGCCAATACTACTGAATTCACGACTGCCATCCAAGGTGTAGAAGTCAATTCATTCTCCGTTTCAGCTGTTTACGAAGAGGGTGAATCTATGGCATCGAACGCGTTCAACGTGATTCCTGCTGCAATTACCAACTTGCAGAACGACAAGCTTCACAAGACTGGTATCTATACACTGAACGGTCAGTACATCGGCACTCAGCTCCCAGCTGTTCGCGGACTCTATGTGGTTCGCCTGTCGGACGGACAGACTCAGAAAGTCGTTGTCAAATAAGAACAAAATCATCATGAGTGAGGAGACTCTTTTTCAGGTTTCTCCTTACTCCTTTCTCCTTATTATAAATAAATAATCACAAGTAAATAACAAATTTTTTATTATCTTAATTAAATAATCAAACGTATGAGAAGAATTACACTTATTTTCGCGTTACTTCTGTCGTTGATGGGGGTAAGGCAAGCGAATGCGGAAACGGTCACAGATGACTTCACAAGCTATCCCGCTACAAGTAGTGGTCAGACACTTGGCGATAATTGGTATGTTTATCCTGGTAATGATGGTAATTATGGACGATTTGGGTCGGATTACTCGTACAAGCATAACGATTATGATGGTGCAGATGCTAACTACGTTTCTGGCTACAAGTCAAACTACACCCAAAATGTTTGGCTTGTTTTAAAGAAAGAAGTTTCTGGAACAGTTTCGTTCAGAAGCAGGATGTATAATAATACTGGAACCATTTATGTAACAAACAAGGTGACTGCCGTTGGCGATGGTACATTTACCGTTGATAAGTCTGGGGCACAATCATATAGTGTTTCAGCTACCGCTGCCAGCAATAGTTATGATGCTGGTGCAACAGCCACTTACGTAGCATTCTGTCTAACAAGTGATCAGATGCGTCTCTTGGATGTAACTTATACAGAGTATGTACAGACCAGTGGACCAGCCCTTTCAGTTTCTGGTGACACTGATGGTTCTCTTGACTTCGGTATGGTTAATCCTGGCGCTACAAAAGATTTAACTTTGAGCAATCCTGGAACTCAAGACATTACTGTTAATATTACAACTACAGGTGGTTTTACCACAGATGCATCTATGACTATTGCAGCAGGTAGTGAAAAAACACTTTCTATTGCAGCTCCTGATGAATCAGCAACAGGAAAAGTAACTATTACTCCTACTGTTACTACAGTAGCAGCAGTCACCATCAATTTGAGCTGTACTGTGAAAGATCCAGCAAAGGTATATGAAACATTAGGAGATGGTACTGCTCCAGAAGAATGGAAAGCTACAAGCTGGTCCTTTACAACAGGCTATGCATACACAACTTCTTGGTATCAGTCAAGCAATGCACGTCTCGTTACTCCATTATTAAATGTACTCGATGGTGAAACATTCGCATTTGAAGCAATGGGTACATACGATGGTTACCAATCATTAGTTTTTGAGTATTCAGTAGATGGAACAAATTGGACAGCTTCTTCAACTACAATTACACTTGGTTCTGAATGGGCATCTTACACAATCAGTGATATTCCAGCTGGTACTTATTACATTGCTTTGCATGGTTCTCAAGTACGTGTTCGCAATTTCTACGGTGGTGAGTTAGACCAAACTCCACGTCCAAAGCTTGAAGTAGAAGGTATTGCTAATGGTGGTTCTTTGAGTTGGGGCTACTCTGATGTTCCAGCTGGTGACACCAAGACTATTACATTGAAGAATGATGGTACTGCTGACCTTGATGTAACAATTGCTGCAACTGATGACTATACAGTAGATCCTGCAGCTGCAACTGTTGTAGCTGGTGGTTCTATTGTAGTAACTATCGGTACTCCTGCACACGATGGTAATGGTGCTTTGACCATCACTCCTGCTGAAGGAAGTGGTCTTAGCCCATACACTATCAGTTTGTCTTCTTACTACAAGGAGCCAAAACCAGTTATGAGTCTTGATAAGACAAGCATTGCATTTGGTAGAATCAATGAAGTAAAGAGCGAGACTATCACTGTTAGCAACACTGGTGATGGAGAATTGGTTGCAACCATTGCAAATGATAACACAGACAACTTCACCGTAGAACCATCAGAACTGACCGTTAATCCTGGTGAAACAGGTGAAATTACCATCACTTACAACTACGTTGAAGGTACTTGGGGAACATTCAAAGCTAATGTAAAGGTAACTCCTAACTATGGTGGTACATACGATGTAAAGACCATCACCGTTTCCGCTACTTCTAAGGATCCTAACGTATGGAGTGAGGACTTTGAAGAAGGTACACTTCCAACTACATGGAACAATGAAGGTGGTTGGACCGTTTCTGAGCCTACAGCAAGTGGAAGCAATGGATCTTATATGGCAACTATCAGCTCATATAATAATCCTAAGTCTTTGACTACTCCACGCTTGGAGGCAAAAGCAGGTGAGACGTTGACATTCTATGTAGGAATGCAGTATAATGACGAACCTCTCACTATTGAATATACCAATGATGAGGCAAAGGCTGCTTGGACTCCAGTTGTAGAACCTGTAACAGCATCTGGTGAAATCACTTTCACAGCTCCTGCTGACGGCTTCTATTACATCCGCTTCACTGGTACATACGCTATGCTTGATGACTTCAACGGCTTCAAGCTCGCCATGAAGGATCATGAAATCGAGATCTCTGGAAGCAACATTCCTGCTGAAGGTACTCAGTTCGCTGAATACACAGCAACTGCAACTGTGAAGGAATTGGTTGGTGTTGAAGAAGAAGCAACTGCTAAGTTGTATGTTAATGGCGAAGAAGTCGCTACTGCAACAGAAACCGTTTCTGCTAATGGTACTGCAACATTCACATTGACATACGTTCCTGAAGAAGCTATCGAAAATGGTGTTGCTAAGATTGTCGTAACATACGCTGGTGGTGAACTTACTACTGATGAAGTAGCCATGAGTATTGCTCCTGCTTTAACTCTCGATGAAACAGCTGAGAATTTCATTTCTCAGACAGGCAACCAAGCTGCTGTTGTTGTGAAGTACACTCCAAAGGCTGGCTGGAATACTATCTGCTTACCATTTGCACTCACAAGCGACATCCTGACTCAAATCTTTGGTGAAGGATGGAAGGCATACGAGTTCAGTGCTTATACTGATGGTGCATTGAGCTTCAAGCCTGCAACTATGTTCGCAGCTGGTTATCCATATATCGTTTACAGTGAGGCTCCTGTTGTCAATGAAAATGGCTTCGTTGTGAATAATGTGAATGTTTCTGCTGATGAAGCAAATGCAGATACTTATGGTGATGCAACATTCCAGGGTACTTATGCTCCTATTGCTGCTCCTGACATGGAAGGCATGTATGGTGTGGTTCCTTCTACAGGTAAGATTCAGAAGGGTAGTGCAAAGGCTTCTTTGAAGGGCTTGCGTGCTTACTTCGAACTTCCAGCAGGAACACCTGTTAAGGAATTGGGCATCAGCTATGAAGACGATGCTACAGGTATTAGCCAGTTCGTTGCAACTCCAGAGAATGGTGCTATCTACGACCTCAACGGCAACAAGGTGAAGAGCCTCGTGAAGGGACAGGTTTACATCATGAACGGACAGAAGGTTCTCATTAAGTAATTCATAGAATTTCCACTTGTGGTGGTTGGGAGAATCCCATTTCTCCCATCTACCACTCACTTAAAAAACAGAAAGAATTATGAAAAAGGTATATATTCAGCCAAGCTTTCGCAGCTCGATTACACAACTTGAGGTAGATATGCTTCAAGCAAGCAAACTTGACTCAAATTCCGACACTCAATCTGTTACTCCATCAGAAGAGGAATACGAAGGTGAATTCGGTTCCAAGTCCAGAGGAGCGTGGAGCGAAGACGGTCTTTGGTAAGACTCGATTGTCATCGAACATCGTGTTCTAAGACAACCATTGAAGACAACGCACCAAAACCTTTACTTCTGCAAAGAAAGTGTCATGATGCAAAATCCGAACAGCAAAAGTGGTTTTTAAATGCAAAAAACTAGGATTATTTCAACTACTTCAAAAATAATTCTAAAAAAACTCACTTAAAATTTGGAGATAAGAAACTTTATTTGCAAATTTGCATACGAAAAAATTAGATTTTTTCATAGTTAAGGTTTAGGTTAAAAATAGGGAGGCATCGGTTCGTGATGAACCGGTGTCTTTTGTTATACCTACTTCACCCCTATTTTTTAGCCCGAACGTAAAAAAAGAAAGGACTGTTGATATGAGCAAAGACGAAGAAATCACAAAGAATGGTCAACGAAGACAAGACGGAACGATTGCCTATTCGTCCGAAACGGAGGGAAAGCGAGGCATCATCTTCCCAAGTCCTATCTTCGGTCCCGTCCATAGTCGCCGACTCGGTGTGTCGCTTGGTGTCAACCTCTTGCCTGGGGATGGAAAAGTTTGTTCATTCGATTGCATCTATTGCGAGTGTGGCTACAACAAGAGTTTTCCTCCTCATCAGAAACTCCCTACCCGCACAGAAGTGCGACAAGCACTTCGTGCCAAGTTGCAAGAAATGAAAGCAGTCGGACCTAATCCCGATGTCATCACTTTTGCTGGCAATGGAGAACCCACCGTGCACCCACGCTTTGCCGACATCATTCATGACACCATTGCCCTTCGCGATGAGTTTTTCCCTGAAGCCAAAATCAGTGTGCTGTGTAATTCCACTCGCATTCTTCGTGAAGATGTGTTCAATGCATTGCTCAAGGTCGATAACAATATCCTCAAGCTCGACACCATCGACATGGATTACATCCGCATGGTGGACCGCCCCCTTTCCCCACGCTTTAGTGTGGAGAAAATCATTGAGCGCATGATGGAATTCGGCAACAGATGCATCGTGCAAACGATGTTCCTGAAGGGTACGCATAATGGTCGTGATGTGTCGAACGTATCAGACAAATACGTTCTTCCTTGGATTGATGCCATCCAGCGCATCCAGCCATCCGAAGTGATGATTTATACCATCGACCGTACCACCCCTTCTCCACTTCTTGAGAAAGCCACTCCTGCTGAACTCGATAACATTGCCGACCGTGTGCAATCGCTTGGCATCCCATGCCAAGTGTCTTATTGATTTCAAGTTTCAAGTTTCAAGCTTCAAGCTTCATTAGACCTTTGTCCCTTGTCCTTTGTTCTTTGTACTTTTCTTCATTCTTCATTTCTCTATGAGCGACGGTAATTTCAACAGACAACTTCTTCCCAAGACCGAGCTATCCACAGGTCTTCGTGCAGGCAAAGCGCAAATGCGCTCCAAAGCAGAACATGCCCTCAAGGAAATCCTCGATGAGTTTTTCCCAAACATTACTCCTGAACAGCGCGATACCATCCATCAAGCATTTATGAATAAGTTGAGGTCGTGAATACTCCTTTTATATAATAAGACTCAATTATATAATAAGACTCAACAATCGTAAGTTTATCCCTCTTTTTCAGTCGTTTTGCGACAAATAAAAGAGGGATTCCTTGTATTTGTCGCAAAAAGGGGCGTGTGTCGCAACAAGAAAGATGGAAAGCACAAACATTTCTTGGCTATCGACGAATAACGCCATAACTTTGCAGTGTCAAACAAAAAAACAATAAGAGTTGAGAGGCTTAACTCAAAAACTCAAGACAATAATATAGAAGGTTAATATTGGTTTAGTTGAATAGAATAGTTGATTAGTATTTGGTAATTTTTTTTCAGAACAAGCACCGAGGAGCGCCTCGGTGCTTGTTCCATTTGGTATTTCAGCGTGTCGTTTATTTCAGTGTGTAGGTAATGGTATATTTGTTCACTTGTCCAGTTTGTTTGCTTTCGCTGTCGATGGTGAGTTGTTGCACCCATCCGTCTGCGCCTATCTGGTAAGTGGCTTTCTGATTTGCATCCACTGCCACCGCACCGCTGTTGAGAGCTTGGTCGATTTGGCTTTCGAACATGGCAGCCATCTGAGGCATGAGTTGAGTGATTTGTTTCACGAGGTATTCCTTGAGCTCGGCACGGTTCATGTTGAGTTGGGAATCAGCAATGATAGTCTTTCCGCCATCAGCCACGTGATAGGTGGTTTTCATCTTGAGTCCTTGCGTATTGAAAGTCTCTTCCTCCATGCCCTCGGTGATGGTTTTGCCATTGAGTGAAAGTGGACTTGGGGTGCTATACGCCATCTTGAGCATGTTCGCTTCAGTAAATCTTTCTTCCGCCATCTTGAGGATGTTTTCTTTTGGAAGGACGGCATTCACTTCTTGAGGGAGGTTCTTGGAGAATAGTTCGTCGATGATGTTGATGGAGTGCTGTTTCATTTCTGCATAGTTCTTGATGCTGATGATTTTGCCATCCTTGTCAGTGCCATACAGAATCATCGTGTTCTCGAATACTTTGTTGAGCACTTGTGTGAGATTCGCCAGATTCACGTTTTGCTGAGTGTCCCCAATCTTTGCTTCGTTTTGGATGACAAATCCGTTGTTGGTTTTCTCCGTGACGGTGAAGATGTTCTGTGCAGTTGTTCTGATGAACTGCCCCATTGTCACTCCATCGGTAGTCGTTTCATAGGTTTTCACATCACCCTTCTTGAGCTTGGGTGCGATTTTCACGCTCTGTGCCATAGCGGATACTGCCATCAGCAACAGAGCAAGCAGGAATGTTGTTCTTTTCATTGATTGTTTATTGAATTATATGGATTTTTTATATTGCTTTGTAATTGGAAGAATAACTTGTTACGATTATATTAAGGAAAGAAATTAGAATAATTACTCCAAAAATGGGAGTTGCTTAAAACAAAAAACACATTATTTCTGATAAAATTATGATAATTATTATAATTTCTTTCCTAAAACAACTTATTTCTTCTTTCCTTTCTTTTTTTTAGGTATTTCGAGGTAGAATTTCTGACCTGTGGTGATTGGGGCAGAAGAGGAAATCTTTCGAACGAAGTCGAAGTCGAGCTGCTTGCGATAGAGGTTTGCCTTAGCCACCTTGATGCGAATCTTGTCGCCAAGAGAGAACTTGTGGTGCGTCACGCGTCCTGTGAGGCAGTAGTTACGCTCATCGAAGTCGAATGGTTCGTCGCCAAGGAAGCGCACGGCAATAAGTCCTTCGCAGTGGTTCTCATCGATTTCTGCATAAACGCCAAAGTCGGTCACGCCGCTAATCGTGGCATCGAATTCCTCGCCAATCTTGTCTGCCATGAATTCCACCTGTTTGTACTTGATGCTGGCACGCTCGGCATTGGCAGCCAGTTGCTCCATGTCGGAGGAGTGCTCACAGAGTCCCTCGTACTTCTGTTGGCTGGCGCTCTTTCCGCCTTCCTCGTAACGAGTCAGCAGACGGTGCACCATGAGGTCGGGATAGCGACGGATAGGGGAGGTGAAATGAGTGTAGTAGTCGAAGGCAAGTCCGTAGTGACCGATATTGACGGTGCTGTAGCGAGCCTTCATCATGGCACGTAGGGAAACCGTCTCGACGAGTTGCTGGATAGGCTGGTTCTTCACGTCCTTCAGGAGTTTGTTCAGGCTCTTTGCCACTTCCACCTTCGTGCCTTGCGTGCGAATCATGTAACCGAACTTGCTAACGAAGTGCTCCAAGTTGTCGAGCTTCGTTGGGTCGGGCATGTCGTGCACACGATAAGGGAAGGTCTTCGCCTTCGCACCACCTTTCTTCACCTTACCCACGCTTTCTGCCACCGTACGGTTGGCAAGAAGCATGAATTCCTCCACGAGTTTGTTGGCATCCTTGGCACGTTTGAAATACACGCTGAGCGGTTTGCCCTTCTCGTCGATTTCGAAACGCGGTTCCTCGCGGTCGAAATCGATGGAGCCCTCCTTCATCCTCTCTTCACGCAACTTGTGTGCCAAGCGATTGAGGACGATGAGCTCTTCCTTGTAGGTCTCGGCAGGTTTGGCACCCTCTGCCAGCGGTTGCTCAGGCGTAGGATACTGGTAGTCCTCAGGCGATGCTTCGTTGCATTGCTCCAGCAGGTGCTGCACTTCCTCGTAGTAGAATCGGCGGTCGCTCTTGATGACGGTATGAACAATGCGATGGTTGAGCACGTCGGCATCCTCGTTCATCTCGAACACGACGGAATAGCTGAGCTTTTCCTCGTCTGGTCGGAGCGAACAGATGAAGTTGCAGAGACGCTCTGGCAGCATCGGGATGGTGCGGTCCACGAGATAGACGGAGGTGGCACGCTTCTGCGCTTCCTTGTCGATGATGGAGCCTTCGAGCACATAATGCGACACGTCAGCAATATGCACACCCACTTCCCACACACCATCTTTCACTTTGCGAATCGACAGTGCGTCGTCGAAGTCCTTGGCATCACGAGGGTCAATCGTGAAGGTGAGCACATTGCGGAAGTCCTCGCGCTTGGCAATTTCCTCCGGCGTGATGCCTGGCTCTATCTTGTTGGCAGCCAGCTCTACGGATTCTGGGTATCTGTAAGGCAAACCAAACTCAGCAAGGATGGCATGCATCTCTGTGTCGTTGTTTCCGCTTTCTCCCAATATGTCAACCACTTCGCCAATCGGGTTGCGTGCATTTTCAGGCCATGAAGTCACCTTCACGAGTGCTTTTTCGCCCGTATGTCCACCTTTCAACTTGTCGATTGGAATGAGGATGTCGTGAGGAAGGGAGCCGTCGGGATTGACGAGGAAGGCAAACTGTTTGCCCACCTGCAGACTTCCGATGAATGGTTTTTCGTTTCGCTTCAGGATTTCGATGACTTGTCCGTGAATCTTGTCCGACCCGCGTTTCTTGGCAAAGAGGCTGACTTTCACCTTGTCGCCAGGCAGTGCATGAAGGGTGTCGTCGTCATACACGCTCACCCCTCCACCATCAGGCAAATCAACAAAGTTGCGTCCACCACTGGTGCGAGTGAACACACCTTCGCACACTTGCGCACGACCGTTGTAGGAGAATTCACCATCCTCGTTGACCACGATGTCCTGACTGTCAATCATCTCGTTGAGCACATCGATGCAAAGCATCTTCAGCGGATGCGTGGTAAATTTCAGCGCCTTGAAGAGCTGTTTGGGTGTGAAATAATCTCCTGGGTGCAAGCTCAGGTAGTGGCTCACGGTGCTGCGCAATTCCTTCTTACCGATTTTCGACCTCGAAGTCGATGTTTTCTTTGACTTAGACATAAAACTTCGTTTTTAAATGAAGAATGAAGAATGTAGAATGAAGAACCTTTAGCTCGACGTAGCCAATAACGCCATCCGGATGGAGGTAAAATACATTCTACATTCTTAATTCTTTATTCTTCATTACTAAATTTGCGTCTAAAATAGTGATTTTCTTGTTAATAGCATGTTTCTTCTACGTTAAAATGTTACAAAACTGCCAAAAAACACTATCTTTGCAGCATAAATACATCAAAAATGAAAACTGAAAATCAAAAATTGAAGATATTAGTGACAGGTGCCAGCGGTTTCATTGGCAGCTTTCTCTGCGAGGAAGGACTCCACAGAGACATGGAAGTGTGGGCAGGCATGAGGAAAACCTCCAGCCGAAAATGGTTGCAGAACGAGTGGTTGAAATTCCAAGTGCTCGACCTCAGCAACCCCGATACGCTCCGTCAGCAACTGAGCGATTTCAAGCAGAAGAATGGCAAGTGGGACTACATCGTTCATGCGGGTGGTGCCACGAAATGCATCGACCCTGCTGACTTCGACAAGCACAACTACCAGTGCACGGTGAACTTTGTGCAGGCACTCCAAGACCTCGACATGGTGCCTCGCCTCTTCGTCTATCTCAGCAGTTTCAGTGTGCTCGGACCTATCAAGGAAACGCTCAACCCTGCCACGAACACCTACGACGAGATGTATGCCACCGACACGCCTCAACCCAACACGGCATACGCCAAGAGCAAACTCCGAAGCGAGCAGTTCCTTCAGTCGCTCAACTACCTCTTCCCTTACGTCATCTTCCGACCAACGGGCGTGTATGGACCGCGTGAGCGCGACTATTTCCTGATGGCAAAGAGCATCAAGCAACACGTGGATTTTGCTGTGGGCTACAAGAAACAGGAAATCACCTTCGTGTATGTGCGCGACCTCGTGAATGCCATCTATGCCTCCATCCAGAAGTCAGAAGAAGGCTCTTTGGAGCGCATCGAACGCCAAATCTTCAATGTGAGCGACGGACAAGTGTATTCTTCCCGTGCCTTCAGCGACTACATCCAGCAAGACCTCGGCATCCGCTTTCTCCTTCGCATCAAGGCACCCGTGTGGTTGCTTCACGTCATCTGCGCCATTGGTGACCGCATCTCACAATGGACCAAGAAACCTGTCACCCTCAACCTCGATAAATACCACATCCTGCGGCAGCGCAACTGGCGATGCGACATCACTCCGCTCCGCCAGCTCCTCGACTTCGAACCCGAATGGCAATTGGAACGAGGAACTCGTGAGACCATCGATTGGTATGTGAAAAACAAATGGCTCTGACCACGATTTTCTTAGAACTAATAAAAATACAGTTGATTATGAAAAAGTATTGGTATTTGTTTCTTGTTCCTGTTTTTATGGGACTGACGGCATGTCATGATGATAACGATGAGCCTAAGCAAAGAGTATCTTATTTATCGTGCCCAGACAACCACCATCCGCACATGATTGACTTGGGCTTGCCATCAGGCACGCTTTGGTCTTGTTGCAACGTGGACACAGATCATCCTGAGAAACAAAGCCCATCTAACAACGGTGGCTACTACGCATGGAGTGAGACGAAAACAAAAGAGACATACGAATTAAGTAACTACAAGTTTTACGGTAATTCATCTGATTATCATGATCTTGAACTTGAAATAGCAGGCACGGAGGACGATGTCGCTCACGTGGAGTGGAAAGGAGACTGGCAGATGCCGACAATTAACCAATTCAAAGAATTGATTGCCAATTGTACCTACGAAAGGACAGAAGAGAACGGCGTCAATGGCGGCAAGTTCACAAGTAAGATTAATGGTGGCAGTATCTTCCTGCCCGCTGCGGGCTCACGCATACGTGATAACCTTATCGAAGCCGGTTCCAAGGGTCAATATTGGTCTTCCACGTATTATGACTCGTCCACCGCCAGTACTCTCTACCTCAGTTCGAATGCTGAACACGGGACCAGCAGATACTACTGCGGTCATAATGTCCGCCCTGTAATCAGAAATAATAAATCCTTTTTGAAGTGTCCTGACACTCACCATCCACATAAGGTTGACTTGGGCTTGCCATCGGGCACGATATGGTCTTGTTGCAACGTGGACACGGATCATCCAGAGAAACAAAGTCCAACTAACTACGGTGGTTACTACGCATGGGGTGAAACAAAGACGAAATCCACATACTATGCAAATAACTACATCCATTACGATTACGACGGTCCTTATCCAATAATCAGCAATGACATTGGCAAGGACATCGCAGGCACAGAGTACGATGTAGCTCACTTGGAGTGGAAAGGAGACTGGCAGATGCCAACAATAGAACAATTCAAAGAATTGATTGCCAATTGCACCTACGAGTGGGCGGAAGAGAAAGGAATCAATGGTGGTAAGTTTACAAGCAAGACCAATGGCAACATTATTTTCCTACCTGCAGCGGGCTTACGCTTTGGTAGTGAACTCCACTATGCCCGTGCTATAGGCCACTACTTGTCTTCCACTTTGTGTGACTCATATACCGCCTTCAATCTTGCCTTATTTATGTATTTCGTGGACACGTACTACAACGCTACTTTTAGCTATGGTTATTCTATCCGCCCTGTTATCAGAAAATGATATAAAATTTTTCATACTTCTTACTAATTCCATTTAGTTTGAAGATTTTTTCAGATTGGCTAATAGGAGTGCTCAGTCCGTCATTATCCGCGAGGGTAGTGACGGCTTTTTTATGCCTTAAGTTTGAATATCAGATAAATAACGGGAGAGACAATGTAGAATGAAGAATGAAGAACCTTTAGCTCGGCGAAGCCAATGTAGAATAAAGAATGTATTTTACTACCATACGGATGGCTTCTCTCCCCCTCGGGTGAGTTGGAGGGGGGCCTGGGGATTGACTGAACCTCTTTAGGGGATTGTCAGAAGCAAATTTGTGGATTGCCTGAAGCTTTCCTTTAGATTGGCTACGCCGAGCTGAAGGTTCTGCACGACAGGGCACTCCTTGATATTATTCGCTGAACAGTTACAAGTTCTCAGAACATATCAGTAATCGCTATCTAATTTATACT
>JAEEGI010000340.1_pt1 | contig 180057 bp, 122 predicted proteins | sample 8958751 | NCBI WGS metagenome assembly JAEEGI01 (sample SAMN16246545, study PRJNA631951) | gut metagenome | biome: gut microbiome; feature: rumen; material: KS-attached | host: Bos | place: Iran: Karaj | collected 2018-10 | reverse complement strand
TTCCTGAATCTGGCGGCCCTTGTCGGTGTCGCGCACGCGAATGCGTCGGCCCATCATCTCCACGATTTGTTTGCTGCTCTTGATGTCAGTGCCGCTGGCTACGGCCTCTGCCGTGCTGGTGAACGGCTCGTGCTGGATGAGTTCGAAGCCGCGGCTGTGATAGACGAGGGTGTAGCCTGCGATGCCCGTCGTATGGTGGTAGGACTTCGAGAAACCTCCGTCGATGACCATGAGCATGCCGTCGGCCTTGACGGGGTTCTCGCCTTGGCTGGCATGGACAGGCACGTGGCCGTTGATGATGTGAGGGCAGACCCCCTCTAACTCCCCCGTAAGGGGGAGAACTCCGAAGTGCTGAAGGATGCGGCTGCAAACGGCAGGGTTTTCTCTGAGCTGATAGTAAGCGCCCTTTTCTTCGTGGTGCGTAGCGGGTTCGGCAAGGAAGTAACGCTCGAACGTCGCCATGCGGTTCTTGTCGAAGAGTGGGCTGTCGGGACCGCACCACAGGTACCAGAAGAAATCCCGTACGGCTCCCTTCCGGCTTCCCCCGAGGGAGGAGGGATAAGCGGTGCGCATCTTGAACTCGATTTGCTGCATGAGTTCGCGTCCCTGGTATGTCTTGCCGTCAATCTCGACCTGCCGCAAACTGCCGTCAGCATTGAGGGGAACGGAGGCGTGGAAGAGGAGGTTGCTGTTGCAGACCAGGTACATCGAGCCATGACTGAAGAGGCAGCGGATATGCTTCTGCAGCTTCTCGCTGATGCGGAAGGAATGGTGGAGCCGTTTCATCAGGTCCTGCTCCTCGGCCGTCAGCCTGTATGGGTCGCTCGGGTCGAGGGTAGGGAAGTGGGTGTCGAGCAGCGGATAGTCTTTCCCTTCGAAGCGATAGGTGCCGCGGCTCAGGTCGATGTTCTCCAAAGTGCCTCGGCGGTCGATGTTCCACTCGGGATGTGCATTGATTAACTGTCCCTCGAGTTTGAACTGAATGACGGAAATGGCCTTGTGCATCTGTGCGATGAGTCTCAGCCGCTTCTCGTCGCCTTTCACCTCGGCCAGCGTTCCAATGGGCTGGAACTGCAGGCAGGGGTCGTCGGCATACGTGTCCATGGCAAAGGTGGCCAGCGGCAGGAGGTTGATGCCGTAGCCCTCCTCGAGTGTTGCCAGGTTGGCGAAGCGCAAGGAGAGGCGCAAGACGATGGCGATGCAGGCGTCCTGACCGGCTGCCGCACCCATCCAAAGGGCGTCATGATTGCCCCATTGCAGGTCGAAATTGTCGCGCGTAAGCAGGTAATCCATGATGATATGCGCTCCTGGCCCGCGGTCGAAGATGTCGCCAAGGATGTGAAGCTGGTCGATGCTCAGCTTGTGGATGACGTTACAGATAGCGACGATGAAGTTTCGGGCTTGTCCTATCTGCACGATTGTCTCGACAATCCTTTGCACATAAGCATCTTTATCTTCGTCGTTCGGACTCTCGTGGAGGAGTTCCTCGATGATGTAGGCGAACTGTTTCGGCAGGGCTTTGCGGACCTTGCTGCGGGTGTATTTGCTGCTCACGGACTGGCAGACCTGTATGAGTTGCAGCAGGGTTCGGGCGTAGAAGCCGGAGAGGTCTTCGTCCGTGCCCTCCTCAATCATCTCGAGCCGCTTCTCGGGATAGTAGATGAGGGTGCAGAGGTCGCGCATCTCTTGCTCCGGGAGCGATTCGTCGAACAGGTCGTGGACCTTTCTCTTGATGTTTCCGCTGGCATTCCTGAGGATATGCAGGAAGGCTTCATGCTCGCCATGAATGTCGGCGACGAAGTGTTCGGTACCTTTCGGAAGGCTGAGAATCGCCTCAAGGTTTATGATTTCTGTGCTTGCGCTCTCGCTATTGGGGAACGTTCTGGCAAGCAGCTGGAGCAGACGCATATCGGTGTTTTCCACAATTAAGAGTTAAGAATTAAGAGTTAAGAAATAATGTCTTCTATTCGTTTGGTCAGTTGGATGAAGTCCTGAACGCTGAGCTGTTCGGGTCGCTTCTGCATGATGGGGTCGGAGAGGAGTGCCGTGAAGTCGGGCCCCGCGGGTCGTTCCGCTTCGAGTGCCGTGAGGAGTGGCTTGATGTTGTTGCGCAGGGTCTTTCTCCTCTGGTTGAACGTCGTCTTGACCAGCCGCTTGAAGAGCCTCTCGTCGCAGCCCAAATCGGTCGTCTTGTTGCGGGTCAGGCGTATGACAGCGCTGCGAACCTTTGGCGGGGGATTGAAGACGTGGGGTTCTACCGTGAAGAGATATTCCACATCATACCAGGCCTGTACGAGGACGCTCAGTATGCCGTAGGTCTTGCTGCCAGGTCCCGCTGCCATTCGCTCCGCAACTTCCTTCTGAATCATGCCTGTGCAGCAGGGAATCAAGTCCTTGTTGTCGAGCATCTTAAAGAAGATTTGCGAGGAGATGTTATAGGGGTAGTTGCCCGTCAGGACGAATGGCGAGCCCCCGAAAGTGCGGTCGAGGTGCATCTTCAGGAAGTCGTCTTCGATGATGTTGTCCTCCAGGTCTGGGTAGGTTTTGCGGAGATATTCCACACTTTCATAGTCTATCTCGACCACCTTGACCAGTCGCGGCTTCTGGACCAGGTACTGAGTCATGACGCCCATGCCAGGTCCAACTTCCAGAATCGGCAGTTCTGGACACGCATCAACCGTGTCGGCAATACGCGAAGCTATGCTCAAATCGGTCAAAAAGTGCTGTCCGAGGAACTTTTTTGGCTTAACTGCTCTCATTCTCCTTAATTCTTTGTACATTTGCACTGCAAAGATAAGAAAAAAAGTTCATTTAGGACGTGCAAAGAGTAAGAAAGTTTATAAAGATTGGTGTTCCTTTAGCTTTGGCTGTTGGCATACTTTGGTGGATGTATCGCGGCATAGGTTGGGAAGAACTGACGGACGCTTTGGAGCACAAGATGTCGTGGACGTGGATGCTCCTTAGCATGCCGTTTGGCATTCTGGCGCAGGTGTTTCGAGCCATGAGATGGCGTCAGGTTCTGGCTCCAACCGGTGAGAAGCCGCGGCTTTCGACTTGCACCCATGCCGTTTTCCTCAGCTACGCCAGCAGTCTCGTCGTGCCGAGAGTTGGCGAGGTCCTGCGTTGTGGTGTCTTGAAGCGCTACGAGGGAACCAATTTCACCATGAGTGTCGGCACGGTCGTTACGGAGAGAATCATCGACACCTTGCTCATCCTGCTGCTTTCCCTGCTGACGTTCCTGACGCAAATCCCAGTCTTCCTGAATTTTTTCCGCGAGACGGGCGTCTCTTTGGGCAGCCTGCTGAGCCGATTCACTGTGGCGGGTTGGCTGGTGACGGCAGTTTGCGGACTGCTGGCCCTCGTTTGCGTTTGTTTAGTTGCTCTTAGGTTCCGACTCTTATCGAGGACGAAATCCGTTCTTTCCGACTTGAAGAACGGCCTGCTTTCCGTCAGGAAGGTGGAGCATCCCCTGCTTTTCTGGTTCTATTCGATAGGCATCTGGGTGAGTTATTACCTGCATTTCTACCTGACGTTCTATTGCTTCGACTTCACGGCAGGGCTTGGGCCTTTGGCAGCCCTCGTGGCTTTCGTGGTCGGCACGTTCGCCGTGCTGGTTCCCACACCTAATGGAGCTGGCTCATGGCACTTTGCTGTCAAGACCGTTCTGGTGCTTTATGGTGTCGGACAAACAGAGGCCGCCTTGTTCGTCCTCATTGTTCACACCCTGCAGACCCTGCTCGTAGCGCTCCTCGGCGTCTGGTCTTCCGTGGCCCTTGCCATGAGAAGAAACAAAGCGAGCTAGACAATGAACAAAGAAAGCCCCCGCAGGAGCTTTCTTTGTCGTTTACCATTTGTTGTTTTCTGCGACCACTTCTAAGCTTTTAAGCTTCTAAGCAGTAAGCCATTCAGAGCGGTCCTTCCCTCCGTCGAGAGTGGGGACTCTCCTTGCCCTCCGTCGCTAACGCTCCCCAATTGCACCGCTATCAACGGGCAATTGCCCTCTGTTGGGCCGTAGTGACATTCAGTCACTACTCAAAAAGACCCAATTCGCCCATACAACTTGTGGTTGTAATGGCGGTCAGGGCTGCCGTTACGGCTGCCACAATGACTTTCAGGATGATTTCCCAGACGTTGTTCTTTTTCATGCTTTTGTGTTTTTGTAGAGTTTGTAACCTTGTTCTATTATCTCTTCTGAAAGGATTGCTCCGCATTCTATACGAGCCATTGCTTTGACGAGCTGCGGCCAGTCTTTTTCTGTGAGCCTTTCTTTGCCGCCGAAGCCTGTGAGCCTGCAGCAGTCGCAGATGTACCTTCGGGTGTCGTTTTCCGTGGGCGGTGCCCAGCGCGTGATGATGTCTTCTATGCATACGGCTTTGTATTTGTTTCGATAAGTGCGGAGGATGCAATAGGCGGCTCTCAGTCCCCATTCGATGGTTTCAAATTGGACGAAGGCTTTGTCCGTCTGTGTTGCTCTTTGCCCTTTCCAGGGAGTACCTGCAACCCGCCTAATATTAAGCGGGTTGCAGTTTCTCATTCCTCGTGTCATTACTCGAGACCTTGAATGGTATCTTCGTTGCGGATGACTTCGATGGCGTCGCCCTGAGCCTTGCGGCTGGGGACGAGCTGGAAGGTGGCTTCGCTGCGGAGGTTCGCGAACTCCTTGCCTGGTGTCCAGCGGACGTTGACGCCCTCGATGTAGTCGGCGGTGAAGTCGTCGGTGGTCTTGGCTCCCTTGGTGGCGAGTTCTACATGGAAGTCTCCGAGGTCGCCCAGCTTCACCTTGTTGCCTGCGAGGAGCTGTTCCTTCAGACAGGCGACGGCGTCGGTCAGGATGCCCTTGACGGTACCCTTGGAGAAGGGAGAGTTGTGGTCTGCGATGTGCTTACAGAACTGGTCGAAGCTGAGGATTTCGTGAACCTGCGCGGTTCCATAGGCCTTGGTCTCGGTAATGTCAGCCTTCTTCGTTCCGGGCTTGGTGCCCATAATGCAAATAGAGTAGTTAATCATAAAGCAAAAAGTGTTTTTTTTGTGGAGTTAAGGGAGTTAATGGAGTTATCGCTCACTTTGTTCGCTGGGGAGTTAAGGACAATAGTTTTGGGCCCTTGTGGTATCGTCTTTAACTCCTTTAACTCCTTTTACTCCTTTTACTCCTTTTACTCCAAGTTAATTAATTTTGTTTGTTATCCCTAGTTACGTTTGCAAACATAGCATGTTACGATTACGAACTTAACGTGTTACGTGGCCACTTTTAACACGTCGCGTTTCGCTCTCAAACACAGTGCAAATTTACGACAATGCGCGTGCGCGTGCAAATAAATCCTCAAAATAAGCACACAAAAAAGCACGCACCCAGATTTTCTTACATTCTTACATTCTTACATTCTTACACACACTGTGTCCCAATGGTGCAAACGATGGCTAATAATAATATAATAATATAATATATTATATTATTATATTATTATTAGAGCATCTTGTCCAAAAATATGTACACGACCTTTGTAAGATTGTAAGATTGTAAGATTGTAAGGTTTTTGATATTTTATATTTGTTGTTTGCTTACTTATTCGTAACTTTGTCGGCAGAAACATAGTATAATAAAAAAGAAAGAAGAAACTCAGCAGTAAAACAAATGACGTAACTGTTTATGAAACAAACTATAGCTTTATCAATCGCACTATCAGCCTTCTTCGTGTTTTTTACACCGATGTACGGCCAGCATGGAACAGGAAAAAAAACTGTTACTACCACGCAGCAAAGGGGATATTCAGACCTTCAGCGGGTGCAGAAAGTATTAGATAAACAGCTGAAGGGCTACACCAACGTACAGTCATTTAACAATTATGGTCGTGAAGAGATAAACCTGCCACCAGGACTCATTGAAAGATACGTGCTTGAGTATTACCATCTTCATGACAAATACGACAGTCCGCTGAAACGAAAAATGTTCAAGCAGAGCAGCGAATACGAATCTTTGTTGAGGAAAATGGAAACAGAACGTAATAAACTGCTTGCTGACACTTTCTATATTGTGGAAAAAGTTCACAAGACGAATTTTAACCTAAACACGTGGTCTTTCTGCTTTGATGTGCCTCAGACCAACATCATATATTCTACGACCCATTATATTGACTACGGCTATGTTGGCATCGTATCGCCATTACTCAAAAATAATGGACTAGAGGTGAGAATTTTAGATGATAATGATGCTTTGGAGATAGAGAATGAGTATAATGACTGTCGTCTGGTGTACGTCTTTACTGTCAATGAAGAGCTCTCGAAACAGACTGAAAATACCGGGCTGGGCTGTCACCTTATTTGCGACATGCAGACATTGTATTTCATCAATCTAAAGAAATCGAAAGTATACTATGCCGCAGCAACTGGCTATGTCCTCAAAAAGTATGTACAGTACGACAAAGACGTATATGCAAGCTACGAGCTCACAAACGGTTATGTGGTGCCCAGAAATTATTATTTGAAGTCTGGCAACAATTATATAGAAATAGAAATGGCCGGTTTAGATGAATATGGTTACGATTATGAAGAGTCTGACGGACATTATTATGTACATGGTACAGACGGGAAACGATATCTTCTTAACTTCAAGCCAGAAATTGCATTTGAAGTAGAAAAGACGGAAGCGTATTTTGCCAAATGCGACGAAATAGCTAAAGATTACAAACTACACCCAGAAAACTATCAAGATGTTACTATTGTAAAAGAGGACGAGAATTGGAATATGCATTATTATATAGACAAAACAGGATGCGCATGGTATCATCAATCTGAACATCTTGGTTGTTATGTCCTTGAAGAAGAAGGTGTATACATGATTTTTGATGAGTTGAAATTTATAAAAAAGAAAAAATAGAAATAGTCTCCCCAAAATCTATATGCGTTTGATGTTCAGACGCATATATTTTTATCAACAAAAAGCCACAAAATTGTTGAAAACTTTCTGCCTTTTTTCTTGCAGGATTTTGAAAGTTGACGTAACTTCGCAGCCGCTTTTGCTTCCATGTTTCATGGCTGCTTGGAGGTGAAAAACACTGTATTTATTAACGAAAAACACTATTAAACAATGAAAGAAAACATTATCAATCTTGAGGGCGGAGACCCTCTGAAAATCGTGGAGGCTTTGGCAAATTACATCAAGGACCTGAACGATAAAATAAAGGCACAAGACGATAAGATTCAAGAACTTACCAAGGAGCTGGAAGTGCTCAGGAACGATCCGTGGTCGAGCCGTGTGACTTACGAAAATGTGGTGGAACTGATTGCACAAAACGAGGACTCTGCTGTGAGAGACGAGACTCGAAAAGTGTTCGAACCGCTCTTGAAGAAGGAGCAGGTGAGGCAACTCAGGCGCGACATCCGGCTGAAGGTGAAGGAACTGGAGTCGGCTGACGGCATCGAGCCGCGGACGCTCAACAACTACGGTACTGTGGTGCAGGCTGGCGGAATCAATGTGGGATATGCTAATATGGTGGGGAAATGAAAAAGGATTTTTCAAACGTCACGCACTTCACGCAAGTGGATGTGCAGCCAGGCGGCATCAACATCCAGCATGTTGAGAACCTCTATCAGGCCGACCTTCTGAAGGAGTTGGGCATCGAGTTGGAGGTGAAGCAGAAAGGGGCAGCCAAGCCCGCAGAAAGGACTCTTAGCGACGAACGGCTGGCAAAGGCCATCGAGCAGAGTCAGGCCTTCTTCTGGGGCAACAGTGCATATGCTGTGGTCTTCTGCCTGCTTCGCGATGAATATGGGATAGCCGACAATATGTCGCTGTTCGAGACTAAGGTCGAGGCTCTGCCCTACAGCGGGGAGAGAAGCTACACCTGCCCCAAGGGCACGATTATAAACGCTTTCAGCAACAACCCTATCTACAGGCAGCACATCGGCAAGTGGAAAGACAAGGCAAACATTCGCATCATGAAACTCTTGGAAGAGCTGAAGCTGCAGCTCGAGTTATAGAAAAACTTCTATAGTTCTATAAAAACTTCTATAGGTGTCTAAAGGTTCTTTGGACACCTTTTTTTATGCCGTAACTTTGCATCAGAATTTAAAACGAAACGCGAAATGAAAACGACAAACAAATACGGCATCGTGGTGAAGATGTGTTGCGCCAGTTGCGCTTATAAGAAATTGACGCGTGCATTTTCACAAAGATGGTGCAAAGAGCATAAGAAAACTGTGAGTCCTCTGGATGTCTGCCCTCAATGGAAGATGAACCAGACGCTCCAAAAAATAAAAAAATATTAACCCAGAGTTGAAGTGAGGAGGATGTCCTCGAGTAAATGGCCAAAGAATCCGACCTTCTTCTCACAAAACTCAACTAAAATGAAAAAGATTATCATTAAAAACGAACAAGAGATTATGAACGTGCTCACAGGTGGGCGCATAGTGGAAGGCCGCTTGGCCTTGGTGACATTGGCAGACGGCACAAAGGTGGTCGAATTCAAGGCCTACAACCGCAAGCCATACATTCGCAAGAAGGACCGCTTGATTTGCTACTTGGAGCATGGCTGGGTGAAGGAGAGTCCTGAGCGCATCAAGGTCTTCGAGAGCCTGCCAAAACGACTGGGTGCAGCACGCATGATTGTCACTCTGGAACGAGAGACAAAAGAGGTCGTTAACGAAATTGTTGAACAAGAATTCTTCGGAAGAGTATGAGTGCACACGTAATCTACTATCAGGACAGGGCGAAAATGATGCGCCCTGTCCACTCCAGAGACGAGTACCTCGCCCTGAGAAATTCTCGCAGGCAGGTCTCTCTTGTCTCCTCTGTGAGAAAGGGCAAAACACCCCTGAAGATGATGCTCCTGCAGATGAACTACTCGTGCATTCCAGGCGAGGACGGGAGGCTGGCAGGCTGCAAGACGCCATCTATGTCTGTGGGAATGGATATTGACCACATCTCTCCCTCCGACCTCGAACAGGTGAAGGAGCGCATCCTCGCGAAGAAAGAGGAACTTGGACTGCTGATGCTGGAACTCTCAGCACGAGGCGAGGGCTATCACCTCGTCTTCAAGCGCAAGCCCGAACTGAGCCAGGAAGACAATCTTCGCTGGGCAAGCGACCTGCTGGGCGTAGCCTACGACGAAGGAGCCAAGGACATTACCAGAGTATTCTTCACGACGACAGCAAGTCCTGAAGACCTCATCTATCTCTCAGACTCCCTCTTCGATATAGAAGAGGTCGAGGGAGTTAAAGAGGGAGTTAAAGGGGAAGTTAAGACCGCAAGCGGTCTGGAAGTTAAAGAGGACGATAGTCAAGCCAAATCTAAACTCTTACCTCTTACATCTTCCATCTTAACTCCAAGCTTACAGAGCTTCGCTGCTTTCGATGAGACGCTGAAGATGACAGAACTCGACCTGCAAACCCTGAACAGGGAAGGCGTGCGCCACAACACCCTGAAGCTCCTCCTTCCCACACTCTGCCAGATGATGCCCAAAGAGGAACTGCTGGCCGTCCTCGCGCAGAAGATGCCAGAATACTCGAAGGAAAAGGACTGCCAAGATTTGGTCGCAAACTTCTACGACAAATATGTGGATCAGAACCGCCCCATGAACCTGAAGCAGAAGGAAATCTTCCTGCGCTCGCTGAAGGCCTCAGAACAGACCTCTGCCGCAGAAGGCTCATTGGGCGCCCGTCCTACGATTACCTTTAACTGGGATTGCTTGCCAATAGGTCTGAAAGAAAGCCTGAAACCTTATCCTGAGAACATGTGGCCAGCCTTGCTCGTGGGGCAGATGCCTGCCTTGATGGCGTTGGCCGATGGCGTGAAGTTCCGCTACTGCAATGGGAGAACGGGTCAGTTGGGCAGCATGGCCATCATCATGGGCGAGCAGGCTTCCAACAAATCGGCAGTGGAAGAATCTGTGGAACGATGGCTTGTTGAACTTCGCAGAGAGGACGAAGCGGTCAAGACAAGAGAAGACAAGGTGCGCGAGGCAAACAAACGCAGGAAGGCCAACGAACGCGCTCAAGAGGCTCCGGCGGGCGTGGTAAGAGTGGTACCCATCACCATCTCCTGTTCCAAGCTACTGAAGCGTCTGAAGCAGTCGGCAGGACATTGTCTGTACTCCATCTCCACAGAAGCAGAAACCCTGCTCAAATCGAATGGCAGCGGGGCTTGGGCACAGAAATGGGACATCTATCGCAACTCCTTCGACCGTGAGCGTTGGGGCGTGGACTACAACTCAGACCAGTCGGAAAGCGGCGATGTGAATGTGGCCTACAACTGGACCATCCTTGGCACACCAAGAACGGTGATGAAGATGTTCAAGGGCAAGAACGAATCGAATGCGGAGAACGGATTGTCGAGCCGTTGTATGCTCTCCGAAATGCCCGACAGTATGTTCTCGAAGATTACCGTCTTCAAGGAACTGAGCGAGGCAGACTTGAACCGCATCAGTCAGGCCACAAACCTCCTGCGCTCTGCCTCAGGCTTCTACGACACACCTCGCCTTCGTAAGGCCATCAACGACTGGCTGGAAGAGAAGCGCATAGAGTCCTCGCTCGATATGGATGTGGTGAAAGACCGCTTCCGCCGTCGTGCAGGCGTGATAGGCTTCCGCTGCGGAGTGGTCTTCATGTTGCTGGCGGGAAAGGAGTCGGACGATTGCCTGGACTTTGCCCTCAAGATGGCAGATTATACGCTGGAGATGCAGATCAGGACGTTTGGTCCTCTGCTCCAGAAGCAATATGCAGGCGACTCCGACACAAGCACAGGAGGCTATATAAACGGCAGCATCTTCGACCACCTGCCCTCTCCATTCACCCTGCAAGACCTGCGTCAGTTAAAAGGCAACGAGTTCAGCGATAGCGCCCTCTACACCATCATCAGTCGATGGAAAAGCGAAGGCTGGGTGGAGAAGGCAGGCAAAAGTTGGACAAAGAAGAAGTAAATCTTACAATCTTACAATCTTACATTCTTGCAAAGTATGTGTACACTTTGTGTATTGGGAGCCCTCTTTCCTCTCGGATTGGGGGCTCCTTTCATTCTTATTCTCTCATTTTTCATTTTTCATTCTTTATTTCCCTCTCATTCCTCGTTAACTTTTCAGGCAAGGCTAACCTTTTTTGCCGAAAACCTTGCAGGGAAACGGATTATTTGCTAACTTTGCTCCCCGATACTATACATAATAAGGAAAGTATTAACCAAAATAAACTGTCTTATGAAACGCTTTTACTTCAAGCACTTATTTCTGTGCTTTTGTCTGGTGGCAAGCATTAACTGTTTCGCTTACGATGCTTTGATTAACGGCATCTATTACAACCTCTCGGGAACTAACGCAGAGGTGACTTATCTCGACAAGTCCTATAATTCCTATTCTGGCTCCATTAACATCCCTGCCTCTGTCACCTATGGCGGCACAACCTATAATGTGACAAGCATCGGCAATAATGCTTTCTATAATTGCAAAAACCTGACCTCTGTGGTTTTTCCCGCTTGTTTGACAAACATCGGAAATTATGCTTTCCAGAGTTGTGTCAACTTATCATCTATAAGCTTCCCCGATGGTTTGACAAGCATCGGGACTGATGCTTTCTACAAATGCAGCAGTTTGACTTCCTTGACTATCCCAAGTAGCGTGACAAGCATCAATCACTTTACATTCCGGGGTTGTACAAGCGTAACTTCCATTAAAGTTGCTTCAGGGAACCCTAAATACGATTCACGCAATAATTGTAATGCTATCATAGAAACGGCGACAAACACTCTGATTACAGGTTGTCAGGCCACTGTTATTCCTGCGAGTGTGACAAAAATTGACGGATGGTCCTTCTGTTTTTGCTCCACTCTGACCTCCATCACAATTCCTAACAGTGTGACAACTATTGGTGACTGGGCCTTCTGTGATTGTAGTAGCCTGACTTCTGTTACTATCCCCAACAGTGTGACAACCATTGCGAGCAATGCATTTAATGGCTGCAAAAGCCTGACCTCTATTACTCTTCCTAATAGTGTGACAAGCATGGGCACGTATATGTTCATGAATTGCAGCAAGTTGTCCTCCATCACTATGCCAAACAATATCACAAAGATTGCCGATTGGACGTTCTACGGTTGCTCCAGCCTGACATCCTTTGATATCGCAGAAAGTGTGACAAGTATTGGCAGTGGCGCATTCTATAACTGTTCCAACCTAGCATCCTTGAATATCCCAGAAGGTGTGACAAGTATTGGCAGTAGCGCATTCTCTAACTGTTCCAGTCTGGCTTCCATCAATATCCCAGAGAATATTACAACCATAAACAACTCTACATTCTATGGTTGTTCCGGCTTAACATCCATTAATATCCCAGAAGGTGTCACGACTATTGGCAAAAGTGCATTCGAACGTTGCACCGGACTAAGCACTATCACAATTCCTGAGAATGTTACGAGCATTGGCTCTGAAGTTTTTTCCTACAATGGCTTAACCTCCATCTCAGTTGCATCAGGAAATACCCATTACGATTCACGTAACAATTGTAATGCCATCATAGAAACAGCAACTAACACGATGATTGCAGCTTGTCAGAACACCGTGATTCCCACGACTGTGACAAAACTGGACTACGCCTTCTCCGGTTGCACTGGTTTGACTTCTATAACCATTCCAGAAAGTGTGACATGTATCGGGGACTATGCCTTCAATGACTGCGAAAACCTGACCTCCGTCAATATCCCTGACGACGTGACAAGCATCGGAGAATATGCCTTTTATGGTTGTAATGGCCTGACATCTATAACCATACCCGACAAAATAACCACTATAAGTAAAAGGTCTTTTGCTCATTGTCGTGGGCTCACATCTGTCACCATTCCCAATAGTGTGACGAGCATCGGTGAAGGTGCGTTTATGGTTACCGTCAAGATGAGAGATATCTATTGTTATGCAGAAAATGTTCCAATCACAGGTTCTGATGTGTTTTATTACACCCCCATCTCGTCTGCCACACTCCATGTGCCTGCAGCATCTCTGGAACAATACCAGACGACAGCGCCCTGGAGCGGCTTCGGCACGATAATTGGTCTTGAAGACGATGTGCCACCACAGCCACAACGACAATATCGCTACTATAATCTTGTCATCACTGGTGTGCAAGAAAGCGATAGGATGTTACAGTTCTCGGAGTTCGATATTCTGGACAACACGTTTAACGAGGTGGAAGACCTGACCGTATATGCTGGCACAGAAGGCGGTGAAGAGGACGAGAGTTGGCCAAATGTTGCCGACAATGATGTCCATACAAAATTCTGTGGTGATTTAAACGGCTATGCCTATTTTATGTTTGACGCCCAAAACAGCATCGAACCCTATGGCTATCGTTTCTACACTGCTGACGATTCCTCGCTTTACCCCGGCCGCAACCCCAGTTCCTGGAAACTCTATGGCAGCAATACTAAACTGACTGATCCCAATAGCACAGATTGGGTGCTCATAGATGAACGCAATAATGATATGACATTGCCATCCATCAACTATGCACCAAGTGAATTCTACTTTAAAGATACTCCAAACCAACTTAACCTGAGCCAACATTCCGCCACGCTTGTCTCCGGTGAGGAGTTGCAGTTGCAAGTTAGAGACAAATTAAACGCCATACAGGATATGACGCTGCAGTGGACTTCCACCAATCGCACCGTCGCTATCGTCAATAATCAAGGGCTCGTCGTTGCAAGGGGCATAGGCACGGCAGACATCATCGTGTCTTTTGTCGAAGACAGTTCGGTGAGAGACACTTGCACTGTTACTGTCGTGGCATCCCTTCCCGGATACCGTTACTACCAGTTCGCCATCGAAGCAATAGGAGGGGGAGACATTGTTCAGTTATCAGAATTTGACCTTATTGACGAGAATGGCAACGAAGTGTCACCACTTATCACATACGCATATACTGGCTCAAGTTTCGATGGAGAATCGCAGGAAAACCTCTTTGATAATGATATAGAAACAAAATACTGCGGGGGGTTCTCCAGTGAAACTCCAGTTTATATATTCATAGACGCTGGCAGACACATAATCCCCTCAGGCTACCGCATGGTTACAGGTGGTGACGCAAACCACTACCCAGAACGTAATCCTGTATCATGGTCGTTGCTAGGCAGTAATTCGAAGAGCAGTCAGCCAAATGATGCTGTATGGACATTGCTTGACCATCGCGAGAACGACAAGTCCCTCGGCGCAGAAGCTTTGGCAACATATGATTTTGTTATAACACCAGGTGAGGAACCTGACCAACAATGTGCAAAGCCAACGATTGGTTATTCAAATGGTAAGTTGACATTCAAATGCGATACAGAAGATGTAACATTCTTATCTACCATTACAGATGCTGACATCTCATCATATAACAGTAGCGAGGTACAACTTGGCGTAACCTACAACATAATGGTATATGCAAAGAAAACTGGTTACAAGGATTCCGAGGTAACAACTGCTACACTATGCTGGATTGACGTGGCACCTCAAACAGAAGGTATCACGGACGAAGATGCCGTAACGGAAATAAAGGCCGTGCCTGTGCTGATACAGACGCAGGGCAATACCATTACAGTTCAAGGCCCTAAAGATGGAACAGAGGTGTCACTTTATAGTGTTACCGGCATGAAGCTTGATTCTGTTATCGCATGCAAAGGATTTGCTTCCCTTAGCTCCTCTCTTCTGCCTGGATCTGTGGCAATTGTCAAGATAGGCGATAAGACGGTTAAGGTCTTGATTAAGTGAGAGTAGCTTACTGCTTACTGCTTAAAAAGCTTAGAATAAGCCCTCTTTCCTCTCGGATTGGGGGCTCCTTTCATTCTTATTCTCTCATTTTTCATTTTTCATTCTTTTATTTCCCTCTCGTTCCTCGTTAACTTTTCAGGCAAAGCTAACCTTTTTTGCCGAAAACCTTGCAGGGAAACGGATTATTTGCTAACTTTGCTCCCCAATACTATATATAATTAAGGAAAGTATTAACCCAAATAAACTGTTTTATGAAAGAGTTTTTCAAGTACGTGCTGGCTACTATCGTAGGTATTATTCTTACCAGCATCATCTTCACAGTCATTACAATTGTCTCAGTTGCGGGTATGGTTGCCAGCGAAGGAGCTACCAGTTCCGTTCCTAAGAACGCAGTCCTCCGCTTCAAGCTCCAAGGCGAAGTTGTGGACAGAGCTGGCGAAGGCAGTCCTTTTGACATCATCAGTCAGGAAGAGGACTTCACTATCGGCCTTGATCAGGCACTCGACGCCCTGAAGAAAGCCGCAAAGAACGACAAAGTGAAGGGCATCTATCTCGAAGCAGGCTCGTTTGCCGCTTATCCTGCCGACCTGCAGGAATTGCGTAGAGCACTTGTCGAGTTCAAGGAGTCAGGCAAGTGGATCGTGGCTTACGGCGATAATTATTCTCGCGCAGCCTACTATTTGTGCTCTGTTGCAGATGAGATCTACCTCAATCCTATCGGGTCAATCGACTGGAGTGGAATGTCGAGCCAGCCCATCTTCTTTACCGGTCTGATGAAGAAGGTCGGCGTAAAGATGCAAGTTTTCAAGGTTGGAACCTACAAGAGTGCAGTCGAGCCCTTCATCAATACCGAGATGAGTGATGCAAATCGCGAGCAAGTGATGAGCTACTTGAGCAGCATCTGGAACAATATGCTCAAGGATGTTGCGGAGAGTAGGAAGTTCGAAGTGGACGCTCTCAATGCCCTCGCAGATACTACAATTATGCTTTGTGAGGCAGAATCCTACATCGAGAACAAACTCGCAGACAAGCTCGCTTACCTGAGTGACGTGAAAGAAGCCCTCAAGAAGCGTCTCGAACTTGGCGAAGACGATGAGCTGAAGTTCACTTCTATCGCGGATGTTGCGGCTTCAGACGACCTCGGAAAGAAGGTCGACGATGAGGTTGCCGTCTATTATGCTTATGGAGAAATTAACGATAGCAAGGGCTTTGGGTTCAGTCAAGAACACCAAATCACCACGAAAGCCACAATAACCGACCTCCAGAAACTGCGTAAAGATAAGGATGTGAAAGCTGTCGTTATCCGCGTTAACAGCCCTGGCGGCTCAGCTTTTGCAAGCGAACAAATCTGGCACGAAGTTCAACTTCTTCGCGCAGAAAAGCCTGTCGTTATCAGTATGGGTGGTGTGGCAGCAAGCGGAGGCTATTACATTAGTTGCGGAGCCAATAAGATCTTTGCCGAACCAATGACCTTGACTGGCAGTATAGGCATCTTCGGCATGATTCCTGACGCAAGTGAATTGCTCACTCAAAAGCTCGGCCTTAGCTTCGACGTAGTGAAAACTAACGCTATGAGCGACTTTGGATCGCTGACTCGTCCATTTAATGCAAACGAAGCAGCCAAGATGCAGAACTACATCAACAACGGATACGAACTCTTCACAGGCAGAGTCGCTGGTGGTCGTGGCATGGCTCAAGATAGCGTGAAGGCAATCGCAGAAGGTCGTGTATGGACAGGTGAACAGGCTCTGAAGATAGGTCTTGTTGATAAGTTGGGCAACCTCGAGGACGCTATCAAAGCAGCTTCCGAACTCGCAGAACTGAAGGACTATACTGTAGGACGCTATCCCGCTCCCGAACCTTGGTACATGAGTTTGCTCGACAAGGGTAGCAACGACTACATGGAAGGACAGATTCGTGCCGCTCTCGGCGAGTACTATCCCGCCTTTGCCCTTGTTCGCCGTATCGGCAAGATGAATCCCGTTCAGGCTCGCATGCCGTTCGATCCGAACATCAAGTAAACAGGAATTCACAATTCACAATTCATAATTCATAATTAGGCTACGCCAAGAGACAGAGCGCAAGGAACTATGAATTATGAATTAACAATTATGAATTGAAGAAAGTGGAAGGTGATATGACACAGATACGCAGGTGGCTGATGCCGCTCAGCTGGCTTTATGGGCTGGGAGTGGACATCAGGAACGCCCTCTTCGACATGGGCGTGCTGCCTTCTGTGTCGTATGACATACCGATCATCAACGTCGGAAACATCACCGTTGGCGGGACAGGCAAGACGCCCACCGTGGAATATCTCATCCGGCTCCTTGCCGGAAGATATCGGGTGGCTGTGCTCAGCAGGGGATACAAACGCAAGACGAAGGGCTACATCCTCTCTACGACGGCTTCTTCTATTGAGGAAATCGGCGACGAACCCTGGCAGATAAAGCAAAAGTTCCCTGACGTCATTGTTGCCGTAGATGCCAACAGACGTCGAGGCATCGAGCGGCTTATGACGGATGAGGCTACCAAGGACGTTGAGGTGATACTCCTCGACGACGCTTTCCAGCACCGATATGTGAAGGCAGGGCATAATATTATGCTCGTCGATTACCACCGCATCATTTCCGACGACTGCCTTCTTCCTGCAGGAAGACTGCGTGAACGCCCCTCTTCGAGCACCCGAGCCTCGACGATCATCGTGACGAAATGCCCGCAGCACATCAATGCGATGGGCTTCCGAGTCATCCTCTCTTCCCTGAACGTCAGGCCGTATCAGCAGCTCTTCTTCAGTACGTTCACCTATGAAACCATGCATCAGCTCTGGGGCGACGGCACGCTCGAACCCGAGACGCTGAGGAAAGACAACACCCACGTACTCCTCCTGACCGGCATCGGCAACCCTCGTCAGATGGAGCAGGACGTCAGGAAGTTCGTTCAACACGTGAACACGCTCACATTCCCCGACCATCATTACTTCACGAAGCGTGATGTTGATACCATCAACAAGGCATTGCAAGACCTGCCTCAGCCGCATATCATCATCACCACGGAGAAGGATGCTGCACGGCTCCTGCACCTTGAAGGACTCACGGAGGAGGTGAAGCAGTGCACTTATGTACTCCCCATCGGGATAAGTATTATGCGAGACGAAAAGGAAAAGTTCGATAAAACGATTAACGACTATGTACAAGAAAATAAAAGAAACAGCTGAATGGATCCAACAAAGGATGCCAAACGCACCGACGATTGCTATTGTCCTGGGTTCAGGCCTTGGGGAACTGGCAAAGCGCATAGAGAGACTTAAGACATTTCCTTATAAAGAGATTCCCAATTTCCCAGTTTCCACCGTCGAAGGTCATGCGGGAGAGCTCATCTTCGGCAAGCTCGGAGGGGTGGATTTATTGGCCATGGAGGGCCGTTTCCATTACTATGAAGGCTGGACGATGCAGCAGGTGACGTTCCCCGTCCGCGTGATGTACGAGTTGGGCATCAAGACGCTTTTCGTCAGCAATGCAGCCGGAGGAACCAATCCGGACTTCCAGATTGGCGACCTCATGATAATAACCGACCACATCAACTACATGCCCGAGAATCCTCTTCACGGCCCCAACGTCCCGACCGGGCCGCGTTTCCCGGACATGGGCGAGGCTTACTCCAAGAAACTCATTGCCAAGGCCGATGCGATTGCCGCTAAGCATGGCATCAAGGTCCAGCATGGTGTGTATCTCGCCACACAAGGCCCCACCTACGAAACGCCGGCTGAGTACCGCATGTTTGCGCGCTGGGGAGCCGATGCAGTAGGCATGAGCACTGTTCCCGAAGTGATTGTTGCTCACCATTGCGGTATTGAGTGTTTCGGTATGAGCATCATCACCGACCTGGGCGGCATGGAGAATCCGATGAAGATTACGCACGAAGAGGTGCTCAGAGCTGCCGAAGCAGCCCAACCCTTCATGGCGACCATCATCGAGGAAATGATTAAGGTATAAAAAATGAAAGAATGAAAGAATGAGGAAATTAAAGTGACATCTCCTTGGGAGCGCTTTTTCTTCATTATTTCATGGTTTCATGGTTTCATTTTTAAGAAGTTTATGGAGATTTCCGAACTGGGTGAGTTTGGTCTGATAGACCGTCTCGCGAAAGACATAACGACAAAGAACGAGTCCACCATCAAGGGCATCGGCGACGACTGTGCCATCCTTGCGCCTACGGAAGGAATGCGAACCGTGGTCACGACCGACCTTTTGATGGAGGGCGTACACTTCGACCTCACATACGTTCCCTTGCGACACCTTGGTTATAAGGCGGTTATGGTGAACCTGAGCGATGTGTTCGCCATGAATGCCAGGCCGCAGCAGGTGACCGTGAGCCTCGCCATCTCGAGCAAGTTCAAGGTCGAGGACATCGAGGACCTCTATGCCGGTATGCGTCTGGCTTGCGAGAAGTGGGGCGTCGATATTGTGGGCGGCGACACGACTGCCAGCCTGACCGGTCTGGCCATCAGCATTACGGCCATCGGCGAGGCACGGAGCGAGGACCTGGTCCTGCGTAGTGGTGCCCAGCCGACCGACCTCATCTGCGTCAGCGGAAACCTCGGCGCCGCCTATATGGGGCTGCAACTCTTGGAGCGGGAAAAGGCCATCTACAACGATCAGGTTGAGGAGGCTCGGCGCAGCGGCAGCAAGGAGCAGATGGAGGCTTTGCGCGAGGCTCAGCCCGACTTCAGCGGCCGCGAGTACATCCTCGAGCGACAACTCAAGCCCGAGGCGCGTGGAGACATCATTGAGGCGCTCCAAAAGGCCGGAATTCACCCGACGAGTATGATGGACATCAGCGACGGATTGAGCAGCGAACTCATGCACATCTGCCGGCAGAGCCAGACGGGTTGCCGCATCTACGAGGAGCGTCTGCCCCTCGACTATCAGACCGCCGCAATGGCCGAAGAGCTGAACCTGAACGTCAGCACCTGTGCCCTGAACGGCGGCGAAGACTACGAACTGCTCTTCACCGTGCCGCTCTCGATGAACGACACCGTTTCGGCCCTCGAGGACATACACGTCATCGGCTACATCACCGAGCAGGACAAGGGCATGGCCCTCATTTCGCGCGACGGCGGAGAGCACCAACTCAAGGCACAAGGCTGGAATCCCCTAAAGGAGTAAAACACCGACCTTACTGGCGCGGCACGCCGCGTTTTTTTATCCCCTATAGAGGAATGACCAACGCCCTATAGGGGAATGCTCAACGCCCTATAGGGGAATGACCAACGCCCTATAGGGGAATGAGTAACGCCCTATAGGGGAATTTTTTGCCCCCTCTGTTGGGGGTTTTATAGTACCTATATTCTATAGTTACTATAGTTGCCCGAAAAACTCGACCGATTATTTGTCTTTTTGCTAGGAAATGTGTAATTTTGTCGCTTGATAGTGGAAAAGTTTTCATGAGAGTAACTTCGAGATTGCAAATATGTCTGTTCGTGCTGGCTGCCCTGCTGTGCTTGCCGGCCGATGGTGCCGTGCGCAAACGCAAGGTCAAGGCGCGTCGCAATCCCGATACACTCGTGGTGGCAATGCCATCACCCGAAATGCCACAGTCCAGGCGGATGAGCACCTCGGCCTATCCCGTACAGATAAGCGTCACGGGTCGCGTCGTGCAGATACAAAGCGACCATAATCAGCTGCTGCCCATCTACAACCAGAACGGCGTACTCTACCTGACGGCTCGCCTCAACAAGGGCACCAACTGGCTCGGCGGACTGCCCCGAGGACGCTACTTCATCAATAACCGACCAATAACAATCAACTGATGATAAACGAAATCAACATAGATAAAATAGTCCGCGAACGTGCAGGAAAGAAAGCCAAATACATCCCGAAATGGCTGACAGGCCTGCTGGCTCGCATCATCCATCAGGAGTTCATCAACGTATATCTGCGCCGAGGCAGGGTAGGCGTTGACTTTTGCAAAGGCGTCGTAGAGTACGTCGGTGCCGAAGTCAGCGTGGAGGGCAAGGAGAATCTCCCCGACGACGGACGTCTCTACACCTTCGTCTCGAATCATCCCCTCGGTGCAGTAGATGGCGTAACCCTCGGCTGGATTATCGGCGAACACTATGGCGGCAAGATAAAATACCTGGTGAACGACCTGCTGATGAACCTCGAGGGACTCGCTCCCCTGTGCGTCCCCATCAACAAGATTGGCAAGAACGCCCGCTCCTTCCCAGCTCTGGTGGAAGGAACCTTCGCCAGCGACTGCCACGTCATCATGTTCCCCGCAGGACTCTGCAGTCGTAAACAAGACGACGGAACCATCCGCGACATCCCATGGAACAAGGCGTTCGTCGTAAAGAGCGTGCAGCATGAGCGCGACATCGTGCCCATCCACTTCGAGGGAAGGAACTCGAACCGCTTCTACAACGTGGCGCGATGGTGCAAGCGGCTGCATCTGCCAAACTTCGCAATGGCCCTCCTGCCCGACGAAATGTACCGGAGCCGAGGCAAGCACTACGTCGTACGCATTGGCAAACCCATCCCCTGGCAGACATTCGACAAGACAAAAACACCCACCGACTGGGGAAGATGGGTGCAGGATAAAGTTTATAGTTTATAGTTGAGAGTAAAGAGAATTATGGAAGACAACAAGATAATGGAACCCATCGCAGAACCCATCCCAGTAGAAGTACTAAAGGCAGAACTCACGCCCGACAAGAAGTTGCGAATGACAAACAAGAGCGACAACGAAGTTTACGTTGTCACTTGGCACGACTCGCCGCATGTCGTACGCGAGATAGGACGCCTCCGCGAGATAGCCTTCCGTGCTGCCGGCGGCGGAACGGGTAAGAGCATTGACCTCGACGAGTTCGACACTTGCGAGAACTGCTATAAGCAAATCCTCGTCTGGGACCCTGAGACGGAAGAGATTGTAGGCGGCTACCGCTACATCCTCGGTAAGGACTGGCAGATAGCCCCCGACGGACAACCCGTCCTGGCCACCAGCCACATGTTCCGCTTCTCGGAGAAATTCATGAAGGAATACGCTCCATGGACCATCGAACTGGGACGAAGCTTCGTCACCCTCGAGTATCAGAGCACGCTCCGGGGCAGGAAAGGCATCTTCGCACTCGACAACCTTTGGGACGGCCTCGGGGCAATCGTGGTCATCGAACCTACCATCCGATACCTCTTCGGCAAGTTCACAATGTATCCCAGCTATGATCGTATGGCAAGGGACATGATTCTCTATTTCCTTAACAAACACTTCCCCGACCCGGATAACCTCATTTATCCCATGAAGCCCCTCAAGTTCTGGCACGATCCGGAACAGTTCAAGACGCTCTTCACCGAGGATGATTTCAAGGCGGACTATCGTATCCTCAATCACGAGGTACGTGCCTTGGGTTACAACATACCGCCGCTCGTCAACGCCTATATGGGCTTGAGCCCGACGATGAAACTGTTCGGCACCGCAATCAACGATGGTTTTGGCGACGTGGAGGAGACGGGAATACTCATCGCCGTTGATGAAATCCTGCAGGAAAAGCGTATGCGTCACATCGACACCTTCGCTGCAGAGCATCCCGAACTGGTGCAGATTACCAGCGGAGCCAATAGGATCTTCTATAAACCCGACGATAAGTAGAGGCGTTCATAGTGATGGAAGAGATGATGAAATGGGAGCAGTTGCTCTCCAACAAACGCCTCGGGCAGGAGGGAATGCAGCAGCGGAGCGACGACCGGACAGAGTTCCAGCGCGACTACGACCGCTTGATCTTCTCTGCCCCCTTCCGGCGTTTGCAGAACAAGACGCAAGTCTTTCCCCTGCCTGGCAGCATCTTCGTGCACAACAGGCTGACGCATAGCCTCGAGGTCAGCAGTGTGGGACGTAGTCTGGGCAACGACATCAGCCGACTCATCCTGAAGAATCACCCGGAGCTCTACAGTACGCATTTCACGGAACTGGGCAACATCGTCTCGGCCGCCTGCCTTGCCCACGACATGGGCAACCCTCCCTTCGGTCATAGTGGCGAGACGGCTATAGGAACCTACTTTAGTGAAGGCGACGGGCTGTTCCTGAAGGATTACATTTGCCCTGAGACGGGCGACGGCATCTCGCCGCAGCAGTGGGAGGACATCATACACTTCGAGGGTAATGCCAATGCTTTCCGTCTGCTCACGCACCACTTCAAGGGGCGTCGCAAGGGCGGTTTCGTCATGACGTACAGCACGCTGGCGAGCATCGTGAAGTACCCTTTCACGTCCGACTTGGCAGGCGACAAGCGTAAGTTCGGCTTCTTCCGTAGCGAGGTGAAGGACTATGAGTCTATTGCCAAAGAACTTGGCATCATCAAACTTCCTGCCCCAAAGGGGTCGATTTGCTACGCCCGTTATCCGCTTGTTTACCTCGTTGAGGCTGCGGACGACATTTGCTATGAGATCATGGACATCGAGGATGCCCATAAGTTGAAGCTCCTGACGACGGAAGAGACCAAGCGGCTTTTCCTCGCTTACTTCACTGCGGAGCAGCAGCAACACATCAAGAAACGCATGAGCCAGCTGGTGGACGACGTCAACGAGCAGATAGTCTATCTCCGTTCATGCGTCATCAACTGTCTGGAACAGCAGTGTGTTCAGGTCTTTGTGAAGCATGAGAAGGCCATCTTGAGCGGCACTTTCGAGGGTTCCCTCATAGAGCACATCGACGAGCTTCCGCGTAAGGCATACGAGCAATGCGAGCGCGTGGCCTACAGAAAGATATATCATTGCAAGGATGTGGTCGATATAGAGATAGCGGGCTACAAGGTCATCACGACCTTGACCGACCTGATGGTGCAGGCGGCCACGCATTCCGACCGTGCTTTCTCGCGCTTGCTCATCAGCCGCGTCAGCACGCAGTACGACATCTTGGCGCCCACCCTCTACGAGCGAATCATGGCCGTCCTGGACTACATCTCGGGGATGACCGATGTCTTTGCGCTCGACCTTTACCGCAAAATAAATGGCATGAGCCTACCTGACGTATAATAATATATAATCCAATGAAAGTACAGATAATCAATCGCAGCCATCATCCGCTGCCACAGTATGCCACGCCGCAGTCAGCAGGCGTCGATCTTCGTGCGAATATAGAGTCGCCCATCGAGTTGAGGCCAATGGAACGACGCCTTGTTCCTACAGGGCTCTTCATGGCTTTGCCTCCAGGTTTCGAGGCACAGGTGCGTCCTCGCAGCGGCTTGGCCATCAAGCATGGCATCACCGTGCTGAATACTCCGGGCACCATCGATGCCGACTATCGTGGCGAAGTCTGTGTCATCCTGGTCAACCTCTCGGACGAACCATTCCTCATTGCCGACGGCGAACGCATCGCACAAATGGTGATAGCGCGTCATGAACAGGCTGAGTGGGAACCCGTGGAGGTGTTGTCGGAAACGGAACGCGGTGCTGGTGGCTTCGGCCATAGCGGTACGAAATAAACGCCCTATAGGGGCGACTGGGGTCCGGAGTATGCTCCGGAGAAGCCACTGAATGTGGCTTCGGCCCCACAAAGGGGAGCGAGTTACCACTCGCGACGGAGGAAGAGCCAACGCCCTATAGGGGAATGCTCAACGCCCTATAGGGGAATGCTTAACGCCCTATAGGGGAGTGACCAACGCCCTATAGGGGAGTGAATGGCGTCGGCTGGAGCATATTCAACTTCCCTTGCAAGGAAACAATAACCAACTGATATTGAAAAGAATACTCATCATAACAAACTTGTTGCTCACGCTGTTTGCAACAGACGTTAGTGCCCAGACCAACTTCGACTACTTCTATCTGGAAGCCGAGAAGTGCCGCCTTGCAGAGGATTTCTCGTCGGCGATGGACCTCTACCGCCATTGTCTCGACATCAATCCCGAGGCGCCCGAGGCGCTATACAATATCGGATTGCTCTATCTGTACCTGCGCTCGGACAGCATCGGCACGGCATACATCCGTCAGGCTTGCCAGCGCGATGCCAACAATCCCTACTACCTGGAGACGCTCGCCGCGCTCTATCTGAACAAGCGCGACGCTGAGTCGTCCATCCCTGTCCTGGAGAAGATGGCGTCGCTACAGCCCAGGCGAAGCGACATCCTGTCGCAACTGGCACAACTCTACAGCACAGTCGGCGACACGGACAAGGCTATCGGAGTGCTCGACCGCATCGAGTTGCTCGAAGGATTCAGCCCGCAGGTGAGCGTCGAGAAGTTCAGGCTGTACAAGGAGAAAGGGCAGTTGGACTCAGCCTTCGTGCAGCTGCAGACACTTTGCGACGACGCTCCGCACGACATGAACCTGCGTGTAGTGGTAGGCAGCCAATACATGCTGGCCGGAGATACCGTAAGGGCACTCCAGATATACGACGAGGTGCGACAGAAGGAGCCGACAAACACGAACCTTCAGCTTGCCACGCTGGACTACCTGCGCGACAGCCGGCAGGACAGCCGCTACAATGCGATGCGCGACTCTCTGCTCTTCCTCGCCGATTCCCCCACACAACTCCGTGTGCTGATGTTGCGGTCGTACATCGCCGACGTACAGAGCGACTCGACGTATGCACCACGGCTCGAGGCCGCCTTCGACACTCTGCTCGCCCGTCCGCAGCAGGATGCTCAGGTGCTCATCATGAAGGCCGCCTATCAGGTCTATAGAAAGCAATCCCAAGAGGCTATCTGCGAGACCATGCGAAAAGTGCTCGAAGTGGAGCCGGGCAACGAGACAGCACTCCGCGAACTGCTGCAATACTATGCAGAGAAGAACGATGAAAAGGGCGTGGAAGACATCAGCCGTCGCGGACTTAACTACCATCCCGAGGAGATAGCCTATGCCTACTATCTCGGTATGGCACTGGCCGAGCAGAAGAAATATACCGATGCTACGGACGTCCTGCAGCAAGGACTTCGCGTCCGGACAGAGTTCGTCTCGCCACGCCTCGTGTCGAATGTGTTCGGAGTGCTGGGTGACATCTACTATCAGCAACAGAAAGAGACCGAAGCTTTCGCGGCTTACGACTCGGCGCTGGTCTATATGGGGGACAACATCATGTGCCTCAACAACTATGCCTACTACCTTAGTCTCAAGGAGGAACAGCTCGACCGGGCCGAGGAAATGAGCTATCGCACCATCCGACAAGAGCCGGAAAACATCACCTACCTCGATACCTATGCCTGGATACTATTCAAGAAGGGAGACTATTCTCATGCCCGTTCCTACATGGACAAAGTCGTCAATCCCAACAAGACTGACGAAGAACTCCTGGCCGACGAGCGGCTCATGGGCAACCTCATCGAGCATGCAGGCGACATCTATGCCAACCTCGGCGAACTCGAAACGGCGCTCCGCTTCTGGAAACTTGCCAAACAGAAAGGCGACGACACCTGCACGCCTCTACTCAAAAAGAAGATTAAACGTAAGAAATATATTAAATAGGTAAACAAGATGAAAGCAATCACACGACTCTCCATAATGATGCTTTGCCTGCTGCTCGCCGCTTGTGGCAGCAAGAAGCATGCCGTCTCCTCGTCCACCACAGTTCCAGGCGAGACGACCATCACCACATCTCCCACCGCGGCAGACAATCAACCCGCAGATGCCAGTAAGCAGGAAGAAACTTGCATCACAGCCAAGGTCCGCATGGAACTCTCCTCGGGCGGAAGAGGCACTACTGTCGGAGGCACGCTGCGTATGAAGCGGAACGATGTCATACAGCTCTCCCTCGTCACCTTTGGCGTTCTCGAGGTGGCTCGCATCGAGATGACACCCGATTACTTCATGGTCGTCGACAAGATGGGGCGGCAATATGTCAAGGCATCCTATGGCGATGTGTCGTTCCTAAGGAATAGCGACGTCGATTTCTACACTATCCAGACCTTCTTCTGGGACGAGCAAACATACAACTACTCAGGCTGGGAACGTACGGACTTCGTAAGCCTTGCAGGAAGAAACCTCCCCACCAAGCATCACATAACAATCCCCAACGGCAGCAAACCTATTAAGGCAGACCTCACGCTCTCTAACCTGAGGATCGATTCAGAGTGGGAGAAGCGTACACAACTCTCGGCGCGTTATACGGAAGTCTCAGTAGATGAACTCCTCTCACGCATAATGGAACTGACCAGATAATACTCTTAGCAGATATGACGAATAAGCTTCTTGCTCTCCTCCTTTGTGCTATCTTTGCACTTCCTCTTGCCGCCCAAAACAGCAAGAAAGTGAAGGATTTGCAGCAACAGCAGTCTAAGTTGAAGACTGAGCTGCAGAAATCCAAGTCACAACTTGACCAGACAAGGAAGCAGGTGAAGACAGGACAGCAGAATGTGGACTTCCTGGGACTGCAGATGAACAATAGGCTCTCGCGCATCCATCAGCTTGAAAAGGAACTCGACGACCTCGAAGCCGACATCATCCGCCTGCAGAAGAACATCACGGAGCTGGATAGTGAGGTTCGTACACGACGCCAACGCCTCAAAGCTGCCGTGCGGTATGCCAGGACGCAGCGCTCTAATAATGATCCTATAGTGTTCGTCCTTTCAGCAAAGACCATTAGTCAGATGTACAGGAGGGCGCGTTTCGCTCATGAATATGCCAGCTATCAGCAGAACCTCGGCGAGCAGATCTTGCAGAAGCAGGCAGAGTTGCTCGATGCTCAAAACCTCTTGCTTTCGGCGAAAAGCCAGAAGAACGGTGTCCTGCACGAGGTGATGTTGCAACGCAAAGACTTGAACGTGCAACAAGTTCAAGAGCGGCAGAAGGTGGCGGGCCTTAAGAAGAAGGAGAGCGGACTGCAGGGCAAGGTGGCAGAACAGCAGAAGCAGATAGCGGCCCTCGATAAGAAGATTGAGCAAGTCATTGCCTACGAGATAGAACAAGCACGAAAGAAAGCCGAAGAAGAGGCTCGTAAGAAGGCTGCTGCGGAAGCGGCCCGTAAGGCAAAAGAAGCAGAGAAAGCGGGCAAGAAACCTGCTGCGACGTCTGCTCCAAAGCAGCAGACGAAGCCTTCCACGCCAGCGAAGTCGGGCACGTGGCTTACTGCGGAGGACCGTCAACTCAATGGAACTTTCGAACAAAACAAGGGGCGTTTGCCTGTGCCTATTACCGGACAATATATGTTGGGCAGTCGCTTCGGCATTTATAATGTGCCGGGAATGAAGAATGTCCAGCTTGACAATAAGGGCACAAACTATATCGGCCGTCCTGGAGCCCGTGCTCGTGCGGTCTTCGATGGTGTTGTGTCGAGTGTTTTCCAGTTCGGCGGCACCCGAAACGTCTTGGTTCGTCACGGCAGTTATATCTCTGTCTATTGCAACCTCTCCAGCACCATCGTCACGAAAGGGCAGAAGGTTCGTGCGAAGGACATCTTGGGAACGGTTGCCGACGATGGCAGCGGCAACTGCACCTTGCATTTCCAGTTGCGCAAGGAGACAGCCAAACTCAATCCTGAAGCCTGGATAGGCAAGTAGTTTCTGCTATGACACAGTATCAGGAGATACTTCAAAAGTACTGGGGCTATGATGATTTCCGAGGCATCCAGCGTGATGTCATAGAGAGCATAGCTGAGGGGCGCGACACACTTTGCCTTATGCCGACGGGCGGGGGAAAGAGTATAACGTTCCAAGTGCCTGCCCTTGCGATGAAGGGCGTCTGCATTGTCTTCACGCCGCTTATCTCCTTGATGAAGGACCAGGTTGAGGCTTTGCGCAAACGCAACATAAGGGCTGCCTACATCACCGGTTATATGTCGCGCGAAGAGGTGTTGGGAATCTTGGACAGTGCCATATTCGATGCCTACAAGTTCCTGTATGTCTCTCCCGAAAGGCTTGAGAGCAAGATGTTTGTCAATAAGCTGAGTCGCATGAAGGTCAGCTTTATCACGGTCGATGAGGCACACTGCATCTGCCAATGGGGCTATGATTTCCGCCCGTCTTATCTGGAGATATCGAAGATTCGAGAGTTCTTCCCCGACCGTCCCATCCTTGCGCTTACGGCTACGGCCACTCCTAAGGTGGTAAGGGACATACAGCAGAGGTTGCAGTTCCGCCAGGAGAATGTCCTGCAGATGAGTTTTGCACGAAGCAACCTGGCATATATCGTCAGTAGGGAAGACGATATGCTGCAGGGCATCGTGCGTGCTTTGGAGCGCATTCCCGGCAGTTGCATCGTCTATACCCGCAGCCGGAGGAAGTGTAAGGAACTGGCCGAACAACTCAACGCATTAGGCTTCTCTGCCACATTCTACCATGCGGGTTTGAATGCCGCACAGAAGAACGAGCGTCAAGAGCGCTGGCGGCGTGACGAGTTCCGCATTATGGTGGCTACCAACGCCTTTGGTATGGGCATCGACAAGCCCGATGTGCGTCTGGTGCTTCATGCAGATATACCGGATTCCATAGAAGCCTACTTTCAGGAGGCCGGCCGTGCGGGTCGAGACGGGAAGAAGGCTTATGCTATTCTGCTGACGTTGGGGAAGGAGCGACAGATAGTGTCGCGTCGGTTGTCGCACCAGTTTCCTGAGCTCGATTATGTGCGTAATGCTTACGAGTTGCTGTGCTGCTTTCTGGGCATCGCCGAGGGGGAGGGCATGAATGTCATGCGTGAGTTCAACCTCGAGAAGTTCTGCAGCACCTTTGGCTATTACCCGACTACGCTCGTCAGTGCGCTCGACTTGCTGGACAAGGCTGGCTACATCGAGTATCGCGACGAGGAGGAAGCGTCCAGCCGACTGCGTATAGACGTCACTCGAGGCGAGCTTTTCGGTGCACTCTTTCCGTCGGAGGAGCGGCTTGTCCTCTCTGTGTTGCGTCATTATGGCGGCATCTTCGTCGATTATGTCTATATAGATGAGGGCTTGCTGAGCAGCGATACGGGTCTTTCTGTTGACGACATTTACCAGACCTTCATTCGTTTGTCGAAGCTTCACCTCATTTCGTTTATTCCCCGAAAGCATTTGCCTTGCGTCACCTTCCGCACTCGTCGTGTCGATAAGGAGAAGGTGTATCTTCCCCGACTTGTTTATGAGGAGCGACGGAGGCATTATGAGGAGCGCATGGGTGCAATGTTGAAGTATGCCGAGGAGGAAAGCAATTGTTGTCGCAGCCGCACGCTGTTGCGCTATTTCGGTGAGGAAGCGGACCACGATTGCGGCATCTGCGATGTTTGTATCCGCAAGAATGAGGGTTCGTCGCAGCCGGCAGAAGGTAAGGAGGCTCTGAGAAATCACATCCTCAGCCAGCTTCGGGAGGGTCCTCGCAATGCTTATGACCTAGACCTTGGCGGCTTCAATCCTGCACTCCTTGAGGAGGTCATCGACGGGATGCGTGCCAGTGGTGAGATTGCCTTCAATGGGCCTTTGCTGGTCATCGCCAAGCCTTCCTGATGTCCAGGTGCATGTTCCAGTTTGATTCGGTGGCTGTGTAGATGCCTGCTTCGTGGAGGATGGTCCAGAGCGGGCGGTGGCAGTTAGCGGCGCAGATGCGTTTATCCCTGACCCATAGTGTGACGAGTGTTGTGATGTCCGACGGTTTCTGTCCTCTTGCAAGCAGTAGGAATTCGCGGGCATCGTCGGTGTTTCCGTAGAAGATGGGTGCGAGCTGCAGAGCCAGGTCGCGTTCCCTTTTGTCGAGAAGGCTTGCGGAGTCGTCGTCGGACAGTCCCAGTTGACGGCGCAGACACTGTTGCAGGACAAGGGCCGACTGCAGCATCTGGAGTTTGCGGCGTGGTATGTTCAGGTAGATGAGGCGGTGCATGAGTTCGCCGAACTGGTCTTTTTGGTAGCAGAGGTCGGCCGGAAGTTTGAGGAGGCATGCTTCGATGGTTTCCAGTTGCTGCATGATGGTCTGTTGCCAAAGTTTGATGCTTGTCAGCTCGGCTTTGTGGAGGGAGCACCACTGGCGGTGCATCTGTGCGGCCTCTGTGCTTCGGCAGAGTTCGGGAAAGTGTATCTCCTGAAATTCTACGGTGCGTTTCTTGCTGCCCAGGGCGGAGAGCCTGTGCCGGAATTGTGGTGCGAGGGCTCGGACGTCCTGGTCGGCGTGGCTGCTTACCAGTTGTCGTGTCTGTTCGAGCTGTTTCTGAGTTTCTCGGCTGACGTCCCATCTGGCGAGCAGCAGGATGCGGTTCAGGTGCTCCAGGAGTGTCTGCTTGCTGATGCTTCCGTTGTGCGTGAGTTCGGTCATCGCTACTTTGAGGCTGACGTCGAGTCGCCGGTCGTCGTCGGAACTGTTCAGCATCGGAGCACCCGTCCATTTCCAGTCGGCCCAGATGTCTGGAGCATCGGCGGAAGTGCTGTCGGGGGTAGGGTAGTTTCCTCTGACGCGAACGGTGTAGCAGCGTCCTTCCAGGTCGGTCTCCGTCACCTGTGTCACGAGGACCGAAGAGCTATCGTGCCTCATCATGGCGAGCACCCGTTCCAGGTCGAAACGGCTCACGACGCCGCGATATGTGGTGCCCCTGAGGGCGCGGACGATGATGCCGAAGTCTTGTGTCTGTTCCGTGACGAGCAGCATCTCGGGTTTCTGCTGCTCCAGTTCTGTCATCACGACAGCGATGTCTGCATCCGTGCAGTCGTACTGCAGGCCGGTGATTTGAATAAGCGTTTCCATAGTTCGATGTAAATGCAAGAGTGTTTCTTAAAGAAGTAGTGTTTTTTGAATAAAGAGGTATAGGGCGTTGTTTACTCCCCTATAGGGCGTTGTTTACTCCCCTATAGGGCGTTGCTCACTCCCCTATAGGGCGTTGGCCATTCCCCTATAGGGCGCCAGTCATTCCCCTATAGGGCGTTGGCTCTTCCTCCGTCGCGAGTGGAAACTCGCTCCCCTTTGTGGGGCCGAAGCCACATTCAGTGGCTTCTCCGGAGCATACTCCGGACCCCAGTCGCCCCTATAGGGCGTTGAGAGTCGTCCCAATAGGGGTGTGTGAAAGGCAAGTGCAGGAGGACCTCAGATATCCCTCATCACCATCAGGACTCGGTAGGCGGCTCGGAACTCGCTCTTGGCCAGTCGGCCTCCGTCGGCCAGTTGATAGTTGGGATTCTCCGTGCTGAGGAACAAGTAGGGCGATTGAGCCCCGGGGTCTTCCACCATCTTCACCATCAGGCGTCCGTCGGTGGTCTGCACCAGGTAGGGCACGTCCTTGCGGAAGGCTTCGTAGCGACCCAGCGGCTCGCCTACGCCAACGTAGTCGCCATCCTGTATGCGAGGCAGCATGCTGTCACCGTGGCATTGGAAGACATACTTGACATCCTTGCGCGGCATCTGCAGCGGCACGAGCCCCTCCTTGCTGTCGGGTTGCTGAACATCGCCCAGTGAAGGCTGCACGCCTGTGACGAAATGTGCCGGAGCATACGGCATGGGTTCGTAGTCGTCCTCTTCTTCCTCGTCGGGCAAAGGCAAGGCTCCACCGGAAGTCGGCAGGCTTCCGCCACGCAGCCATTCAATGTCCACCTGCGGGAAGCGCGCTATGATGGCATCGATACCCTTGCGGGGAATGCGGTCGCGATAGACCCAGTTGTTCAACGCTTGCGGCGAGACACCAATCATGTCTGCCAAGTGCGAGCGGTTGCGACAGAATCGCTCCACCAATGCTCCAATCTTTTCTTCTACAGTCATAAGCAAAAACAATTGTTTAAATTACGAGTACAAAGTTAAAACATTATGTCGAAACTTGCAAGAAAAACACGCAGAAAATTAAACAAAAGGTGCGAAAGCTTATAAATTAAAACAAAAAGGTGCAGAAATCGGCCAATAAGTTTGCTTCGGACGGCATTTTTCACTAACTTTGTGCACTGAAAGGAACAACCCATGGAAAACCAGAGAAAAATCATCGGAGTAGGCGAGTCCATCCTCGACATCCTGTTCCGCGACGGACAGCCGGTAGCCGCAGTGCCTGGTGGAAGCAGTTTCAACAGCATCATCAGCGTGGGACGAGCCGGTGTCCCCTGTACCTTCGTAGGCTACAGCGGCGCAGACATCGTGGGGCAGAACACAGTTAAATTCCTCAACGCCAACGGTGTAGGCACCGAACATTTCCAGCTGCGAAAGGGCGAGAAGAGTGCCGTGAGCCTGGCTTTCATCGGCGAAAACAAGGATGCCTCCTACCTTTTCTACAAGGAGCCGCCGCATGTGTCGGCCGATTTCACCTTGCCCCAGATGTCACGAGGCGATGTGATGCTCTTCGGCTCCTACTATGCGGCTTGCAACGGAATGCGGCCCCTCATCTCCGAAATGCTGGAGCGGGCGGCAAAGCAGAACGCCATCGTCTATTACGACCTCAACTTCCGCAGCAATCACAGCAGCGAACTCGAGGAACTTCGGCCAGTCATCTTGCAGAACTTCCGCCAGAGCACCATCGTGCGTGGCAGTGCCGACGACTTCGAGGTCCTGTTCTCCTCGCGCGACGCGCGCGTAATATATAATATGTATATCAGCCAGTACTGTCCGTTCTTCATCTGTACGGCAGGTGCCAAGGCTGTCTTCGTCTGCACGCCCGGCGGCATATATGAGTTCCAGGCCCCGCCCGTGGAAGACGTCGTAAGCACCGTCGGCGCCGGAGACAGCTTTAATGCCGGCTTCGCTTGCGCGCTTATCTGGGAAAACATCATGCCCGAAGACTTACCAAGCCTCAGCAGAGACGACTGGCAGCGGCTCGTTGCAACAGCCTGCGACTTCGCCGGACAGACCTGCCGAAGCACAGAAAACTATATCAAGCACTATGAAAAACATCCTGACAACCCTCATCATCTCAGCTCTCGCACTTAACCTGAGTGCCCAGGATAACCTCCAAGGTTTCCTCTATAAACCAGCTTCGTCGCCCGACGGAACAGAGTGGCAAAGCCCGGAAAAGCTGTCGCTGGGTAAGTTGCAGCCGCGTGCCCATATCTTTCCATTTGCCGATGCCAATGCTGCCCGCAGCGTTCTGCCAGAAGGGAGCAAGTATTTCCAGAGTCTCGACGGCACCTGGAAGTTCCATTGGAGCGCTAATCCCGACCAAAGGCCCAAGGGTTTTGCTGACGCTTCATACGACGTCTCGGGCTGGGACGACATAAAGGTGCCGGGATGCTGGAACGTTCAGGGACTCGGCAAGCACGGCGAGATGAAGTATGGCGTCCCTATTTATGTCAATCAGCCCGTTATTTTCTATCATGAGGTAAAGAAGGACGATTGGCGGGAAGGCGTGATGCGTGAACCGAAAGACCAGCGATGGACGACCTACAAATACCGCAACGAGGTGGGCAGCTACCGCCGGAACTTCACTGTTCCTGCTGACTGGAAAGGTCGTCAGGTCATCCTCAACTTCGATGGCGTCGATAGTTTCTTCTATCTTTGGGTTAATGGACAATACGTCGGATTCAGCAAGAACAGCCGAAACACTGCTCGATTCGACATCACGAACTACTTGAAAGAGGACGGCGAAAACAGCCTCGCTGTCGAAGTCTATCGCAATAGTGATGGCTCTTTCCTCGAGGCACAGGATATGTTCCGCTTGCCCGGCATCTTCCGCAGCACATATCTCACGGCGTTCCCGCAAGTTCAGATTGCCGATTTAGCAGTGAGAACCACACAACTCGGCAAGGAAGAAGCCGTCATTCAGGTCGATAGAAAGGTCAACAACCTCAGCCAAAAGACGCAGAAAAGGCTGACGATGACCTACACCATCTACCCTGTCTTGCTCTATTCCGACAAGACCTCGGAGGCAGTCGGGCAGTTGAGCGTTGACGTGGAGGCTATGAAAGGAGGAGAAACGGCAGCATCGCAGACCTCTCTCAACATAGCGAATCCATTGCCTTGGAGTGCTGAGAGCCCCAACAGATATGTCCTCGTGGCCGAACTCAAAGATAAGAAAGGCCACCTTCTGGACTGCACATCGACCTACTTCGGCATCCGAACCGTCGAGATTCGCGAGACGAAAGCAGAGGAGGACGAGTTTAAGTTGGCCGGCAGATACTTCTACGTCAACGGCAAACCAGTAAAGCTGAAGGGCGTGAACCGTCATGAGACGAATCCTTCTACTGGCCACGCCATCACTCGCGACCAGATGCTCGAGGAAGTGAAGCTGATGAAACGAGGCAACATAAACCACGTCCGTCTGTCGCACTACAGCAATGATCCGTACTTCTATTACCTTGCGGACAAGTACGGATTGTATCTCGAGGATGAAGCCAACATAGAGAGTCACGAATATTACTATGGTGAGGCGAGTCTTTCGCATCCCCAGGAGTGGCGAGCCGCCCATGTGGCAAGGAACATGGAGATGGTTCGGTCGCATGTCAACTACCCCAGCATCGTCATCTGGAGCCTGGGAAACGAAGCCGGCCCGGGTGAGAACTTCGTAGCCGCCTACAACGCCATCAAGGCATTCGACACGTCGCGTCCGGTTCAGTACGAGCGTAACAACGACATCGTGGACATGGGCTCGAACCAATATCCCTCGGTGGATTGGGTCCGCCAGGCAGTCAAAGGCACCAGCCAAGGCATCAAGTATCCCTATCACATCTCGGAGTATGCCCACTCGATGGGTAACTCCATGGGCAATCTCATTGACTATTGGGAGGCGATAGAGAGTACTAACTTCTTCTGCGGGGCTGCCATCTGGGACTGGGTTGACCAGGCGATTGACACATACAAGGCAGACGACGGAACCAAGTACTTCGGCTACGGCGGCGATCATGGCGATTGGCCCAACGACGGCATGTTCTGTATGAATGGCATCATGCTGCCCGACCTGACTCCAAAGCCTCAATATTATGAGGTGAAGAAGGTGTATCAGAATGTCGATGTGAAGCTCGACTCGATATCGGGCGAAGGTAATGATGCTGTGGCGCACATCACCATCTTCAACAAGAACTACTTCGAGCCGATTACTCCCGACACGTATGATGTGATGGCGTTCCTTCTTCAAGATGGTGATACAATCTTCGAAACGCCTGTGGAATTATCGGAGGATATCCTGCCGCGCATGGGTGAGCAGTGCGTCTGTCCAGTCTATGTGCAATATCCCGGCGAGTATTTCCTCAACATCGAGTTCCGTTTGAAGCACGATATGCCGTGGGCCGAGAAGGGCTTTGTGCAGATGGCAGAGCAACTTTTCCTGCGCGATAACTCCAATGAGAACTGGAGCTACGAATTTCAACGCGGCACGCAGCAGGTGACGAACAAGGGTGGAAAGGTCATCGTCGAAGGCGAGAACCACTGCATCACCATTGATAATGCTACCGGCAGCCTCTGTGGAATGCAGTATGAGGGCAGGACTATCTTTGAGGATTCTCCGCTGCAGTTGTCTGCCTTCCGTGCTCCGGTTGATAATGACAACTGGGCTCGCGACCAATGGTTCCAGCAGGGATTGTACACCTTGCAGCATAGAGCGGTGGGCGAGCCAAGCATCGTCAAGTTGCCCGACGGAGAGGTTTGCATCACCTACACTGTTGTGAGCCAGGCTCCAGGCAGGGGCGCAGCCAAACACCGTCCGGGCAAAGCGGGTCAGCCTTACGAGAGCGTGAGCGATGCTACGGGCGTGGGCGAGACGGTTTCCTTTACTGCGACGCAAACTTACAAGGTCTATCCCGACGGTGATGTCGTGCTGGCAAGCAGTATCATTACGAGTGATCCGGACCTGCCACTGCCAAGACTGGGTTACGAGATTAAGTTGCCCAGCCAGTTTGACCAGTATTCTTACTACGGGCGGGGTCCCTTGAATAACTACAACGACCGCAAGACGGGCTCCTTTGTCGGTATTTATGAGAGCACCGTACAGGAGCAATTCGTACCTTTCCCCAAGCCGCAGAGCATGGGGAACCGCGAGGATGTGCGCTGGTGTGCGTTGAGGAATGATGAGGGCTGCGGCCTGCTTTTCGTCAGCGAACTTGGCACGATGAGCACCTCGGCACTGCCCTGGAGCGCGCTCCAAATGACGAAGGCACAGCATCCCCACGAGCTTCCGCCGAGCGACGGCACCTATCTCCACTTGGATTGCAAGGTGAACGGTCTGGGCGGCAACAGTTGCGGACAAGGCGGACCGTTGAAGTCCGACAGAGTTCTTGGGGCGCTCCACCAGATGAAGATACTGATTGTGCCTCTTTCTTTGAGCGACGAAATGTTGTCTCCTGTTATTGTAAGGCGGCAGTTGCTCTGTCCGCTGGCCGTCCTGCGCGACAAAGCCGGCAAGGTTAGTATCGTAGGCGACTCCGAGCCGTATATAAAGGAGCGCGCCATCTGCTTCCGCATCGGCAAAGGCAAGGCGCAGAAATACACAGGGTCCTTCGATTTGCGCGACGGCGGAACAGTCTATGCTTGGTATGAAGGCGACGAGAAGAATCCGACTTCGCAGGCCTTCGAGCGCATCGAGAATGTGCCCGTCGAGGTGGTCTATGTAAGTAGCGAGGAAGGTCCGGGTGGCGACTATGGCAAGAACCTTGTCGATGGCGACCCGAGCACCATTTGGCACACGATGTACAGCATCACCGTGCCGAAGTATCCGCACTGGGTCGATTTCGATTGCGGCGAGGAGAAACTCATCAAGGGCTTCACCTATCTGCCCCGTCAGGATGGCGGCAACAACGGCAACATCAAGGCGTACAAGGTGCAGCTCAGTAAGGATGGGCAGAACTGGGCAGAGCCCGTCAGCGAAGGCGACTTCGATGGTTCGTCGAAGGAGAAGAAAGTCTTGTTCGACAAACCACAGCGCGCCCGCTATCTCCGCTTCACGGCACTCAGCAGCCAGAATGGTGCGGACTTCGCTTCAGGAGCCGAGTTCAACGTGCTCGCCGAGTAGCATCTATAGAAGTCTTGTAGAGGAGTGTTCCAAGAGCACTGCCTCTTTGAGCAAGGCATTGAGATGTGTTATCTAACGCCCTATAGGGGAACACCAACTCCCCTATAGGGGAATGCTCACTCCCCTATAGGGGAATTGCAATCCCCCTGTAGGGCATTTTTTGTCAAGGGCAGAGAGGTCTTTAAAGCCTTTATCGCACGTTATTTCTTAAATAATGTTGTTTTTTGCAGTTTTTTATGGTGAAAAGGTCGGAAATCTCCGCAGATAATAGTATATTTGCACGATAAATCTTGCCATTAAGGAAGATAAAAGAGCAATGTCAACAGTAATCGTCAGCCAAGTAAGTTCAAAAAAGGAGATGCGGGCCTTCGTTCGCTTCAACTACGAACTGTATAAAGACTGTCCGTATGCTGTGCCTGATTTGCTCGAAGACACGCTCGTGACGCTCGATGCCAACAGCAATCCGGCCTTCCGCTTCTGTCAGGTAGCATTCTTCCTGGCTCGCAAAGAAGGTCGCATCGTAGGCCGTGTGGCAGCCATCATCAATGCGCGTGCCAACGAGCGGTGGGGCAGGCAGGAAGTCCGCTTTGGCTGGATTGACTTCATCGACGACCTGGAAGTGAGCAAGGCCCTTCTCGAAGCAGTGGAAGCGTGGGGCAGAGAGCGGGGAATGATGCAGATGGTAGGCCCTCTTGGCTTCACCGACCTCGACCCCGAAGGCATGCTCACCGACGGCTACGACCAGCTCTCCACACTCAACACCATCTATAACTATCCCTACTACCCGCAGCATCTCTTGGAACTCGGCTTCGAGAAAGAGACCGGATGGGTGGAGAGGAAGGTGTTCTTCCCCAAGGGTGAACACGAAGCGAACAACACCAAGTACTTCCGCATAGCACGCATGACCGAGGAACGCTACGGCTTCCGTCTGCGTCATTTCCGCAGCAAGAGCGAGATACGCAAAGGCGGTTATGTGGAGACCATGCTGGGTGTCATCAACAAAGCCTATGCCGACCTCTACGGATACAACGAGCTGGACGACCAGCAGATGCAGTGGTATGCAAAGCGCTTCCTGCAGATGCTCGACCGCAACTACATATCGGTCGTAGAGACTCAGGAGGGCGAAATCATCGGTGTCAGCGTGTGCATGCCCAGCCTCAGCCGTGCGGTGCAGAAAGCAAAGGCTAAGCTCTTCCCCTTCGGATGGTGGCACATCGTCCGAGAACTCTTCCTGAAACAACGACACCAGATACTCGACATGCTGCTGATTGGCGTGCTGCCCGAGTATCAGGACAAGGGCGCAAACGCACTCTTCTTTGCCGACATGATTCCGTTCGGCATAAACCATGGCTTCGAGTGGGCAGAGACACATCCTCAGCTCGAGGATAACCTGGCCGGACAAATGCAGTGGAAGAACCTCGACTGCAGTATTCACAAACGCCGCGCAGTCTTCTGCAAGAAGCTTTCCTAGGCTCTCCTAGGCATTCCTAGGACTTCCTAGATAATAAGAGCAACTATGATCTCAGCACAATACGACGAAGGTAATATACGACACCTCTCCGATATGGAGCACATCCGAACGCGTCCCGGTATGTACATCGGACGCCTCGGTGACGGCTCGCAGGCAGAGGACGGCATCTATGTCCTGCTCAAGGAAGTCATCGACAACAGCATCGACGAGTTCAAGATGGGTGCCGGAAAACGCATCGAAGTAGATATCGACGACAATCTCCGTGTGTCGGTTCGCGACTACGGACGTGGCATTCCACTCGGCAAAATAGTGGAAGCCGTGTCGATGCTCAATACGGGTGGCAAGTACGACAGTAAGGCGTTCCAAAAGAGCGTAGGACTGAACGGTGTGGGCCTTAAGGCAGTCAATGCCTTGAGCAACCGTTTCGAGGTGCAGAGCTACCGCGACGGACAGACACGCAAGGTAATGTTCAGCAAAGGCAACCTCGAAAGCGACGTCACCGAAGAGACTCAGGACGAGAACGGCACAGCAATCTTCTTTGAGCCGGACGCTTCTCTCTTCAAGCACTATGCCTTCCGTGGTGAGTTCGTCGAACTGATGCTTCGCAACTACACCTACCTCAACACGGGCCTTACCATCATGTTCAACGGCCGACGCATCCTGTCGCGCGACGGACTCTCCGACCTTCTGTCGGACCGCATGGACTATGAGCCGCTCTATCCCATCGTGCATCTTCGTGGCGAGGACATCGAGATAGCGTTCACTCATACTAAGCAAAACGGTGAAGAGTACTACTCGTTCGTCAACGGCCAGAACACCACATTGGGCGGCACACACCAGGCCGCTTTCAAGAAGTATATAGCGGAAGTCATCAAGGACTACAGCGGAAAGAACTACGAGTACACCGACATCCGCAATGGCATGGTGGCAGCCATCAGCATCAACATCCAGGAGCCGATGTTCGAGAGCCAGACAAAGGTCAAACTCGGCAGCACGACGACGGAACCGAACGGCGGTATGTCCATCGACAAATTCATAGGCGACTTCGTCAAAGAGCAGGTGGACAACTATCTGCACAAGAATACAGAGGTGGCCGACATCATCCTCCAGAAGGTGGCCGAAAGCGAGAAGCTGCGCAAGGAAATGGCCGGCGTGGCCAAGAAGGCGCGCGAGATGTCGAAGAAGGCAAGCCTGCACAACCGCAAGCTCCGCGACTGCCGAATCCATTTGACCGACACCAAGGGCGAACTCCAAGAGGAGAGCAGCATCTTCATCACTGAGGGTGACTCTGCCAGCGGCAGCATCACAAAGAGCCGCGACGTAAATACTCAGGCCGTCTTCAGCCTTAGAGGTAAGCCCCTGAACTGCTACAAGCTCACGAAGAAAGTGGTGTACGAGAACGAGGAGTTCAATCTCCTGCAAGCCGCACTCAATATCGAGGACGGTCTCGACGGCCTGCGCTACAATAAGGTCATCGTTGCAACCGATGCCGACGACGACGGCATGCACATCCGCCTGCTGATGCTCACCTTCTTCCTCAAGTTCTTCCCCGAACTCATAAAGAAGGGGCACGTCTTCATTCTGCAGACACCTTTGTTCCGCGTCCGTGGCAGGAAGACAAAGATAGGCAAGGCCAAAGTCAGTGCCATCGAGGCAGAACTTGCAGCCCGCGACAATGCAGAGGAAACTGCCGACTTCAGCGACGGCAAGCGCCCACGCCATCTCAGCCTCTCGAAGGACTTCGTGACGCAGTATTGTTACTCGGACGAGGAGCGTCAGCAAGCTATCGACGACCTCGGACCGGAGCCCGAGATAACCCGTTTCAAAGGTCTCGGAGAGATAAGCCCCGAGGAGTTCCACAACTTTATCGGTCCCGACATGCGCCTCGACCAAGTGATGCTTCACAAGTCCGATCAGGTGGCCGAACTCCTGAACTTCTATATGGGCGACAACACAATGGAGCGCCAGAACTTCATCATCGATAATCTTGTCATCGAGGAAGATTTGGCAGAAGAAGAGGTGGTAGAGGAATGAATGTGATGAGGCTGGCACTTTTTCCCGGTTCTTTTGACCCCTTTACCCTTGGCCACGCAGATATCGTGAAGCGGGCATTGGGGCTCTTCGACGAGGTCATCATCGGCGTCGGCTATAACGAACAGAAGAGCGGCTGGATGCCGGTCGATGAACGTCTGGCAGCCATCAGCAGGCTCTATGCAGATGAGCCGAGGGTCAAGGTCGTGAGCTACACAGGCTTGACTGCCGACTTCGCCAAGGAGAACGGCGTCACCGCTATTGTTCGCGGCGTCCGCACGATGGCCGACTACGATTATGAGATGCAGATGGCCGACGTCAACCGCCAGCTCACAGGCATCGAGACCGTTTTACTTCCTGCTTCGCCACAGTTGGCAAGCCTCAGCAGCTCCCTTCTGCGCGAGCTTTCACACTTCGGTCACGACATCTCAGCTTTCCTCCCTAAGTATTAGCATTCTCCAGCCAAAGTATTGGCATACCCGAGGATTTGCCCAAATCCTGCAGTGGATTTGATGAAATCCTCACGTGGATTTTGCAAATTCGACGCGTCCTTCTTGTCATAGGGACGCGTCCTTCTTGTCATAGGGACGTGTCCTTCTTGTCATAGGGACGTGTCCTTCTTGCCATAGGTTTAGTCCCTTCTTCATGAAGCCTCGTTCAGAGATGATAAAATCTTATAAACTCTTCAAATTTTACTTGCGCAATGATACTTTATTATCACCTTATGAGTTAATCTTTGCAGCAAAATGAGTTAAATATTTCATTTGCTCAAAAAAAACTTTGAAGGGTAGCGAAAAAAATATATCTTTGTTAGGCGATAACCACAATTTTAAACGATAATTATATACAATTAACTTTTTTATTAACTAAAAATTACGTTCTATGAGTAGAAAACTACTAAATCTGTGTCTGATGATGCTGTTTAGCGTTGTCTCCACAGCTGCGTGGGCACTCTCGGAAGTGGGAGGAGTCTACCAGATCGGTACGGCGAATGATTTCCAGGAATTCGCACAACTCGTGAATGGTGGCCAGAACAAAATCAATGCCGTCCTGACGGATGACATCGATTTGGGTACCGACGTCATCATGGTTGGTACAAGTGCCTATCGGTACAGAGGTACATTCGACGGTGCCGGCCACAGCATCACAATCGCCTTTGTTGTTCAAGAAGAGCGAGCTGCAGTCTTCCGCTACATCGGAGCTGGTGGCTTCATTAAGGACCTCAAAGTGCAAGGTACCATCACAACCAACAAGAAGTTTGCCGGTGGTATCGCAGCAGAAAGTCATGGTACCGTCTTCCGTGGTTGTTATGCGGATGTGACTGTCAACAGCTCATTAGGTGGTGACAATACATCAGCCGGTATAACGGCACTCGCATATCCCGGAACTATCATCGAGAACTGCTTAGCCAAGTTCACCGTGGTAGCCGTTGATGGCGCTAATCCCAACAGCTGCGGTGGTCTCGTCGGCTGGGTAGAAGGCGGCGGTGCCTCCAACTTCGTGAACTGTCTTGTCATTAATGATGGCAGCAGCCAAGGTGTTTCCAGCGGCAGTAATAACATTGCACGTAACAATGGTCAGATAGGTGTCATCGATGTGGCTAAGTACAATGCAGACAGCTATGCTAACCGTCCTAATGGTGCTTCTTACAACAACTATGTTACTACCAATTGGGGAACCAATAAGGCTACGACCGTTGTTCCTTACGCTCAACTCGCCGATGGTAGGATTTGCTATCAGCTGAACAACGACCAGAGCCGTATCGGTTGGGTACAAACCATAGGTACTGATTCCTTCCCCGTTCCAGCAGCATTCGGCAGCGGACAGGTTTATGTATCTGCCTCCACTGGTTGTGACGGTAAGGTGCCTGAAGGTACTACAGAAGTCACTTATTCCAATAGCGGCAGTGCACAGGCAACAGCACATAACTTCGACAGCCATGGCGTATGTCTCAATTGCGGTTGCTTCGACTACCATATGTTCGATGCCAATCTTGAAGATGCATCCAAAACAGTCGTCTGGTCCAGTGCCGAAGATATTGACAAGGCTGAGGATTGGCTTCGTGGTGCGGGCTCATTCGCTTTCAATATGAAGATGGGTAGCAATATCAGCTATAAAGCAGAAGAGGGTCACTACATTTTCAGTAACATTGGCGGTGACTATACTTTCCAGGGCGACTTTGATGGCGACGGTCACGAAATTACCATTGAGATGGAAGGAGTAGGGGAGAATGCCTCTCTGTTCCCACAGTTCCGTGGTACATTCGAGAATGTCATCATGCATGGCTCTATCAGTGCAACAGGAAAGTTTGCTAGCTCTGTCACATCCCATACACGTGGCCCTTCGTCTGTGATTAGGAATGTCTTCTCAGACATAGAAATCAATTCAAACCTCATGGGCGACAATACCAATGGCGGTATCATTGGTGTAGCAGATGCAACCACCAATCTTGTTGAGAATGTTATCTATGCAGGTAGCATTAATGGCATAGAGGGGTGTGAGTCTATCGCAGGCCTCTGTGGCTGGGCAACCAATTCAACTAATTTCAAGAACTGTGCTTTCCTCGGAACACTCAACAATGCTGGTGGCGACTCCCAAACTCTCTCCCGCCATGCTAACAATATTAGTTGCACGAATGTATATAGCCTCAATAGCTATTCAAGAGCCAGCGGTAATGGGTCCGACGAAGGCAAGTTCACATTATATGAGAATTTAGATGGTGTAGAAAACGGTGAGCTTGCTTTCTTCCTGAATGAAAGACAAAGCGGCTTAGAACGTTTCTATCAGAAACTTGGAGATGGCGGCGACCTCTTCCCAATGCCTATAGCTAAGGAAGGTGCACTCGTCTATGCCGTTGCCGGCCAATACAAGTGCGATGGAACGCCTGATGATAGCGGTGAAATTACTTATACCAACGATCCTTCCGGCGCAAGTGAAATACCTCCTCACCAGTTTGAGGGCGGCATATGCTCCGTTTGTGGAAGTTTGGACGAGGAATACATGACACCCGTCGATGGATGGTACGAGATTAGCAACGGTGAACAACTTCTTTGGTGGAGCCATTATGCAGCAAAGTATCTGAATGCTAATGCACGCTTGACCGCCGACATTGATATGACGGACTATAGCGAGAACTGGGCTCACGTGGGTACAAGAAACGCACCATTCTATGGCAACTTCGACGGACAGTTCCACACTATCAGTAACCTGGTAATTGAAAGACCTGAGGATGAAGGTGTAGGTCTGATTGGTGTCATGAACAGTTTGCCTACTGCTGGTTTTGGCGGTATCAGTGATGAAGCTGCACGTAATGCAGAAGGCGTATTTATTAAGAATGTAGTGCTCGACGAAAGCTGTTCTATTTTAGGTAAGGGTTATGTTGCTCTGGTTGGTATGACAGCAGCATGGGCTGGTCATGTCAATATCAAGGGCGTTATGATGTGTGGTGATGTGACGGCTAACGGAGGCCCCAATGCTGCCGGTGTATTCGGTTGCGTCATGGGTTCTGCTTGTCATGTCACCATTGATAACTGCGGCATGGTCGGCAATGTTTATGGCCCGAAAGAGAATGGCTCATTCTCCGGTTGGCTGGGCGACTGGGCAGAGGTAACCAACTGCTTCGCTGTAGGTGAAGTGGAAGGTATTGAAAGTGATGCCCGTTACTTCGCTCGCTATGGCAACAGTCGCGTCAACGACAACATCAAGAACTGCTATGCTCTCCATGGAACTCAGGAACATGTAGGCATCGTTAATTACGAAGACTTCGAGAGTGGTGCTCTTGCTTGGAAGGCTAACGGCGAACAGTTCCGCACAGCTTACTGGTATCAGAACATCGGTGAGGATTTATATCCTTATCCTTATCCCACTCATGGTTTTGTTATCTATGCTGCAGAGCAATACTTCTCTGTTGTAGATGATGACGATGTTCCTGATGTGGCTACCATAATTCGTACTTATGAGTTGAACAAGCTCGATGATATAATAGCTACACAGAGCGTACTTGATGATTACGAGGTTGTGGTTGATGAATTGGATGAAGTATCCACAATCCTTGGTCTTGCCGATGCTCTTGATGCAGTGAGTGAGGCTAAGGAAGGAGTCGAAGCCAATGCTGCTATTTACCAGGCTTACATTGCCAAGTGTGAAGAGGTGAAAGGCGTTCTTGATAGTGATCACAGCTTCTCTGGCACAATTCGTGAGGCTCTGGAGTACTATCTCACAGAGAATGACGATCCTGATGATGAGAACACGCTTGGCACTTATGCCCATATCATAGAGCAGCACACTGCTACTGCTGAGGAAATCGAGGCAGAGACAGCTCGTGTTGAAGAATGGTTGAAGCATGCAATTGGTGAGGACTATGTTGCCGGTACTGATATCAGCTGGTTGATTCCTAATGGCGACTTCAGTAAGCGTACAGAAGGCAAGCCCAACAACTGGGAAGAAGCATGGTGCACAGGTTACGGCCAGGTTAAGGACGAAAACAAGCGTGATGTAGTAGGCGTTGAAGCTTGGAATGTAACAGGCGATATGTTCCAGACAGTAGAGGACATGAAGCCCGGTTACTACCTCGTAGGCGTCAACGGCGCTTTCCGTCCCAGCAACAACCGCTACAGCCTCAACTATGCAGCCGGCATCTATGCTAACGGTATCTTCAACTACTTCCCCACTGTAGTCGAAGATTATATTGCGGTGAACGATACCATCGACCAGGTGAACTGTAATCTGCATGGCGCAGGTGCTCGTGACCTTGCTATCTACGATGACTTCGAAACAACAGACGGTGAAGAGGGTATCATTGGTTATGCTGTTCATGGTCCTTATGGTATGGCAGCTGCTGCAAACGTAGGTCGTTATCCCGTTTACACGCTCGCTTATGTTGGCGAAGACGGTAAGCTGACTATTGGCATTAAGAACCCAGGCACTAAGTACGGCAATGACTGGACTGGTTGGGGTGCTCTCAAGGTGAAGTATTGTGGTGAGGAAGGAGATGACGTAGAGGATGCTCTGAAGCTTGTGCTTAAGAACATGAAGGCTCGTGCCAACACCCTCCTTACATACGAATTCGATGATACAAATGCTCCTGCAGCTCCAAATTATCCTGCAGAAATGAGAGAAGCTCTCGATGAAGCAGCTAGTATGGTAGAACTTGATGAAAATGGAAATCTCGTAAGTGTTCCCGAGTCTTTGGAAGACCAGGAGAACCTCATCAAGGACTTCTCTGAACTCTTTGAAAGTATCTATGAAGGCAAGCAGGCTTACGTAAGTCTCTTCAATACATACGAAGGTCTCGGGTTTATCGATATGGGTAATCTGCCATTGATTAAATATATCGAGGAAGATTCTGAGTGGTATGAGACAGGGGAGACACTCTTCACAGAAGATGATATGGAAGTTATTTGGAGTATTCATGACGAATTGCAAGGGGCATACGCTGAAGGTTCTTACAGTATAGAGGAAGCCTTGAATCCTCCTTTGATGGAAGCAGAAGATATTAAGGCATTGGTTCCTGAAAAGGATGAGGAAGGCTACTATCTCATTTCTAATCCAAAGCAGTTCGCTGCTTTCCGTGTGATTTCCAATAATATGAGCAACACGTCGAAAGCGAAACTTACTGAGGACATTGACATGGAAGGTATCGGATGGTTACCCATCAATACATCTGATAATAGTTACCGTGGCGAGTTTGACGGTCAGGGTCACGCTCTTACCAATGTCGTTATCATGGATCGTGCAGAAGAACGTACAGGTCTGTTCAATACGATAGACAATGCCACAGTCAAGAACTTGAAACTGACTGGTGAGTACTATAGCAGCAAAAAGTTCATCGGTGGTATCGCGGGCTTCACATACAGTTCAACTATCGAGAACTGTGACGTGGCAGTGAAGATGTACTCTACGGTAAACGGTGACGGCACTCACGGCGGTCTCATTGGTGTACAGGATGGCGGCACAACTAATGTGAACAACTGTCTTGTAAACTGCCCGATATTTGGTGAGAGCACTAACTCTTGTGGTGGTGTCTGCGGTTGGACAACTGCTGACATGACTCTCAATGTCAAGAACACCTTGATTATCTCTCAAGGTAGTACCATTAATACAGATGGCTGCAACACCATCAGCCGTAACGATAGCAGATGCAATCCTTCCAATGTTTACTTCTTGGAGCCCTTGGGAGATGAAAACGGTGAAAAGGTTACTGTAGAGCAGTTGGCAAGCGGTGAGGTTACTTACAAACTCAACGGCGAACAGAGCGATGATCCGGTTTGGTTCCAGACTCTTGGTACTGATGCAACACCTCATCTGTTCAAAGGCTTGACTGTTTACTTCGTTAACGGAGAGTATACGAACGAACCTCCAATACCACTTGGTGATGTTGATGGTGATGGTAAGATCAACTTCACTGATGCTCAGAGTGTTTTGACTATTATGGCAACCGAAGAGTATGAACCTTCTGCTGACGTTGATCATAATGGTAAGGTTGACTTTACCGACTATCAGTCCATTTTGCTCATCATGGCAGGTCAGTAAACTCTCAAACCTTCTTCCTTGAGTGAGGAAGGAAACAATAGCCCCCTGCGGTTCAGTTCCGCAGGGGGCTTTTTTATGTGTTGGTGCTTTCTATCTCAAGAGCACTGTCTTTTTGCTTCAATAGGCATACCTTTTCGCCTCATGAGGTATAGGATATTGATGATGCTAAGGATTTTTTGCCAGATATTCATCGAAGGTGATGCCCTCAGCCTTTAGGAAGCAAGCGCGGACGGTCTGTGTCGTTCCGAAGCCTGCAGCCAAAGTGTCGTTCAAGGTCTTCACTTCGCCTCGGGCTATCATGCGTTTCAGCTCTGCCACTCGGAAACTGCCGATGTAGTCATGAACATTGTTGAAGCCTTGGCTGCGTACACTTTGCAGGACGAGATGACGGTTCAAGCCTACTTCCTGACAGAGGCGGTCGCGGCCGAAGGTGCTGTCCTTCCACTCCTCTTTATGGTTCTGCATCCAGAAGTTAATGCGTTGGAAGCGATGGAGGTTTGCTTCGTTGAAGTCCTCTTCGTCGTGTTCCTTAGCCCTTTCTCCTTGCTCTTCGCTCACTTCGCTGATGACAGGTCGTGGCAACTGCAAGGCCAGCGTTTCCAACGTGCGGAACATGAGATAGAGGTTCAGTATGGTGAAGAGTAAGATATAGATGGCCAGTAGCCTCAGGTCATAGAAGATGGCGACGTAAGTATAAAAGACAACCGACAGACCCATCACGATGCAATAGCCAATCAGATAGCGCGGTACATTGGCATGACGGGCAATGCGATGGGGCAGCAGGAAGATGTTCACAATGTAGTAGATGCTTAGACCCAAAGCACACAGGCGCATCAGGATGTCGCTGCTCAAGATATTGCCAGCCAGTTCCTTCGCCGAATAGATGTACACGATACGGCTTCCCATCAAGGCCGCACCGATGTATATGGCAAGCACCACCAGAATAGGGCGGGCATAGAGCCACATACGCTCCCATTGCAGGAAGCCTGGCATCGAGATGTTAAGCGGATAGATGCTCTGCAAATAGCAGGCGCACATCAGTGCCAGCAACATGCCTGGATGCAGGATGCCGGGCTGAGCTGTAGCAATTGTATGGCTGAAGAAAGAAGATACAAGCGTCGTCGCGCAGAAGATGCCGTTCACCCATGCCAGACTTAGATACTGTACCCTATGTCTTGCAAAGAGTCCCATCACACAAGTTATCACGAAATGAACAACGGCAGAACCGCCAAGCGTTATGAAAAGAATGTTTTCACTCATAGTTGTCAGTAGATTACGGGTGCAAAGTTAAGCCTTTTCATTCAAACAGCCATCCTTTTGCAATATTTTTTTCAAGGAAACTCGCGCGCGTATTATAAATAATAGTATATTTGTGCAAATATATATCACAAACAAACCTAAAACAAAATCATTATGAAGAAAACTACCTTATTTTCCATGCTCACCATGCTTCTGCTTTTCGTCAGCAGCAATGTGTGGGCAGACGACGAGCCGTTCTACACGCTCGAAACCGTGCCCTTCACTGAAGGTACTAACCACACGGACTACAACAAGTATTTCGATGATGAGCATGATGGTATGATATGGAATGCTCCCGGCAATCAAAGCATGGATGGCAAGTGGCGCATCGGTGGCAAGAGCACCAGCGAGGTTCCCTTCGACAAGGTGGACCGTACTATCACAGCCAAGACACCTATGGGCAGCGCCATTAACCGCGTCGTTGTTAACCACCTCGGCGTCAGCAAGTCATCATTTGTGGTTAACAGCATGAAGCTCACCATCGCAAGCGATGTGGAGTATAAGACTGTTCTCGACGAAGTGACGCTCACTCCCGACGTCAGTGCAGCAGGCAGCGTAGAGTTCTTGCCATCGACAGGAACAGAATGGGCTACAGAGGCTTACTACAAGTTGACTATTAATGTCACTAACCCTACTACAAGTAACGCTGGCATCGACCTGACTTCCATCGAGTTCTTTGCTCCTGGTGGTGGCGGTGGCGTAACTGTTGCAAAGCCTGTCATCACTCCTGATGGCGGCACATTTGCTGAGGCACAGACCGTGACCATTACTGCTGGCGAAGGCTGCACAGTCTTCTACACCACCGATGGTACTGACCCAACAAGTGAAAGCACAGAGTACACAGCTGCCTTTACCGTCAGCGAGAACTGCACAGTCAAGGCTATTGCTTATGATGCAGACGACAATGCCAGCAGCATAGCTTCTGCTGAGTTCTCTTTCACAACTGGCATCACAAGCATTGCCGAGCTTTGTGCACTAACACCTGCCAGTGGTACAATATCTGTTACGGTCGTATTCAACAACTGGGTTGTTACTGGCGTTAAAGGTAAGAATGCCTATTTCACCGACGGCACAAATGGTGTGCTCCTCTATCAGGATGGTCATGGATTCGAGGTGGGAGATCAGCTTTCGGGCACAGCATCGTTCAACCTAACCACCTATAATGATGCTCCTGAAATTACAGGTCTCAAGTCAAGCACAGAAGGTGTTACTGTTGCAGCCAAGAACGTTGCCGTAAGCCCAATTTCAACAACGATTGGTCAGCTTGAGAGGAATATGCAGGGATGCGTCGTCCAGTTAGGGGAACTGACCTATGACGGCAGTGTCTTCAAGGATGAAGCAGGCGCTTCCATCACTCCCTACAACACATTCATAACACTTCCAACGCTCGAGAAGGGAAAGACGTACAATGTGAAAGGTGTCTTCTTATGGTTCAAAGGCACTAAGGAAATTGCTCCCCGTACGGCAGACGACTTCCAGGAGGTTAATGTCTTAGTGGCAGCTCCCACCATCACTCCTGCTGGCGGCACATATGCTGAGCCACAGGAGGTAACGATAACTGCCGAAGAAGGTTGCACCATCTACTATACCCTCGATGGTACTGCTCCATCGGATGCAAGCACACAGTACACCGCTCCCTTCACCATTAGCGAGAGCTGCACAGTGAAGGCCATTGCTTACAATGATGATGACAACGCCAGCAAAGTTACCAGCGCCGAGTTCACCTTCATCGTGACAACAGCTATTCCCAACATTGCTGAGCTTTGTGCTGCTGCTCCTGCCGAAGGCGAGAAAGAAGTGTTTGTCGAGTTTAACAATTGGATTGTTACTGGCGTCAAGGGCGGCCAAGTCTTCTTCACCGATGGTGCCAACGGTATTGTCTCCTATAAGAGCGGACATGGCTTCGAGGTTGGTGACGTCCTGACTGGCTCAGCTGTTGTTACCCTGACCACCTTCAACGAGTGTGCAGAGATAACGAGTCTCACCTCCACTACTACGGGCCTCACTGTTACGAAGGGCGAGGGTGCTACTCCGATGAATGTTGCCATTGCCGACCTTACGAAAGACATGCAGGGATGCCTCCTCAGCTTCGAAGGCCTGACTTATGACGGCTCTGCCTTCGTGGATGACGACGACAACACTATCGTTCCCAACAACAAGTTCATTGCTGTGCCTGAACTTATGAAGGACAAGACCTACAACGTTACTGGCGTAGCCGTGTGGTACGTTTCAGATGCAGGCGGACATTGGGAGATTGCTCCTCGCACAGCAGAAGAGTATGTGCTTGTCACCTCTCTGCTTACGCCTGTTTCCTCTTGGAGTGTGGAGACGGAGAAGGTTGACGTCAATGGTGAGGTTACAGCTGTCTTCACGACCGACTCTGATGGTGAAGTGACTTATACCAGCTCCGACGAGGATGTTGCTACTGTAGATAGCGAGGGCAATATTACTCCTGTAGGCCGAGGCACGACTACCATCACAGCCAATGTGGCCGAGAGTAACACTTATCTGCCCGACAGCAAGAGCTTCACACTTGTTGTTACGGAGGCCGGTTACGAGGATGCTCTCTTCGTTTACAATGATGAGGATATCGTTGGCCAAGGTGCACCAGATACAGGTGCAGAGCTTACGGCAACGCGCAACGATGTGCTTACACTCTATGCCAACAAGGCTTATGCTAAGCCTGGTGACACCCACATCAAGTTCTATGGCAGCAAGTACGAGGGCGAAGGCGAGGAAAAGACGCTCTCAGACCCCAGCTACATCAAGTTGTCTGTGCCTGACAATTACTTGATCACTGATATTGTACTGACTGCTACAGGCGAGAACTATAACAGAGAGTGGAAGGATCAGAATGGCAACGCTACTGTCATCGAAACAAATACTGCTACATGGAAGGGCGAGCTGCAGGAGGTTATCCTGACGAACCAGGCTACAAGTCAGGCTCGCATCAAGACCATCAGCGTGACATACATGAACGTCGATGAGATTGGCATTACCAGTGTTTCTGCCGATGTCAAGGCCGGTGTCATCTACAACCTTGCGGGCCAGCGCCTCAGCAAGATGCAGAAGGGCATCAACATCGTGGGCGGCAAGAAGATTCTGAAGTAAGGCAACGCTACAATAACGCAGAAGTCCCATCCGGGTTCGGGTGGGACTTCTTTTGTTGTTATATAGAAGAGTTAATAGAGGCTGATGAATTCGTAGGTGTTGCCCAGTTGCTTGAGGTATCGCTCGAAGTCTTCGAGGGCGATGACTACTGTGCCTCGGCAATCGTTGGGGTGGAAGGAGAGTGTCTTCCTGTCGGGCTGTGGATAGCTCTTGTCGTCGAGCAGTGCTGCGTCGAGGAAGAGATGGACGTGATGCTCCTGGTCGTTGATGAGTCCGAAGGGTGAGACGCTGCCGGGTTCGAGGCCGAGATACTTCATCATACGCTCGGGCGATGCAAAGGACAACTTGCCGCACGAAGGCTTTCCCTGTGCTTGCAGGGCAGCCTTGAGGCGTGCCTCGAGGTCGTGGATGTCGAGGTCGTGGTCGCAGTGGAAGCAGATGAGGTAGTGCTGGTTGCCCTTGTGGTTGCGCATGAAGATGTTCTTGCAGTGCACGGAACCGTCGTCCTTCCACCAGCGCTTTGCTTCCTCGATGGTCTTGCCCTCGGGATGCTCGTAACAGGAGAATGGGATGTCGTGTGCCTTGAGGTATTCAAGGACTTTCTGTTGTCTGTCGGACATCAGTCGTTGTAGTCAGTGATGCCCTTTGACCTCAAGTTGGCAATGGCGCCTTCATCACCTTGTTTGGCGCTCTTCTTGTACCACTTGATGGCCTCTTCCATGTTTTTCTCCACGCCTGTACCGTATTCGTAGCAGTAGGCGAGGTTGTTCTGAGCGGTGGCATTGCCTTGTTCGGCAGAGAGGCGATACAGGTTGACGGCTTCGCTTGGCGATTTCTCCACGCCAATACCTTCGTCGAAGCAGTAGCCCAGATTGCATTGGGCATCGGCATTTCCCTGTTCGGCAGAGAGACGATACCACTTGACGGCCTCCGTGGCAGAAGCTTCTACGCCCTTGCCTTCCTCGAAGCATGCACCGAGGGCGCACTGTGCCTCGGCATGGCCTTGGTCGGCTGCCTGGCGATACCACTTGACGGCTTCGGAAAAGGACTGAGCCACGCCGGTGCCTTCTTCGTAGCAAACGCCCAGAGTATATTGTGCTTTGGCATCACCTTGCTCGGCTGCTTCGCGATACCACTTCACGGCTGCAGCCTTGTCCTTCGTGACATATTTGCCCAGGGAGTACATCTTGCCCAGGTAGAGCATGGCCTCCTTGTCGCCTTTCTCAGCGCGGGCCTTGAACTCCAGGAAGCTCTGCTTGTAGTATTCCATTGCCTTCGTCAGGCTGGCCTCCAGTCCGCGACCTTCATCGTGGCAGATGCCCATGTAGTACTGAGCATAGGGATTTCCCTTCTCCGAGAGCACTCTGTACCACTTGATGGCCTCGGTGTAGTCCTGTATTACGCCTTCGCCGTTGTAGTACATCTGCGCCATCTTCAGTCCTGCCTGCTCGTCGCCCTTCAAAGCCTTCTCAACGAGTTCCTTGTCACTGGGGCAGTTGTTGTCGGGAACAGTGATGTCGACTGACTTTCCACCACAGGCGGAAAGGATGAGGCTGAACACGGAAATGGTAATGATATTAAGCTTCTTCATAGCGGATATTGTTATAATTATGGCGCAAAGATACGAAAAATAATTCAATATATGCAAGACATGATGCATTATTTTATAATAAAAGCCTCATCCCCCTATAGGGGAGTTGCCATTCCCCTATAGGGCGTTGTTCATTCCCCTATAGGGCGTTTATCATTCCCCTATAGGGCGTTGGTTATTTCTCTATAGGGCGTTGGCCATTCCTTTTCAGAGTGTCTCCCAGTATAACTCAGAACCTCCAGCCAAGCTTAGCGTAGTGGGCGATGCCGAAGCGGCCCTTGTCGATGACCGAAGTACTGTATTCCAGGTCGTAACCCACGAAGAGATGCTCGCCCAACTGAAGGCCGGCACCGCTCGAGAAAGCAAACCCGTGTCCAGTCCGCTCAGCAATCGGACTCATCTTCGATTTGCTAATCGTGATGATGCCACAGTCGTAACCCACCGCCACGCTGGCATATACGCGCATCCGGTTCTCCCAGAAGCAAGGCGTGAAACCTTTGACACCAGTCTTGATGCCGATATTAACGAGGTCGCAGTTCCAGGGAGCAGAGAAATCGACACTCGCAATGTCCCACGCCAGATACTTACACAACTCGCGCTCCACAACGAAATTCATGCCGAAGCCGCCCCTGTTGTAGTGGTAACGCCCCACCTTCGCCTCCAACAGGAAATGGCAACGAGGGTCGAAAGACTTCTCAGCCTGCTCCGACTGAGCACTTGCCCCCATGCATGCCATCAAGGCACATAAGAGAAACAGGAACTTAGGATATTTCATATAGTCATAAAGAAGGGCACTCCAACCGAAGTGCCCTTCCAGAATATTGAATAAATTAGAATCTGTAGCCTATCTTTGCAAAGTGAATGCATGACTTGCTAATGGTATTCCACTCAAGTTCATAGCCGACATACAGATGATTGAACATCTGCACACCAGCACCCGAAGCTAAACCAAAGCCATGAGACACATCTGTAGTTTCTTCTCCTGTTGGCCAGCCAAACTCATCAAGTTCAGGCATATTGGGCGTTATCTGGCAGGCATAACCCAAAGCAAGGCTTGCATAACCACGCATCTTGCAGGCGTTCCAGAAGACAGGCGAGAAGCCTTTGACGCCAGACTTAAGGCCAAGGATGTGAGAATCGAAGCCGAAGTTAGTGGTGTAGCCAATGTTAAAGAGGTCCCAAGCAATGTACTTGTTGAACTCATGCTCTAAGGCAATGTTAGCACCCCATGCGCCACTACCGCTGGCACCACCAACCTTCGTTTCAATCAACATGTGATAGCCACGATCATAGTCGGCAGCAGCATAGGATGTGGTTTCCTTTGCAGGCTTGGCAGCAGCCTTAGTTGTGGTTGTAGTCTTAGTAGTTGTGGCAGGCTTAGCAGCAGCCTTAGGAGCAGCAGCGGCAGGCTTAGCAGTTGTTGTCTTGGCGGTTGTGGTAGCCTTCTTGGCAGGAGCCGCTGTGGTTGTCTTAGCAGTTGAGGTAGCGGTCTTGGACTTTGCAGTAGTCTTAGACTGAGCACTTGCGCTGATGGCAACGGCCATTGCACACACGGTAAGGAATAACTTGAAATACTTCATAAATAATTACAATTATAGGTTAATGATAAGTTAATGTCGGTCCAAAGTTAGGGAATTATTATATACGAAACAAGAAAAAATGGTAAAAAGTGTAAAAATACCTTAATTATTGCATGCTTTTACAGGTCATTCGTGCTTTCCAACCACTTCAAGAGGCATTGGCAACCCTCCGAAACGTCCCTCCATGTCGCTTCGAAGTCACCCGTGTACCATGGGTCGGCAACATCGCCAGGCCTGTTGGTGAAATCGAGCAACATGCGAATCTTGCCATCGGGGTCGCCTCCGCAGATGACTTTCATGTTCCTGATGTTCCACGAGTCCATGCCTACAAGCAGGTCGAAACGCTGGTAGTCGTGCCTGGTCATCTGCCTTGCTGTCTTGCCCAGGCACGATATGCCGTGCTCCGCAAGCTTCCTGCGGGCAGGGGGATACACGTCGTTCCCAATCTCTTCGGTCGATGTGGCAGCCGACTCGATGTGGAACGCTTCCTCTCTTCCTGCTTTGCGGACAAGATCTTTCATCACGAACTCAGCCATCGGACTGCGGCAAATGTTGCCGTGACACACGAAAAGTATGCTTACCATATTATATATATAATGACTTTAAGTGCAAAGATACGAAAAAGTTCACAGTCTATAGCTTATAGTTCATAGTTTTTTCGTACTTTTGCAGCAGAACAGAAAGAAATACTTTACACAATGAAACATTCTCTTACACTTGCTTTGCTTTTGCTTCTCACCATGTCGCTTCATGCCGAGAACTGGATGAAACGTCTTCCCGACGATGCCTACGTGGCCAATCTCTCCATTCCTGGTAGTCACGATACGGGCACCGGCAACGGTTTCCCAGGCATAACGGTTTCCATCTATGGGCCTTTTGGAGATAAGTATGCACGCACCCAGGAGAAGAGTTTTCAAGACCAGTGGGAGTTGGGCGTCCGTGCTTTCGACATGCGTCCTGCTGTGAAAGATGGCTATCTCAACGACAATCATGGCATCATGCCCACTAAGTTGCGCTTCGACGACGCACTTTATTTCCTGAGAGACAAGCTGATAGAGAACCCGTCGGAGTTCGCCATCATACACGTCCTCCATGCTTCTGCTGGCGACGACAACGCAAGCAATTACGGCGAGAAACTGCTCGAACTGGTTAATCGCGACGACCTGAAGGACTTCTTCATCGACTTCAAACCGACGCTCACAGTGCGCGAGATGCGTGGAAAGATACTGATGATCAGCCGCGACCAGTATGCCGACACCCCTGTCGGAGGCTTCTTCCGCAACTGGACAGGGCAGCTGGATTGGAACGCTCAGCGAAATGGACAGATTGTGGGAGCCAGCGGAGCGACTGCATCACTCTATATGCAGGACTTCGCCGAGACACACAGGGATGGCGACCTCGACCGCAAGGTGGCTGGTGTCAGGCAGTTGCTCGACTTCAGCACGAAGCACAAGACCAACTCTGCATCCGACATTGTCTGGGTATATAACTTTGCTTCTGCCTACTCGAAGACTTCCAGACTCTACATTCCTTTCATCGTCGATGAGGAAATCTCCTCGAGTGACGGTTACAGGGACAACGCTGCTCACACCAACGCTGCCATCATCGACTACCTGAACGACACGTCGAATCCTGCCGGACCTACTGGCATCATCCTGGCCGACTATGTGGGCGTGAACTCCAGTAACGGCTATAACACGCGTGGGCAGGAGCTCGTGGATGTCCTCATCGCCAACAACTTCCGCTATCTCAAGGATATGTATCAGGTCGTGGAGAGTGATGCAACCTATCGCAAACCGCTTGATATGAGTGCGCGCATCGTGTCTCCTTGCTTCAACAGCAACTTGCGTCAGGGTTGGGAAGGCGACCAGTTTGGGGCTGTCAACCCTAATGAGAATGCCGAACACTTCAACCGCAACTTCAATACCTACCAGACGATAACCGACCTGCCCAATGGCGTATATGCCGTCGGATGCAAGGCTTTCTACCGTGCTGGCGAGGCGCAGGAGTCGAACGACCACTTCCGTGCGAAGGACAGAGCATTGCGCAACGCCTGCCTCTTCACGACTGTCGGCTCCGAGACACTCACGTTCCCCATCGTTTCGCCATTCTCCAAGAGCGTGACAAGGGCAAAGGGCGTGGGCCGCGAGATTTCCGCAAAGCAAGGCTCGGCCAACTATTTCATCCCAGACGACATGATTGCTGCCGAGTATTACATGCATGTGGTGGACGCTTACGACAATGTCATCTTTGCCGGCGTCAATAATAATACGCTCACATTCGGCGTCAAGAAGGATAAGTCGGCCGGCATGGACTGGTGCGTCTTCGATGATTTCACACTCACTTATTACGGCGACCAGCCAACCGCATACCGCCAATGGCTCACGGAAATGAAGAAAAAGAAGGTCAGCTACCTCTCCGTAACGGTCAGCAAGAGCTACCTCAACACCTACAACGGCGCTTTCAGTGCAACCGCCTCCAACAGAGATGAAGCCATCGCAGCCATGCGAGCCATCGATGTCGCTTGGGAGGAAATAGCCCTTAATGCAGAACTCTGGGCCGAATACAAACAGGTGGGCAAGGAGGCAGAAGCGATGCTCAACAGCGATCAGTACAGCGAAGACGCCAAAGCATTCCTCCAAAGTTACTATTTGTCCGTATATGTCAAGAACTTAGAGACACTGGCTCTCACCAACGAAGAGCTGCCGGACGCCATTGCCGAACTGCGCGAATATATGAATCTGGTGAGTACCGGCGAATGGACTGGCGTATCGGAGATGCCAGCAGACAACGGGCAACGGGCCACAGATAACAGACTTTGGACTCTGGACGGCAAGCTTGTCAACACAACACAGCAGCCTGGCCTCTACATCATCCGCAGTCGCGACGGCAAAGTTCACAAGGTGCTTCGCTAAACTCGACGCGTTATCTTTGCCAATTCGACGTGCTGAGTTTGCCAATTCGACGTGCCATGTTTTTTGATTAGGTGAATCGAGTCGGATGAAGAGGGCAACAGATCAGACTCCTCTTTCTGCCCAATCGCCGCGATCCAGGCTGCGATAACCGATGGCTTCGGCAATGTGCTGGCTCTGCACGGCTTCGCTCCCCGCTAAATCAGCAATGGTTCTTGCTACTTTCAGAATGCGTGAGTAGGCACGGGCACTGAGTTTCAGGCGCTCCATCGCCATTCTGAGCATGTCGAGCGAGGCATTGTCGGGCTCCGCAAACTTGTGGAGCATCTTCTCGCTCATCTGCGCGTTGCAGTGGATGCCCTTGTACTCCTTGAACCGCTCTTCCTGTATCTTCCTGGCCTTAATCACCCTTTCCCGAATGACGGAACTCGGCTCGCCGGGCTGCATCTGACTGAGTTGGGCAAAGGGCACCGGCTGGATTTCACAATGGATGTCTATTCGGTCAAGAAGCGGACCGCTGATCTTGTTCAGGTACTTCATGATTTGTCCGGGTGTGCAGCAGCAATGCTTGTCCGGATGATTGTAGTAACCGCACGGACATGGGTTCATGCTAGCGATGAACATGAACGAACAAGGATAAGTGATGGTGTACTTCGCTCGCGAGATATTTATGACGCGATCCTCGAGGGGCTGTCGCAAAACTTCGAGCACAGAACGCTGAAATTCCGGCAATTCATCGCAAAAAAGGACCCCATTATGGGCCAAACTGATTTCCCCAGGCTGCGGATTCGTGCCGCCTCCCACAAGTGCCACTTGCGAGATGGTGTGGTGGGGCGAACGGAAGGGACGTTGGGCAATGAGGGAACAGTCGCCTTTCAGCTTGCCTGCAACAGAATGAATCTGCGTCGTCTCCAGACTTTCTCGTAGCGACAACGGTGGCAAGATGCTCGGCAAACGCTTTGCCAACATGCTCTTACCACTTCCCGGAGGACCGACCATGATTAGGTTGTGTGAGCCAGCGGCTGCTATCTCGAGGGCTCGCTTCACTTGTTCCTGACCTTTGACGTCTGCGAAATCGAACTCAAACTCACTCTGCTTTGCAAAAAACTCTGCTCTGGTATCGATGACGGTCGGTTGCATGAACTCCAGACCATTCAGGTGTCCGATGACTTGATTGATGTGGCGGGCACCATAGACATTGAGGTTGTTCACCACAGCAGCCTCCCGTACGTTAGCCTCTGGCACGATAAGTCCTTCGAATCCCAACTCTCGAGCCTTGATGGAGATGGGCAGCGCGCCTTTGATGGGCTGCAGGGAGCCATCAAGACTCAACTCGCCAACCATCATGTAACGGTTCAGCACGTGTGTGTCCACCTGCCCGCTCGTGGCAAGAATGCCTATCGCCATCGGCAAGTCGAAGCCCGAACCTTCCTTCCTGACATCGGCTGGCGCCATGTTGATGGTAATGGAATGACCCGGAAAGGTGTAGCCGCTGTTCTCTATCGCTGCAAGAATGCGCTCGTAACTCTCTTTGACAGCGCTGTCGGGCAAGCCCACTAGAGCAAACCTGGCACCGCGAGTCGAATTGACTTCAACAGTAACTTCTGCGGCTTGAAGGCCTTGAACGCTGGCACTGAATGTCTTAACTAACATGATCGATACGGGAATGTTATATATATAATAATGTATATGTTACAAACGTTTGCAGCGAATCAGGGCGTGTGAACCGTCGGCAAGGGTCGTTGCAAACAGGTAGATGTCGCCACCCTCGCGCAGCTTGAGCCGCTTTCGCAACTCCGCAACGGTAGCAGGAAAGTTGCGAACGGTCAGGTTACATTGCGTGATGTCTGCCAGCATCCGCTTCAAGTCCTTCTTCGCAAAACTGCAAGCGTCCTCAATCTCAAAGCTGCGACCAGGAAAATCCTCGATGAAATGGGCAGAAATGAACAGATGACTGAAGGAATGCAACTTCCTGACGTCGTACTTTTGGCAGAGCGAATTTTGCACGCCAGCCTTCAGAATGGATGCGTTTGGCTCGTAGAGATAGCGCTCCAAATGTGTGGCGATGACTGGTTCGGCATTCTGAATTGTCGTACTGAACGTTTGTTCTTGTGCTGAGAGGTTCACACAATGAACCGTCGCAACCTGTTTCTCTCGGCAAAACACCAGCAGGACTTCCTTGCATTCGCCGTCAACACTTACCACATGCACCTCGCCGACATTGGGCAGACGGCGCAGTGTGTCTTGTATGTCGAGCATGGGCGAGAGTTTTACCAGCACGATGGGTGCATGAGCGAGCAACTCGTCGTGAATCGCCTCAACATTCGGCGAGCAGTCATTCAAAGCAACAACCTTCCTCCCGACCGCATCTCTTCGACTGGGATCAAGGTAAATGATGTCAAAATACCCCATTCCATCGAGATAATTCTCACTTGTTGAGCAATGTACTTTAGCCTGTTGTAAGCCAAGAAGAGGGAAGTTGTGTCGGGCGATTTCGCAGAGGTGTTCGTCTCGTTCCACATAGTCTGCCTCGTCGAACAACTTGGCTAAATAAGAGAAATCTATGCCGAAGCCACCTGTTAAATCTGCCATTTTCGCCCGTTTCATCGGTAAGAGTAGCTCCACCAATTGTTGCTTGTAGAGTGCCGTTTGCTCGCTGCTGCATTGTTCCAACGAGACTTTTGGTGGGAAGAGGATGCATTCGGTCTTTGCCCAGGCTGGTAGCTTCTTCTGTGCAATCTGCAGTCCTTCAATCTGTTGCAGGCAGAAGTGAAGGTCTATTCCAGCGGGAATCTTGCTTAATGCCAAGTTACGAATGTCGGCATCCTTGTTATGTTCTATGAAGGCTTCGTTGGTCATGTTGAATGACAAATCGCTGCTTGTGCAGCTATTGCATCGAGGGTCAGTTGCTTTTGCAGGTCTTCTAAGGAATCGAAGTGTTGTTCGTCGCGTAATTTCTCGATGAAATCGATAGAAATAGACTCGTTATACAAGTTCCCTTCGAACTGGAAGATGTGGACTTCAATACTGATTTCTCCGTTTTGTTCTACTGTTGGACGATGTCCGATGCAAAGCATTCCACCTCGTCTTGTGTTGTCTGGTAGCGTTACCCAAACGGCATAGGCTCCGCAGGCCGGCAGTAACTTCTGTTGTGGCAAAGTGAGATTTGCAGTGGGGAACCCGATTCGTCGGCCTATTTGCTTGCCTTCGGTCACTTTTCCATTCAGGAAATAAGGATATCCGAGCATGGCGTTTGCCTTCTCTACCTCGCCCAAACCAATCAGATTCCTTATCCGGCTGCTGCTCACCTTCTCGCCAGGAAGGGCTTCGGCCAAGCAGACCTCAATGCCCGTTTCGTGTCCCCAAGCAACATATTCCTCGTGAGTTCCGCCTCCGTGACCGAAATGGTGGTTGTATCCCATTAGCAGAAGTTCCGCATTCAACTTGTCGCGAAGAATGTTTTGCATGAAGTCCTTAGCCGTCATGACACTTAGTTCCTGAGTAAACGGTAGCACAAAGATTTCGCCCTTGAACGCTTCAGAGAGCAACTTCAGTTTTTCCTCTTGTGTCGTCAGCAGCGATGGGACATAATCTTCCTGCACTACAGTCCTCGGATGACAGTCGAAAGTCACCGCTGCAGGTTGCAAATCCTTTGCTTCAGCCAACTCCTGAAGTTGCCTAAGCAAGTAGCGGTGACCCTGATGAACGCCGTCGAAGAACCCGATAGTAACAGCAAATCCCTTCTTCATAACAAGATGCAAAAGTAGTCAAAACTCTTTGCGAAACCAAATTTTTCCTGCTTTCATTTGCATAATTCGCAGGAAATGTCTAATTTTGCACTCGATTAATGGCATAAGCCAGTATCGTCGGACTTGTAGCTCAGTTGGTTAGAGCAACAGACTCATAATCTGGAGGTCCTAGGTTCAAGCCCTAGCTGGTCCACGAGAGACAGGGAGCACTTGCAAAGATTTTGCAGGTGCTTTATTTGTTTATTATAGGTATTTGGTGAACTTAACGTGTCGAGTTGGTGAACTTGACGTGTCGAGTTGACGAACTTAACATGTCGCGTTGGTGAACTTAACGTGTTAACTTTTGCAACTTGGCACGTCGTGTATGATGGGTTGACGTGAGGACAACAAAAAAGGGCCTCGCGTTGCGAAGTCCTTTTGTAGCGCCTACGGGAATCGAACCCGTGTTCCATGCGTGAGAGGCATGTGTCCTAGCCGCTAGACGAAAGCGCCATCATTTTGTTTTTGCGGAAGCTGGGGGATTCGAACCCCCGGTACGGTAACCCGCACGTCAGTTTAGCAAACTGGTGGTTTCAGCCACTCACCCAAACTTCCTTCCAGTAATTAAGAGTCAGAATTAGTGCTAAAAACCGCCTTCTTTCTCTTGTTGCGGATGCAAAGGTAGAGTTTTTTTGTGAACTGAGCAAGCATTTAAGGATTTTTTTGTAACTTTGTGCAGAAAATCATAGAGAATGAGTCATAATTCTTCAACTTTGCTGCCGAAAGGTTGCTTCTTTGTGCAACTTCCTAACATCTCTGACGAACGCGGAAGTTTGGCTTTCGGAGAGGCGGAACATCACATTCCGTTCCCCATCAAGCGTGTCTTTTGGACGTACGACATTAAGGGCGAGGGCATGCGAGGCGACCATGCTCATCGGTCTTGCCAGATGGTGTTGTTTCCCATCGGAGGCAGTTTCGATATTGAAATAGACGATGGTGAGAGGCAGACGCTCCTGCATATGGACGACCCCAGCCAAGGTGTCTTCATACCGCCTTTGGTGTGGTGCAGGCTGATGAACTTCACGAAAGATGCGGCTTGCATCAGTCTTGCTTCGGAGGAGTACCGTGCTGAGGACTACATTCACGACTATGAGGAATTTATGAAGCTGACAACGGACAACAGACAACAGACAATCGATAGTTGACGCTCTGTTGCATGTTGTCAAAAACAGAAGATATGACGATTATACCTTATTCTATAAACCGGAAGGAGACGTGGGATGCGTTTGTCGAGATGTCGAAGAACGGCACTTTCCTACTCAAGCGCAACTTCATGGACTATCATTCCGACCGCTTCTTCGATTGTTCTCTGCTCATCTATGCTGGCATTTCGCCAGATGAGGAGTTCAAGGAGAAGAGCCTTACCACGAAGGATCTTGTGGCAGTCTTCCCTGCGAATTGGGACAAGGAGCAGCGTACGGTCTATTCCCATCAGGGGCTGACCTACGGCGGACTGGTTGTCTTGCCCGAGGTGACACAGAAGGAGGTGCTGGACATGATGCAGGCCATCGTGCAGTACTACCGCGATATGATGCAGGCAGAACGTCTCGTCTATAAGCCTATACCTTATATATATAGTAGTGTCCCTTCTGGCGAAGACCTTTATGCACTGTTCCGTGCTGGAGCCAGACTGACCAGACGACTTGTGAGCACTTGTGTCTCGATGCAGAACCCGATGAAGATGTCCACGCTTCGCATACGTCAGGCACGCAAGGCGGTGGATAATGGCTTCTACATAGACCGCATGACGGAAGGCGACACGCAGACGCTGCAGGAGTATTGGACGCTCTTGGAAGAGGTCTTGGAGAAGTATCACAACGCCCGACCCACGCATACTTTGCAGGAGATGCAGCTCTTGATGAGTCAGTTCCCCAAGAACATCCGTCTCTACATCGTGAGACACGAGAAGCGCATCGTGGCCGGAGTGGTCATCTTCGAATGCCGCAAGGTGGCACATGTGCAGTATATCGCCAGCGGAGAAGAGGGTAGGGCACATGGTGCGCTCGACCTCTTGTTCCGACATCTCATCAATGAGCGCTACAAGCAGTACGACTACCTTGACCTCGGAACGTCCAACGAGAACGACGGCCGCTACCTGAACGAGGGACTTATCCACCAGAAGGAAGGCTTCGGAGGCAGAGCCGTCTGCTATGATACCTATGAAATAAACTGCCTCATTCCAACCTTCTCCAATGACGAAGCCTCCCCCGTCCCATCAAATGGAGGGGTGAACGGCAGCGACAAGGCTCCTGCGCATGTTCCCTACCTTGACCTTCAGCGCGTTAGCAACTCCTTCGAGCCGGAACTGACTAGGGAAGTCTCGCGTGTGGTGCAGGGCGGATGGTATCTGCTGGGCGAAGAGAACAAGCGTTTCAGCAAGGCGTTTGCAGAGTTCTGTGGCAGCAAGTATTGTGTGCCGACGGGAAATTGTCTGGATGCCTTGACGATGATCCTGACCGCCTACAAGCGGATGCTTGGCTGGGCCGACGATGCCGAAGTGATTGTTCCCTCCAATACCTACATTGCCAGCATCTTAGCCGTGAGCCGAGCCTGCCTGCAACCCGTGCTTTGCGAGCCTCGCATGGAGGATTACCTCATCAATCCCGACGGCATAGAGGCTCTTATCACCGAGCGGACTAAGGCCATCATGGTGGTTCATCTCTATGGTCGCGTGTGCGATATGCAGCCCATCTTGGAGGTGGCTAAGCGACATAACCTGAAGGTCATCGAGGATGTGGCACAGGCTCAGGGTGCGGTTTACAAAGGTGTACGAGCTGGTCATCTTGGCGATGCTGCCGGTTTCAGTTTCTATCCCGGCAAGAACATCGGTGCTCTTGGCGACGCGGGCTGTATTACGACGGATGATGCGGCACTGGCCGACTACGTGCGGGCCATGTCGAACTACGGCAGCAAGGAGAAATACCTCAACGAGATGAAAGGCCTGAACAGCCGCATGGACGAGATTCAGGCAGCCGTGTTGTGTCTGAAACTGAAGCGTTTGGATGCCGATAACGAGGCACGCCGAAAGGTTGCGCTGGCTTATAGCGAAGGCATCAGGAACCCACTTATCACGCTGCCACAGATGCCTTCCGAAGCAGGAGAGAACGTCTGGCACATCTATCCCATACGAACTCCCGAGCGCGACCATCTGCGCGAATACCTTTCGCGGGCAGGCATCGAGACGATGGTGCACTATCCTATCCCTCCACATCGGCAGCAGGCCTACAGCGAATGGAACAACCTCTCGTTCCCCATCAGCGAGCGTATCCACCATGAAATCCTATCGCTCCCGATGTCGCCCGTAATGACAGAAGCCGAAGTGCAACGCATCATCGAAGTCCTGAACGCATACAACATTGAGGCCTCATATAGTGCCCTATAGAGGATTTAGATGAGGAGTTGAGCCACCAGGCGTTGAAGCTGCTGTGAAAACAGGTGAATGGTGCTGTGAAGAAAGGAGGGATGTGCAGAGTAAAAGGGTAGGACGTGCTGTGGATTCCGTTCCAATCCACCCGCCCTCATATGTTGGGGCGGCCGCCCCAATATCTTGGAGCGCTCGACCTTATCTGTGCGAGCGCCCGCTCAAAACCGTTTTTCATACTGCCCAGGCATGGGGGGAACTTCCTTTGTGCCAACAGGAGATTGTCTCCTAAAAATATTGAGGGGCATTGCCTCACGGCAACGCCCCTCGTTTTGGTTGGTTGGAAAAAGTCTAATTGAAATAATGGTTTGTGATTGATTTTAAGCCTCTGCGGGAGTTTCAGTTGCCTGTTCCTCAGCGGCTGGTGCAGCTTCTGCTTCTGCTTCGGGAGCGGCTGCAGCTTCTTCTGCTGCTTCCTCAGCCTTAGCTTCTGCCTCTGCTTCTGCCTTTGCGACAGCTTCAGCAGCCTTCTTGTCTGCTACCTTCTTAGCGATCTCTGCGTTGGCTTTCTTCTCAGCCTCAAGCTTAGCAGCAGCAGCTGCCTTCTTGTCGGCCTCGTTCTTAGCCGTCACCTGACTCAAGCCCTTCTGCTTGTCAGCCTTCCAAGCGTCAAACTTTGCCTGGCATGCTGCTTCGTCAAAAGCGCCCTTCTTAACACCACCACGCAGGTGTTTCATGAGATAAACACCTTCGCCGGACAGGATGTTGCGAACCGTGTCGGTGGGCTGTGCGCCACACTCTACCCAGTACAGGGCACGATCGAATTTCAAATCTACAGTGGCAGGATTGGTGTTCGGGTTGTACGTACCAATCTTCTCTGTAAACTTACCGTCACGCGGTGCTCTTACATCAGCGATCACGATGCTGTAGAAAGCATAGCCTTTACGGCCGTGACGCTGCAATCTGATTTTTGTTGCCATAATTTAAATTAGAACTTTTAATAGGTTTGAAATGTGCCGCTAACTCGTAACGGCGGCGCAAAGGTACAACTTTCTTTTGAATTACAATGCACTAAGCACACTTTTTTTATTCTTACCTCTGGATATTATATGTAGTTTTGCTGGTTTTGTCCCCTATTTTGGGCCGTCATCTGCTTCAGTTTTTCCTTTCCCTTGAAGGCAAAGAACCAGATGAGGAGGGCGGCGACGGCAAGGATGGCGATGCCGATGAGCGGCCTGTAGAACAGCCACGCCAAGCCGATGATGATGAGCGACCACACCAGGCCGACTACCGTGCACACCAGGCCTACGCCCCAGCCTATGATGTTGGCAACGAAGGGAACGACCTTCAGCAGCGTTTCCAGGATAGCGAAGATGCCCTTCAGGCCTATGATGATCAGCAATACACCTACAAAGCGGAGTATCCACATCAGCATGTGGTTCGACCTGTGGGCGCCTTCATAGATCTCTGCGGCGTCGCGCGTTCCCATCACAAGGGTGGAGAAGGTCTTGCCGTTCTTGGCCTTGAAGTTGGTGAAGGTGTTGTCCTTCTGCTTGGCAATAATGGTGACTTTGGCGGGCAAGACTTTTGTCCAGGTGATGCGAACGTCGCCCACAGCCGGACTGCTTGGGCTGATGCCGTAGTAGAGCTGATTGTTGTTGACGTGGACAAGCTGCGCCGCATCAACACCATTGCCGCCATGACGGCCGAGCACCTGTCGTACCTCCTTGTTCCAACCGTCCAGCGTCAACGAATCCAGGCTGAGGCTCACGGGCTCGTCGCCTCTTATGCTGCAAATCTGGTGCTCATTCAGGAGGAAAGCACCAAAGGTGACTTTCTCTGCCTGCCAGCTCTCGGAGTCGGCTGTGGTGAGGACAAAGTTCTTCTGCTGGTAGGCAGGATCGTGGAAGCGGGACGATTGCACAGGTTCGGAGGTCCACTCTTTCGTATAAGTATATGTGGTGACTATCTCCTCCGAGCCGCCCAACTTATCCTTGTGCTGCTCCTGCGAGTGCTCCACCCACTGGTAGTATTCCACGTCGCGAACCAGTCTGATGGCCGTCGCACCGATGCCGAACTGCGCATCCACCAGCGAGTCCTCGGTGTTGGCAAAGCCTGTGGCATAGACCAACTTGCCGTCCATCTCCGGATTTATGCGGTCGATGGTCTCCAGTTCCACTGTGACGCCTTCTGCTTCGTTCAGCATCTTGTCTGTCTTCACAACTCTGCCTTCGTTCCACCAAAGCAGAGCGGTGCCTGCTATGAAGAGCAAAAAGCCTGTTCCTATGCTGCGGAATGAATTGCCTACGCGAGAGCCGTAGCCAATCGTTGTAGTCTCTGTATAAGCCATAATCGTTGTTGGGTTGTTTCTTTATGCTTTCGCGCGCATAGACGCACGTACCATATATATAATAAGGATGCAGTACATGCCGAGGCTGAGGAGTTCCGAATTGGGGTTCTGCCACCAGTCGGCATAGTCGAAGCTTACGTTTTGCCACTTCAACGCTGCACTGAGTACGCCCATCAAAGCGCCGCCGGCGATGAAGCCGCTGGCAAGCAAAGTGCCTTTTTCACCTCGGGCATTGTTGAGGGCTTGGTCGCTGCTGCGGGTTGTGACGAACCAGTTGATGGCGCCGCCAACGAGCAGCGGCAGGTTGAGCTCCAAGGGAATGAACATGCCGAGGGCAAAGGCGAGGGCCGACACGCCGAAGGCATTCAGCACGAGCGCAATGATGGCACCGATGCCGTAGAGCAGCCAAGGTGCTCCGTTACCACTCATCAGCGGTTCAATCACTGCAGCCATCGCGTTGGCCTGCGGAGCAGAGAGCGTGCCGTCGGTGAAGCCATAGGTCTTGTTGAGTATCATGATGACGCCTGCGACGGTAGCGGCGCTAACCAATGTGCCGAGGAACTTCCATGTCTCCTGCTTGCGAGGAGTGCTGCCGAGCCAATAGCCTATCTTCAAGTCAGTGACGAAGCCGCCTGCCATGCTCAGGGCTGTGCAGACCACGCCGCCCATAATGAGTGCGGCCACCATACCGCTCGTGCCGCTCAGACCTACGGCTACCATGATGACGGAGGCCACGATGAGTGTCATCAAAGTCATGCCGCTCACGGGATTTGTGCCGACGATGGCGATGGCGTTGGCTGCCACGGTGGTGAAGAGGAAAGTGATGACGCTCACGACAAGAATGGCTACAACGCTGAAGACCCAGTTCCCGCCCATCACATCAAGGTGGAAGAAGAGGAAAGTAAGCACTAGAGCCAGGATGATGCCGAAGGTGATGAACCGCATCGGAAGGTCCTTCTGCGTGCGAGGAGCCTCGATTTGTTCGACGTCTTTCTTGCCTTTGAGCTCTCTTCCGGCCAGCGAAACGGCCTCAACAATAATGCGCCAACTCTTCACAATGCCGATGATGCCGGCCATCGCGATGCCGCCAATGCCGATGCTCTTCGCGTATTTGAAGATGACTTCGGGCGAAGCAAGCGCTGCCGTAACACCCTCTTGCACCTCGAGCGACGGGAAGAAGAGGGCGATGCAGGGCACGATGACCCACCACACAAGCGCGGAGCCGCAGCAGATGATGAAGGCGTACTTGAGTCCCACGATGTATCCCATGCCCAGGATTGCTGCGCCTGTATTGCACTTCAGGACAAGTTTGGCCTTCTCCGCAACTGTGTCGCCCCACAGAAGAGCGCGGCTGGTGAAGTTCTCGTGCCACAGTCCGAAGGTTGCCACAACGAAGTCGTAGAGTCCGCCCAGCAGGCCTGCAATCATCAGAGGCTTGGCTTGGGCACCACCTTTCTCGCCGCTCACCAGCACTTGCGTGCCGGCTGTTGCCTCGGGGAAGGGATACTTGCCGTGCATTTCCTTAACGAAATACTTACGGAAAGGAATGAGGAAAAGGATGCCGAGGATGCCTCCGAGCAGACTTGCAAAGAAGACTTCGAGGAAGTTCACCGTCATTTCCGGGTACTTGGCCTGCAGGATGTAGAGAGCAGGCAGAGTGAAGATGGCTCCTGCCACAATGACGCCGCTGCAAGCGCCTATGCTCTGGATAATGACATTCTCGCCGAGTGCATTCTTCCTTCGGGTAGCGCTGCTGACGCCCACGGCAATAATGGTGATGGGGATAGCTGCTTCGAAGACCTGGCCGACCTTAAGTCCCAGGTATGCTGCGGCTGCGCTGAAGATGACAGCCATCAGGATGCCCCAGCAGACCGACCACAGGTTGACCTCTCGCGGATTGCCCTCTGCAGCCATCATCGGTTCGTACTCTTCGCCTTCACGCAACTCTCGGAAAGCGTTCTCGGGCAGTGAAGTTTTGTATTCCATAATATATAAGATTTAGAGTTATTGCGTACAAAGATATAAAAAAGTTTAGAGTTTAGGGTTTAGAGTTTAGAGAAATTTTGTACTTTTGCACACAAAAGGACGAAGATATGAAGGTTGCGTTGGTACAGATGGACATCGTCTGGGAGAACTCCAAGACGAATCGTGAGGTGGCGGAGCGCTTGATGCTCGCTGCCGAGAAGTGCGACATTTACGTACTTCCCGAGATGTGGAGCACGGGCGTCACTACCGAACCGATGGGTGTAGCAGAGCCCGAGAACGGCGAGACCCTGCAGTGGATGCAACGGATGGCAGACAAACTCGATGCCGCAGTTGCAGGAAGCATCGCCGTCAAAGCACAGGACGGCTCTTACAGGAACAGGCTGTACTTTGTAAAACCTAGTGAAACTGTTCAATCTTCAATCTTCAATTTTCAATTTTACGACAAGCATCACCTCTTCTCTTATGGCGGCGAGACGAAGAACTACACGCCTGGCAGCGAGTATGTTACGGTCGAGTGGCGAGGCTTGCGCTTCCACCTCTCTGTCTGCTACGACCTGCGTTTCCCGATTTGGCTGCGGAACCGCGACGACTACGATGTCCTCATCTGCGTAGCCTCCTGGCCTTCTGTGCGGATGCAGGCTTGGAGAGTCCTGCTTGCGGCTCGTGCCATTGAGAATCAATGCTTTGTGCTTGGGGTGAATCGCATCGGCAAAGACCCTGCCTGCGAGTACAGCGGCGGCTCGGCAGTCGTCGATCCCTTCGGCTTTTCAACCGTCGCTCCAGATGGTGAAGCCAGCGTCCTGACCAAAGAGCTCGACCTGAAACGCCTCAAGTCCTTCCGCGAAAAGTTCCCCGTACTGAAGGAAATGGACTGATTCCTTACGTCAAATCACCCATTAATGCCTGCTGCGTTGTTCAACGCGGCACGTTAAAATAAAAAAGCCAGGCTGTCGAGTCTGGCTTTTTATCGCGTTAAGTTCCCTCGGGAATGCAGGGGAAGTTGGTCTCCCGTCGGGGGAAGTTTGTTGTCGGGGTTGCTTTAGAAGCGTCGTACGTCCTCGACCTCTTCGATTTTCTTCAAGTCGCGGCAGATGTTTTGGAGGTCCTTGGCATCGTGCACACCGAGTCGGAGTTCGGCGGTGAACAGGCCGTCGCTGGTGTCGATGTGTATGCTGTGGATGTTCATGTTGAGCTGCTGCGAGAGGATTCCCGTGATTTGATGCAGGACGCCCACGCGGTCGAAGCCCACGATGTGGAGTGTGGCGGGGAAGGAGAGCGTGCCGTGTGTGTCCCAAGTGGCAGCCAGGATGCCGTTTCCGCCAGTTGCCTTGAGGCGTTTTGCAATGTCGCACTGGCGTTTGTGGATGACGATTTTACCGTTTTCATCGAGATATCCGAGCACATCATCGCCGGGAATCGGGTGACATTCATCGCACAAAGTGTATCGGCCGATAGTCTCCTCGCTGAGAACCAGCGTTTTCTTCTTGTCGATTCGGGGTGTCTTGTCCTCTCCCTCTGAAGCGGGCTTTGTCTCCTCTTCCTCGGTGGAAATGGGGGAATGGTTCTTTTTCTTGAAGATGGTGAAGTACTTGCTCCACTTCTTCTCCTTGTGAATCTTCTCGTTGAGGGCGTTCAAGTCGCCTTCTCCGAGCGTGATGGTCTGCGAACCAATCATGGAGAGCAGTTCCTCGCGGCTGCTCAATTCGTGGTAGTGACAGAGTTTCGCGATGTTGAGGCTTGTGGCTTCTTTCTCGTTTTTCTGCAGGAAGTCGTTCAGGATGTCCTCGCCAATCTTCTGCTTCTCCCTTTCCATTCGGCGCAGGATGGCAACGATTTTGCCCTTCGCCTTAGCCGTCGTGACGAAGTCTATCCAGCCTTTCTCGACCTTTTGGTTCTTCGAGGTGAGGATTTCGACTTGGTCTCCGCTCTGCAGCACCTGGCTGATGCCGACGAGTTTGTGGTTCACCTTTGCTCCGATGCAGTGTGTGCCGAGGAAGGTATGCACGCTGAAAGCGAAGTCGAGCACAGTACAACCGGCCGGCATGGTCTTGAACTCGCCCTTAGGCGTCACGACGAAAATCTCGTTGGCAAACAGGTTGAGCTTGATGGTGTCGAGGAAGTCGATGGCATTCGGCTGTGGGTCGTCCAGGATTTCCTTGATTTGGTAGAGCCATTTGTCGAGCCCGTCGTCAGTGCCCTCCGTGTTGATGTCGCCGTCCTTGTACTTCCAGTGAGCCGCAAAGCCATGCTCCGCGATGTCGTCCATGCGGCGGCTTCGTATCTGCACCTCAACCCATCTGCCCGACTTGCTCATGAGCGTCGAGTGGAGCGCCTGGTATCCGTTGGCCTTTTTGTTGTGCACCCAGTCTCGCAAGCGGTCGGGGTGCGGCTTGTATATCGTGCTGGCGATGTTGTAGATCTTGAAGCACTCGTCCGTTTCGTTCATGCCCTCCGTCACTTCAAATATGATGCGGACGGCCAGGATGTCATAGACCTCTTCGAATGAGACGTGCTTCGTCTGCATCTTCGACCAGATGCTGTAGGGTTTTTTGAAGCGCGCCTTGATCTCGTACTTGAGTCCCGCCTTGTCGAGCTCCTGCCTGATGGGGGCGGTGAACTGTTCGAAGATGGTCGTCAAGTGCTCGCGAATGCCCTCGAGCTGCTCTTGGAGAGCCTTGTATTCCTCAGGGTGCTCATAGCTGAAACTGAGGTCCTCGAGTTCTTCCTTCACTTTGTTCAAGCCGAGTCGGTGTGCCAAAGGAGCATAGATATAGAGGGTCTCGCCTGCAATCTTATACTGTTTTCCAGGCAGTTGGCTGCCCAAGGTACGCATGTTATGCAGTCGGTCGGAAATCTTAATCAGGATGACTCGTATGTCCTCGCTCATCGTGAGCAGCAACTTCTTGAAGGATTCCGCCTGGACCGACGCTTTGTCGCCGAAGATGCCGCCAGATATCTTGGTCAGTCCATCGACGATCTGCGCTATCTTCGGCCCGAAGATGTTGGCGATGTCCTCAACCGTGTAGTCTGTATCCTCTACCACATCGTGCAGGAGCGCCGAGCAGATGCCGGTGCTGCCCAAGCCGATGTCTTCGCACGCAATCTGTGCTACGGCAATGGGATGCATGATGTATGGCTCACCGGAAAGTCGTCGGACGCCCTTGTGAGCCTCCTTGGCGAAGTTGAACGCCTTGTCGATGATTTCGGTGTGCTTGCGGTGATGCGATGCCAGATAAGTGTCTATCAGGTGCTGATACGCTTCGGCAACCATCCGCTCGTCTTCCATCTCACGAAGGTTATTGTCTTCCATAGTCGGTTTTATTTCACTCTAATCTTTCGTCCGGCATAGACCGTGTTGCCACGAATGCCGTTAAGCCGCTTGAGTTTGGCAACAGTTGTGCCGTTTCTCCTTGCAATTGCGCCAAGTGTATCGCCTTTGCGGACAGTCACAGACTTGCCTCCTCGACTGCTTTTACCCTTCTTCCCTCGCGGTTGGTCCACGACGGGAATCTCAATCTGGGCTGCTACTTCTGTGGGCGGAACGTAGATGGAGTCGCCAGCCTCAATGAAGGAATTGATGGCGGCGGCAGGCATGCGAAGCGTGCAAGCGTGGGAATCGCCTGGAATCAACGTGGTGCGATACTGCGGATTGAACTTCCGAAGTTCCTCCTGACTAATGCCGCAAAGCTCGGCGATGCGTTCCATGCGGACATTTCTGTTGACCTGTATCGTGTCAGTTCCCTGCGGAAGTCTGGTGTTGATGGGGCAGATATTGTGGTCGCAATAGTAGTTCATGATGTAGTTCGCCGCGATGAAAGCAGGCACGTAGCCGCGTGTCTCGGCCGGCAAGTAAGGATAAATCGTCCAATAATCCTTGACGCCTCCTGCTCTCTTTATGGCTTTGAGGATATTGTTGGGACCGCAATTATAGCTGGCAATAGCGAGGGTCCAGTCGCCGAAGATGCCATAAAGGTCGTGCAAATAACGGGCTGCGGCATAACTTGCCTTGATGGGGTCGCGACGTTCGTCAATCAAACTGGTCACCTCGAGACCGTATTGTTTGCCGGTACCTATCATGAATTGCCACAAGCCAACTGCTCCGGCACGACTTACAGCAGTGGGATTGAGTGCGCTCTCAATGATGGGCAGGTACTTTAGCTCAAGTGGCATCTGATAGCTCTCGAGTGCCTCCTCGAAGATTGGGTTGTAGAAGTTGCTCGCACCCAGCAGTACGGCAACCGAGTTGCGCAGCCGTCCGCTGTAGAGATCTATGTATCTCTGCACAGCGCTGTTGTATGGCATATCGATTACATTAGGCAGCCTGCTCAATCGATAAGCGTAGGTCTGTGCGTCGAACACAGGGTTGTCGCCTGTCGATTCACAGTTCTCGTCGAAGAAGAGGTAGTTGCGTGTCTGCCAGTCGGCAAGCAAACTGTCAATTTCCCTGTTCTGCAAACCTTCGGGCAACTCTTCGATGACTTCTGGCAGAGACAGGATGTCGTCTTGTTCTTCGTCGTCTTCTTCGTATTGCGCCAGGGCGAGATTGCAGGGGAAGAATAGGAAAAGGAGTAGGGCGGAACAGTATGTTGTGAACTTTTTCATTGTAAGATATGTAGTTTAGAAGTTTATGACGCATTGCACACCTGGAGTTGTGGTGCGATGATGCATGTCGAATCGTCCTGTTTCAATCATAGTGGGGTGTATCTCAAGGCTGAGGTCGTGGGAGATGTCGAACGTCGAGAGTTCTGCATCGACGTAGGCATCGATGACGGACAGCAGGTAAACTCCTCCGAAGGCGAAGATGCTAAGGTCTCGGAACCTGCGGTAGGTGTCCTTCTTGCTCTTGAAGATTCCCTTGAAGCGCTCTTCTTTGCCAACGATGCTATAGTTGGGCGGCAGCATCTTCTCGTAGCTTTTCGTGTTGGGGTCGCTGTCCATGATATCGAGGTAGGCCTGCGAGTAGTCGGAGAGCATCTGCCCGTTCCAGGTGAGGGCGTACACGCAACCGAGGAAGCCTCCGTAGATGATGGGCAGTTTCCAGTACTTGCGATTGTAGATTTGGCCTGCTCCAGGCAGTACCAAGCCCAGCCACATTGCCCGAATCGGGTCGGGTTTGAAGTTCTTGAGGTTGCGATGAGGCCGTACATTCTTCAGTATGTTGTCGCTGATGGTAAGCAGTGCGGCGGTATCGACGGCGTTTTCTGTGAGCACACTATCCACTTCCTGTGCCTGAAGTACAGGTGCGAAGCCGAGCCAGAAGGGCAGGGCCATGAGGATGAGGAGAGTGTGCCGGAGTTTCATTTAGCTGCGTAACTTGTCGAACATTTCGATGATGCGTTCCAGTTCTGCCTCGTTGGCGAAGGGGATGCTTATCTTTCCTTTGCCTTTCTCGGAGCAGGTCATTTCCACACGCGTCTTGAAGAGGCTCCTCAAGCCTTCGCGCAGCAGGTTGTAGTCGGCACTTAGGTTCGAGCCTTTCTGGCGGATGCGTTTGCCTGTCTTGGTCTTTACGGAAGCGCCTTCGCTGAGGAGCTTCACCATGTTCTCTATTTGGCGGACGCTCATGCGACCTTTCTTCATTTCCGAGAAGACCTTGAGCTGTGCCTTGGGATCTGAGATGGAGAGGAGGGCGCGGGCGTGTCCCATGTCGATTTCCTTGTTGCGAAGTGCCATCTGTACGCTGGCGGGGAGCTTCAGCAGACGCAGGTAGTTGGCGATGGTGGCGCGGTTCTTGCCCACTTTCTCGCTGAGTTGGTCCTGCGTGAGGCTGTGCTTCTCGATGAGGTTCTGGTAGGCCAGCGCCACTTCTATTGCGGTGAGGTCTTCGCGTTGGATGTTCTCGACGAGTGCCATTTCGAGCATATTCTCGTCATCGACCGTGCGGATGTAGGCGGGTATGGTGGTGAGGCCGACGCGTTGGCTTGCCCGCCAGCGGCGTTCACCTGCGATGATTGTATAGGTTCCGTCGCCCATGTCGCGCAGGGTGATGGGCTGCACGAGTCCGATCTGGCGGATGCTGTTGGCGAGTTCCTGCAGCGCGTCGTCGTCGAACTCACGTCGCGGCTGGTCGGGATTCGGCCTGATGTCGTCCATCCTCACTTCCGAGAGGTTCGACGAGCCGTTGGTCTGAATGACTTCTGTCTGCAGAAGAGCGTCGAGTCCTCTGCCCAGAGCTTGTCCTTGATACTTCTTTTTGATGGCCATATTCTTAGTTCTTTATTGAACATTGACCATTGACCATTGAACATTTTTCCTTCGCCAGGGCTTTGGGCGCAGCCTAATGTTCAATGGTCAATGTTCAATGGTCAATGTTTTTCCTTTGCTATTATCTCCTGCGCCAGTGCCAGGTGAGCCTTCGAGCCTGTGGCGTCGGCATCGTAGAGGATGGCGGGAACGCCGTGGCTGGGTGCTTCGCTGAGCTTGACGTTACGCTGGATGACTGTCTTGAACACGAGTTCGCGGAAATGTCGCTTCACCTCTTCGTAGATTTGATTAGCGAGGCGGAGGCGACTGTCATACATGGTCAGGAGGAAGCCCTCTATCTCGAGACGCGGATTCATGCGTGTCTTGACTATCTTTATCGTGTTGAGCAGCTTGCTGATGCCTTCCAGAGCGAAGTACTCGCACTGCACGGGGATGATGACACTATCGGCGGCTGTGAGGGCGTTCACTGTGATGAGGCCCAGGCTGGGACTGCAATCGATGAGGATATAGTCGTAGTCCTGAACGATGGGCTGTATTGTGTCCTTCAGCACGCGCTCCTGGTTCTTGAAGTTCAGCAGTTCGATTTCTGCGCCGACGAGGTTGATGTGCGACGGCACGATGTCGAGTCCCTCGATGTCTGTCGTGTAGATGATGTCCTTGATGTCAACCTGTCCGAGCAGGGCGTTGTAGATGGATGCCTCCAGCTTGCTGACGTCCACGCCCATACCGCTCGATGCGTTGGCCTGCGGGTCAGCGTCGATGAGGAGGACTTTCTTTTCGAGTGTGGCGAGAGAGGCAGCCAGGTTCATGCTTGTGGTAGTCTTTCCCACGCCACCTTTCTGGTTTACTATTGCGATTGTTTTGCTCATGTTTTCTTTCTTTTTATTTGACAACGGACAACAGTCTGCAGACAACGGACTGATGCTGGCAGTCTTCAGAGTGAATATCTGTTGTCTGTTGTCTGTAGTCAGTTGTCATATTTATGTCTGCAAATATACATCAAAAGTCCGAAAAACACACTATTTTTCTTAAGCAGATTGCCTAAAGTGTTGATAACTGCCTGTTTTTGTTGATAACTAAGGCTGTTTATCAACATGTTTCGCCACGTTTTGTCGCTTCGTTCCGAGTGTTACCTTTCCCGACACAGCATGTCGAGTTGATTGCATATACATGTACATGCAATTGCACGTACATGTATATGCAATTGCACGTACATGTAGTTGCAACGAATTATCCGTGCGAAATTGAGCGTCGGGGAGTGCTGACTGACCCAACTTGACACGTTAACTTGCCCAACTTGGCACGCTGAATCTGTTCGCGCAGGCAGTCGGGTTTTTGTCTGCGCCACAATAATTTTCAATTTTCAATCTTCAATATTCAATAATAATTTGTATCTTTGACTTCGTCGAAGCTACTCTCGCTCGAAAGCAAAAGAGCAAATCTTTTTGATTTTCTCTTTGTGTTTTGCTCGCTTATTCGTATCTTTGCAAAGGAATTAACTTACAAACATGTCAAACAGACCCTTAATACTTATCTCGAACGACGATGGTGTCGCGGCGCAGGGACTGGGGGTGCTGACCGATTTGATGTGCCAGCTTGGCGACGTCATCGTGGTGGCTCCCGACGGGCCACGCAGCGCGGCATCCTGCAGCATATCGCCTCTCAGCACGATTACCATTAAGTTCGTGCGGGAGCAGCCTGGCTTGAAGGTCTATCAATGCAGCGGAACGCCCACAGATTGCGTGAAGCTGGCGCTGGATGGACTGCTCGAGAGGCGGCCCGACCTGGTGGTGAGCGGCATCAATCACGGCGATAATGCGTCGGTTTCGGTGCACTACAGCGGTACTGTCGGCGCGGCTTTCGAGGCTTGCATGAAGGCTGTTCCGGCCATCGCTTACAGCCTCAAGACCCGAAGCCTGCAATGTGACTTCCGACCTTACGAGGCTGAAGTGGTCAGGATAGCCCGCTACGTCCTCGAAAACGGCTTGCCGGAGGATGTGCTGCTCAACGTCAACTTCCCCGAAGTGCCTGAGCTGAAGGGCACTCGCGTCTGCCGAACCGGTCGCGGACGCTGGATGAAAGAGATGATGCAGGTGGGCGAAGGCGAGTACCGGCTCACGGGTTATTTCCAGAACCTCGAGCCTGAGGCAGAAGACACGGACTATTGGGCGCTCGATCACGGCTATGCGTCCATCACGCCCATACAGCTCGATATGACCGCCCACGATTACCTCAATTCACAATTCACAATTCATAATTCATAATTAGGCTACGCCATAAGCCCAAAGTTATAAGCAGGAGTGATGAATTATGAATTGAGAAATATGAATTATGAATTAATATAATGAAGTACTATCTCATAGCAGGCGAGGCAAGCGGCGACGTTCATGCGAGCCACTTGATAGCGTCCATCAGGCAGCAGGATGCGGCGGCTCAGTTCCGTTGCTACGGCGGAGACATGATGGCGGCACAGGGCGCTGAGCTCGTTCAGCACTATCGTGACCTCGCTTATATGGGCTTCATCCCCGTCCTCATGCACCTGAGGACCATCCTTCGCGGCATGAAACGCTGTCAGCAGGACATCCTCGCTTGGCAGCCCGACGTGCTGATTCTGGTCGATTACCCAGGCTTCAACCTCAAGATAGCACGCTTCGTCAAGCAGCACAGCACGATTCCCGTGGTCTATTACATCGCTCCGAAGATCTGGGCATGGAAGGAACATCGCATCCGTAACATTAAGCGCGACGTCGATCTGCTGCTCTCCATCCTGCCTTTCGAAGTGCCGTTCTACGAGGAGAAGCACGGTTACCATATTAATTATGTAGGCAATCCGACGGTGGATGAAGTGAAGGCTTACAAGCGGGAGCACGATACAAAAGCCTCCCCTCTACGGGGAGATATGGAGGGGTCTGCACTTCCCATCATCGCTCTGCTGCCCGGAAGCCGTAAGCAGGAAGTGCGCGACAATCTACGTCGCATGCTGGAAGCGGCAGCGCCCTATGCCAAAGACTATCAGTTGGTGCTCGCCGCCGCCCCAGGACTCGAGGATGAGTTCTACGCTGAACAGATAAAATCTTCAATCTTCAATCTTCAATCTTCAACAATAAAAGTGGTTCGCGACCAGACTTATCAGCTCCTGCAGCACAGCACGGCAGCCCTCGTCACCAGCGGCACCGCGACGCTCGAGACAGCTCTGCTGCGTGTGCCGCAAGTCGTCTGCTACTACATGAGGGCTGGCTGGCTGGCTTCTCTCGCAAAACGGCTGTTCATAAAGGTTCCCTATATATCCCTCGTCAACCTCATCTGCGGGGAGGAAGTGGTGCCGGAACTCGTCGCAGAGCAGATGAACGTCCGCAGCGTTCGCCATCACCTCGCATCAATTCTGCCCGGGGGCTCAGCCAGAGAAGCTCAGTTGAAAGGCTACGAACGCATGGCTGCCATACTGGGCGAACCCGGAGCACCAGAGAGAGCGGCTAAGATAATACTCGACTTTACAAAGAGATAAATAGTAAATAGTAAATCATTAAATACTAAATTAGACTATGATCCGTCTTAATTGTTTCTTCCAAGCCAAGAAGGGTAAGTACAACGAAGCCCTTGAGGCAGCCATTCTGCTCACTGCAAAGACTCAGAAGCACGAGGGAATGGTCAGCTACGACGTTTTTGAAAGTGCTACACGCAAGGACATCTTCATGTTCTGCGAGACATGGGAAAGCGAAGAAGCCCTGGCAAAACATGCCGCTACACCAGAGTTCAAGGAACTCGTGGGCATCATCGAGAACTGCGGCGACATGAAGATCGAGAAGCTGACGCTATAGTCGTCTGCACGAAACCTGTAAGGCCAGACTAAAAGAGGGCTACCTATTTCACATATAGGTAGCCCTCTTTGTGCAAAGCAATATGCAGGCTTTGCAATTATCTCACAATAACGACGCGCGTCACGATAGCCTTGTTGCCCTCCGGAGTGTTGGCTACGACGTGATAGATGCCGCTGGCAACGCGCAATCCATTGTTGGCACAACCGTTCCAAAGGCAGGTTCCGCCAGCAGATGTGCCGTTCCATACAAGCTGACCGCCAGTAGAGATGATCTTTACCTCTGTGTTGTTCACCAATCCTCGGATGGCAATCGGACCGTTGTAGTCAGGTGTAACTGGGTTGGGAAATACGACGACGTTGCTCTTCTCCAACTCTGCTTCGGGCGACGTGGCATCGCTCATGAAGCTGCACAGGCCTTTGTCCGTACCGAAGACCACTTCTCCAGTGCCCGGATGAACAGCAATGCTTTGCACGTTATTGCTAAGGAGAGGACTATCGTCGGTAGTGAAGTGGTGTATCATCTCCTGCCCGTCGGCACTGATCAGGTAGGCTCCATTGTTTTGCGTGCCTATCCATTTACGGTTCGCCGCATCGATGGAGATGCAGGCAATAGAGACATTGTTGAGCAGATAGTCAGCAAGTCCGCTGCCATCATTGCGGTTTATCTTAACCTGCGTGAACTGGTAATCCGTATTGAAGACATTGGATAAGTCCTCCATAACGAATAGGCCGGAGGATGTTCCTACCCAGACTAAGCCATCAAGGTCCTCGCAAACACAGAAGAACTCCTCGGGCTGATAAATTGTTCCGTCCTGATTGACGATGTTCTGATGCATGATGCTTCTGTCGTCGGCATTGCGTTCCGTTCCCTTCGTGTCGAGGCAGAAGATGCCACGCATGTCCAGGCGTCGGCTGGTCACTATCTTAATGCCGCTGCTGTGATGCAGGATGTTGTCCACCAGAGAGCAGCCATCCAACTCCTTATAGTATAGTTTGTACCATTTTCCGTTAGGCTTGAATACAATCAAGACAGAGTCTCTCATCGAAGATGCCATCCATAGGCTGCCGTCCGCATCATAGCTCAACGCGGCGCACATAACGTAATTGTAGTTTTGCGACGATGAAGGCATTAAGCTTGTCAGCGCGGAGTTCTTGTGATTATATAGCTTGACAAACTTGCCGTTCTTGTATTCGCATAGGCCTCCACGATAGAGGCTGGCGAAGTGATGCGTGTCGTCTGTAGGATCTTGAACGAGGTCGGTTGTGTTGACAAGCTTAAATCTCGGGTACTCAGCGGGAATGTCCATCTCCTTGAAGTTAGTCCATTCTTCGTTTTCATAGTACATGGCGGTGGCGGGATTGGAGAAGCCGCTTACTGTATTGATGCCTCCTGCCACGAGGAGACGGTCGCCCACCCAACTGAGCCTATATCCGAGATCTCGGATAGGACTGCTTGGCTGTATGATTTCTCCTGTGGGCGTGAATGCGTTGTCCGTAATCTTATAGCCACGCAAGCCGTTCTCGTTCTCACTCAGCCAGTATTTGCCACCGAGATAAGACACGTCGCTCCATTTGGCTGGAGTTGTGAGGATGGTGGGGCTGCTCGTGAGGTCGGTGGTCATACCGAGTTGGGTATTGTTGCCCCAAAAGAGGCGGTCTCCATTGTGTTTCAGGAAGGTATAGCTTCCTTTGTCGTAGGCCGTATTGGTAGTGCTGGCAGGGTCCATTTCGTAGAGTGTGGCGTTTGTCAATGCCATGACTTTGTCCTGAAAGCAGCACATGTTCATCACGGTGGTCCATGTAGCCCTCCTATTCCAGTTCTTCTCCAGCTGCATGTTGCTGTTCTTTGGGCATTGGTACACGCCGTCGCTTGTAGCAAAGAACACCTCATCGTCGGTTGCTGTGATGCACTGTATGGTCTTGCTCAGTTTGTAAGTGTTGCGGAACACACCTTCCTTCATGTCCACTTCAATAAATCCAAAGCCGGTAGCAAGGTAAGCCATAGATTTGTTGATGGAAACATAGGAGACCTCCTTGCCCAAGATGCTTTTGTCCTTCAGGGCAGAGAGGTTCTGTACATTACCCTCCTTGTCGAGCAGGTCAATGTTACTATTGCTGTAAACGATGAGCAGCTTGCCAGCCTCTTTGCTATATGCAATGTGAGCGATATTGACATCACTGAGCTCGTTCAGATGGTCGTATGTGCGAACTTCGCCATCTTCAGTATCGTAGGAAAGCAGATTACCGTTCATCAGCGAATAGATGATGCTGCCACTAACGTCACTCTTCGTGGCGATTTGGTAACTAAGATACATGCGCCATGTTCCCAATTGCTGGGCTGAGGCTGTGAGGCAAAGCACACAAAGGAGTAGTGCCAGGGAAGAGAGTTTCTTTATCATCGTCGTTCTGTTATGGTATGACAGGAAGTTTTCTATGCGATATGTAGGGGTTTTTCATTCCCCTATAGGGCGTTTTTCATTCCCCTATAGGGCGTTGCTTATTCCCCTATAGGGCGTTGAAGATTCCCCTACGGAGGGTTTAGAAGGCTTCCTTGTCTAATACATCTTTTATATATTCAATAACGAAAAAGTCGGGTCAATTATTGCTTTTGGCCGCAAGATATTCTGCCAGTTTCTTCGTGGCTCGCCCACGATGGCTGATGCTGTTCTTTGCTTCGGCACTCATTTGGGCAAAGGCGAGGCCGCCTGCTTCAGTGGGAGCGAAGACTGGGTCGTATCCGAATCCACCTTCGCCGGCACGCTGCGGCAATATCTCGCCTTCCACGATGCCTTCGAAGAGTCTTTCCTTTCCATCCTGAACGAGGGCTATGACTGTGCGGAAGCGAGCCTTGCGTGTCTCTGCCTTTTCTATCTTGTCGAGCAGGCATCGTATGTTGGCGTCGGCATCATGGCTTTCGCCATATCCGTTCATGGCACCGAAACGAGCCGTATAGACTCCTGGCGCTCCGCCGAGTGCATCTACCTCCAAGCCAGTGTCGTCGGCAAAACAATCTACGCCGTAGTGCTCATGGACATATCGTGCCTTCTGCAAGGCATTGCCCTCCAGCGTGTCGGCCGTCTCGGGGATGTCCTCGGTGCAGCCGATGTCGCTCAGCCCTTTCACTGTGAAGGCACTGCTCAGTATCTGCCGGATCTCCTCCAGCTTGTGGGCATTGTTGGTTGCCATGATGATGGACCCCCTAACCCCCTTCAGGGGGAACTCTTTATTACCTTCTTCTCCTGTCATATCATAGTTTGTGTTTAATTCCCACTAAAGAGGGTTAGGGGGTCTTACTTCTTTATGGGGTCGAAGCCTTCGCCAAAGACGCCTTCTACGTTGCTCATAGAGACGAATGCCTGCGGGTCGATGCGCTTGATGAGCTGGAAGATGCTGCGACTCTCATAGCGCTTGGCCAGGATGAGCAGTACCTGCCGCTTCTCTTTGCTATAGAATCCTTCGCCCGAAAGAACGGTCACGCCTCGCTCGAGTCTTGTATTGACCTCCTCTGCTATTTTCTCGTACTGTTCGCTGATGATGATGAACTGCACGCTTCGCCTTGCCGAGTTGATGACATAGTCAAGGAAGTTGAGGCTGATGAACATTGCTAGGTAGCCCACCACCATCGTCTCGATGTCATGCGAGATAAAGTAGCTGCCGCCGATGATGACGATGTCGAGCATCAGGAGCAGTCGGCCGAGGGAGATGTTCCAATACTTGTTGATAGAGCTGGCAATGATGTCTGTGCCACCCGTACTGCCTCCTGCCAAGAAGATGGTTGCCAAGCCAAGACCTTCAAGGAAGGCACCAATGACGCAGGCCATGAACTTCTGTTCGCCTATGATGTGCATAAGTGTATGGTGACCATCTGCTCCAACGACGGTGAGCTGGGTCTGCATGATGCCGATAGCACTCGAGATGAGTAGCGTCACAATGATTGTGCGCACCAGATAACGCCAGCCCAGTATGCGCATAGCCATCAGGAGTAAGCCTACATTTATAATTAAGTAGGTGTTGCCTGCAGGAAACCCTGTCAAGTAGTACAGGATGGTGGAGATACCCGTAACGCCTCCACTGACTATCTTATAAGGCAATAGGAAGCAGGCATAGCCAACCGTGTAGATGACTGTTCCCAGCAACATCTGCAGATAGTCGCGCAGCAGTTGCCAAGGTGAAGGTCCTATGATGTCCTTTATCGTCATGGCTTTATGACATTAAACCCGTTCCCATAGACACCCTCTGCTCTGCTTTGCGAGACGAAGGCAGCAGGGTCGGTCTCCTGAATCAGACGAAGTATCTTGACGGACTCTCTCTTGTGTACAATGGTGATGAGGACCTTAATGTCTTGATGACTGTAATAGCCCTCGCCATTCATCGAGGTCACGCTGTGGCAGGTCTCTGATATGATGCGTTGGCAGATTTCGTTGGGCTTGTTGGTGAAGATGATGAACTGGATGTCCTGCCTTGCGCTGTTGATGAGCATGTCCAAGGCATAAGTATAGACAACCAAAGTGACGTAGCCAAACACAACCATCCTGACATCGTGGAAGATGGGCCAGCACGAAGCAATGACCACGAAGTCGAGAATCAGCAAGGCTCGGCCGAAGGAGATGTTGCGATACTTGTTCACGAGGGCCGCTATGATGTCCCATCCGCCCGTACTTCCTCCTGTGAGGAACACGATGCCGATGCCCAAACCGTTCAGTATGGCACCAAGCACGCAGGCCATCGAGTCTTGGCCTTCGCCAAGGATCTGCATCAAGTGTCCACTCTCGTCTGTCATCATCTGTTGCCCCAGCTCGAGGAAAGAGGAGAGGGCAATGGTTGCGTATGCCGTCTTGCCGACAAACTTCCAACCAAGTGGCTTGAGGGCAATGATGAGTAGGATGGAGTTGGCAATGAGCACGGCAGCCGAGATGGGGAACTTCGTCAAGTAGTAAAGGATGGCGAACATACCCGTCATGCCGCCCGTCGTGATGTGATAGGGCAACAGGAACGCGGCCCAACCCAAGGCATAGATAGCCATGCCTAGGTTGATGGCCAGGAAGTCCAGCGTGAACTCCCATATTCTGCGATAGTTTACCTTTGGCATTATGCTTTTGGCTTTACTACGATGTTGACGATGCGCTTAGGGATAGCGATGGTCTTCACTATGTCCATTCCCTCAAGATGCTTAGCTGCCTCGGGTGCTGAGGTAGCAAGCTCTATCATCTGCTCCGGTGTTGCATCGGCAGGGAAGAGCATGTCGAAACGCACCTTACCATTGAACTGCACACCGAGCTTCACGCTTGTCTCAACGAGATACTTCTCTTCGTACTGCGGCCACCTTGCGTCGCAAACACTTCCATCGCCGCCGAGTGCTTCCCAAAGCTCTTCTGCGATGTGCGGTGCAAAGGGAGCGATGAGGACGGGGAGCGTCTGGAGTACGGTGCGGCTGCTGCATTTCTGCTGGCTCAACTCGTTGACTGCGACCATGAATGCCGAGATGCTCGTGTTGTAGGAGAACGCCTCGATGTCGCCTGTCACCTTCTTGATGAGTTTATGCAACGTCTTGAGACTGTCGGCAGAGGGTTCGTCGTCGGTCAACGCGAGGTTGCCGTCTTTGTCCCAATACAGCGCCCACAACTTCTTGAGAAAGCGGAAGCAACCGTCTATGCCGTTGGTGTCCCAAGGCTTCGACTGCTCGACCGGACCGAGGAACATCTCGTAAAGGCGCAATGTATCTGCCCCATAGTTCTCGACAATCATGTCGGGATTGACGACGTTGTACATCGACTTAGACATCTTCTCGATGGCCCAGCCACAAACGTACTTGCCATCTTCGAGGACGAAGTCTGCCGTAGCGTACTCCGGACTCCAGGCCTTGAAGGCTTCCAGGTCGAGGATGTCGTTCTTCACGATGTTTACATCCACATGGATAGGCGTGACGTCGTACTTGTCTTTCAAGCCTAAAGAGACAAACGTGTTAGTCTCCTTGATTCGATACACGAAGTTGGAGCGCCCTTGTATCATGCCTTGGTTGACGAGTTTCTTGAAGGGCTCTTCCTTCTTACTTACGCCGAGGTCGAAGAGGAACTTGTTCCAGAAGCGTGAGTAAATAAGGTGACCTGTGGCATGCTCCGAGCCGCCGACGTAAAGATCGACGTTCTGCCAATATGATGCGGCACGGTCGCTGACCAGAGCCTGATCGTTGTGCGGGTCCATATAGCGCAGATAGTAGGCACTCGAACCTGCAAAGCCAGGCATGGTATATAGTTCGATGGGATAGATGCCGGCAGCTTCGTCGATGAGTTTCTTATCGACAATCTTGCGATTCTTCTCGTCCCAAGCCCAAATCTGAGCATTTCCGAGAGGCGGTTCGCCTGTTTCCGTCGGCAAGAACTTCTCGACTTGTGGCAACTCGATGGGTAGGCACTCTTCCGGTATCATTGTGGGGATGCCCTTCTTGTAATAAACGGGGAAGGGCTCGCCCCAGTAGCGCTGACGGCTGAAGATAGCGTCGCGAAGGCGATAGTTTACTTTGACGCGACCCAGATTGTGTGCCTTGACGAATCGCTTGGTCTCGGCAATTGCCTCCTTAATAGTGAGGCCATTCAGGCAGAGACGCTCTCCGTCGTACTCGACACTCTTGTCCGGCGTGATGGGCGAATTGATGACAATGCCTTCCTTGGCATCGTAGCTTTCCTCCGAAATGTCGGCGCCTTCCACGAGCGGAATGATGGGCAGGTCGAAGTGCTTGGCAAAGGCATAGTCTCTGCTGTCGTGAGCAGGCACAGCCATAATGGCACCTGTGCCGTAGCCGGCAAGCACGTATTCTGCGATATAGATGGGGCACTTGTCACCCGTAATGGGGTTGATGCCATAGGCACCGCTGAAGACGCCCGTCACGGTGTGGTCTATCATGCGTTCCCTCTCGGTGCGGCTCTTGACGTACTTCAGGTACTCATCTACTGCGGCACGCTGTTCGGGTGTAGTAACCTTATCGACGAGTTCGCTCTCGGGAGCCAAGACGAAGAAGGTAACGCCGAACATCGTGTCGGCTCGCGTGGTGAAGATGGTGAAGGAACCTGCCTCGTCTCCATCTTTGGAGAGGGTATAGGGAATCTCTATCTCAGCGCCTTCGCTACGGCCTATCCAGTTGCGTTGTGTTTCCTTGATGCTCTCGCTCCAGTCAATGGTGTCGAGTCCGTCGAGGAGACGCTGGCTGTAGGCACTGACACGCAGGCACCATTGCCGCATCTTCTTCTGTTCGACGGGATAGCCGCCACGGACGCTGACGCCTTCCACCACTTCATCGTTGGCGAGCACGGTGCCGAGCTTTGGACACCAGTTCACCATCGTCTCGCCCAGGAAAGCGATGCGATAGTTCATCAGCAGGTCGCTCTGAGCCTTCTCGTCGGCTGGCCAAGTTCCTTCCTGCTTGAACTTCTCGATGAGCTTCTCGATGGGCTGAGCCTTCTGGAGTTCCTCGTCGAAATATGAGTTGAACATCTTCTGGAAGGCCCATTGCGTCCAATGATAGTAGTCGGGTGTGCAAGTGCGCACTTCTCTGTCCCAGTCGAACGAGAAACCTATCTTATCGAGCTGCTCGCGATAGCGGTCGATGTTGGCGAAGGTAGTCTTCTCGGGGTGCTGACCTGTCTTGATGGCGTACTGCTCGGCAGGCAAACCGTAGGCATCATAACCCATGGGGTTCAAGACATTGAAGCCTTGTTGACGCTTGTAGCGTGCATAGATGTCGCTTGCGATGTAGCCGAGCGGATGGCCTACGTGGAGGCCTGCACCGCTGGGGTAGGGGAACATGTTGAGGACATAGAACTTCTCTCGACGTTCATCCTCTGTTACCTTGTATGTCTGGCGTTCCGTCCAAAGGCGGTGCCACTTCTGTTCTATCTCGCGAAAGTTATATTCTTTTGCCATGAGCTTAGAGGCGATAACCGAAGGTAATGCTGAAGTTGAAGTTACGAACCTTAGGGAGGACTCTGCCGGCATTGGCTGCGTCGTCCTTGAAGGCATCGCGATAGCTAACGCGATAGATGTCTGCCAGACCCCAGTCGCAGCCAATCAGCAGGTTGTAGTGGTGATTGTATTCTGCACCGATGCGGAAGCCGATGCCTGCATCCCAGCGTTGGAACGATTCGGTTGGGTATCCGTAGTTCTTGAAAGCCATGTAGGATGCATTGTCTTCAATGTCCCTGAAGGCGCTGCCATCTTCGTCGATGCTTATTTTATGACGTCCTGCGAAGCCCACAGCAAAGTAGGGGCCGACTTCTCCGTACAGGCCGATGGACTCTGTGGGGTTGTAACGGAAGCCGACTCGAATAGGAACTTCGAAATAATGGAGGGCATACTTGCCTGTTACATCGTAGTCCTTGCCATCAATCGTTATGTCGGGTTCCTCACCTTTACCACCCTTCATGGTCCAGTCCAGACCGGCAGTCAGGTATGTTCCATGAGCCTTTGGGAGAACAAAGTCCACTCTTGCTCCCAAGACCGCACCGGCTTTAGCGCCGAAGTTATGGTTCTGGAGTTTAGATACGTTCATGCCGAAGATTCCCATCCACGAGAAGCCTTGTTCGGGTTCGTACTCAAAAGCCTTTGCGTTGCCGGCACACATTACCATAGCAACGATAACGAATAAAATCTTTTTCATAACTGTGTTTATTAAGTTTGTATTTCAATTTGGGTGCAAAGGTACGAATAAGCGAGCGAAAAACAAAAGGAAAACGAAAGTTTTTCTTTATTTTTCCGAGCGAGAGTACTTTCGGGGCTTGCCTCAAAGGTACGACATTTAATTGAAAATTAAAAGGTGAAACATGAAAAATGTTGTTTCTCGCGCGGAGAGGCATTTCGTCAAAACTATTTGAAAAGCAGGAAAAAACTTTACATTCTTTTGCCTGGGTGATGTCGTCCGGCAGGTCGGATTGGTCGATGAAGGCAGGGGCGTTTCTCAACGCAGGCAGTAGAATTAGCAATTCCCCTATAGGGCGTTTGTAATTCCCCTACGTTGATTTCATCGAGAAAAAAGCCCGAATTTTATCCTAAAACACTCGGAACTTGTTCGTTTTCTCGCTTGATTCCGAAAATGCCGTTTTGTAACAACCTGAATGCCATCGTGTTGCAAAATAAGCCTCAAATTCGATTTCGGGGGTCTCTGGCTATGGCAAAAGGAAAAAATGCGCTTAAAACGCGTCTGTCTGGGAAAAATATTTACAAAAAAGAAGGGGCGCACCGAAGCGCGCCCCCAAAAGGTTTATGTCTTGCTCAGAACAGCCTTTGTGCGAACATCGAGAGGTAGATGCGCCAGTTGCGCCAGATATGACCGCCTTCGTTCTCGTAGTATTCATAGGGATACTGCATCTTGTCGAGGTAGTGGCGCAGTTCAACGTTTTGCTGAAAGAGGAAGTCTTCCTTGCCTATCGCAATCCAATAGAGATGGGGCTTGGCTGCGAAGAGCGCTTTCATCTGGGCTGTTGCCTCAGGATTCTCTTCGAACTGCTGCTCCAGGCTCTTTTGCTGACCGCGTCCCAAACGCACCGCTGCCGAGTAAAGTCCGATGTAACCGAAGGTTCCGGGGTTCAGCATGCTGATTCTGAAAGTGTGGTAGCCACCCATCGACAGGCCGCAGAGAGCTGTGTTGTCGGCACCTTTCTTAATCTTATAGTGCTTCGCCACATAGTTCATGATGTCCTTGAAGCTCTCCTCGTAGGAAGCCTTAGGCCAGCTCTTGTTCTGGATGCCCGTCTCCAGCGGTCCGGCATCGTCGGAGGCGTTGCCGTTGGGAGTCACCACAATCATGGGCTTCGCCTTACCCAGAGCGATGAGGTTGTCCATGATCTGTGCCATGCGGCCCAAGGTGAGCCAAGCCTCTTCGTCACCACCTGCGCCGTGCAGCAGATAGAGCACGGGATAAGCCTTTCCCTTGTCGTAGCCTGGCGGTGTGTAGATGCTCATGCGGCGCTTCATGCCCAGCGTGGGGCTGTCGTACCAGACGTGACTGACGTCGCCGTGCTCCACGTTGTGGTTCTGATAGAGATAGCCCAAGTCGCCCTCTTCCTTGCTCACGATGAACGTGCTCATGAAGGAGCGTACGTCGCGGCTGCGCTCAATGTTGCCGGCATCCTGCGTCTCCACACCATCGACATAGAAACGGTAGCTGTAGAGTTCTGCCGGCAGAGCTTTCGTCGTATAAGTCCAGACGCCGTCCTGCTGCGTCATTTCGCCGCGACCGTTCTCTATGCAGTCGCCGATGATGCCCACCTTCTTAGCCTCGGGAGCCTTGATGCGAAGGGTCACCGTGCCGTCGGCATTGAACTCCGGAGAACGGGTGTCGTGTCTCTCGAAAATGGCTTGCTGTGCCTGAACCGCAGAAGCCATAAGCAGCGTGGCTGCCAAAAGTTGCAATTTTTTCATAATAACTAATACGCTTTATGTTGTTAAACTATCGTTCCTGCCACAAAATTAAGTATTTTTTTGGCAAAGGCTTTCATATTTGAAGAAAAAAGTGTTACTTTGTGTCGCATATCATATAATATAATGTATTATGAGACGATTTGTATTGCCCTTGGTGGCGTTATTCATGATGATACAGAGTGCAGTCGCAAGCGACCTGACAGGTTTCCGTGTTTGCCGTATGGCAGAACCCGCCGGAATAACCCGAACAGCACAGTTCTCCTGGCAGACAGTCAGCGAGAAACCCAATGTGAAGCAGATGGCCTACCGCATTCTCGTGGCAACATCGAAGGCCGACATCAAAGCCGAACGCAACCTCCTTTGGGACAGCGGCCGCACAAGTAACGACGAAAGCATTGCTGTGCCTTATCAGGGACGACGCTTGCCCTACCAGAGCCGCGTGTTCTGGCAGGTCGAGGTCTGGCTTAGCACAGGCGAGCACATCGTCAGCCCCGTACAATGCTTCCTGACGGGACTCAAGGCGTTCGACGACAAAGCACAATGGATAGGCATCGACGATGCCGATCGCATCGTGACGGGCGACAACCAGAGCCGTGATCTGCCGGCACGTTACTTGCGCCGCGCCTTCTATCTCGACAAGAAGCCCCGCCGCGCCACCCTGTATATAAGTGGTATGGGATACGGCCAGACGTACATCAACGGCAAGCCGGTCAGCAAGGATGTCTTCGGTACGTTGCAGACGGACTACACCAAGACCGTCTATTACAACACATACGATGTGACGAAGCTCTTGCGTCGAGGCAACAACGCCATTGGCTCCATCTTGGGCAACGGCTATGTGCTTGGCTTCAACCCGAGTTGCACGTCATACGGTTTGCCTCGCCTGAAGGCACAACTCGTCATAGAGAACGACAAAGACACGCTGACTATCGTGAGTGGTCCAGACTGGAAAGCTACGGCAGAAGGCCCGATACAACGCAATCATCTCTATGATGGCGAACGCTACGAAGCAGCCCGCGAGATGAAAGGCTGGCTGACGGCTTTCTTCGACGACAGTGCTTGGGGACAAGCCCAGACACTGAAGGCGCCTACGGGCATCATGCAGCCACAGCCCTGTCCCAGCATGAGAGTACAGAAGGAACTGAAGCCAAAGAGCATCCGCCGCACGGATGATGGCCGCTTCCTCGTCGATATGGGACAGAACATGGTAGGCCAGCTTCGTGTACGCCTTGCAGGAAAGAAGGATGTGCCCGTCGTTATCCGTCATGCCGAGATACTCGACCCGAGCAATCCCGACAAGCTTTCCGTTGCCAACCTCCGCTCTGCAAAGTGTACCGACACATACATCCCCGCTTCAGACGGCACGTTTACTTACCAGCCGCAGCTCACCTATCAGGGCTTCCGATATGTGGAAATCAGCGGCATCAGCGTAGAGCCCAAGCTGACGGACGTCACTGGCCTGGTCATCTACGACCAGATGGCCGACCAAGGCACCTTCTGGTGTGACAACGAGCTCCTGAATAAGTTGCACGAGAATGCCTATTGGGGCATCATCGGCAACTATCATGGTATGCCCACGGACTGCCCTCAGCGTGACGAAAGAATGGGCTGGCTGGGCGATCACGCCATGGGATGTTATGGCGAGAACCTTGTTGTCGATAACGGCGAACTCTATTACAAGTGGCTGCAAGACGTTTGGGATACGCAGGACGACGACGGCATGATTGCCAACGTGGCACCCGGCTATTGGGTGGTTCGCGGCAATGATGTGGCTTGGGGGGCGCTTTCGGTATATGCTACCTTCATGCTCTATCGTCGTTACAACGATGTGAATGCCGTGCAGAAGTACTATCCGTTCCTGCAGAACTACATGAACTTCTTGGAGCGCACCCTGCAGGATGGCATCGTGACGGGCAATAACTATGGCGACTGGTGCATGCCTCCCGAACGACCCGACCTGATTCATAGCGAAGATCCGGCTCGCAAGACGGACGGCAAACTCATCTCCACAGCCATGTATTACAGCATGCTTACGATGATGGGACAGATGGCGATGCAGCTCGGACGCGAGGGAGATATGTTGGATTACGACCGTCGTCAGCAGAAGCTGAAGGAGGCATACAACCGTCACTTCTACCATCCCGAGTCGGGCAGCTATGCGAACAATACCGTGACGGCAAACCTCTTGTCGCTCGAGTTCGGCCTCGTTCCCTATGGCGACGAGGAGAAAGTCCTGCAGAACGTCGTCGATGTGACCGAGAAGACCTATAACAACCACATCAGCTGCGGCGTGATTGGCATGCAGCACCTCTTGACGTGCCTGACACGAAGCGGCCACCTCGACCAAGCCATGCAGTTGATGCTGCAGAAGGACTATCCCAGCTTTGGCTATATGATAGAGAATGGCGCTACGACCATCTGGGAGCTTTGGAACGGCAACACTGCCGACCCGGGCATGAACAGCGGCAATCATGTGATGCTCCTCGGTGATGTTCTGCCCTGGATGTATGGCAGTCTGGCTGGCATAAGGCAGTCGCCAAGGAGTCGTGCCTTCAAGGAACTGGACATGTACCTCAGTATGCCTGACGAGTTGAACCATGTCCGTGCCACTCACAACACGCCTTATGGCAAGATAAGCAGTGAATGGTGGCGTACGGAGGAAGGCATCACTTGGGAGGTCGATATACCTGCCAACACGTCTGCCCGTATTCATCTTCCCACCGGCTACACCATCCAGGGCATGCACAGTCTGCGTTGGGCCAGCGCGGAGATAGAGGGCGACGACATTTGCCTGTGTGTCGGTTCAGGCATCTACACGATTGATGCTCACAAGACCTTCACCGAAACGCAGCCCACAATATTCCGCAAGGTGACAAACACCATAAAGAACATCCCCGAATTCCTCAAAAACTTATAATACGAACCATGATACAGAACGATTTGCAACGCCTTCGTTGGATGATTCTCGACGAGGCTCTTCGCGACCCTGAAATGGAGTATTTCATGGGCGAACGTACTAAAACAAACGAGACAGGCAACACGCGCAGCCTGATTCATTATGTGAACCAGCGCCTCAAGGCTGTCAACCGAGACTTCAAGTGCAGCAAGCGTATGTTGCAGAACGATGTGGCTTACTTCGTGCAGAAGGGCGCAAAGCTCGAGCCACGCTTTCGTCGCGGCCACAAACGCATCCTGCGTTACATCAACCTCGACTGGAAGAATCCTCTCCTGAAAGCCGCTTCGTTCCTTCGCTATGAGGCTGGTCCGGTCGAGGCTCCTGCTTTGCCCGACGGACCGCTGACGCCCGTCACCCTTCGCATCACGGCTGGCGAGGAAGCCATCCGTGCCAAGCTCGGCAACCCTGAAGTGCTCCAGCGCAGCAGCGACAGCCAGACAAACTCTGTCACCCTGCAGGTGGAGCTTCCCCAGAGCAGCCAACTGCAGTACTTCCTCCTGGGTCTTGGCCCCGACATCGAGGTCTTGGCCCCCGAAAACCTGCGCGACGACATCCGTCAGACCGTGGCAAATCTGCAGAAGCTCTATAAGAAAGAAACCGCTTCAGCCAAGAAAACCGTGCAGGGCGACTTGTTCGAAGGACTGTTCTAACGAGGCGAGTTGATTGCATGTACATGTATGTGCAATTGCAGATACATGTACATGCAATTGCACATACATGTATCTGCAACGAACATGACTCGTTAAGGTGACCAAGACTATACATTATATAATATAATAAAGACAGAAGAAATGAAAAACTTCAGCAAGCTGCTCATGGCAGCAACCCTGTTGCTCGGATTGGCGGGCACAGTTAAGGCTGCAGACCTCCCTCGCAGCGAGTACCCACGTCCGCAGTTCGAACGTGCCGATTGGGTCAACCTGAACGGTACTTGGAGCTATAGTTTCGACTTCGGACAGACTGGTGCGGAGAGAGACTTCCGCAATAGCAAGGGCTTCGACGGCAAGATAACCGTCCCCTTCTGCCCTGAAAGCAAACTCTCCGGCGTGCAGCACACCGACTTCATCCCCTGCATTTGGTACCAGCGCAACATCGATGTTCCGGCTGCTTGGGCAGGCAAGAACATCCTCCTCAACTTCGGTGCCGTCGATTACGACGCAATCATCTTCATCGACGGAAAGAAGGTCGGTCGCCATTGCGGCGCGGGCTCTTCTTTCTCCCTCGACATCACGAAGTTCGTGAAGGCTGGCGGCAGCGCTAACCTTGTCATTCAGGTGAAGGACAATCTGCGTGGCGGCAAGCAGCCCGGAGGCAAGCAGAGCACCGGCTTCTACAGCGCAGGTTGCAACTATACGCGTGTTACAGGCATCTGGCAGACAGTCTGGATGGAGGCCATCAACCCGATGGCTTTGAAGCAAGTCTTCGCCACGCCCGACATCGACCAGCAGCAACTCGTCGTTCGTCCCGAGTTCTATGAAGAGGGCAACGGCAATGTGCTGACCGTTCAGGTGTTTGACGAGAAGCAGAAACTCGTGTCGAGCAAACAGGCTCCGGCAACTAACAATACCGTCATCGTACTGCCCATCAAGAATCCCAAGCTGTGGAGTCCTGAAACGCCCAACCTCTATGACGTCATCTACACGGTTCGCGACGCCAAAGGCAACGTGCTGGATAAGGTGAAGTCCTATGCCGGAATGCGCAAGATACACTTGGCCGGCGGCTACTTCTACCTGAATAATAAGCCGTACTTCCAGCGTCTCGTCCTCGATCAGGGCTTCTATCCCGACGGTGTCTGGACGGCTCCCAGCGACGAGGCTCTGCGTCATGACATCGAGATGAGCAAGGCCGTGGGCTTTAACGGCGCGCGTCTCCACCAAAAGGTCTTCGAAGAGAGATACTTCTACTGGGCCGACAAGCTGGGCTACATCACTTGGGCCGAGCAGGCAAGCTGGGGCTTGGACGTCAACAACGAAGAGGCCGTCCGCAACTTCCTCACGGAGTGGGCCGACGAAGTGGTGCGCGACCGCAACCATCCGAGCATCGTAACGTGGACACCTCTCAATGAGACTTGGGGCGCTCGCGACGGCGTGTATGTCCGTTTCGTCAATGACCTTTATAATCTCACCAAGGCAATCGACCCGACGCGACCCGTCAACGATGCCAGCGGAGATGCTCACGTCAAGACAGACATCTGGAGTGTCCACGACTATACCCGCGAGTATGATCGTCTCGTGGCCAATCATACCATCAAGAGCGGCGTAGAGCCTTATCGCAACATGGGCGGCAAAGATTACCTCGCGAAGTACAACGGACAGCCATACATGCTGGATGAATTCGGCGGACTGGGTTGGATACCGAAGGAAGAGCGTGCCAACTCTTGGGGCTACGGCGCACAGATCGAGACCGAGGATGACTTCTTCCAGATTCTCGAGAAAGAGGTCGATGCCATCATCGCCTGCAAGCACATCACAGGTTTCTGCTATACACAGATCACCGACGTTGAGCAAGAGAAGAATGGCGTCTATTATTATGACCGCCGTCCGAAGTTCGATGCTGCCAAGTGGAAAGCCATCTTCGAGAAGATCCCCTCAGTAATCGAGAACCCGCAGGACTTGAGCGGATGGAAGTAAAAGCCCCTCTCTAACTCCCTCAAAGGGGAGAACCTACAATCCCATTAAACCCATTAAACCTATTTAACCCATAAAACCCATTAACATGAAGAAATCAATCATCTATGTTGCTGCGTTTGCAGCGATGTTCCTGGCTGCTTGCTGCGGTCAGAAGAAGTGTAATTGCGACTGCGAAGCCTGCCAGAATTGTGTCGAGAAGCAAGACCCGAATGCTCCTCAGGACAGTGCAACCATCATCGACAACGAGCAGTATGACCTCGCTCAGCTGAAGGTGGATGCCGACGGATACTATGTTCTCTTCGATGGCACCAGCCTCGACGGATGGCGTGGCTACGGTCAGGACGCTGTGCCCACAAGCTGGGAGAATGCCGACGGCTGCATCCATCTCGTTGGTAGCGGCACTGGCGAAGCTCAGGTGGAAGGCGGCGGCGACCTCCTCTTCGCACATAAGTTCAAGAACTTCACCTTCGAGTGCGAGTACAAGATCAGCAAGGGTGGCAACTCCGGCATCTTCTATCTGGCTCAGGAGGCTAAGGGAAAGGACGGCAACTACCTGCCCATCTGGCAGTCTTGCTCAGAGTATCAGGTGCTCGACAACGCCAATCACGAGGATGCCAACCAGGGTAAGGACGGCAACCGTCAGGCTGCGTCGCTCTACGACATGATTCCCGCCGTGCCTCAGAACGCTAAGCCTTATGGCGAATGGAACACCGTGAAGATTCGCGTCTTCAAGGGAAGCGTATGGCACTACCAGAATGGTGAGGAAGTGCTGGAGTATCACTTGTGGACTCCGAAGTGGAAGGAGATGCTCGACGGCAGCAAGTTCTGCAAGGGAGGCGAGTTCCCAGCAGCTTACGACCTGATGATTGTCGAGGGACAGAAAGACGGTGGTTACATCGCTTTCCAGGACCATGGCGACGACGTCTGGTATCGTAACGTCCGCATCAAACTGGATGAATAAGTCTTATCCAGGCTAAAAGTTAATGACAAAGAGAGGCAAGCAGTTAATCGCTTGCCTCTCTTTCGTTTTATGATTTTGCTTTCCGCTCGTCCTGCCAAGTGAAGAAGCCTGCCAGCAGAGTGCCCGAGATGCTGTGGTAGGCACAGGAGATGGCACAGGGAATCACGGCGAGAGCGGCCATGGGATTCATCGCGACGATGGCCGGGGAAGCAAAGAAGTTGCGGGAGAGCACAGTCGCCATACCTGCGTTCTGCATGCCCACCTCGATACTTAACGTGCGACGTTTGGCGGTGTTGAAGCCGAAAGCCTTGCCCACGAAGTAGCCCAGCAGGTAACCTGTGCCGTTGTGCAAGGTCACGACGGCAAGGGTCAGGGCAATCAACTTCAGTCCGTTGGCCTGGAGTTGCGGGTGAACCGTGAAGATGACGCCGCCCACGATGCACGCCAGGCACAGCACACTCACGCCGGGCATGATGCCTTGTATGGTCTGGAAGTCTTTTCTCTTGCCCAGGAAATAGTTGAAAAGGACGCCAAGCGTCACGGGCAGAAGCGTCACGAGCAAGATGTTCTGGAACATTCCCCAAGCATTCACCTCAATCTCAGCGCCGGCGAGCCAGAGCACGAGAAGTGGCGTCACGAACGGCGAAAGGCAGGTGCTGACGGTTGTCATGCCGACGCTATAAGCCACATCGCCTTTGCAGAGGAAGCTCATGATGTTGCTGCTCACCCCTCCCGGGCAGCAGCCCACCAGTATGATGCCTGCCGTCATGAACGGGTCGAGGTGGAAAGCCCTGGCCAGCGTCCACGCCACGAGCGGCATGATGGTGTATTGCGCCACGGCTCCAATTAGGATATCTACGGGCCTGGACAACAGGATGCGGAAGTCCTCGGTAGAGAGCGTGCACCCCATCGTCAGCATGATGAGGCCAAGAATGATGGATGCTCTTTGCCCCTCCTGCACCCAGGCGAAGGTGTTCGGAAAGATGAAGCTGACGACGGCAATCAGGATAATGAACGCGCTCGTGTATCGTGCGAGCCAACGACTTATGTCAAGCAGGATTTTCATAAGGCTATTTCTAACATTGTAAATGAATATGGTGGCAGATACAGGTCTGTCTTGCTTTGTGCTTTGTAAGGTTCAACGACTGGAGCAATCGGCTGGCTGTCGAAGTTATTGCCCAGGTAAGGCTGTCCGTAGAGCAGCGTCTTGGTGCCGGCCTTCAAGTTGCCGAAGCGGCTCAGGTTGAGGTGAGCCTGCTTCGTCTCGTCCGTGGCGTTGCAGAGCTTCACGTAGAGGCGGCGCGTCTTCACATTCAGGACGACCGACTGGCCGTAGTGGCTGTCCTTCACTGGCTGCACAAGGCCGGCCTTGTCACCTTCGAAGCGTACGCAGTCGCCGTAGTAATACTGTCCTGCCGACTGCCCGAACATCTTCTGCACATAGTAGCTGCAGGTCAGGTAGGGACGTTCGTTGTCGAAGTAAATCAGGTCGGGATTCCAGCAGGTATTGCCTTTGCGAGCGAAGAGGGGAGCATAGCTTGTCATGCGCACCACGTCGGCATTCCGCTCTACATGCAGCAGGTAGAGTCCCTCGGCAAGGGCATCGATGAGCTTAGAGTCCTTGGCAGCGTACTCGCCAAGATAGACCTTTGTCTTCCTGTCGCGCGGATAGTTGTCATACTGGCGGTTGTTCAGGAAATACTCACGATGCTCGTAGTAGTGTTCGTCCACGAGAGGCAGCCCGAGCTCGTCGGCAAGTTTCCATCCGTTATCATAGTCGCCGTTGCCCGGATGCGAGCCCGGGCCCACAGTTCCCACGATGACAATCTCGGGATGAGCCTTCGCGATGCGTTCGTACATATACTTGAATCTTTCGATGAAATGGGGAGAAATGAACTCTTCGTTGCCCAGCCCGAGGTATTTCAAGTGGAACGGTTCGGGGTGTCCCTGCTCGGCACGTTTCTTGCCCCAAGTCGTGGTGACGTCGCCGTTGGCCCATTCGATGAGGTCGAGCGCGTCTTGTGTCCACTCGTCCATCTCTTCCATGGGTGCCGCGTCCTGTGTCATGCCCCATCCGCCACCGGCTCCTTGGCACGTCACACCGCAGGGCAGGATAGGCACAGGCTCCATCCCGAGGTCTTCACAAAGCTGGAAGTATTCGTAGTAGCCCAGTCCCATCGACTGATGATAGCCCCAAGTGTTCTTCAGGGGCTTGCGCTCGTGACGCGGTCCGAGCGTCGTCTTCCATCGATATGTGCCCCAGAATCCGTCGCCACCACCGTGCACGACGCAGCCGCCGGGGAATCGCATGAACTTGGGCTTCATGTCGGCAAGCGCCTGAATCAAGTCCTTGCGCAGGCCGTGACCCTTGTAAGTGTCTTGAGGCATCAGCGAAACTTGGTCGATATCGAGCTTTCCCTTGCCCAGTACAAGCAGTTGCAGCACGGCAAACGAACTGTTCTCTGTGGGCGTGAGCGTCGTCGGAATTTGCTGCCAAGCGTTCAAAGATGCCACAACTGTCTGCTCGGCCAGAATCTTCTGTTGCCTGCCTCGACCGCCTGGCTCGAGCAGCACGATGCGAACCTCCTTGTTTCCTCCCTCTACATTACGGAAGAAGGCAGAGAAGTCGTACTTCTGTCCGGCCTTCACAGCAAAGCCATCGAAGCCGCCGTTCTCCATGCCGACGCCTGTCCAGCCGTCGAAGTCGGGGTAATGACCCACGCGTTCGATGTAGAGACGCATGTACGTCGGATTGTTCGGATGCAGCGGATTGTCCATGCGAGGCTCCATCTTGCCCAGCGAGTGGCCGGGGCGTATGAAGCGCCACGACGTGGCAGCGCCCCAGTTGTCACGTTCCATAGGACTATACTCGAACGAGCCGTTCTGCACCATCTCGGCAAAGATGCCGCCGTCGGCAGCAAAGCTGATGTCCTCGAAGAAGATGCCCAGCAGCTCGTCGCTAATCAGTTTGCCGCCCTTCGGAGCCTTCATGGATGCTTTAGCACCATGGCGCACTTCCAATGTGCGGAACATGGCCTGTGCGGCCTCAATGTTAATCATGGCAGCCAAAGCAAAGGCAGCCCAAATCATAATACGTTTCATAATATCTGTTGTCAGTTCTTTGATGCTTTTGCACCTCCGCCTGCGCCTGAGCACCTATGGAGCGCAAGAAAGGCGCGCTTTTTATGCGCGGAGGTCTGTTGTCTTTCCTTTTTCCCTGCAAAGGTACGAATAAGCGAGCGAAAAGCAAAATTTATTTATGCTTTTCCGAGCGAAAGTACCTTCTTGCGCTCAAAAGATGCTCAGGCGCAGGCGGAACGACGCCATAGAATAACGGTTAACGGTTAACGTTTAACGGTTAAAGACAAATCCGTGTTATCCGTATCATCCGAGTCTACTGTGTTCAAATAATATACGAACACTAATCACACGTACCGCCTGCGCCTGAGGCTATGCCGAAGAATTACGCGAACCAAAGGTCGACGGCCGTAGGGGAAGTCAATATTCTTTAACCATTAACCTTTACCCTTTAAAGACTAGTCAGAGTCAGTGAAAGTTCATGTCAACCTCTAGTACTTCTCATGTCAACCTCTATTACTTCTCATAAAGACCTCTATTCTATCCATATAGCTGCTCACGGGGAGCTCCTATGTCCCTCCTGTTGTTGTCCGCTATAAGTTCGGTACTTGTTCGGTACATGTCCGCTTTTCTACCGGACATATACCGGACATATACCGGACAAGTACCGGACATGTATAGGAGATATTACCTTGCCGTTTGCTTGTTCCATTGGAGGTCTTTACTTGGTATTATAGAGGTCTTTTCTTGATACCTGCACATCCAGCCCTTTTTCACAGCACCTTTCACCCTTTTTCTCAGCACAAGTCACCCCGCTCCTTTAAGGGTAACGCACAGAAACTCACGTCAAATGTGCCAAAACCTCTCAATTTAACATGATTTAACAATGGGGGGGGGGTGATTCCTTAAAAAATGTGTAACTTTGCACCGCATTGCGTGCGTATGCGCACACGAAAAATAAATGTATGCTAAAAAGACATTATTAACTTAATAAACAGTTATCTTAAACAAATGAAAAAACTATTAGTGCTAGCTGTCATGCTTGCAATGGCAGCAACAATGTCCGCCCAAGATGTGACGTTCACTTATAAAAGTGGACATGGAAACAATGGTAATGCCAATGAGTTAATGGACAAACTGTTTGACAGAGACTCAAATGGGAATCCAATACTTCAGGGTAGTAAATATTGTGGTTACACAGGTGATGATATTTATGCAATTGTCGAAGCATCCGAACCTGTTTATGTTTGGGGGTATGATTTTACTACGGCCAACGATAATAATGGTGGTCGTCGTGTTACTCGTTGGACACTTTCTGGTACAAATGATGCTGGTGTTGCTGCTGATCCTAATGCAGCAGGCTGGGTTACATTGTCAGCCCCTTCAAAAAACGACTGGGTGCAAGGCGAAAACTTCTATAAACAGCGTTTCTTCTGCGACAAGAATTCTATAGGAAAATACAAATACTACAAGCTTGTTCTTAATGAAGGAGGTTTTGTTCAACTTTCAGATGTCACCTTCCTTTATGAAAAGAAGCGCGTTGCATCATATAATTGGAAAGAAGCTTCAAATAATGGTTCCAAGAATGCCGTTGACGGGTGGCCTGACCCGAAATGGGGACAGACTAATTTGGCAGGCAATTGGATGACTATTGAGACAGCAGACGGAAATCCGCATTCTGTAAAAAGCTATTCTTTCACGACCCATGATGATGGCTCTTGGACCGACCGCGCTCCCAAGGAGTGGCGTTTAGAGGGTTCTAATGATAACAGCAATTGGGTTACTATTCACGAGGTTACGGGTACAGACCCTATTGAAAATAAGACTTGCAAAACCTACGAATTCACTCCCACAAACACTACTGATGCTTTCCGTTACCTCAAACTTACTTTGATTAAGATGAAAGGAAGTAATCAGGGTGACTACAAGCAGATTGGCGAGTTCCATGTGCTGAGTACTTCTGATGTTTCAGATGAAGATTATTACACCGCAAAGGTTGCAGATGCAAAAGCCAATGCATTTGATCGTGGTTCATTGAGTGAAACAGATCCATGGTATGTAGAGTACAAGACTCTTTATGATGGATTAGATGCTTTATTGACTTCATGCAAAACATCTGGTCTTTTCGACCCAATAGATGTGACGTTAGAAAAGATGACAAGACTGGTGTCATTGATGGATCAACTTAAAGCAACAACGACTGATTATGTGGCATTCGACGGATCTTCCTGCTGGGGTGACGGTCATTGGTCGCAACTAGTTGATGGCAAGGATGGCATCGATGGAAGGGAAAGCACTAAGTGGGGTGCATTCTTTGGAGGCGATGATGCCGTTCAGTATGTTATCTTCCGCAGGAAGGAAGCCCTTCAGCCATACTTCTACAGACTCGTAACAGGAGGCGACACTTATACTCAGAATGGACGTAATTGGAAGAGTTGGAAAGTCTTTGGCGCTAACTTTGAAACGTTAAGCAATGCTGTTGCCGATTCTACAAAATGGGTAAAGTTGGATGAAAGATTAGATATAGATACGGAATACTTACCTTTGAAGAACTGTTATCCTGCTGCATTCAACTTTAATGTAGAAGGCGAACCTTCAACAGAATACTATTATTATATGGTGATGATTTTGGATTCTCGCAGCCGAAATAATGGTGCCCAGATGAATGAGATGTATCTCTGTACTCAGGCTGAATTTGAGTCAGCCCGCGCTCCACTGGTAGCTTATTTCAATGACTTCGATACCACAAGACCCGTTGAGACAGAATACGAGGATGAACTTGCAGAGTTTAACACGAAGTATGCAGAACTTCAGACCACAGACGATGCTGTTAAGATGACAAAACTCTACAACGAGTGTGTTGCTCTTCGTACATTACTTGAATGTTCTATGAATTTCGTTGAACTCAATGACGCTGTAACAGTTGAAAATGGTGTTTACCAATTGGCATCTGCTGCTAATTTGATTCTTTTCTCTAAGACAGTCAATGGCGGTAAAAACGAACTGAATGCTGAACTGACAAACAACATCGATATGGCAAGCGTTACAATGGCTCCCATCGGTACGCAGGATATTCCTTATAAGGGAACCTTCAATGGTCGGGGTAAAACGATCGAGAACTATACCTACAACCATTCAGATGAAAACAATGTTGGTCTCTTTGGCTATATCAACGGTGCTACCATTCAGAATGTAATACTCAAGGGTGCTACTATCAACGGCAATGCCAATGCCGGTGGCCTTGTTGGTAACGCACAGAATGCTTCTACCATTAAGAATAATGCTGTTGTTAGTTCATCCGTTGAAGGTCGCGACCATGTGGCAGCCATCGCCGCCAATGCCGTAGGTGAAACTGTTATCAGCAACAACTATTCGAATGCAACGATTAAATCTCGTAATTATCAGGCAGGCGGTATGGTTGGTACCATCATGTCCGCTACTATCGAGAAGAACCTCTTCACGGGTATTGTTACTTGTGAAAACGGTGGCGATGCCAGCGGTCTTGTCTCTCGTATCGACGGTGTTGCAAATCCTGTTCCCGAAGTCCGCAACAATATGGTTGCTGCCTCAACGATTACAGGTGGTAATACCTATGCTATAATAAGAGCGGATTGGACCGACCGCACTGTATCATTTGCCGACAACTATGTACTGAAGAGCACAATTTATAGTACAGGCGGAAAGACTCTAACGAATAAAGATGACAGGAATGGTTTGCAGATTGATTGGATTCAAGCTACCACAAAGGACTTCTATGAAACAACTCTCGGCTGGAACTTTACAGACGATTGGAAGTTCACTTGCGGCGGTAAGTATCCTATCCTCAAGATTATGGCTGACGAGGCTCTCCCAACTCAGGACCTTGCCATTACTGCTGAAGCTGGCTATGCTACAATGGTAGCTAAGTATGATTATGACTTCACAGGTGCCTCTTTCGAAGCATTTGCTGTAACTGAGTCTGAAAAAGAAAGCGTGGTTCACTTGGAACCCGTCACTTCTGCAAAACATGGTGAAGCTTTGTTGCTGAAGAACGAAAATGGAGGCAACTTCACACAAACTGCTACAGCAACAGCCAAGGCGGCAACTACAGGGAATTTGCTTAAGGCTTCTGATGGCACTGTCAAGGGTGATGGTTCAACCATCTATGCTCTTGCAAAGAAAGCAAATGGAGTTGGCTTCTATCCTGTAGGCAATGATGTTACCATTCCTGAAGGCAAGGCTTATCTTGAGGTAGCTGCCAATACTGGTGGAGGAAACGGAGTCAAGGCCTTCTATGGTTTCGATGATGATGATGCTACAGGCATAAGCCTGATGGAAGATGGAAGAAGTAAGATGGAAGACGGTGCTATCTATAATGTTGCGGGTCAACGCTTGAATAAGATGCAGAAGGGCATTAACATCGTGAACGGCAAGAAGATTGCGGTTAAGTGAGAATAAAGCTGAGCTTGCTCATGCTTTATCGAGCGTGAGCAATCTCGGCAAAGCCAAGATATTGAAATAAAAACAAGGACCTTAAGGTCTCTAAAGCTTTAGGGACCTTAAGGACTTTAAAACAAGAAAACAAAGATGAAAAAGACATATATTTCCCCTGCAGCGCTGACTGTTCAGCTCGGTACAGTACACATGATGGCAGAGTCATTGGATATTAATACCAATTCCTATAACCCAACAGACGAGAGTACTTACGTTAGCAGCTCTGACCAAATTCTAACGAAGGAGAGCAAGTCCCTTTGGGACAACGAGTGGTAACTTTGTAACTTTTAACGTTTAACGGTTAAAGAATTCAAGAAGTTTAAAGAGTTTAAGTAAATTAAGCAGTTCAAAGTCTTTAACCTTTAACCTTTTTCCGCGCATAAAAAGCGCGCCTTCTTGCGCTCCATAGGTGCTCAGGCGCAGGCGGAGGCCGCTAAAGCGTGCAAGAACCTTTAACCGTTATACTATATCCATAATAGAAGCAGAGGCAGGCGACATCGTACGCTTGCCTCTGCTTTTTTTGTCCTTGAATGCTTGCTTATATTATAAATAATGTGTAATTTTGCAGGCAGCAAAAAGGATTTAAGCTATGGCACAAGAACCGAAGGTCGATGGTCGAAGAGATAGTCAAGCGTTGACACCGATGATGAAACAGTTCTACGACCTCAAGGCGAAGCACCCCGAGGCGTTGCTGCTGTTCCGTTGTGGCGACTTCTATGAGACGTATGCCGACGATGCGGTGATTGCTTCGGAGATTCTTGGCATCACGCTTACCCATAGGAACAACGGCAAGTCGGGTGTCATGCAAAGCACCGCGATGGCCGGCTTCCCCTATCACGCCCTCGATACTTACTTGCCGAAGCTCGTCAGGGCTGGCAAGAGGGTTGCCATTTGCGACCAACTCGAAGACCCGAAACTGACGAAGACACTCGTCAAGCGAGGCATCACAGAACTCGTGACGCCTGGTGTGACGATGGCAGACACGGTGCTCAATCACAAGGAAAACAACTTCCTCTGCGCGATAAACTTCGGCAAGCAGGCTTGCGGCATGTCGTTCCTCGACATCAGCACCGGCGAGTTCCTCGTGACGGAAGGTACGACGGAATACATCGCGAGCCTCATGGCATCGTTTGCCCCGAAGGAAGTCCTCTACGAGCGTGGCAAAAGGATGATGTTCGAGGGAAGCTTCGGCACACGTTACGTCACCTTCGAACTCGATGATTGGGCCTTCACGGAACAGACCGCGAGGGAGAAATTGCTGCGCCACTTCGAGGTGAAGAACCTGAAGGGTTTTGGCGTGGAGCACCTCCAGAGCGGCATCGTGGCAGCCGGCGTCATCCTGCAATACATGGAGATGACGCAGCACCAACTGCTCGGACACATCACAGCCTTGCGTCGCATCGAGGAAGACCGCTTCGTGCGTCTCGACAAGTTCACCGTCAGGAACCTCGAACTCGTGGGCAGCATGAACGAGGGCGGCATATCGCTCCTCGACGTCATCGACAAGACAGTCACGCCGATGGGCGCCCGCATGTTGCATCGCTGGATGCTGTTCCCCCTGAAAGACCCTGTCCAGATTGGCAAGCGGCAAGATGTCGTCGAGAACTTCTTCCGCAATCCCGACACGAGAGACGCTGTCTTGGAACAACTCCAGACAGTAGGCGACCTCGAGCGCATCATATCGAAGGTCAGCACCAGGCGTGTCTCCCCACGCGACATCGTGCAGCTGCGAGTGGCTTTGCAGGCAGTTGAACCCATCAAGCAGATATGCCAGAGCAGCGAAGACGGCACGCTTCGCGAGATCGGACAGCAGCTCGATCTCTGTGCCGAGATACGCGACAGGATAGCTCGCGAAGTGCGTCCCGACTGCCCCCTGCTGGTTGCGAACGGTGGTGTCATCATGGATGGTGTGGATGCAGAGCTCGACGAGTTGCGCAAGATAGCCTATCAAGGCAAGGGTTACTTGCTGGAGATGCAGCAGCGCGAGATAGAGGCGACAGGCATCCAAAGCCTGAAGATTGGCTATAACAACGTGTTTGGCTACTACCTCGAGGTGCGCAACACATACAAGGACCAAGTGCCTGCCGACTGGATTCGCAAGCAGACATTGACCCAAGCCGAGCGTTACATCACCCAGGAACTCAAGGAGTACGAGGACAAGATTATGGGTGCGGAGGAACGCATCCTCAGCCTCGAGGCACAAATCTTCGACCGTCTCATCACGGCTTTGGCAGCCTTTGTCGCTCCCATACAGAAGGACGCATCGCTCCTCGCCCAGCTCGATTGCCTCCTTTCCTTCGCCCAAAGTGCTCAGGAGAACCGCTACATCCGTCCGATCGTCGATGACAGCGACGTGATAGACATACATGGAGGCCGTCATCCGGTGATAGAAAAGCAGCTCCCCATCGGGGAACGTTACATCGCGAACGACGTCTTCCTCGACACCCAGACACAGCAAATCATCATCATCACCGGCCCGAACATGGCGGGTAAGAGTGCTTTGCTTCGTCAGACGGCACTCATCACCTTGCTGGCTCAAATGGGAAGTTTCGTGCCGGCTGAGAGTGCAAGGATCGGTTTCGTTGACAAGATCTTCACACGCGTCGGGGCAAGCGACAACATCAGCATCGGCGAGAGCACCTTCATGGTCGAGATGAACGAGGCGGCAGGCATACTGAACAACCTCTCGGAACGCAGTCTGGTGCTCTTCGACGAACTGGGCAGAGGCACGAGTACCTACGATGGCATCTCCATTGCATGGGCCATCGTGGAGTACATCCATGAAAACAACAGAGGTCACGCCCGCACGCTCTTTGCCACGCACTATCATGAGTTGAACGAGATGGAACGCAACTTCGCCCGCATCAAGAACTTTAATGTGAGCGTGAAGGAGGTCGATGGGAAGGTTATCTTCCTTCGAAAGCTCGAACGCGGCGGGTCGGAGCACAGCTTTGGCATCCATGTGGCGAAGCTCGCAGGCATGCCCAGAGCCATTGTTGCCAGGGCAAACGTCATCCTGAAGGAGCTCGAGGGAGCCGTCAACCACCAGAATCTGGGGGCAAGGAGCAAGGAGCAAGGGGCAAGAGACAGCGGCGTGCAGATGAACTTCTTCCAGCTCGACGACCCCGTCCTCTGCCAGATTCGCGACGAGATACTCGGCCTGGACATCAACAACCTCACCCCCTTCGAGGCACTCAGCAAGTTGAACGACATCAAGAAACTCGTCAAAGGAAGCAACTAAACATGTCGAAACACTAAATTTCACATGTCAAGATACTAAACTTCACACGTCAAGTTCATTGCATATACATGTACATGCAATTGCACATACATGTACATGCAATTGCAGATACATGTAAATGCAAACAATATGACAAGAGAAATTGACTCGTCAGACCGCATTCAGCGAGCGGTGGAACTCTTTATGCAGGGCTACGGATGCTGCCAGAGCGTCGTTTGTGCCTTTTCGGACCTCTATGGATTGGATGAAGAGATGGCGCTCAAGGTGAGTGCCGGCTTCGGAGGAGGCGTGGGAAGGATGCGGATGATGTGTGGCGCGTGCTCGGCTTTGGTGATTCTGGCGGGCTTGGAGAAAGGCCAGACGCGGGGCGAGGATCGTGAGGGAAAGACCGCTTGCTATCAGCTCGTACGCGAACTCCTCGAGACGTTCCGCCAGAGAAACGGCAGCATCATTTGTGCCGAATTGTTACAGATGAACGGCGTCAAAGCGGAGACAAACACTTCGCAGCCCGACGAACGCAACGCCGAATACTATCGTGTCCGCCCTTGTGCCCGCAAGGTGGAGAGCGCGGCGCGTGTCTTCGCAGAATACTTGGCCAGTTCCGAGTCCTCAAGAAAAGAGGGAAAATCGCAAGCGTGACAAATAGTTATATAAAAAAGGCAGTTCTTTATTCCTTATTATAATAAAATTCGCTTCCTTTGTCCTCGTATTGGATGAATCGACGCAACAAATCGGGAATAAAAACTAAACTTTAGATAATTATGAACAACTCATTGAAGATTCTGAAAGCCTCCCTTTTTGGAGGCATGATGTGGGCAGCTTTGGCCTGCAACGCACAAGGGACAGTCGGCACACTCATCGACTATCATTTGGTTGGGCCGTGGAACGAATCGGCCTGGATAAGCGCCAAGGATGCTCAGGTTGTCACGGGTGAAGTGAAGGATGGCACAAGGGCGGCCGACGGCGCAAGCTGGTTCGTCAGCAATCCACGCAATGCGAAGAAGGTGAAGAGGGCCATCTGGAAGACCACCGCCCTTGGTACCTACGATCTTTACATCAATGGTAAGCTGGTCGGCAACGAAGTTTTAAAGCCCGGCTTCACGCACTTCGAGAAGACGAAGTACAGCTTTACTTACGACATCACAAAGGCCTTCTACAAAGGCGCAGGACTGGAAAACTGCCTCGCCGTGCAGGTGGTGCCGGGTTGGTGGGCAGATAAGATCATCACCCCTTGGGGTCACGACGGCATGGTTGGCAAGAAGGTTGCCTTCCGGGGCGTGCTTATGTTGACCTACACAGACGGCAGCGAGGAGTATTTCCCCACGAACCTGAAAGATTGGAAGGCTGGTGTGGGAGGTCCTGTCACACATGCCGCCATCTTCGACGGCGAGGATTATGATGCCCGTCAGCCGCAAGGTTGGACGAACGCAGCAAGCTTCTCGACCCCGGAAATCAATGAGGAGTTCCCCGGCAAGGTGTGGGCGACTGACGGCGCAGAGATATATCATCGCAACGACCTCGCTTTGTCTCCTGTCAAGGCCTATACTTGGAAAGGTACGACAGGCGCAACCGACGACCAGTTCGGCAAGGTCAACATCGTCGAGGAGTTCGCTCCGGGAAAGCCCATGACGGTTCGTCCGGGTGAGACACTCGTGGTGGATTTCGGCCAGAATGCTTCCGCAGTACCTGCTTTCGAGTTTAAGGCGAAGGCAGGCACCGTGCTGACTTGTCTGCCGAGCGAGCTTCTGAACGACGGCAACGGCGCAAAGAGCCGCGGCATGGACGGGCCGGAAGGTAGCTGCCATCGCTTGAACTTGCGTATTCCGGACACCGGCATGATACTCCGCTACACATTCGACAACCCGAAGGGCTATTGGTCGTTCACTCCTCGCAGCACCTTCTTCGGCTATCGCTATGTGTCGATAACCGCCACAGATGAGGTCACAATTCGTAGCATCAAGTCCGTCCCCGTCTCTTCCATCACGAAGGAGATGGAGACAGGCACTATCGTGACGGGCAGCGACGACATTAATAAGCTCATCTCCAACACGGTATGGGGCCAGCGCTCCAACTATCTGTCGGTCACGACAGACTGTCCCCAGCGCAACGAACGCCTGGGGTGGACGGCCGACACGCAGGTCTTCACGGAGACCGGAACGTTCTTCGCCAACACAGACCGCTTCTTCCATAAGTGGATGAGGGACATGAGGGACACGCAGTCACCTACCGGCGCTTTTCCGGGCGTCGCGCCTCTCGCACAATATGGGGCTGGCGATGGCAAAGGCAACGGCGACATGATGAGGCTGGGCTGGGCAGATGCTGGCATCATTGTGCCTTGGACGGTGTGGAAACAGTTTGGCGACAAAGACATTGTCAACGAGAACTGGGAGGCAATGGACCTCTTTATGAACCACATCTACGAGACCAAATACGAGCACAACGTCATGACGGGTGAGAACGGCAACTACCAATGGGCGGACTGGTTGAGCTACGAACCCCTGGAGAGCAGCAGCGGACGGAGCCACGAGAACGGTAAACCGAAGTCCGACGCCGTTGTGTATTGGAACTACCTCAGCGCGTCGTATTGGGCAATCGATGCAGGCATGATGGCCGACATGGCACGTGCCACAGGTCGCGATGCCGCTTATTATGATAAGATGCTGGCTGAAGCAAAAGCCTACATCCTTGATAAGTTCCTCAATGCCGACGGCACGTTCAAGCTCGATATCCTCAATACGATGCAGACCCCGGCACTCTTCGCCCTCAAGAACAACCTGCTCGAAGGTCAGGCAAAGGCAAACATGATTGCCCGCCTCCGCAAGAACTTCGAGGAACACGACAACTGCCTCCAGACAGGTTTCCTCGGCACATCCATCCTCATGCAGACCCTCACTGAGAACGGCATGCAGGATATCGCCTACGAGCTCCTCTTCCAGCACAAGAACCCGTCGTGGCTCTACTCCGTCGATAACGGCGCAACCACCATCTGGGAGCGTTGGAACTCGTACACCGTGGACAAGGGCATGGGCCCGCGCGGCATGAACAGTTTCAACCATTATGCTTACGGATGCGTCTGCGAATGGCTTTGGGAGACGGCCGCCGGCATTGCTGCCGACCCGAAGGAACCTGGCTTCAAACACATCATTATGAAGCCCGTGCCCGACAGACGCCTAGGACATCTCAAGGCGGAGTACAAGTCGGCAGCCGGCACTATCAAGAGCGAATGGCGATATAAAGGCGACCAATGGACCTGGACCTTCACCATCCCGAAAGGCGCAACAGCCACTGTGACTCTCCCAGACGAGACAACCTCTAAAGATTATAAGGCCGGAACGTACAAGATAACGGCCCCTCTCCCCTAACCCTCCCCCAAAGGGGAGGGGGCAAACCCCTTCATGATGCGAAAGGTTCTATTGTTCTTGTTTCTGCTTCGCCTAAGCCTTACGATGGCTCAGAACTCCTCCCCTTTGGGGGAGGCTGGGAGAGGGGCTTCTTGGGACGACTTCGTGGAGGAGTACACAAGCGATGTGGAGCGGGCAGAAGAAGAGGACCTTCAGCTGCATCTGCAGGAGTTGAAGGAGCTTTCGGAACATCCCTTGAACATCAACACGGCGTCGATTGAGGACCTGTTGCAGTTGCCGTTTCTGTCTGAGGCACAGATCGAACAGATTCACGCTTATATTTATCTGCACGGACAGCTGCAGACGTTGGCCGAGTTGCGATTGGTGCCGCTCATCGACGACATGACGCGCAGGTGGCTTTCCCTCTTCACGTATGCCGAGCCGCAGCAGCAAGAGACCGATAAAAGGCTGTTCAGTCACCTTCGCCACGACTTCTCGTCGCGCCTCGACATACCTTTATATTATAGGGTAGGGCAGCAGCAGGAGAACGGTTATCATGGCGACCCGCTCTACCACCGCATCCGTTATCAGTTGACTGGCAGCCGGCACTTTCAGGCGGGACTGCGTGTGGAGAAAGACGCGGGCGAGCGATTCTACGACAGCTACGGGGCGTATGCCATGCTTCACGATGTCGGCATCCTCGACAAGGCAGTAGTGGGCGACTATCGCATCGGGTTTGGCGAGGGCTTGGTGCTGGGCGGAAGCACTTGGAACAGCAAGAGCACGCCGCCACTCAAAACGCAAGGTGGCATCAGGCCTATGGCTGGGATGGACGAGACGAACTTCCTCCGCGGTGCGGCCGTCACGCTGTCTCTGTCCAAACACCTCAAGTTGAGCACCTTCGGCTCGTACCGAAAGCGCGACGCCACGCTGACGAGTGGGGGCGAAGTACAGACCTTACGGACCGACGGCTATCATCGAACGGCATCGGAATGGGAGAAGAAACGGAACGTAGGGAGTGCCGTCGTGGGCGGCAACATTGCCTGGTACAATAAAGGTCTCCATCTGGGAGCGACGGGTTACTGGCAGAAGTTCAGTCGCGATCTCAACCCCGGCACCCAACAATACAGGGCGATTTATCCGAAGGGCAGTAGCTTCGGAGTGGCCGGACTGAACTACGGCTACACACGCTACCGCCTTACCTTTGCCGGAGAGACTGCCTACAGCACTGCCGGAGGCGGCTGGGCGACCATCAATCGCGCGTCGTGGAACATCAGCAAGAACTATATCCTCTCCGCCGTACAGCGCTTCTACGCCTATCAGTATTACTCGTTTTATGCCAGTTCGCTGGCCGAGAATAGCAATTCGCAGAACGAAAGCGGCGTCCTCGTGCATTTGCAAGCGGAGCCTTATGCTGGCTTGCAACTCATCGCTTATGTCGACTTCTTCCATCATCCCTGGCCACGCTACCGGATGACGCACGGCAGCACGGGTCAGGAGTTCTACCTGCAGGGCAGTTACAACATTTCGCGTCGGCAGATTCTGCTGGCTCGCTATCAGTTCAAACGTAAGGAAAACGGCGATGTCATGGAGCCGCATCACCGCGTCAAACTCGGGTGGACGTACGAGGTGAGAAACAAAATGCGCTTCCAGACAACAGGTTATTACCACAATGTCTTGGGCAGGAACGGCTTCTTGGTGAGCCAAAACGTCCGATACATGCTGCCGAAACCGAACCTGACCCTCAACGCACAGCTCGGTTACTTCAACACCGACGACTACCTCAGCCGCATCTATTTGCAGTCGCCGGCTTTGTACAGTACGTTTTCGTCAAGTTCATATTATGGTCACGGCATGCTGGGCGTCCTGACCTGTCGTTGGAAAAGCAAGAACGAGAAACTTTGGCTCGAGGGACGTTACAGCCTGCTTCGCTATTTCGACCGCGACGAGATAGGTTCAGGACTGCAGCGAATCCTCAGTCCTTGGAAGCATGATTTGTCTTTTCAGCTGCGCGTGAAGATCTGATCATGCAGTAGAGACCGAGCACGACAAAGGGGATGGAGAGCAACTGCCCCATGTTCAGCAGCATTCCCTCCTCGAAGGCTTCCTGGTTTTCCTTCGTGTACTCGATGAAGATTCTGCTCGTAAAGATGAGGAACAGGCAGAGTCCGAAGAAGAAACCGCTGCCCACCTTCTGCGGATAGCGACGGTAGAAGAACCAATGGATGCCGAAGAAGATGGCGTAGCAAATGGCCTCGTAGAGCTGTCCCGGATGGCGAGGAAGGCTATCGATGCGTTCGAAGATGAACGCCCAGGGCAGGTCCGTCGGTCTTCCTATTATTTCGGAATTCATCAGGTTGCCCAGTCTGATGGCACACGCACAAATGGGTGTCACGATGGCAACATTGTCTAGGACGTGCAGGAAACGCAGCTTCACGTGCTTGGCATACAGCCAGAGTGCTATCATGAGGCCAAGCGTGCCGCCATGACTGGCCAGTCCCTCGTAGCCGGTAAATGTCCAGCCTTGGCCCGGCACATTGCGTATGGGCAGCAACATCTCGATGGGATGTGACAGGTAATAACCAGGTTCGTAGAACAGGCAATGCCCCAATCTTGCCCCGATAAGAATGCCGAGGAAGCAATACATGAACATCGGCTCGAACTGCTCCTCACGTATCTTCTGCTGACGGTACAGCCTGTGCATCAACAGATACACTGCTACAAGACCAATCGCCCAACACAACGAGTACCAACGTATCGCGAAGAAACCCAAGTCGAGGGCAATGATGTCGGGGTTCCAGGTTATGAACAACGGCCCCCCTCCGACTCCCCCAAAGGGGAGAGAAAGCAGCGCATAATATAAATATGTGTGTTGTAGTAACATCTTTATCAGGTTTCAAAGTTCCCCATCTCCCCTTTGGGGGAGGAGGGGTTAGGGGTTGGAGAGGGGCTTTTACACGTTGAAACGGAAATGCATAATGTCTCCGTCCTGCACCACGTAGTCCTTACCTTCTACACTCATCTTGCCGGCTTCGCGGACGGCGGCTTCCGAACCGTACTTGATGTAGTCCTCATACTTGATGACCTCCGCGCGGATGAAGCCCTTCTCGAAGTCCGTGTGGATGACGCCGGCACATTGTGGAGCCTTCCAACCTCTGCGGAACGTCCAGGCCTTTACTTCCATCTCGCCCGCCGTGATGAAGGTCTGCAGCGTGAGCAGGTGGTAGATGGCCTTGATGAGGCGATTGCAACCGCTCTCCGAGAGACCCAGATCCTCGAGGAACATCTGCTTCTCCTCGTAGGTTTCGAGTTCCGCGATGTCTGCCTCGGTCTGTGCTGAGATGATGAGCATCTCGGCATCTTCGCCGGCGATGGCTTTTTGAACGGCCTCCGTGTAAGCGTTGCCCGAGGCAGCCGATGCGTCGTCCACGTTGCAGACATACAGCACGGGCTTTGTTGTGAGCAGGAACAGACCGTTGGCAGCCGTGATTTCATCCTCTGTGTCAAAGGTTACGGTTCTTGCGCTCAAACCCTTGTTGAGGGCTTCTTGGTAGCGGAGCAGGACGTCGAGCTCAATCTTGGCTTGTTTGTCGCCACCCACGCGGGCCTGCTTCTCCACTTTCTTGATGCGGTTCTCGATGGTCTCGAGGTCCTTTATCTGCAGTTCCGCGTCGATGATTTCCTTGTCGCGAACGGGATCGACGCTGCCATCAACATGCACGATGCCGTCGTTGTCGAAGCAACGGAGCACGTGGATGATGGCGTCGCACTCGCGTATGTTGGCCAGGAACTGGTTGCCCAAGCCCTCGCCCTTGCTGGCGCCCTTCACGAGGCCCGCAATATCGACGATGTCGCAGACAGCAGGCACGATGCGACCCGGGTGCACAAGTTCGGCAAGTTTGGTCAGTCTTTCGTCTGGCACGGTGACCTGTCCGAGTTGAGCATCAATGGTGCAGAAGGGGAAATTGGCAGCCTGAGCTTTTGCGCTCGAGAGGCAATTGAAGAGGGTTGACTTGCCGACATTGGGCAGTCCTACTATTCCGGCTTTCATCTTTTTATTAATTGGGAGTTAAATGAGGGAGTTAAAATGGGAGTTACGCCAGCGTTGCTGGCTGGAAGTTAAGCGCTTCGCGCTGGACGATAGCTTGGGATGCCAAGTGCATAAAGGTATTGTCCTTTTTAACTTCCCTTTTAACTTCCATGAGCGTAGCGAATTTACTTCCACTTTAACTTCTATTATATATTTTATTCATCAATGATTCCTTTGTTTTGACTTATGGCCTCGGCGTAGCCGTTGAGTTTCCAACTGGTTCCGTTGAGGATGTATTCTAATCTATCGTGAGTTGCTTTGTCGATATATTCGATATCGTATGATAGTATGATATAGTAGCGACATTCTTCGAGCGACCCTTGCGAAATGTTCAGGAAGCGAAGTTTGTCTGCACGGCTCAACTTGCGATAGCCCTCGCAGATGTTGGCTGCAATTGAGACTGCAGCACGTCGAAACTGCGAAGTAAGCCCGTAAAGTTCATCTTCAGGGAACAACTTCGTAACAGTATAGACTGCTTTTACAAACTCATGTGCCTGCTGCCAGCACTCCAGATCCTTGAAGTTGTGGCTAAAGCTATTGTCCTTTTTAACTTCCTTTTTAACTTCCACGAGCGTAGCGAGTTTACTTCCTTGTATTACTCCCACGAGTTAAGCGACTAGAAATCGCTGAACTCGTCGTTCTTTGCGGCTTGGATGGCGATGCATTCCATCTCGATGAGCCACGAGGGACGGCATACGGGAGCGAGGGTGAAGACGGTGGGGACGTGCGGATATTTCTTGCTGAACATCTCGCTGACCACTTCGAAGTCGGCTCCATCGCGCAGATAGACGATGAGTTGTGCTGCGTCGTTCATGGTCATTCCTGCTTCTGCGAGGAGTGTCTCGACGTTCTCCCACATGCGTTTCGTCTGCATGACGACGTCGCCTTCATGCATCACTTCGCCCTTGTTGTTGATGCTTGCTGTGCCAGATATGATGGCGTGATTGCGGTCGCCGAACTGCAGGAGTGTGCCACGCTCAAAGGTTACGCCGTACTCGCTGGTGCGGTTGAGGTGCGATGTGGCGTAGAGGTAGCGCTGCTGCTCCGGTTTGAATCCGCTCAAGGCATAGCATCCGAGCTGGATGATGGCCTTCGGATCGGACGGATTTCCGCCGATGCCTGTGGAGGCGATGTAGTGTGTCTCGGGTACCAAACCGTGTTGGGCGAAGTTCTCCCAGCGGGAAAGGACGAGACCTTTATACTGTGTATCGACATCCCTGACGAAGAACCACGTGCGAATACAGTTGTCTTCGAGGGTCATCTGATGTTCCTCGAGGAGCGCTTCATAGTCCTCGAGGAGCGTTTGTGTCTGGCTATAGCTGCTGCCTTCGCCTATCATCATGCCCATTGTCCACACGTGTTCGTAGCCGTTGCTGCGTACGATGGTGGACTGCAGACGGTCGGCCGAGGGGATAACCTCCGAGCCGCGTTGCAGGTAGAGCCACGCCGACAGTTTGCTTCCGTCGAGTGGCGGTTGCTGAATATATGAGATGGTGCAGGTATCGTCCTGCGGCATGAGCGGCCTTTGATTAGTGGCATCGGACAGGAAGTACCTTTTGAAGACGGGCTTGGCGCCTGTCAGGTCGGCCAGAGCCATCAGTTGTTCTTCCGCCAGCAAGATGCGGCGGAGTTGCTGCTCGAACGTTTCGCCCTTCGGTTCGACGTGCAGAATAGCATGATATTCCGCAGTCTTCTTCTCAGGGGCGAAGGCCGTCAGTTCGATGGTGGCACCGAGTTTTTCCAGATATAATTTCTTAAATTGCATGGTGCGTTGTGTGATATTGGGTGCAAAGATACGAAAAAAAGTTTAAAGTATAAAGTTTAGAGTTTAAAGATTTTGTGCCGAGTGGGATAATGTCCTGTGGCAAGCCGGAAAACTCAACGTGTTAAGTTTGCAAAGTTAACGTGTTAAGTTTCTCAACTAAGCGTGTTAAGTCTCTCAACTAAGCGTGTTAAGTTTCTCAACTAGGCGTGGCTAGTTTGCCAACTAGGCGTGGCTAGTTTGGGCTCAAGGCTTGAGATGTTCTATCCAACTGTCAATCAGGTTGTTCACTTCCTCGAGGTTCGACTTGAATTGACTGCTGAGGATTTCCGTATGATTGTGTGAGAGGAGTTTCTCTCCGCCTTCGTTCAGGACCTGATGCAACAGGGAGGCTTCGACGTTTCCACTTGCCACGCGAAGCATTCCCTCTCGCCTTGTGCTCGGCACATCCACGAGGTTCGACCTGGCGTTCCCTTCCGTCAGGTTCAGTCCGGCTGCCGACCGTCCGTTCCCTCCGTGGCATTGTATGCAGGCGCGATTGAATATCCCAGCCTGCAAGATGCCGAATCGTCCCACATCCACCGTGCCGAGGTCGAGAAGAATTGTGTCGTGAGCAGTTTTCTCGCTGTAGTCTTCCATGTTGACAGACGCGAGTGAGATGATGCGTTTGCGTAGCGAGTTGGTCAGTGAAACCTCGACCGTTTGCACCTCATTGCTGATGTTCGAAAGGACGAGGCTGACAGTAGAACCGTCTTCGACTGTTGAGGGAAGTGTTTTCTGCATCAGAGCGAACTTGCTGTCCTGCGTGAAGCCGGCCACAGCCATGTTGTAGCCCGTTCCTTCCCACTCGCCAAGTCCGCTTATTCGGGCAGTCACTTTCACCGTTTTGCCCTTTTCATCGACCTCATAGACCTTGTCATGGATGTCGCCGCTGTCGCAAGCCGAGAGTCCGACGGCTGCACATATATATAATATATAATGTATAGGTTTCATGTTTTATCTTGTTTCTCCCCATAAAGGGGGAGTTAGAGGGGGTCGCCTCAGAAGCTGTACTGCAGTTGCAAGGTTGCCGAATGTGTGCTCAGCCCCAGGTCGTCGTTGTCGCGATCCAGTTGCGTCTCGTGTCCATACCTACCCGTAAACTGGTACATCGCCGAAAGTTTCAGGTTGCATTTGTTGACGTAGTAGTTCACCACAGCAGCCGGCATGTTCAGGAAACCGTCTTTGCCCGAGCCGTTGCGGTCAAGGAAGTCGTAGCGCAGACCAGCCTGCAGGCTTCTGGTAAAGAAGTAGCCGAGTTGCCCGTAGCAGCCCCAGAAGTTATAGTTCTTGTCTATCTTCTGTCGTTCAGTAAAGCTGACGTGCATCCAATAGGCTTCTGCGGCGGCATACCATCTGCCGTGCAACATGCTCCACTCCACGCCGATTCGGGTATCGTTGGTGCTCTCGCTTTCACTCTCGACGTTGATGCCGCCGCTCACACCAAAGAGCATGTGGCGGCCGCGAAGCATGTGGCTGTTGCCTTGAGTTGCCGGCATGTTGCCCCACGGCATGAAGGTGAGGCGGCCAGCATACAGCAAAGCGGGAATGTGAGCGTCGTCACTCAACGTCTTTGTTGCGGTGTTCACGCCGCTGCCACTGCCATTCCAGAGTCCCACCTCGTAGCCCATCATCCAACTGTCCTGCTTCTTGTTGAGCTTCATCTTGCCGTGGAACTGGAATCCGAGGTCGAAGCCTGTGCCGATAGATGGTGTTACAGCGTTCAAGCTGTATGGCAGGATGACCGATGCCGTCAGCGAAGTTGGCAGACAAGGAAACAGTGTCTCGCCCAACGTGGTGAGGTAAGCGTGGAAGAATGGCGTCTTGAACTTGCCGGCACGAAAGCGTGCGGCAGGCGAGATGCGGTAGTCCACCCACGCTTGCTGCAGGACGTTTCCGCCCGTGGCTGCTGCGTTGATGCTCAAGTTGTAGTCCAATCTGCCGAAGGTTGTGCCGGTGAAACCGAGGATGGCATACGGCATGGAGAAGCCCGAGTTAGCCACATTGTCCTGATTATACGCTTTGTCCAGGCCCTCGTCGTCATAGTAGTTGTACTGCCCCCTTGCCTGCATGAACAGGTACGGCTTGAAGATGAAGCGGCCGTCGCGTGACTGCAAGGTGAATCCTCTGTCGTCAGCAATGCCCAGCACACCGTTCTCCATGTCGATTTTCTCAGTTTGTTGCCCGAGGTCAGCACTCTTGAGGTTGTACTTCTCGAACGTGATGTTTCTCTCCTTCTCGTGCTCTTCGGCCAAAGTAGGCAGGGCGAGAAGGGTTGCTAAAAGTAATATGTATGTCCTTTTCATATTATAACTATGAACTTTAAACTATGAACTATGAACTTTGTTATAGGCTTTCCAGGAACTTTATGAGTGCCGAGCGATTGTCTTTCTGCATTCGTGCGAAGAGATTCTTGCTGGCTTCTCCCTCGCCGCCGTGCCACATGATGGCTTCCGTGAGGTTGCGAGCCCGCCCGTCATGCAGGAAGTAAGTGTGCGCATTGACTTTCTCCTGAAGTCCGATGCCCCAGAGCGGTGTCGTACGCCACTCGTTGCCACGAGCCAAGCCGCTGACATAGTTGTCGTTCAAGCCGACGCCCATAATCTCGCTTCCCATGTCGTGCAAGAGGAAATCGCTGTACGGGTGAATTGTCTGGCCGCCCAACCACGGCAGTTCTGTGCCGTTGAGGAGCGTTGCGCCGCGAGGTCTGGTATGGAGCGTCGTGACGTGACAGAGATGACACTTCGCTTCGTAGAACATCTGTTCGCCAATCGCGATGAGCTCCCTTTCGTTGATGGTGCGGCCTTTATACGCAGCAGGTTGCTTCGTGCTGCCCAGTCTTCTGGCCGGCACACCGAGTCCGTGCAGGTAGAAGTCCACGTCCTCCATGTCCTCGGTCGTGACGTCGAGATGATCATAGAGCAGTCCCATCATCGAACCCTCCTGCATCTGCGACTGTCCCTCGCATATCTTCTCGGGATAACGGCTGTTGGTTGCGCCCATGTCCGACGAGAAGCCAAGCTCGACAGTCAAGTCCGCATGTTGTGCCTTGTTGCCCGACAATCCCAATTGACGGATGCCGCGCTCGGTGATGTAATTGCATCTGCCGCTTATCCCGTACTCCGGATAGTTCGACTTTGCCGCGAGTTGTTCTATCTCGTTGCGGTCCAAGGCCATCATCTGGCCCATGCCAACGTGCCGAAGCGGAATGCGAACTGTGCAGAAGAGCTCAGTCGGGTCGATTGGCTCGCCTGTGTCTCCGTAGCCTTTATACCAGTCGGTGATGGTGTATTGGGGATATGCGAGGCTGTACGTCTCACCGTCCGGGAAGGCGAACTGCTCTTCGTGCCACCGACATTCCAGCTTTCCTTCTGCCGTCACGCCGTAGATGCTCTGGTCGTGCAGCACGCGGCCATAGTTCTGGAAGAAGGCTCCGTTCTTTCTCGTCACATAGACAAGCATCGCACTGAACCCGTAGCTGCCGGAACCATAGACAGGCGTACCATCAGGATCGGTGCCCGTCTGCGTCCAAAGCGCCGGCTTTGTCCTGCCCGCGTTGCGATGACAGGAGCCACACGAGTAACCCGCATAGACCGGACCAAGCCCGCCTGCTTGCGTCAAGGCATCATCGTAGAGACCGTCTCCGTTGATGAAGCGGCGTGAGTTAGCTTTGATGTTCTCCACCCAGTCGGCTTCCGTGTCGTAGGCAAAGCTGGAGTTGATGAACACCGTACTAGTGCCGGCACTGAGAGCATAACCTTCGTGCGTCTCGAAGTCGGCTGCAGAAAAGCAATCATCCTCCCTGTCGCAAGCGACAAGGAGGAGTGCTATACTAATATAAATAATGTGTCTCAATTTTCAATGGTCAATGTTCAATGGTCAATGTTCAATTATCAATCCTTCTCGGTTGTCCATTCTTGAAGAGCAGGAATTCCAGCGTGTGGAAGCCGCGTATGCTTTGTGCTTCGGCGATGCCTTCGTTCTCTTCATCAAAGTCGCCTTCCCAATCCAGGCCTGAGAAGTCACCACTTGCAAGCACGTTCTTGATGGCATCTTGGTCGAGGGGCCAGGAGTCCATATTGGGGTCGAGGCCAAGTTCATCGACGGGACCGAACAGGAATGCCTCGCTCATCTCCCACGGCTGACGTGCTGCCATCCAAGCTGTGGCTGCTGCTTCGAAGTTGGCATTTGAGGGACTTGCTGCAAGATTCTGTACTGCGGTGTGCAGGTTGGCGTTTGCATCCCTAAGGTCTTTATAGGTAGGCAGCACGACGACGTCAACATAATCGGACACGATGGCTTTCAGTTCTGCCTCGCCTTCGAAGTTTTCCACCTTTGCCTTGAGTGTCTTGAGGACACTCTTCAGGTTATTGCAAGCCTCCATAGCCTTGATGACGCTTGGGTTGCCGATGTGGCTACGGAAGGGAGCTGCCATGCCTTCGATGCTGGTGATGGCAGTCGTAATGGCAGCATTCACTTGGTTTGCGAACTCGCTCTGCCCGTTTGCTTTGAGATAAGAAGCAATGCTGTGACTGCCTTGAGCACCCTTATAGGTGCAGTTGAAGGCGTTCTGGATGGAGCGGATGTTGTTCGAGTAGTCCTGGATGGAGTGGAAGCTGTACCACGACTCCACGGCATAGACGGCCTCGGTGTACTTCTTGTTCTCCCACTTGTCGCGCGGATCACCTATCTTGCTCTCGCCCACCTCGTTTGAGATGTCAATGCATCCGTCGATAATCTGCTCGATGCAACTGTTGGGACTGCTGTATGCGCCACGCACTTCCTTGAATGTAGTTTGATAAGCCTCGCCGCCGTTCAAGCCTTCGTTCCATGCCTTGTAGAGTGTCTCGGCATCACTTTTCAGTCGCGACGACACAGCGGCAGCATAGCTACACCAGTTCGTCTGATAGTCTGCATAGTTGGCGTCTGTCTCAATAATCGTTACGTCGGCAGTACCCTCGGGCATCGTGTTCACAGGGTCAACCGTGTTATTGTCTTTGCTGCACGATGCAGCAGTCATTGCAATGGCCATCAAGCCAAGATAAAAGATGTTCTTTTTCATGTTGTTTGTTTAGTTTTAATGGAGATTATGATTATTCTGATTATTCTGTTTATTCTGAGAAGCCTGAGAACTTCTTCTTTCCTTTGAACCAACCTGTGAAGGCGACGCCCAGGGCGAACTCATTCTCGCTGTTGTACTTGCCGCCGCCTATCCTGCGGGTTGTGTAGTCGGCTTTTACTATTACATAAGGTATAGGGCGATAGTTGAGACCGAACGTCCACATGGATGTCTTGAGTCGTGCCTCCATCACCTGTCCTGCCTCGCCCTCTTCCTGAGCATTGTAGTACTCGTATCGCGCGAAAGGAATGATGTCGGGAGCCTTCGTGCTGTGGAAGAAGCCTTTCAACCTCACGCCGCCCTCGATGCCGTAGCTGACAGCTTTGCTTGCTATGGGAGCCGTCTTCGAGTAAGGGCTGGCGTTGCTCTGGCGGACATTGCGAGTGCTGAGGAGTGTCGAGTTACCAACCTCGCCGCTCAAGATATTGCCGCGAACGATGCCATAGCGATGCTGATACTGTGCATCGACGCTCCAGAGGTTGACGGGCACGCTGAAGCTATAGGTCGTTGGCTTGTCGGCATTCGATGCAGCGTCCTGGCAGTGATACCAACTTGCACCGAGACGAAGCCCAGGTACGCCTGTATAGTTGATGCGCAGCACATAGCCGGGCGATGTGAAGTTATCTTTCTCAAAGAAGCCTTGCTTACCTTTCTTCACCCAGTTGTTGCGGTCGAAGCCGTTGGCGTTGAGGCCTGCAATGATTTGTGCTTCCCAGTTGAACGAAGCCCACTTTCTGCCAACTTGACCGAACAGGCTCAAGCCCGTCTCGTGCCATGTATTGGGGATGATGCTCGTCTCGCCTTCGGGACGGACAGTGCCGAAGAAGTTGATGGGCTCATGGTGAGCGTTGTTCATGCCGACAGGCACGATGAAGTGTCCTGCACGGACGTTGAAGTACTGATTGAGGTGATAGGTGATGTGGAACTGCTCGATGGCAACCTCGCCACCCTTTTCCACCTCGGTCTCGTACTCGCCGTTCTCCGAGTTCTCTATCTCGAAGGCAGTACCTGTACCGCCGCTTTCGAACTCGACCTCCACGCCGACGTTCCAATGGCGATTGAACTTGTAATCGCCAGCCAGCACGAACCGTGGCACGGCAATCGTGTTTCTGCGCATGCGGGTATTGCCTTCGCTGCCGCCGTAGAAGCGGTTTGTGCCATAATCCTTGAAGGCAGCCACCACCTCGCCATAGCCGCCGATGCGGAAGCGGTCGTAGCTGTCTATCTCGGTCGAGTCGGTGTTCCATTGTGCCGACGCAGTGCCGGCTGTGAGCAGCATCAAGGCTGCAAGAAATGATTTTGTCATAGCTAATTTTCTTTTTCCAGGTCATCCTAGGCTATCCTAGGTTATCCTAGGCATTCCTAGTTTCTAGTTTTCCGGCGGCAAAGGTACGGCTGTTTGCCATTCCCTGCAATACGCAAAAAATGTGATTTTGCCCTTTTGATGGCCTTTCTGCCATACCTAATTATGATGAAATTGCACCCTCTTGAACATGAATGTTCAATGTTCAATGTTCAATGTTCAATAAAAAATCGTACCTTTGCACCAGAATTAATTAGGACTCCGCGACTACAATCGCGCCTTTGTTCTTCGCAAGGCTCAGGCGCAGGCGGAACTAAAGAATCAAAGAAATCGTTAAATAGTAAATACAGAGGTGACTGAGAAATACCATGACACAGACCCGATGAGCGACGTCATCAGTGATGACTATCGCATGTTGCAGATTATTAGCCGCTTTGGCATTAAGCTTGGCTTTGGCGACCAGACTGTTGGCGCCACTTGCCGCAGTGCTGGAGTGGACGTCAGCACGTTCCTGACCGTCGTCAACTATGTGAAAGACCCTGCCCATGCTCGCATCAGCGAGATGGTAGAGCAGGTGGACGTGCCTGCACTCATCGCTTACCTTAAGAACTCCCACAGCTACTTTGTTGACTTCCGTCTGCCAGGCATACGACGTAAACTGCTCGAGGCCATCGACCTCTCCAGCGGCAACCGCCTGGCCATGCTCATCCTCCGTTTCTACGACGAGTATGCACAGGAGGTGGAGCGCCACATGACCTTCGAGAACAACCATGTGCATCCCTATGTCGAGACGCTTCTGCAAGGCCGATTGCCACAAGAGACGTTCCGCAGCATCGAGGAGCAGTACGACGAGCAGCACGCCAACATCGAGAAGAGCCTGAGCGAGTTGAAGAGCATCATCGTGAAGTACTATCCCAGCGACAACAACGCGTCGCTCATGGGCGAAGTGCTCATGGACATCTTCATGACGGACGAAGACCTGCACAGCCATTGCCACATGGAGGACACACTCTTCGCCGAATGCATCCGTCGCCTGGAACAAGATGTTCGCAGACGTGGCGGCCAGCCTGTAGAGGAACCCCTCGAGACCCAGAGCGAACCATCGGGCGAAGCCCTGAGCGAGCGTGAGAAGGAAATCATCGTGCAGGTCGTCAAAGGTCTCTCCAACAAAGAGATAGCAGAAGCCCTCTTCATTTCCGTCAACACGGTGATGACGCATCGTCGCAACATCGCCCGCAAGCTGCAGATACGCTCAGCCGCAGGACTCACCATCTACGCCATCGTCAACGGACTTGTTAACCTCGACGACGTGCAGTTGTAAACGGAACTCTCTCTTAACGCGTATTTTAAGAGCGAACACAGATAGCACGGATTGTACGGATTATATTATTTCTGGTTCCTGTGTGCATGAAGATGGCTGTAGGCCATTACTTCAGAGCTGCTCTGACATAATTCTCTAATTCTCTAATTCTTGATCTTAATATCCGTGCTATCCGTGCTATCCGTGTTCGCTTTGTAAACCTCAAATAGTCGAAAACAAAAAAAAACTGACAACCTAAGTCAGCGAACTACAGGGAAAAACTCCAGCATATCAAGTAAAGATCTCTATAATATCTCTATAATATCCCTATAGTATCAAGAAAAGATCTCTATAACACCAAGTAAAGACCTCCAATGGAACAAGCAAACGGCAAGGTAATATCTCCTATACATGTCCGGTATATGTCCGGTATATGTCCGGTAGAAAAGCGGACATGTACCGAACAAGTACCGAACTTATAGCGGACAACAATAGGAGGGACATAGGAGCTCCCTGTGAGCAGCTATATGGATAGAATAGAGGTCTTTATGAGAAGTAATAGAGGTTGACATGAACTTTCACTGACTCTGACTAGTTTGGGACACGGCGCGCTTTTTATGCGCGGATCCTTCTTCCCTCTTCCTTCTTCCCTCTTCCTTCTTCCCTCTTCCTTCTTCCTTCTTCCTTCTTATATTAGAGTTCAATTAGAGTTTAATTAGAGTTCAATTAGAGTTCAATTAGAGTTTAATATGACTTCAATATGAGTTTAATATGACTTTGGCATGATTTCGACTGTTTTTCTGTGCGGTGTGAAATTCTGTTTTTAGGGTGAAGTGTTACCTCCGTTTGCAACCTCCACTTTGCGATTTTCTCACATTAGTTAAATAAATATTCAGTTATCCTTTGCGCACATTATATAAAAATATAACTTTGTACGCTCCTATGAAATAAACAAGCAATAAATCAACAATAACAACTTAAAAAACAAAACGATGAAACAAAATCTACTAAACAAGCTATGGCTACGCGTCTGCATGATGGTAGCCATCATGACGACTGCCTTAGCAGCGTCTGCGGATGTCAAAACTATTAATGCTGGTGCATTAACGAATGGAGTTTTGACAGATTCTCCGTTTACTTTGACTTTTGCCAAAAACAGTGGTTCTACCGAGCCTACTTACAACTCAAATGGTGGAGACGTACGTCTATATGCTAAAGGAACTGTTACCGTTGCCTCTGCTGGTGGCAATATGACAAAGATTGTGTTTAATCTATCAGCACAAGGTAAGAAGAGATTGGCACCAATTACAGCATCTGTTGGAACTATCGCCACTCAGAGTTCTGGCGATGAGACTGTAACATGGACTGGTGATGCTGCTAGTGTAACCTTTACAGTGGGCGATAAAGCAGATTATGGATCAGACGGTAGTAGTAAAGCAGGACAATTGTGTTTTAGTTCTGTTGATATAACATATACTGCCGGCGGCACTCCTACTGTTGCTACGCCTGTCATCAATGGCACTGAGAATTTCCTTACTTCTGCTGAGGTAAGCATCTCTTGTGCAACAGACGGTGCTACCATTCTCTACAACACTGGTGGCGAAGCTTGGGAAACCTATAGCGCTCCTTTCACTGTTACCGAGACTACAACCGTCAAGGCTAAGGCTACTAAGACCAGCATGGACGACAGCGAGGTTGCAACAAAGACCTTCACAAAGGTAACTGCGTTGACCGTTGCTGAGGCTCGTGCTGCCATCGATGCAGGCACAGGCACACAAGGTGTCTATGCAACAGGTATCGTTTCTGCAATTCCTACAGCTTATAATGCAAGCCATAAGAACATTACCTTCAACTTTGTTGATGCTGCAGGCGATACCGACTTCCTGCAGGCTTATCGCTGCGGCGGCGATGAGGCAGCCGACGTACAGGTTGGCGACGTAGTTGTCGTTTATGGTAACCTGACGAAGTATGGTACAACCTATGAGTTTGCTGCTAACTGCCAGCTGGTATCCTTGACACATCCTACAGCTGCTGTCGAGGCTCCTATCTTCAGCCCTGAAGGCGGTGTATTTACCACACCACAGAGCGTAAGCTTTGCTGTGGCTGCTCCAACGATGGAGGGCTACACCTTCTATTATACACTCGACGGCACTGAGCCTACAACCCAGAGCACGCTCTACACAGGTCCCATCGAGGTTAGCACTACCACTACCATCAAGGCTATTGCCGTGAAGGGCGGTGAGGTCAGCCTCGTTACTACTGCCACCTATGCCATCCTTGCTCATGCAGGTACAGAGGCCGACCCATATTCTGTAGCCGATGCTCACGCAGCCATCGATGCAAATGCAGGCTTGACAGACGTTTATGCTACTGGTGTTGTGACTGAAATCGCAACAGCATGGAACACAGAACACAGCAATATCTCCTTCAACTTTGTTGATGCAACAGGCGACGAGGTGTTCCTGCAGGCTTACCGTTGCAAAGGCACTGACGCAGCAGATGCTTCTACCGTACAGGTTGGCGACATCGTTGTGGTCAAAGGTAACCTGACAAAGTATAACACAACCTATGAGTTCGGACAGGGTTGCGAACTGGTATCCCTGACACACTCTGGCACTCCTGCCGATCCCGTTATCGTAGCCGAGAATGCCACCATTGATGCCGGCGTCACTTACTACGAGTTGATGTACGAGATTCAGAATCCCGTTGACGGCACAGAGCTGACAGCAAGCACCACTGCTTCTTGGATTACGAGCTGCACACCCAGCCAGAAGTCATTCGACAGAGTGATGATTGTATGCGAGGCCAACGAAACCACAACAGCACGCACAGCAACCATCGTCCTCACCTATGGCACTTTAACCAAGGAAGTGACCCTCACCCAGAAAGGCATTGTGGCTCCCATAACTCAGTTTGCATCACTGCCCTTCAGCTTCGATGGCGGCAAGGCTGACATCGAAACTACAGATGGCTTGACACAGGAAGGTCTGGGCACCGACTATAAGAACTCGCCCTACCTGAAGCTTGACGGCACAGGCGACTATGTTCTTCTCGCTTTCAACGAACGTCCTGGCATCTTGACTTTCGATATTATTGGTAATGGCTTCAGCGACGGCACATTCAAGGTGCAGGCATCTGTCGATGGCACAACCTATTCAGATGTTGCAACCTATACAGAGCTGGGTAGCAAGGAGACAAAGACAATCAGCGACCTCGGAGAGGATGTTCGCTACATCAAGTGGGTTTACACAGAGAAGGTTACAGGCAACGTGGCTCTTGGCAACATCAACCTGGCTAAGTATGGAACAGTTGTATTGAATGACTACACCCTCACCGTTGCTAATCCTGCAAATGTTACCATCACAGCAAGCTATGGTCAAGATGTTCTGACGAATGGCGAGACGGCTGAAGTTACTGAAGGTACAGACGTAACCGTTGCACTCACCATCGTTTCTGGTTATGACTTGCAAAGCGTAACTGTTAATGGAACAGATGACGGACAGGCTGTAACCCTCTCACCGGGTACAACAGAAGGCGTTTACACATTCACAATGCCTGCCTTCAACGTAACCGTCAATGCAACAGCCGTTGAGCACATAGAGCCTGTTACCACATCTTATGTTCTTGCTACAACCATCACTTCCGGCAAGACCTATGTCATTGCAAGCGGAGCTGATGAAGGCGAAGTTCAGGTAATGGCAGAGCAAAGAACCAACAACCGCGGTGCCGTTACAGCTACAATTACCAACGGCATCCTGAATGTTAGCGATGAATATGAGTTCGTCATCGAAACAGCAAATATCGGCGAGGCAAGCGGCTACAGCATCTTTGACCCAGACGCTAAGGGTTATCTCTATGCAGCAGCAAGTGGTTCAAATCATCTGAAGACCCAGACAGATAATAATGTCAACGGTGTTTGGACAATCACAATCGATGCAACAGCAGGCGAAGCTTCTGTTGTAGCAGCAAGTTCTTCGAACCGCAATGTCATGCAGTACAATAGCGGTAGTACTCTCTTCTCTTGCTATGCTACTGCTTCACAATCTCCTGTTTATCTCTTCGAGAAGGTTGAGAACTTTGTTCCCACCGTACAGACCGTTACCGTGACCGATGCTGGCTATGCAACATTCATTGCAGAGAAAAACCTCGAGATTCCTACAGACGTTCAGGTTGAGGTATTTGCCGTAACGGTTGAGGGCTCCTATGCAAGCCTCCAGCCCATCGTGGGTAACATTCCTGCAGGCGAAGCAGTCCTGGTGAAGGCAAGTGCAGGCGACTATAACTTCCTCTCTGCCCAGACCGCAGATCCCATCAAGGTCAACAAACTCGTAGCTGCCACAACAGATGTTGTAGCCGACGGCACACAGTACGTTCTCGCCAATGGTCCAAGCGGCATAGGCTTCTATCAGGCAACACCAGGCAGCACCATCCCAGCCGGCAAGGCATACCTCGTAGTAACAGCAGCAGGCGTCAAGCCCTTCTATGGCTTCGAGGACGATGCAACAGGCATAGAAATGGTCAATGGTCAATCATCAATGGTCAATGACCCCATCTTCAACCTCGCTGGTCAGCGCCTGCAGAAGATGCAGCGCGGCATCAACATCATCGGCGGCAAGAAAATCCTGAAGTAATAATAGGATTATAAATAATCATAAGGCTCGTTCATGCAAGTCATGGACGAGCCTTTTTCTTTAAGGTCCCTAAGGACTCTAAGGTAAAAGTTTAAAAGTTGAAAAGTTTAAGAGTTTAAGACTATTCGTGTAATTCTTCGGCATAGCCTCAGGCGCAGGCGGTACGTGTCATTCGTGTTCCTTTTTTCTAGGGTCTTTAAGGTCCCTAAGGTCTTTAAAGTCTTTAGGGTCTTCAAAGTCTTCAAAAAAGCCCCATTTCATCGGGAAAAAAGTAACGTTTAACGTTTAAAGTTTAACGGTTAAAGAAAATCGAATAAATTCTAAGGAGTTGAGGAGGAAAGGAGTTTTTTACACGCGAACTTAAGTCGACGGCCGTAGGGGAAGTCAATGAACTTTAACCTTTTTCTGCGCATAAAAAGCGCGCCTTCTTGCGCTCCATAGGTGCTCAGGCGCAGGCGGAGGTGCAAAAGCATCAAAGAAGGCTGCAAAGCAGTCTCGACGCAGTCAACCTTTAACCATTAACCATTTTCCGCGCATAAAAAGCGCGCCTTGCCGCTAAAGCGTGCAAGAACCATTAACCATTAATCTTTAACCTTTAACCTGTAACCTTTAACCTTTAACCGTTATTCTTACCCCAGTTCGTGGTCAAGAAAAAGCATAATCCGTGTCATCTTTTTCCCTTTTTTCTTTTTTAAAGAAAATAATTATATGTTTTTCTTTGTCGCTATCGTAGAAATATATAATTTTGCACGCGCTGGAAAAAATAAATAATAAAACCTCAAACCAACATGACAACAATAGCACTTAACAATCTTTGGAGATATCTGCAAGGCCTGGCACTTACGGAGAAAGATCGTAAGTGGCTGGCAGGGAAGCTGCAAGAACCAAGTCTTTCGCCTTATACGCAGGAAGAGTTAGATTCCATGATAAAGCAGTCTGAACAGGATTTGAAAGATGAGAACTATCGTGATGTTGATGAATTGTTCAGTGAATGGGACGAGGAAAGTTCAACTTTTTTCGCTGCCGAACCTACAGTTGAATACAATTCACGTAAGGTATGAAAGTAATCATTACAAATACTGCAGAATGCCAAATAGCGGAGACATCTGATTACATCGAACAAGCATGGGGCAGAGTTAATAAGATAAAGTTCAGAAAGAAAATACAAAAAGCTATCAGTCTTTTGCGTCAGAACCCCAATCTCGGAGCATTAGAACCTTTGCTGAAACAACACGCCAAACAATATCACAGCATAGTAGCAACACAATACAACAAAATCATATACTTCGTCAACGACGACCACATTGAAATAGTTGCCTTTTGGGATGTTAGACGAGAACCGACCAAGCTTGCCAATGAGATAATCGATAAGTAAGACATAACAAACCCGACAACCACCAATAACAAACCAAACTATCATCTTTAACTCCTTTATCTCCTTTGACTCCCTTAACTCCCAAATAATATTATCCAACTCAAAACAACCCTCTAACCAAACCACAACAGCACCCCAAACTATCGTCTTTAACTCCTTTATCTCCTTTAACTCCCTTAACTCCCAAATAAAATATCATCCAACTCAATAACAACCCTCAAGCCAGTAGGTTTTGAACACAAGAATATGGAACAGAAGCAGCAAATCATGCAAGCGATAGCCAAGCGAGCACATGAGGTGACACCTCCAGGCTCTACGGTCCTGCTCTTTGGCTCCCAAGCCAGAGGCGATGCCCGTCCTGGCTCTGATTGGGATGTGCTCGTCCTGCTGGATAAGGACAAGATAACGTTCCAGGATGAAGACGAGATAGCATATCCTATTCATACCGTGGGTTGGGATTACAACGAAATGATAAATCCGATTCTCTACACCTTTAGGGATTGGCAAGACAATCGCATAGCTGTTTTTCGTCAGAATGTTTTAGAAGACGCAATACCATTATGAGCCTCACATCAGAAGAACGACATGATGTCGTAGTATATCGTATAGAGAAAGCAGCCAAGACTATGGAAGAAGCAAGGACTCTTGTCACTTTCAAGTACTGGGGATTGATAGCCAACAGGCTTTACTACGCGGCATACTACGCAATATCTGCATTACTCGTTGCAAATGGGTACACGGCCAAATCGCACGACGGAACGATTCATCTCTTTGAATTACATTTCGTCAAAGATGCTGTTGTTCCCCAAGAAATGGGAAAACTTGTCCGCAAACTATTTACTCGCCGTCTGACTGGAGACTATAGCGACAAGTTCGACTTAACCGAAGAAGATGTCATGCCACTCTTTGAACCTACAGAACAACTCATAGAAAAGGTAACAACATTAGCAAAGCAAATATTAAAATAACAAACTCAATAAACCCTCAAACCAAACCACATTAGCACCCCAAACTATCGTCTTTAACTCCCTTAACTCCTTTAACTCCTTTCTCCGCACCTTAGGGGGGCGCCTTGGTGCTAAAGCAACCAAGAACTCCCAAATAATATTATCCAACCCAAAACAACCCTCAAACCAAACCACAATAGCACCCCCAACTATCGTCTTTAACTCCTTTATCTCCTTTCACTCCTTTCACTCCTTTAATTTCATTACCTCCCAAATAAAATATTATCCAACTCAATAACTCAATAACAAAAAACTTAATTTATTATGAAACAAAATCTATTAAACAAACTATGGCTGCGAGTCGGGATGATCGTAGCCATCATGACAACAGCCCTAAGCGGAACAGCTTGGGCGCAAAGCGATTATTCTGCAGTTTATACGAGTAATGTGACTTTAGCTGCTGGCACCAATGGTTCTGATTGTACTGTATCTGGATATGATGGAATTAAGGTCGGAACGAGCAAAGCAGGTGGTAGTATGACCATTATTGTTCCTGCTAACACAAAATATCTACATCTACATGCTGCAGCATGGAATGGTGTTTCAGGTCTTTCTTTAAATATTACGCCGAATACTTATTCTTTAACTACAAGCATTGCCTTATCGGCAAATAGTGGAATAGCAAATAACTCACCATTCACATTTTCTGGTGATGCAAGTTCGTCTACTTATTATAAAGTGATTACTTTTACTAATCCTCTAGCTGCAGAGACGACCTTGACTTTCACTAGTAGTAGTTCAAAACGTTTTGTCGTTTGGGGCGTTAATGCCGAAGAAGCTAGCAGCACTCCAACCTGTGAGACTCCCACATTCTCTCCTGCCGCAGGTGTATATACCTCTGCTCAGAATGTAACAATCAGCACCACAACGACTGGCGCGACTATCCACTATACCATTGATGGCACTGATCCCACAACCAGCAGCGCTACCTATTCTACTCCTATTTCTGTCAACACAACTACAACCATTAAGGCTATAGCTACAGCCACGGGCTATGATAATAGCTCTGTTGCGAGTGCAACTTATAACATTGTAACAATCGAGCATGAAGGCACAGAAGAAGACCCATATACCGTAGCAGATGCACGTAATGCTATTGATGCCCTTGATGTTACACCAGATGATGTCTATGCAACAGGTATAGTTTCCAATATAGTTGAAGCATATAGCTCTCAACATAGTAATATCACGTTTGATATTTCGACAGATGGTGAAACAACGAGTGATCAATTACGTGCTTATCGTTGCGGAGGTACCGATGCTGCCTCCATCCAAGTTGGCGATGTTGTAGTTGTTTCTGGTGACCTGACGCTATATGGTTCTACTTATGAATTTTCTTCTGGTTGCACTTTAATCAGCCGCACAAGTTCAAGTTCTAAGGTTGCAGCAGGCTTTTCATTCTCTTCTAATTCTGCAGAGGCAGATTTGGCAGATTTAAGTTCTTTCACTGCTCCTACATTCAGCAATCCTAATAATGTTACCGTAACTTTCACAAGCTCTGATCCTGCTGTAGCAACTGTTGCTCAAGACGGCACTGTTACTCCTCTTGCCAAGGGAACAACCACCATCACGGCTACATCTGAAGAAACATCAGAATATCTTGCAGGTGAGGCAAGCTATACTCTTACTGTAACGAATAGCAACGCTGCATTGGTGACTGTTGATGCCGATGGTAATACTACTTTTGACTTTACGGATAATGCTTGGGGATTCCCAACTTCCAAGCAACTAGCTGAAAATAGCTATTCTAATAATGGTTATACTGTAACAATTGCAGGTGCCGGAAGTAACAATGGTTTCTATTTCTATGAAAGTGGCAGTGATCTTCTATTCGGTAAAAGTGGAGCATATTTGACTTTACCAGCATTTGATTATGATGTTGAGAAGATTGTTGTTGTCGGTAAAGCTGGAGCTTCAACATCTGTAGTACAAAACATCTATGTTGGTGATGAGGCAGTAAGTACAGCAACGACTGGTGCAACAGGAACAAATACATATGAGATTGATCCAAGCTATCAAGCAGCAGGTAATATTTATACCCTTAAGGTAACTAGTGCTCACAACACTCAGGTAACAAGTATTAAGGTATACAAGGCTATACCTGATACTCGTGACGAAGCAGAAATCGCATTCTCTGTTGAAACATTGACGTTTACAGAGGGTGACACATATACAGCTCCCACATTCTCTAACCCGAACAGTGTGGACGTTACATTCTCTACAACTAACGGCAGCGTTGCTTCTTGGAACAACGGTCTTGTTCTTGGAGGTTCTACAGGCACAGCAACCATTACTGCTACCTTCGATGGTGATACTAGCTATAAGCCTGCGACTGCAACACTTGTAGTAACAATTAATGAGGACCTTGGCTTTGCTACAGTTAAAGTCGGTTCTGGCGTTTATCAGAAGATTACTTCTACCTCAGAACTTGAAGCAGGCAAGCGCTACCTCATCGTATATGAAGATGGTACTGACGCAAAAGTCTTTGCAGGAGTAACCGGTAGCGATATTGGTGATTATGTTGATTTGTCCATCGCAGAAAGTAAGATTAATAACAATGTTGCTGCCAATGCAGCTACACCAGTTGTTCTTCAAGAAGATGGTTTGGGAAACTGGTACATAATGGATGGTGATAAATTCTTGTATTGGACCAGCGGCAATAAATTGTACTCGTCATCAAACATATCGCAATCTGGTAATATTTGGACTATTAACGTAGATTATATCCAGAATGCCACCACGACAGATCGCTACCTGCAGTATAACACAGGCAGTCCCCGTTTTGCTTGCTATACACAAACTCAAAAGGATGTTGTCCTCTACAAGGAGTTGCCTGTAACTCTCAATTCTGAGGGCTATGCAACCTTTGCCAGCACAAGTGCTGTTGACTTCTCTGACGATAGCGAGTTCAGTGCATGGAAGATTTCAAGCGTTAGCGGCACATCTATCAACTTTGGGCAGATTACTGGAGCTGTTGAAGCTGGTACAGGTGTACTTTTGAAGGGTGCATCCAATGCCGAACTAACATTTGTTAAGGCAGAATCAGGAGAAAACATCAGTTCAACAAACAAGCTTGTAGGCTTCACCACCGCAACCGGTGTTACCGCAGGTCAGTACTATGGCCTCTCTGGCAAGACATTTGTTAAGGTCAACGCAGGCACTGTTCCCGCAGGCAAGGCTCTGCTGCCCGCAAGTGCTCTGGGTAGCAATGTCAAGGCCTTCACCTTCGTCTTCGAGGAGGACGACGCAACCGCTATTGAAATGGTCAATGGTCAATCTTCAATGGTCAATGGCCCCATCTACAACCTCGCTGGTCAGCGCATCAGCAAGATGCAGAAGGGCATCAACATCGTGAACGGAAAGAAGATTCTTCGCTAACGCTCAGGCGCAGGCGGATGCGATTAAGTGAGAATAAAGCTGAGCTTGCTCATGCTTTATCGAGCGTGAGCAATCTCGGCAAAGCCAAGATTTTGAAATAAAAAACAAGGACCTTAGGGTCTCTAAGGGCTTTAGGGACCTTAAGGACTTTAAACAAGAAAACAACAATGAAAAAGACATATATCACACCCGAAGCACTCACAGTGGTGCTCGGCTCAAAAATGCAAATGATGACAGGGTCTGATACTCCCAATGGTGATGTTACCATCGGCGATGGCACAATCGATGCTGGTAGTGTAGGCACCAAGGAAAGCAAGAACGTCTGGGACGAGGAATGGTAAACAGACCCTAAGGACCCTAAGGACTTTAAGGACCTTAAGGACCTTAAGGACTTTAGGGACCTTAGGGAGTTTAAAAGCTAAAGCTTTGTGGCTGAGAAGTTGATTCGGCATAGCGGGAACTACCGCAAGTTGCTGTCCTACCAGAAGACGGAGGTCATCTACGAGATGACTTTCTTCTTCTGTCAGCATTTCCTTCAAAAGGGAGACCGGACGGTGGACCAGATGGTGCAAGCTGCTCGCTCTGGCAAGCAGAACATCATCGAGGGCTGTGCAGCATCAGCTACCTCTGCCAAGACAGAAATCAAACTGGTCAATGTGGCGAAGGCAAGTCTTCAGGAACTGCTGGAGGACTACATTGACTATTTGCACACGCGTGGCCATCGCAGGTGGGAGGAAGGCTCCCCTGAGTACACGGCCATGCGCGAATTGGGACGTGAGCACAGCGATGCAGAGTACTTTCTGCAGCTGTGCGCCACCCGCCCACCTGAGACGATTGCCAACATGGCTATCATTCTCATCAATCAGGCCGACTACCTGCTATTCAAGCAGCTGGAACGCCTGGAAAAGGACTTTACCGAGAATGGCGGCTTCTCGGAAAAAATGAGCCGCATAAGAAGAGAACGGAGAAAACGACCTTAAGGACTTTAGGGACCTTAAGGACTTTAGGGACTTTAAAGACCTTAGGGACTTTAGGGACACTATTAAAAAAAGAAACATGAAAAAGACTTACATGACCTTGCTGCTGGCTGCGGTGGCTTTGTTGGCCAGTGCGGCAGCGCCGAACGGGTCGGGAACATACTACCAGAATGCTAACGGCAAGAAGGGCGCGCAACTGAAGACGGCGCTCTGCGGCATCCTTTGGGAGACGCGCTACAACCCTGCTCTGTCTTATAACGAGCTTTGGACGGCGTTCCATACGACAGACGTGCGCAGCGACGGCAAGATATGGGATATGTACTCGGACAACACGAACTATGAGCCAGGCGGTTCGGCACAGGGGCACAACTATTCTGGCGAGGGCGATAGCTACAACCGCGAGCACTCATTCCCTGCAAGTTGGTTTGGCAGTAATACTCCGATGTACACCGACCTGCATCATATCTATCCCACCGACGGCTATATAAACAATCGTCGCAGCAACTATCCCTTCGGAGAGACCAATGGCAATACATACAAGTCCCATAACTCATTCAGTAAGCTTGGCAGTTGCACCGTCAGCGGATACACTGGCACGGTGTTTGAGCCTGCGGATGAATACAAGGGTGACTTCGCGCGTACATATTTCTATATGGTGACTTGCTACGAGGAGAAGTTGGCGGACTGGTACTCGAAAAATGCCGAGTCGAGAACGACAATTGATGGTAGCACATATCCTGGCTTCCAGACTTGGCAACTGAATATGCTCCTTGCGTGGGCTGCAGCTGACCCAGTAAGCGACAAGGAAACAGCTCGCAACAATGCTGTCAAGAACATTCAGGGCAACCGCAATCCTTTCATCGACTATCCCGGCTTGGAGCAATACATCTGGGGCAGCAAGAAGAACGATGCCTTCAGCTACGATAACTATGTTCAGCCCGACGGCAGCTCGTCAGGCAGTGGTGGCGGTGGAGACGACCCCGGGCCAGGACCTGAACCCAGCGGAGATGACAAAACCATCACATTAACTTACGACTCCTTTGGCTTGACAACATCCTATGCAGTGAAGACTGCTACCATTGATGGTTATGGCTTCACTGTAAATCAAGGATATAAGGGGAATGGTAATACTATTCAGATGAATAGTTCTAAAGGCAGTGGAATTCTGTACAACACGACAGCTATTCCTGGTTTGAAGTCCATAACAGTAAATGTTGCTTCTGGAAGCAATACTTATACTATTACGACTGGAACATCACAGACTCCGACGGCAAATAGCCAGACAGGAACGACAGGCGGCACATACAATGCTGCAAGTGGCGATACATATTTCCAGCTGAAAGTTTCAGGAGGAAGTTATTTCTCGTCGATTGTCATTACTTATAATGAAGGTGGCGACGAACCTGTTGACCCAACCTTCAACGGTCTTACTGACTTAAGTGTCAATTGGGAAACTTCTTTGACTTTGACCAAGGGCACGACAGGCACACCGAACTTTGTGACAGACGGCACGGTGACGATTAGCAGCTTGAATGAGGATGTTGTTACTGTTAGCGGTCTTACTATCACGCCTCATGCCGTTGGCACAGCTATGATATCTGTCAGCACGACTGCCACCGATGCTTACAATGCAGGCAGCGTGATGTTCCCCATCACGGTTAATGCACCAGAGGTGAAGACAACAGCAGCCCCAACAGCAACAGCCGTGTTCACAGAGACGTTTGATGAAAGTACAGGAAACTCTGGATGGAGCGGTACTGCTGCAAATGGAACTGCAGTATTTGATAATAATGGTTGGGGCAAGAATTATACATATGGAAATGGCGGAAGTATTAGAATAGGCAAAGGATCAGGCCAAGGCTATGTCATCACTCCTGCCCTTGGCACTGCTGGTGACCTCACATTGACATTCAAGTCGGGAGCATGGGACGGTGATAAGACAACGGGCGGACTTGTTCTGTCAGTGGAAGCTGGTGGTGGTACTCTAAGCACTACAACATTCGATTTGTCAAATGCTAGATGGACAACCTATTCTACAACCATCACGGGTGCAACGGCAGAAACAAGGATAAAGTTCTCTGCTGCGCAATCCAGCAACAATCGTTTCTTCCTTGATGATGTTGTAGTGACAAAGCCAGGGGTAACTCTTACCAAAACGCTCAACAGTGATGGCTATGCTTCTTATTGCTCGGAGTATCCTTTGGACTTCAGCGATTACGAGTCTGCCGGCTATAGTGCTTGGCAGGTGACAGGTGTGAGCGGCGAGACGATTAACTTTGCTCAGGTGACGGGCACGGTGAAAGGCGGCACAGGTCTTATCCTGAAGGGAATTCCTAATGCAACCATTACTCTGCACTCTGCTGCCAGCACCACCACACTCGATGACAATCTGCTTGTGGGAACTATTGTGAACACGTATGCCGAGACAGGTCAGTACTTCGGGCTCAAGGGCAATGCGTTTGTTCCTGTGGCAGAAAGCACTGTCCCTGAAGGTAAGGCTCTGCTGCCAGCATCCTTGATTGATAACAACGAGGTGAAAGTGCTTAACTTTGTTTTCGAGGATGATGCAACAGGCATCAGCCTGATGGAAGATGGAAGAAGTCAGATGGAAGACGGTGCCATCTACAATTTGGCTGGTCAGCGCTTAGATAATTCACAATTGAAGCGTGGCATTTACATTGTGAACGGGAAAAAAGTTCTGAAATAAAAAACAAGGACCTTAAGGACTCTAAGGACTTTAGGGACCTTAAGGACTTTAAAACAAGAAAACGACAATGAAAAAGCCATATATATATCCAGAGGCGCTTGTGGTGGGGCTTTCTGCGGTTAGCCCACTTGCGGGGTCTAATCCCGATATCAAACTACCCCTAATGCTACTCCTGTTACAGGTGATGAGTTGGATGTGAAGGAAAACAAGAATGTATGGGATGAGGAATGGTAAGATCGTTGACCATTGACCATTGCTCCGCGCATTAAAAAGCGCGCCTTTGTGCTAGAGCATCAAAGAACATTGACCATTGACCATTGCTCCGCGCATTAAAAAGCGCGCCTTTCTTGCGCTCCATAGGTGCTCAGGCGCAGGCGGAGGTGCTAGAGCATCAAAGAACATTGAAACATTTACCATTTATAAATAAATAGGGCCCGTTCAAGATAGCATGAACGGGCCCTACTTGTTGTTTTCTTGTTCCCTTATTTCAGGACTTTGGTTTTGCCGACGATGTTGAGGCCGCGCTGCATCTTCTGCAGGCGCTGACCGGCAAGATTGAAGATAAGGTCCTTAGGGTCCTTAAGGTCCTTAAGGTCGTTAATGGCGGTTGGGTCGTCTTCATCATCGAGGAAGACGCTGGCTGGCTTGACGCTGCTGCCGCTGAAGTCGAGGTAGCCTTTGCCTTTGGGCACGGTCACGCCAACGCCAACAGGGAAGAAGCCTGTCCTGCCGTTTATGTTAGCGATGCAGAAGATGGCATTCTCCTCCGTCACAGTGAAAGGACTTGTGGCAGCCTTCAGGAGGTTGTCTTCCATAGCTGGTGCATTCTGCGTGACGGGGATGCTATATGAGCGGGCACCATTGTCGGGACGAAGTACAACAGCTTCGTCGGCAGGTACACTTGTCACCTCCTCCAGACGTGCAGAGGTGCCGCTGACTTGCACAATCTTGTATGCCTTGACTTCTACCGAGCTGAAGTCCACGTTGTGTCCAGGAGCAACATAGGTCTGCCAGTCATCGGTGAGGCTGACTGTGTGCTTTGTGCCTTCGGTGCGCAGTATGCCGCAGTCGAAGTATGCGCCGCCCCAGTTCTGCTGTATCATGACGGCAAGGACGTTGCGACCCACTTTCAGCTTGTTTGATGCGATGTTGTAGGTGCTGTAGTTATTGAAGTCGCTGTTCCATCCGTTGGCGCTGGTGAGGAGTGTGCCGTTGAGATAGACCTTGAAGTCGTCGTCGTGATAATAGTAGAGCTTGTATGTGTCGATGGTCGGGTCGTGGTCAACATAGAACTCGCGGCGGATGAAGAGGACGTTGTATATGCCGTCCCATTGCGAGTAGTAGGGTGCACCGGTGTTTGCCGAAGCTGTGGGGAAGTGCTTTGTTTCCCAAGCGGAGTCGTCGAAGTCTTCCTTGTACCAGTTTGCGGGGCCAGTGACACCGTCGAGTTGTGACACGGCGCTGGCGTCTTCATAGTCTCCGGGCTTGTAGGGACCTTCAAGGCGCAGGAACTTGGCGTCCCACATCATCTCGCGTCCGCGGGGAGCGACGTAGAGGTTGTCGTTCAGGTAGATGGGGTCGCCCTGCTTCGACATCGTGTAGCGGAAGTTGTGGTTGATGAGTTCCTTTGTGAGGCTGAGGCCGTAGTAGCCTGAGCCATCGCCGTCGCAGCAGTAGTCCATGAAGACCAGTCCGGCAGGGCCATTGTAGTTGCCCGAGGCGAGGAGCTGTTGCAGGTGGGGGTTGGTGGCTTTGGCGTTTGCCTGACAGGCAGAGTTGGTGCCGGTGCCGTTATAGCCGGATGTCTCGTTGACGACCCAAGTGTAGTTGTATTTGCCTGCAAGCTGATAGCTTTGGTTGAGCATGGCTTGTATGGCGTTCTTCTTGTCGTTAACATTAGAGTACTCATAGTAGTCTTGCACCCAGAAAGGACATTTCCACGATTCGGGACCAAAGCCTTGTCCGGAGTTGCTGGACGTGTTTCCTGGCCAGCCGGCCAGTCTTCCGCCACGGATTGGAGCGTTATAGTCGTCGCGACTCATTACGACAATCTTGCCTCTGGCCTCGCCTACGGTGAGGTTAGGGCGGAAGTCGATGAGGTGGCTGCTCATGCTTGACAGGCTGCTCTGCAATGTGTTGGCAAAGTTGTCATCGCCGCTGTCGCCATCATTTTCGTGGCGGAGAACTACAACACAGAATTCCGTTGGGTGATTGCCAAGGTAGGTGTAGATTTCGCTCATCGCGCTGCTGAATGTATAGTTTGTCTGTAGACTGCCGTGATAGATGTTCATCTTGTTGTTGGGGCGCAGATCGAAGGCTCGCGCACCTAGCGGCAGCATCTGCTGCACGGATTTTGTCTGTACTTTACCAGCAAACAAAGCGCCAATGGCACTTCCTCCTGAGAACGAACTTGAGCAGGCGTCATGTGCACCGGGGATAGAAAGTTGGCAGATGAAGGCGTCGTCATCGAGCCCGGACATCCAGTTCTGGTAGTCGCTCACCTGTGCCTTGATAGTCAGGCTCATCACAAGAGCCGAAAGAAGAATTAATACCTTATTCATAAAGCTAATAATAAACATGTGCGCTACAAAAGTATAAGTTTTCTCTATATGATGCAAGAAATAAGCAAAAATAATGCACGATGGTGCTATATTTATGAAACAGTCCCCTGCAGGACGTCTGCAGGGGACTGTTTTTGTGCCTCCCTTGTGTAAAGGGGGGGTTATTGGTTAGCCATGATGGTAAGAATGGACTGGTAGTCAGTGAAGTTGACGACGCCATCTTTATTGAGATCAGCAATAGGAACATAATCCTCTGTTGCCATAATAGTCAAAATGCTTTGTGCGTCGGTGAAGTTAACTTTGCCGTCGTGGTTAACATCGCCTTCTTCTCCGAAGCCGCAAAGCTGAGCATGGTCGCCACGCTCGACTTGCCACTGGAGCAGGGGCCAGCCAAGTCCGACGGTTCCGTCCTCGTGCCATGCATCCCATCCGCTGACGATGTCGCAGATCTCCTCCTGGTTCTGGATGCCGAAGTAGAGGAGGCTTTCGATGTTGCAACCCTCGTTGTCGGCAATGGCGGCAGTAGCCTGGCTGTCATTTGCCTTACCTGCAGAATAGCTGTTCCGTACAGTCAGTTCAGGGCTGCCGATAGCGATGAAGTCGCCGAGCAGGCCATTTCCGCTGACGCAGGCATTGGTATAGACATTGGTCACAGTGGCATTGATTGCGACGCCAGCAACGGCACCCGCTGCACTGTTGTCATTGTCGCCAGTAGCCACCAGCTTGCCATTGACATAACACTTGTCCACGATGGCAGCATCATCGTCTGTGCCAAGACGGCCAGCCAGGATGCCAATGTCCTGAGCCTTGCCGCTTTCGACAGTCACATTGTAGAGGCCGAGGTTCGTGACGTTGCCTACGAGTGCGCCGAAGAGGCCCGTCTCGAACTCATTATTGGCGGCAACGGTCAGGTTCTTGATGACATGGTTGTTACCATCAAGAGAGATAGCCTTGCCATAGCCTTCCTCGTAGCTGTTGGCATAGAATGTGCTGTTCATCGGCCACCAGCCTTCGCCCGTCATATCGATGTCGTCAGTGAGTTTGGCATACGTTACTCTGCCATCAACAAGGCGATCGCGCAAGGACTGCAAGTCGTACTTGTTGGCAATCTGGAAGGGATTAGTCTCCGTGCCGTTGCCCTTCGTGCTGAGCAGGGTAGCCTTCATCGAAGCCTTGTCCATGTCGAACTCGATGAGGTACTTGCCAGCAGGTGAGATGCGCCAAGTGCGATCGAGGTCGCGTACCAGGTCGCCTACTTCCTGTCCGCTTTGTAGTTCAAGATACTGCTCTTCGCTGCCGTAACGGGCAGAAGTCCAGCTGGAGCGCACGGTCTGGCTATAGTTCACCATCTCTTCGATGCTGCGGCAAGCAAGGATGCCGAATGAGCAATAAGGGTTGGAGTTGTCGTTCACGAGGTCAACAACGCCAGCATATTTGCCGCCGCCCAGATGCTGTAGGGGCACTTGTTCGTCGTTCTTCCAACGCATCAGGGAGCCTTGTCGGTTGTTGAGCGTGCCGCTCACAAAGACAGCATTGGGCCAGTTGTATTCGTCCTGCAGGTCGAAGTCAACCGTCATGTTGTTGAGGTCGAGCACGATGTTATAGGTACCATTAAGAGCCTGGAAGTCGCTGCCACCTTCCTGAACATCGAAGTGCTGACGGCCAGGCGTGATGAAGCTTCGATTTTCATTAGCGCACTTATAGATGGTGTTGATGCGACGGAAGAAGAGGCCTGCACGCTGGAATCCGTTAGCGCGACGGCTGCGGTCCTGCAGGGTCACGGTGCCCTCGAACTTACCTTCATCGTTCAGCACGAGAGGATAGAGCGAGCACATCTGGCTGTACACCCATTCGCCTGTATCGCTGTTCTCGTCGTAGAGGTCACCCTGAACATAGACCACGCCACCGATGATGGGGTTCGTCATCAGTTCCTCAATCTTCTGCTCAGCCTCTTCGTCGGTCAAAGAACCATCGGAGAGGATCAGCCAGAGATCTTCGGATATGGCAATCATCTCGTCCTGTAATTCACCAGGCTCAAGTCCGTCGGCCATATCTGATGCAAACTCTACAATCTCGTACAAGCGCTTGTAAATGTCAACGCTGGCAGGTATGGCTGCAAACTCGGCATTGATTTCCTCGATGAGTTGCAGCTGAGCTTCTGTGTCGGCATTCCTTGCCTCTTCAATCTTATTCCGGATAGCATCGATGTGCGACTGGCTGAGATAGTACTCTTGGTCGTAGCGTTGCTGGTCGATCAGTTCAATACGATCGTTGTATTGGTCGAGGATGCTGCTGATGGCAGCACTGCTCTGTCCATAATAAGTGAGACGGAAGTTGCCCCAGATGGTCAGGTTCTTGTTGTGCCAGGGATTGCCCGTGTTGCGGATACCGATGGTGAGCTTGCCGTCCTTCACAATGCCGTATGCAGTCTGCTTGTAGCGTTTGCCGTTGAAGGCAAAGCTGGAGGTATAGATATTGTCGGGAATGAAGTAGCCATCGCCCTCGTTTGTGTCGATATCGACACTGCCTGTCTGCTCTCCGTTGTGAGGAGCTGTCTCATCTTCTGTAGCATCGTAACGGCAGTTGACACCGTTCTGGGCATCAGTGTAGCTAAGCTTGTCGGCATAGACGCTCAGCACGGGTGTAGCATAGTCGCCAATGAAGAGTTGTGCCGGGATGATGTCGGTGCCATCGAGGAGACCTTCGTGACCTTGACCAGGACGGTGGAAGGCTTGTGCCGTAAGAGCGTAGATGCCATCAGCCAGGCCAGTAATCTCCTGGCTGACCTCGAACTCCATGTTGTAGGCAGCAGCGACGGGGAAGACATCGGTGAAGCCTCCGTTATGTACCATATTGTAGCCACTCTCGGTGCGACCTTCTGTAACAGTCCAACCGTTCCATGCAGTAGCGTCATTGAACTTAGGATTAACGATGAGAGATGTGAGGTCGGAACCTTCAGAAGCACTGTTCAATATAGCTGTCTGCAACAACTGTTGGGCGAAGGCAATCTCTGTAGTGAGTTGCTCGGCATCCAGCGGACGATAGCGCATAATATATAAATATGTACCATTGGGGAACTTGTCGGATGGGTCCATCTCTTGTGTCAGATAGTCTTCGAGATTGTCTGCATCGTCGCCCACAAGGTCGTCGCGGCTCTCCCATTCGCTTATGATGGCTTGAATAGCTGCATCATAGTTTTCGTAGGCTGCCACGCTGAGTTTGATTAGGTCGGGTAGGCGGCTTGCCTGATCGGCAGCATCGAGGATGGCATCAATCTCGGTCAGGTTGTCTGCTCCATTGACGACCTCGTCATAAGTCTCCTTCAGTGTTTCCTGTCCAAGAACGTTGTCCAGGTCTTGGGCATCATCAGTAATCTGCTGAGCGATGAGGGCGTATGCCTCGGCATCATTACCCACATACTCTATGCGGACGCGGTCGATGACACTCCAAGCACCGGCTGCATTGATTTGGTTGCTCAGGCCAATGCGAAGGGTACCATCGGTGACAGCCAGATAGAGCGGCTTGTTCCAGTAGTGACCTTTGCCCATATAAACAGCCGCTGCCGCAGTTGTCGTTGGAACGAATGTGCCATCAGGAAGCTCAACCTCTCCTACGCCACCATTCATCTGTGCATCCTTGCCGTCGGAAGTGATGTCAACAAGACGACGAGCCTGACGCTTGCCGGCACTTTCAGCATAGTAGTATGTGTTGCGCATCATGTCTTCCTCGAAGTTCTCATAGCTCTCGCTATCGAGGGCAGCAGCGCGGCTGAAGCCTTGCAAGCGCAACTTATAGACGCCATTCTCGAGGTCGGTGATGTCCTGATATGTATCAAAGGTCTTGCCTGCCTGCTGAGCCACACCATTGCTGACAGCAAATTCGACTCCCGTCCAGAAGTTGCTGTCGTTGGTGAAGTTGGCATTCTTGATGATAGAGAGGAAGCCAGTATAGTTGGGGTCTTCCTGTCCGCAGACGGTACAGAAGCCATCCTCGAACTGGTGGTCGGGAATGACAACCTCGTTATTGTTGGAGTAGGTCATGCCTGATGGATCAACCGTGCCATCGCAAAGCATCTTGCCCTTGGGATAGACTTGTGCATGTCCATTAGAGAAGGGGAGAGGCTGGTCGTCCACTACGCCGCCATTGTCGAGGTTCTGATACCAAGCGATTGTACTCTGGTCGCCATTGAGCTTAAAGCAGAGCGTGCCGTCCATAATCTCATCATAAGAGATGAGAACCACCTGCTGCTCAATGTCGCTTGTACAGTAGTTATTGGAGAGATGTCCGTCGGTGACACGGGCAAAGTAAAGGTTCTTGCCTTCGCTGTAGCCGCTTACTTCGCTGCAGCTCCAGCAGTTGTTGATTGTAGCTTTGCCACCACTGCCACCCCAGCCTACAAGTGCACCACACTCGCTGCTGCCTTCGATGGCGCCTGTGCTGAAGCAGTTCTCGATGAGGAGTGTTGCCTGACTGCCTGAGTTGCCACCGAAGATGCCTGCTGCCTGCTTGCCCGTTGCATAGACATTGCCCATGTTGCCAAGGTTACGGAGCGTGACGTTGCCTGCCATCTGGTAGGCACCGCCTACGAGGGCAACACATTCACCCTGCGCGCTAATGGAGCAAGTCTCGTCGAGCAAGAGATTCTCGATGAGTGCGCCATTGCCGCAACGTCCGATGAAGCCGACATAGTTGCCGTAGTAATTGATGTGCAGTTCGCTAATGCGATGCTGCTGGCCGTCGAAGTGTCCGCGATAGGGATTGGTGCCGTTGCCGATAGGCTCGAACATGTCGCTGTAGTCGGTCATGTCAATGTCTTCAGCAAGGCGTGCATTCCAGTCAGCCTTACCGAACTCGTTGACCATGCGAGAGAACCAGTAGAGCTGGCTTCCGTTGCTGAGCATGTAGAAGTCGCCTTCGAGGGGAGCATAGTCGAGCTGTGGGTTACCGCAATTGATGCAGAAGCCGTCCTCGAACTCATGAGGAGGAATTGTGCCGCTCGGAGAGTTGCTGTAGCCATTGACTTCAAGAGGTGTACCGTCGCAGTTGAGCTCTCCACCTGCATAAACCTGACCTCCCTCTATATAATAAGGTACGGGATAAGCATCGGTGTCAAGGCGTTGATACCATGCAATGTTTGTCTGGTCGCCATTGAGCAAGAAGCAAAGCTCACCGCCTTCGAGAGGCTCGTCGGTCAGCCAGTCACCATCTGTGCCTTGGTGTCCTGCGCCTTGGTCGTCGAAGTCACTGAAGTCGTAGCAGTTCGTCATCGTCAATGTGTTAGGTTCGAAGCGGATGAGTTGGCAGTACCAACTGAACTTGTTGCCAGCCATATCAGCGCCATTAATGGTGCCGAGGTTGATGCAGTTCGTCATAGAACTGCCTCCCTTGTTAATCCAAGCGCAGAAGGCTGTTGCAGGTGAACCTGTGATTTCGCCTGTGTTAAGGCAGTTCTTGAGTTGGATGGCAGGATAGCCGCTTTGTCCTACGCCAAGGATACCGGCAGCAGAACCTGAGGTGGCAGTAACAGTTGCTTCGTTCACACAGTTTTCGATAATGAGAGGTGAGCCTGCATCAATCTGTGCTGCACCAACAAGACCGCCGATGCCAGAAGGGCCAGTAACAGAACAACTGCTGTCGATGATGAGGTTGCGGATAACTGTTGCGCCGCGAATGACACCGAAGAAGCCTTGGAAGTTACTGGTGCCGTCAATAATCATGCCTTTGATGCGGTGGCCTTGTCCGTCGAAGGTGCCGTTGTATTTGTAAGTAGTGTTGAGGCCGATGGGTGTATGAGCGTTTACTGTGCCTTGATAGTCAATGTCGGCTGTCAACATACCTTTGATAGTGACCAGATGCGCATCGTTGACCATTGCTGCGAACCATTCCACGTCGGCCACGCTGCCCAGTTCATAGAAGCCATCAGCATTGGGCGAGAGGTGGTCTTGCATGAGCGTTCCGCAGACGGAGCACCAGCCATCGACGTCGTTGTGCTTAGGTGCTGGTGTCGTATTGCTGTTGCTATAAGTCACGTCGCCTATTGCAACGCCTGCGCAGTTCACTTCGCCCACGGCATAGACTTGTGCATGACCTTCGGAGAAGGGCATAGGAATGTTGTCTTCCCCCAGTGTCTGATACCAGTTGATGCTGCTTTGGTCGCCGTTTGCCTTGAAGCAGAGCTCGCCAGTTGCCGCCATGTCGTAGGTGATGTAGGTGCAACCGCCGGGAGCTGAAGCACCGTCCATGTCCTGCTGCAAGCAGTAGCAATTTGTGAAGGAAGCACGGTCGGGGGGATTGCCCCAAGCGTATGTATTCATGGTCTCTACTTCTGCTATGGAGATACAATTGACGTAGTTCATCGTCTTACCGCTTGTCACCCATCCTGCAAAACCGTGGTTGTAGCCTTGATTGCCTTGCACCTTGATGGCAGAGAGGCAGTTGGTGAAGGTGCAGCTGCGTGAAGCATAGCCGATGAAGCCTGCGTTGGAGGCATTGGCGTTGTAGTCCACGTCGATGTTAACGATGCTGACACAGTTCTCGAACCGTGCGTTGTCGCTCCAGTTCCATGCGGCAAAGCCTGCACAGTTCTTGAAGGAAGCACGGATGCTGCCGCCCACGATGAGGTTCTTCACAGTGCCGGCAAAGTTGTAGAACATGCCGGTCTGCTTTCCTTGGAAGTCGTAGTTGAGCGTGATGGTGTGCCCTGCTCCGTCGAAGACACCAGAGTAGGAAGTGGTGTTCGTGCAGAGCATGAAGTCGAGACCCGAGATGTCGCTGGTCAGCACGACGTTTGTGCTTTCGTATCCAGCCATTTCTGTCCAGGCTTGGAGGTCGGCCTTGCTGCCGATGAGGTACGCACCATTCTCATTTTGCTGCAGGTCTGCCCATGCAGTTTGCCCTGCGAGCATCATCATGCAGGTCAGGACGATAGAGTAAAGATTACGTTTCATTTGGTTTGTTATTTAGTTATGTGTTATGATGATTTTCTTTCCATTCCTTATATATATGCCCTTCGGCAAGTTGTTTAACGCTTTGCCATTCACCATTTGTCCGTTGAGGTTATACATTGCGGAACTGTGAACTGTGAGTTGTGAGCCGTTAACTGGCCTGATGCCATCGGGGTCGAAGTCTGAGATGCGCTCTATGCGGAAGTAATCCACGCGGAACTTTCCGGTGCGGTTGCTGCCTGTGACTTGCGTGCCGTCGCCTTTGAGGGAGCCGGAACGAATGCCGAGTGTCAGGTCTTCGCCTGGTTCGACGGCGACCTCTACACTGAGTTCCTGCATGGACTTGCCATCAACGGCCTCGCTGATGTACGATGCGAAGGTGTTGTTCTCGCCCGAGGTGAGGTTCTGCTCATAGTCGTGAGGCGAACCGTAATACTGCACCTCGTTGTTCGCGAAGAGTCGTCCCATGCCTTCCAGCCCTGTTTCGCTCCAGAAGAGACAGCTCACGCGATAGATGCCCGGCTGCAACTTGGCGGCAGGTATCGTTTGATAGAGGCAAAGATCGTTGGGCATAGGTTTGTATCCGGCAGGCGTGAAGGCACAGTAGTTCTTGCCGTGCATGCTTTCGCCATTGCCGAAGAGGCCCGAGTTGGTAGTGCTGTAGGTATCCGAGAAGGACAGGTTCCAACCATACGGGATGCCCTTCACCGTAGCACCATTCGCGAGTTCCGATTCTGCTTTGTACTCGAAGTCGCTGTTCACGATGAGCTCCTCGGTCAAAGATTCCGTGTTGTCCTGAGGCAGGTCGCCTATTCTGCGAATCGTGAAATGGTCCACCTTGAACCATCCCGTCTCGTCGGTTTGCTTGCCGTCGTTGCTGATGCAACTGGTCTTGATGCCCACCGTGAGGTCTTCTCCCTCGTGAACTTGGAGCACGACCCGCATCGGATGCATGATGGTGTGCGTCTCATATCCTGCTTTGTGGCCAGCAAAGGTGCTCACTTCGTCTGCTTTGAGAATCTTGTCGTAGTCGCTCTTGTGGGCATAATACTGCACATGATCGTTGGCGAAGAGTCGGCAGGGACCTCGTTTGCCTGACTGATTGAAGAGCCAACACCCGACTTCATAGACGCCGGGCTCAAGCTTGTCGGCAGGGATGGTTTGGTAGAGTCGGAAGTTCTCCGGCATGGGCTTGGCCTTGAACCAGCAGACGGAACCACCTTCGTTGTAGTTTATCGAACCGTCACTATTGCTGATGCCGTAGGAATTGCCAGACATCGTGCCCTCTAACGTCCACCCATATGGCACGCCTCGCTGTATGCCTCCGGTCGGATTGGTGAGGACGGAGGAGCCGCTCTTATAGAGTTCGAAGTCGGGATTGACGAGGAGTTGGTTGGTGAGGCTGAGGTCTTCGCTGTCCGTCCTGCGATAAACAATCTGACTTATCACGAGGGCTGGGTTCATGGCATAGAATCGGAAGGCCACATCCCTTGTCGTCGTCGCCTTGTACGAGAAGCGGGCTTCAGCGTAGCCGTGCATCACGTTGTCGCTCCAAACGTTCGTCTCGGCATTGCACTTGATGCTCTTCGAGGTGATGTTGCCAGAACCGATGCCCATCCCGACACAGAGGTCGTTGCTGGTCGTGATGGGGAAGGTGGGCAGACAGCGTACGATAATCTGGTACGAGCCCTTTTCAACGGGCAAAGTATATTCGACGTAAGGCCCTTTGCTCCTTGCTGTGGAGGCCGTATAGGTAGTGTAGTCGATGGGCCAGACAGTAATGCTGTTGTCGCCCACACCGAGGTTCTCGAGCGTCTGCCAAGCGCCTCGACTACCACTGTAGCTGGTGCTGGGAACATAGATATAGCCCTCGTCGAAGACTTCTCCCTTGGCATCGTTGACGTCGCTTGCTGTTGCGGCGTATGGCATACCGAACTGCGCTCCCGTATCACTTGCGTTGGGCGACTTGTCCATCATGCCGTTCCATTTTCCTCCGGCTGTCTGCGTATTGAATATGTTCGTGAGATAAAGGATGTCGCTATACGCCGTGCGCGCCAGTGCGGCATATTGCATGGCTCGTTTATGGTCGCCAAGACCTGCGTACCAGTAGCTGAGCTTGGCTCCGTAGGCCTTGATGTTTTGTGCGGCAGTAGCGACGATAGGGTAGGAGAAGAGTTCGAAGTAGGCATCCTTCAAGCGCTGGGGAATGCTGGCCTCCAGGCTTTGTACGCGAGTGGCGAGTGCCTGGTAGTCCTTGATACGCTGCTCCATTTCCTGAATCGTAAAGGTAACATGATAGACGGTTTCAGGTTTGCTTTGTGCTGCAAGACGGTAGTGTTCGAGACGAATTTCGCCCATTTCATCGGCAAAATCAGCCCCGAAGGTCTTCTCGGCCCACCATCTTGAGAACTGCCACGCTTTGTCTGGCGTCCACTTGCTGACGTCCCAAGCCAACTCCATACAGAACTCGAACTCGACCTCCGCAGGTTTGATGTCGCCGACGTTCACCATCCAGAATCGTGTCATACCGTTCTCGTAGGCTTTCGACAACTCGAAACTGATGAGCGAGGGCGATATAGTGCTGAGCCAGATGTAGGAACAAGGGTTACCCAGATAGCTGAGATGGTAGTAGATGCCGTGTCCGCCGCTTCGCTTGCGCTCCTGCGCGGTGGGGAGCTGCCTGATGAAAGCGTAGTTGTCGTCAACCCAACACATCGTCACGTCGTCGGGAATCTGCAATCCAGCATTGTAGAGTGTGAGCGCTTCCTTGTAGGGGATGTATATTTGAGGCACCTTCGTGGGGTCGCCACCAAGGGAGTCCGTGATGATTTCGCGTTGTGCAGCGATGATGTCGGCGAGTCCCTGAAGCTGGGCCGCCTGCCCTTCATAACCGAGCAAGGCAACGTCCTGCAGTCCCCTCATGCCGATATCATAGATGCCCTCGTAATCGCGCGCCTCGCCAGCCCGTTTTGCCCAGTAGTCGTAGCAACCCTGCGGATTGGTGGCAAACGTGAAGTTGCTGCTGTTGTTGCCCGATTTGAAGCGCGGCCACTCCCAGAGATTGTCGCGGAGCATGCTGTCGCCAGAGCTCATGACGATTGCCCAAGCCTTCGCCAAACGCTTGTTCTCCTCCAAAGACCAAAAGGCGCGCGAACTGCCGTGCTTAGCCGGCCAGAGGCAGTTGGCACGCAATCTGAGCAGAAGCTCCATGACTTTCTCGTACGTGCCCGGGCCTATATTATTATATGTGGCGTCGATGGTTCGTTTTGCCCAAGGCAGCATCGCCCAATCCTCGTCGTTGATGAAGAGTCCGCGATACCTTACGGAAGGCTTTTCGACTGCGGTTCTGTCGCCATGAACATAGATGCACGACATCGGAGCAGGCTCCACATCGGCCCACCAGACATAGGGTGAAACGCCGATTCTGCGGCTGATTTCGAAGAGTCCGTAGGCTGTGCCGCGAGGTGTGCCGCCCATGATGACGAGGGCTTGGCTGATGCCTTCCATCGGATTCTGTACCAACTGAAGTGCGTAAGCCTCCCAAACTTCCGTCAGGCCCGTAGTGTCCACCTTTTCGTCGGCAATGATATTGTCCAGGATGGCTGATTGTCCGATTGTTCCAGCAATGATAGGCAAATCGCCCGAGCTTATCGAATTGCGAAGAGCAAGCTGTTTGCCCGTGATGGTCTGAATGTCGCGAATGACGCAATTACTGGCCGTTGTGACCACTTCGGCATCGTTCTCGCTGACGATGAACACGGCGTTCTGGTCGCTGCCCACAACGGGGAATCCGCCTGCAGCCTGCGAAAAGGTCAAGTCCGCTGTGGCTTGCAAGGTTCCGACAAGCGTCAGCAGAAAGAGGGCGAAATATCGTGTAATAGTTTCCTTCATGGTTCGGAAAACACCATTTTATTGAAATCTGCATGACAAAATTAGCAAAAATTTTTGATATAACAAGCAAAATAGCGCAAATATTTTGCCTTAATTATGTAAATATGTTGGTTGAGTGACTTTTATCATAATTGAGCAAATTGTCAGCAAAAGTATTGATTCAGTTTCTTTATGACACTTTCCAATTTGACGCATCATAGAGGCAAAATGAATGAAAAACGTTAAATTTGATGACTTAACAGGGAGGGTTTGCCAACATGGCACGTTAAGTTTGTCAACCCTCTATAGGGCGTTGGCCAACTTAACAGCCTGCGTTTGCAATTTCCCTGTGTCGAATTGGGTCACTTAACACGGTGAAATCGCTCATTTTTGGCGTTAAAATTGTCCTTTTTTACTACTGTCAGAAATCACGAAAAACGTATCTTCCACATCCTCAGGCAGTTGCAAAACGCTCAAAACTCGCATAAATTTGGGGTCGGACACGTTTCTCCTGTTCCGATGCCCTTATTTTTGAGGTTGCAAAAAGCAGGGAGTAAGCTAAAATGACGTTTTACGAGCAATATGTCAAAATGCTTCATGAGTTTTTTTAACACATCCTTTCTTTCAAAATTGCGGGTTTTGTCGTACCTTTGCACCCGAAAAAGAAATCATGAAGTACAAGGCAATCATATTCGACCTCGATGGAACTTTGACGGACACACTCGAAGACCTGTTCCTGAGTGTCAATCATGCTTTGCGTTCCTGCAGCCTGCCCGAACGAAGCCTCGATGAAGTGCGACGTTTCGTGGGCAACGGCGTGAGGAAACTTGTAGAGCGTTCTGTGCCCGAAAACACAGATTCTACTATGCTCGAAAAGTGCTTCGAGGCCTTCCGCTCCCATTATGTCATTCATTGTCAGGACCATACATGTCTCTATCCTGGCATTGCTTATCTGCTCACAGCTCTGCATGCAAAGGGTTACAAGATGGCTGTCGTGAGTAACAAATTGCAGGCTGGTGTGGACGAATTGGCTGCTTCCTTCTTTGGCGGAGTGATAGATGTGGCGATAGGTGAGCGGTCAGGCGTTCCCAGGAAACCAGCTCCGGATATGGTTCAGACTGCTTTGAAGGAGCTGGGCGTCGAGCCTGCTGAGGCGATTTATGTGGGCGATTCGGATGTTGACCTGCAGACCGCAGCCAATTCCGGCTTGCCGTGCATCTCGGTTTTATGGGGTTTCAGGAGTCGCGATTTCCTCGTTGCTCACGGTGCCACCATGTTTGCCCAGCAGCCTCAGGATGTGCTTTCGATGGTTTAAGTAATTCATGATTTTAATTCATAATCGACGAAAAGCTGCAGATAGCATAAAATTATGAATTATGAATTATGAATTATGAATTAAATTTACTACCTTTGCGCCCGAATTTAAGAACACATAAACTGATATACAACACAATGAAAATTACAAAGTACCTCTTTCTGGCAGGCATCTCTGCCATCGTCCTGAGCTCTTGCAGCAAGTTGGGCAAGCTCACGGACGAGAACTTTACAGTCGTTCCCACACCCCTCGAAGTTATTGGCGGCGAAGTTCCTGCCACCATCAACGGCACCTTCCCCGTTAAATATATGAAGAAGAAGGCAGAAGTTACCGTAACTCCTGTCCTCAAGTATAATGGCGGCGAGGTCATCGGACAGAGTGCAACCTTCCAAGGCGAAAAGGTGGAAGGCAACGGCACGACCATCAGCTACAAGATGGGTGGCGTTTACACCATGAAGTCTAACTTCACTTACGAAGATGCGATGCTCAATAGCGACCTCTATGCCCGCTTTGATGCCAAGCTCGGCAATAAGGTTGTAAGCATTCCCGAGGTTAAGATAGGCTACGGCGTCGTTGCAACAAGTCAGCTCCTGAGCCGTTGCGGCATGACCGCTTCGACTGCCCCCGATGCCTTCCAGCGCATCATTGAGCAGAAGCAAGAGGCTAACATCAAGTTCCTCATCAATCAGGCCAACCTCCGTGCAAGCGAGCTGAATACTGTCAGCATCAAGGACCTTGGCAAGATCCTGCGTGAGATAAACGACAACGAAGAGACCCGCGCTCTGCAGAACATCGAGGTAAGTGCATACGCAAGCCCCGATGGTAAGCTCTCCTTCAACGAGAAACTTGCCGAGAAGCGTCAGGATGTCAGCGCCAACTACCTCAAGGGTGAGCTCAAGAAGATACAGATGAACGCCGATGTGGACACGAAGTTCACGGCCGAGGACTGGGACGGATTCCAGGAACTCATCAGCAAGAGCAACCTGCAAGACAGGGACATCATCATCCGCGTCCTCTCGATGTACAAAGACCCCGAAGAGCGTGAGGAGCAGATCCGCAACATGAGTGCCGTCTATACCGACATCAAGGAGAGCATCCTGCCTGAGCTTCGTCGTGCTCGCCTCATTGTCAATTATGAGATTATCGGCAGAAGCGACGACCAGATTGTTGCCCAGTTCAGCGAAGATCCCAGCAAGCTCAGCGTGGAAGAACTCGTTTACGGCGCCAACAAGCTTGTGAAAGACGACGAAACCCGCCAGCAGTGGAACGAAGCCGTCGCTCAGTACTATCCCAGCGACTATCGTCCCCTCAACAACTTGGCTCAGCAGGCTATTGCAAATGGTCAGCCCGAGATGGCAGAGACCTACTTGAAGCGTGCAGCAAGCATCAACAAGAATGCACCTGAAGTCAACACGAACCTGGCTCTCCTCGCCCTCAAGAACGGCGACATCGCTACGGCCGAGAGCTATCTCGCCAAGGGTAGCGGCTCCGAGACCTTCAAGGAAGTGATGGGCAACCTCAACATCGCTAAGGGCAACTACACACAGGCTGCCAGCGACTTGGCTGGTGTGGCAAGCAACAGCGCTGCCCTCGCTCAGATTCTCGCTAAGGATTATACGAGCGCAAAGAACACGCTGTCGAGCATCAAGAAAGCCGATGCCATCACAAGCTACCTGCAGGCCATCCTTGCAGCCCGCACTGGTGATGCCAGCACGGTTACCAGCGCTTTGGCAAGCGCCATCCGTCAGGATCCCTCTCTTGCCGAGCGTGCTGCCAACGACTACGAGTTCGTGAAGTATGCAAGCGCAGTAAAGAGCTTGCTTCAGTAAAGACATGCAAGCCAAGACCCCCCTATCCCCTTTAGGGGGAGTACTGGTTACATTATGTAAAGCCACGACTCCCTTTCTCCCCCTAAAGGGGGCAGGGGGGTCTTGGCTTTTACTTTTTCCTCTTCTTACACTTCTTCTTTCCTGTACGGGACACCCTAAAGAGGTAAGACTCGAAGGGGAGTTCGCGCATCTGGAGCAGGGCGAGTTCCTTATTTATAGTAGCGACGAGGGCCTGGAACGCCTTGATACCTTGCGCATCACGGACGGTTCCTTCTCCTATCAACTGCCCATCATCGAGACTGCTACCTTGCACATTCTCTATCCAAACCAGTCGGAACTGGTCGTCTTCGGCAATCCAGGAGCAGACCTCGTCATAAAGGGTGATGCGCAAAACCTCAGCGAGGTGAAGGTTTCGGGCGACGAAGACAATGAAGTTTATACAAAGTTCCGCCTCGAAATAAACGGAAAGTCGCCTGAGGAGACTAGGCAAATTGCCCACAATTACATCCTCGAGCACCCGACGCTTGCCATGAGTCGCTACCTTTTGATTACTTATTTCCTTTGTGACGAAGCAGGAGTCTCTGTGAAGGAAGTGACTGAACTCTACGACAGCCTCAGTCGTGCTTGCCCCGATGACCTGGTTCTCTCGAAACTTTCCTCTAATGTCCGGACCCTCGGCTTGTTGTGTGTCGGCAACCCCTTGCCAGACTTCTCTCTCACCCTGAAGCCCGGCCACGGTGGGAATGGGCTGGAGGAGAGAGTCATCAAGCGCGATGACTACGAAGGGAAACACCTGCTCATCGCCTTTTGGGCAAGTTGGAAAGGTGGCAGTCAGAGTGCTATCTATCGTTCCAGACGCTTGCGTCGCGAACTAAAAGCAAGAGGAAAAGACCTCGAACTCATCAGCTATTCGCTCGATGCAAACGAGAGGTTGCTTGCCAGAAATGAGGAGCGCGATACGATAGACTGGCCCAGTTATTGCGACTTCCAGTGCTTTGCCAGTCCACTTGCACAGAAATGGGGCATCAGAGATCTGCCTTATATTATCCTCGTTACACCCGATGGTCGCATTGCCGCCTCGGGTTCAGACTGGCTGAAGGATATCCAACCAGTAGCGGACGAACTGTAGCCGGAAGAACAAATCCTAACACTTTATTCCAAGAGCACAATCTCTTTGAAGAGAACGTGCCGATGCTTCGTGTGACCTGCTACGGAAAACTTATTCAACAGACAGTAAAAAAAGGAAGAAGCCAACCTCTTATTGCTAAGTGATTGGCTTCCTCTCAGGTCGGGATGACAAGACTCGAACTTGCGACCTCGCGCCCCCCAGACGTGTGCGCTACCAACTGCGCTACATCCCGTTCCTTAATGTTTGTGGGTGCAAAGGTATGACTTTTTTTTGTTCCTTCCAAACTTTTTCGTAACTTTGTGCCAAATTTCGTAGAAAAAGGTAGAAGGTAAATGATAAAGATAAGGTCAGGAAAGCAACTTAGAGGGCGTATTGAGCTGCCCGCAAGCAAGAGCATAAGTAACCGTGCACTAATCCTTAATGCACTGAGCAAGAGTACATCGTTGCCCAATAATCTGTCGGATTCCGACGATACAAGGGTGATGCTTCGTGCCTTGCAAGATATGCCGGAGTTTATTGACATTGGTGCTGCAGGAACGGCAATGCGGTTCCTGACGGCTTACCTGAGTATTATGCCTGGTGAGCATACCATCAGTGGCACGGAACGAATGAAGCATCGTCCCATCGGCATCCTTGTCGATGCGCTTCGCCAGCTGGGTGCCACCATCACATACGAAGGCGAGGAAGGCTTCCCGCCTCTGCACATTGTAGGTCACGATAACCTTGAAGGCGGCTCTCTGACTGTTCCAGGCGATGTCAGTTCCCAATATATCTCTGCTCTCCTGATGATTGCCCCCACATTGAGGAAAGGCTTGCATCTCACGTTGGAGGGAAACATAGCCAGCAGGCCATACCTGGATATGACAATCAGCATGATGCGTGATTTCGGAGCGAAGGTGGAGTGGAAAGGCGACAATGTCATAGAGGTGCAGCCAGGCTCTTACCTTCAGCGCCCTTATCACATCGAGAGTGATTGGAGCGCAGCCAGCTATTGGTATGAGATGGTTGCCCTTACTCCAGACGCAAATGCCGAGGTGGAACTCATTGGCCTGCATCGTGACAGCCTGCAAGGTGATAGCAGAGTGTGGCAATTGTTCCAGGAATTGGGAGTGCAGACGCGATACTATGTGGATGCCGACGGGCAAGAGGTTATACAGCTCAAGAAAGGAGGTGGCATCACATGCCACTTCAGTTGTGACTTCACACATCAGCCTGACCTTGCACAGACGTTTGCAGTGACTTGCTCTATGCTTGACGTCCCGTTCCATCTCTATGGTTTGCAAAGCCTTCGCATAAAGGAGACGGATCGCATCGCAGCCCTGAGGAACGAGTTGAGCGAGATAGTGCGTCTGGAAGAGCAGGATAACGAATTGCTGTGGGAAGGCTTCTATGAGATAGAGGACCTCGATATGTTGCCTTACGAGACATTCGAGTTCGACACCTACGACGACCATCGTATGGCAATGTCATTGGCTCCTGTTTGCCTTCGCACACAGGGAGAAATACAAATAAACAACCCAGAGGTGGTAAGCAAATCGTACCCTTCCTTCTGGGATGACCTTAGTAAAGTAGGCTTCACGATATGCCAAGGAAAGTAGATTTTGAGTGTTGCGGGCTGCATGAGGTCTGCGAGAAGGACAGTCTGCGTGCCATAAGAGAGGACATCGAGTATTACGAAGACGAGGAACTCGACCGCTTCCGTGGCCGAACGACTTATAGCGAAGAGGAAGTCGAGGAGTTTCGCGAGGTCCTCTACACTATGAGAACAGATGAAGTGTCGGGCTGGTTGCATAGTCTTGAACTGCGTCAAGTCAACCTACCCGACGAGTTGAAGGACGAAGTTTTACTCATTGTAGGTGATCTGATACAATAAAATCCTACGCGCGCACGTTATATATTATAGTATGAGTAGACAAGGGTGTCATAAGAAGAGGCTAAGTGCAAGACATTGCGTCGTGTTGTTTGTCGTCGCGATGCTTGTGCCATTTGTGTCTTGTTCCACTAAGAAGAATACCTCAGCCACGCGTGCCTATCATGCTTTGACTGCTCATTATAACACGCTCTTCAACGGCGATATGGCTTATCTCGAAGGTACCGAGGCACAATATAAAGGCCATAAGGACAACTTCAACGAGATACTTCCTATGTACATCTGCACCAACAAGGCGACGGCTAATATAGGAAAGAGCAACTTCGAGACTGCCATCACGAAGAGCGAGAAGGCCATCAAGGTGCATAGCATCAAGAAGCGTCCCATCGTCAAGGGTAACAAGAAGCGTACGGAAAAGGAGAAAGAGTTCCTTGCCCGCAAGGAGTTCAACCCATACATGTATCATGCTTGGTTCAGGATGGCTGACGCTCAGTTCCAGAAAGGTGAGTTCTTCGAAGCGGCTGCTACATACAACTACATCATTCGATTGTATAGCACGCAGCCAGACATCGTGTCTGTCGCAAAAGCAAAGCTGGCTCGATGCTATGTTGCATTGAACTGGCCTTATGATGCTGAAGACCTTCTGAACAAAATGAAGCACGATAGTATCACTCGCAAGGGACAGAAGGAGGTCGATAATACAAAGGCGGCTTATTATGTCCTTACGCATCAGTATAACGAGGCCATACCTCATCTGAAGAACACAATCAGTTCTACAAAAGGCAAGTTGCCTAAGGCACGCCTTAACTTCCTGCTTGCACAACTCTATCATGAAACAGGGCGCGACACGTTGGCCTACAAGGCACTCTCCAAGGTGATACGTGCCAATCCTCCTTACGAAGTATCCTTCAACGCTCGCATCATGCAGACAGAGGTGATGCACAAAGGTAAGTTCCGCCAGATGATTGCCCGACTGAAGAGGATGGCCAGGAGTGACAAGAACAAGGACTACCTCGACAAGGTCTATTATGCAATGGGCAACATCTACCTCAGCAACGAAGATACCACACATTGCATCTATTCCTGGGAAAAAGGCTTAGAGGAAAGCAAGAAGAGTGGCCCGGACAAAGCAACGCTTTTGCTGCATCTCAGTCAACTTTATTGGGAGCAGGAGAACTACATCGAAGCGGCTCGTACCTACAAACTCTGTGTCAGTGCGCTCGACAAGGAACATTACGAGTATAAAGAAACAGAGCGTCGCAGCAAGATACTTTCCGAGTTGGAGCCTCACCTGAGCACCATTAAGTTGCAAGACAGCCTGCAAGTCCTTGCCCAGAGTCCTGAGGAGGTCTATATGGCTGCCATCGACCGCGTCATTGCCGCCTTGCGTAAGAAGGAGAAGGAGGAAGCAAAGAAGGCGGCTGCCGCTGGTACTCTGAATCCCAGTGCCATGAACAACAATGGCATGATGGCTGGCAATACCAGCAGCCCGGGCAAGCCAGCCCTTGCTACTGACCTGAGTTCGTTTGGCACTCAACAGCAAGGCGATTGGTACTTCTACAACCCTTCGACAGTACGCAACGGCATTCAGGAGTTCCAGAGGCGTTGGGGTATGCGTGCGAACGAAGACTATTGGCGCATCAGCAACAAGCAGTCTCTGGTGAAGAACAATCCTGATTTTGCCGATTACAAATACGATGAGGCTGCTGCCGATAGCCTCTTCGGAGCTGCAACCAGTGCTGCAGCCGCCGATAGCATTGCCGCTGCGGAGAAGGCACGCAAGGACTCTTTGGGGAATGACCCACACGAGCGCGAGTTCTACCTCAAGCAAATTCCTTTCACCGAGGAGCAGATGGCAGAGTCGAATCGTCTGCTTGGCGATGCCCTTTACAATGCAGGCATCCAGGAACAGGAGCAGCTCGAGAACTTCCCTCTGGCAGAGAAGACGATGATTCGCTTCCTGAATGACTTCCCCGAGCACGACGGTACGGACAACATCTTCTATCATCTCTTCCTGCTTTATGGCCGTCTTCAAGACTTGGAGGGTGCAGAGGAATATAAGGGTTACCTGCTTGAAGATTTCCCAGAAGCCAAGCTTGCTGCATTGTTGAGCAACCCTAACTACGAAATGATAGCTCGCGAGGGCAAGCACGTCGAGGATAGTATTTATGCCGAGGCTTATGCTGCTTACCAGACCGAACAATACAGTAAGGTAGAGGAGAACTACCAGTTCAGCACCGACAACTTCCCCGAAGGCAAGCACAGAGCCCGCATGATGTTCATTCGTGCCATGAGTTCTCTCTACGACGGACAGCGTGACACCTTCATGGTGACGCTTCGCGATGTTGTGCAGAAGTTCCCGAGAGAGGAGGTTTCGGAGATTGCATCAGCCATCATCAAAGGAATTGACGAAGGACGCCCCCTTATGGATGAGCGTTATGATGCAAGCAGCATATGGAGCAGACGCACCCGTGCCGAGTCGAACGACAGCACGGCAGCGGCTCCGGAACTCAAGGATAACCGATACACGGACTTCAACTTCGTCCTTGCCTATCCGACGGGAAGCCTCGACGAGAACATCTTGATTTATGAGATGGCTCACTACAACTTCACGAACTTCATGGCGCGTAACTTCGACATCGAGATTCAAGCGGATGCCGGACTGACCATGATGATTATAAAAGGCTTCCTTGCTTACGACGAGGTACACGCTTATGCACAAAAGCTTTATGCCGACGACCACATGCGGACAAGGCTGGAAGGCATCAGGACTCTGCTCATCTCCAGCGACAACCTCAAGATGATTGGCAAGGAATTCAGCTTCGACGAATACAAGGAGTTCTATGACCAGCACTTCGCGCCGCTCGATATTCCGGAGGACTTGCAGATTGATACGCCGACAGACTTGGAGATTCTTGATCCCGACGAGTTGGACAAGAGGGAAGAAGAGGAGAAGCAGCAAGAGACGACTGAGGATGATGACGACTTCCCCTTCGGCTGGTAAAGTCTTCTAATGAGCCTGAATATTCCGAACATCTTGATTAAAACTAACCTATGACTACATACAAACTGCTTTGGGTTGACGATGAGATTGAGCTTCTGAAAGCCCACATACTCTTCCTCGAGAAGAAGGGTTACCAGGTGGAGACTGTTACGAACGGCTACGATGCACTGGACCGTTGTGCGGAAGAGGCTTTCGACCTCATCCTCCTCGACGAGAATATGCCCGGACTGAGCGGCCTCGAGACGCTGACCCGCGTGAAGGAACTGCTGCCGGCCACGCCTGTCGTGATGGTCACGAAGAGCGAGGAGGAGCACATCATGGAGCAGGCTATCGGCGCGAAGATTGCCGACTACCTCATCAAACCTGTAAACCCGACGCAAATCCTGCTGACGCTCAAGAAGAACATCCAGCAGAAGGAAATCGTTACGGAACATACGCAGTCGGGTTACCAACAGGAGTTCTCGCGCTTGGGGATGCAGATAAACGACGCTTCAAACATAGAAGAGTGGAAGGATGTCTATAAGAAATTGACGTACTGGGAGCTTCAGTTGAGCGAGGCGGAGAGCGGGATGCAGGAGATGCTTGCCATGCAGCGACGTGAGGCCAACACTGAGTTTGCCAAGTTCATACGCAAGAACTACATGCGTTGGATGGAGAGACCGGACGAGAGGCCTGTGATGAGTCCCGACATCTTCAAGCACACCATCTTCCCCCTGCTGGATAAGGGCGAGAAGGTCTTCCTTATCGTCATCGACAACTTCCGCTACGACCAGTGGCGCGTCCTGCTTAGCGAGATTGGAGATGCTTTCTCGGTGGAAGAAAACCTATACTGCAGCATCCTGCCTACTGCGACGCAATATGCCCGCAATGCTATCTTCAGCGGCCTCATGCCCAACAATATCGCCAAGATGTTCCCTGAGCTTTGGGTGGACGAGGACAGCGAAGAGGGCAAGAACCTCAATGAGGAGCCGCTGGTCAAGACACAGCTCGAACGCTATCGCCGCAGGAACACGTTCTCTTATCACAAGATTAACCACTCGAATGCCGCAGAGAAGTTCGTCCAGCAGATACCTCAGTTGCAGAATAACGACTTGAATGTTGTGGTCATCAACTTCATAGACATGCTCAGCCACGCTCGTACGGAAAGCCTTATGGTACGGGAACTTGCCAGCAACGAGGCAGCTTACCGAAGCATCACACAGAGTTGGTTGCGCCATTCTGCCGTGAGTGACCTCTTCCGCAGTCTGGCTGCTCAGGACTGCACAGTAGTGCTGACCACCGATCACGGCAGTATTCGTTGCTATAACCCTATCAAGGTCATCGGTGACCGCAACACGAACACCAATCTGCGCTACAAGCTTGGAAAGAATCTTTCATACAACCAGAAGGAGGTCTTCGAGATAAAGGATCCGCTTCGTGCAGGCTTGCCCAGTCCCAACATCAGCACGACCTACATCTTCGCTCAACAGGACGACTTCTTCGCCTATCCCAACAACTACAACTACTACGTCCAGTATTACAAGGACACGTTCCAGCATGGCGGCATCAGTATGGAGGAAATGCTCATCCCTTTGATTACGCTGAGGGGGAAGAAAAGATAAGGAAAAGAGATGGAAATAAAGATACAAAGTCTCGAGGATATTGCGTCGGCAGCACAGAGATTTGTCGATGAAATGGGCGAAAATTGCGTTTTCGCCTTCTATGGTAAGATGGGTGCAGGCAAGACGACTTTCATTAAAGCCATCTGCGAGGCACTGGGGGTGAAGGATGTTGTGGCGTCGCCCACCTTCGCCATCGTCAACGAGTATGCCGATGCAGCAGGTCAGCCTGTCTATCACTTCGATTTCTATCGCATCAAGAATCTTCGCGAAGCCGTCGATATCGGTTGCGAAGACTACTTCTACAGTGGCTATCCCTGTTTCATCGAGTGGCCCGAACTGGTCGAGGAACTGCTTCCCGAGGATACGGTCAAGGTAAGTGTCGAGGTCCTCGAGGATGAGTCGCGACGCATCACATTAGCCTAAGTCATACTGGCGCCCTATAGGGGGACATCCAACGCCCTATAGGGGAATCGTCAACGCCCTATAGGGGAATTATCAACGCCCTATAGGGGATTTTCTAATGTACCATAATGCTTTGGCCGGGGCACGCGCATGCGCCTCGCAGCCCATTATTTCAGGTCACTTCTTCAGCCTGTAGATGAGGCGATATGTGCCGCTGCTCAGTTCAATGGGTTCTGAGGGATTGTATCGCGTCGGCTCTGGGTCGGGCTTGCGGTTACGCTCCTTCTCGTTGAAGACTGGGCCGGTACGGTTGAGCCTGCCGGCTGCCATCTCGACTGAGACAGCCTTCAACGCCTCGGGACAAAGCACGGTGGCGGTGGTGCCGACGGGTATGGTGAGGCGCAGGTCGAAGGCATCCCTCGAGCGTTTCCAATCGATGGTAATGTCGCCGTAGGGGGTTGGCTTCAGTGCTCTGACGAAGGTCAGGCTGTCGGGCAATTGCGGCTGGATGGTGAAGTGGCGGTAGGCGGGTTTTGTCGTATCGCCCTGAATGCCTGCCAGAGCCTGGTAGAACCACGAACCGATGCCGTTGTAACAGTTGTGGATGCGGCTTCGGCGTGCATTCCAATGCTCCCAGGTTGTCGTCGCTCCATTGTCGATCATGTAGAGGTAACCCGGGAAACTGTGCTGCCTGAGCATATCGGTCATGAGCTGAACATTGCCTGCCTTGGTGCACCATTGCGTCAAGATGGGGATGCCTACAAGTCCTGTGAACAGGTGCCCGTCGAAGCGTTCGTATGTCTCTCGCTTCAGAGCGTTGTTCACTTTCTGCTTCAAGTCATCTGGAACGGCACCCACAAAGAGCGGGAAGCTCTGGTCGAGTTGCAGTCCGTGGGCGTAGGTGGCATCTTTCTTATTATAATATGTAGCGTGGATGCGCTGGTTGATGTCCGTCTGCTTCTGCCTGTAGAGCTGTGCCTCGTCGGCCTTCCCCAGCAGTTCTGCTGTGTTTGCCATGTTGCCATACACCCAGCTCATGGAGCAGGAGTTAACGAGGTCGATGCTCTCGGTATATGTCTGATGCTCCTCGTTGGGCAATGCCCAGTCGCCCAGGAACCAGTCCTTGCGTCGCGTGCTGGGCCATCTGTGCTCCACCGTCAGCAGCCCGTCGGGCATGAACTGTTCGGCATATGCAATGTAACGCTGCATGTTGGGATAGTACCACTCGAGGAGCCGGATGTCGCCATACTGCTGATAGGTCTGCCAAGGAGCGTTGGCGATGAAAGCACACCAGAATGGTCCGCCGCCACAACGCCAGAAGGCCGGTCCTACATGCGGCACCTCGCCGTCGTCGCCTTGTGCATCTGTGTAGCCTTGCAACCAGTTCCGATAGAGCGGATACATATTGTATTGCAGTTGCGCCGCCAGTATGGATGCATTGCCGTCGCCACCATAACCCTGTCGCTCGATGTGCGGACAATCGACCATATAGCCGCCAAGGGTAAGGCATCGGAACGTGTAGTGCACCATATCATGTATGGCGCAAAGGTCCTTGTCGCTGCAGACGAACGACGAGCCCTTCTCGTAGCCCGTGTGAATCAGCATGCCGGCAATGTCCGAGAGGGCAGGCTGGCGGTCCAGACCTTCTATCTTGATGTATCGATAAGCGTGGTAGTTGAATTTGTTCTGGAATGTCTCATCGCCCTCGCCGCTTGCGATGTAATGGTCGGTGAAGACGCCTTCGTCGAAGTCACCGCTGAGTGCCAACATGTCGCAATAGCTGATGGTGATGCGCTGCCCCTTGCGAAGTTTTCCGAGGTGGATGCGTGTCCAACCCACAATGCTGCGTCCCATATCGACCATCCATTTGTTGCCGTCGAAACGCGAGACCTGCTGGGCCTGCACCTCCATCATGATGCGATTGGGCTCGCACATCATTGGCGTGATCTCTTGGGCAGGGATGTCCATCGCCTTCACGCCTTGCCAGCTGACGGCATCGAGCGTTGATGAGGAGAAGTCAGGCAGGAGTTCTGCCGCCTTGACGACTTCGCCACCGAATGTCCAGGCTCCTGCGATGCCGTCGTCATAGTAGCCGCTTCCCCTTGCCTGCCAGGTGTCGTCGGTCATGGCGAGCGTCTGCCAGCCGCCCATCTCCTGTCGCTGGTCTATCTGTGCCAAGACGTATGGCCCGCCTTTGACAACACCTACGACGTCAGGATTGTCGTAGAAGCCGCCACCAAGCCAGATGACGAGGTCGTTGCGGCCCTTTTGGAGCTTCCCGTCGAGGCAGTAGGTCATCGCCTGATGTCGCTTGCTGTACTCCACAACAGAAGGCGTCAGGACATCATCGCCCACACGTTCTCCATTCAGATATATCTCGTGATAGCCCAACGTGCTGAGGTGCAAGAAGGTAGGCGCTTTGGTGTCCGAGCACTCGAACGACTTGTAGAGGAGCGGCTGAACCTTGCGGTCCGTTCGCTCCATGCCGATGTATTTGCCCTGCCAAAGTGCTTTGTCAAGGATGCCGACAGAGAACTTCGCGCCTCGTGCCCAGTCGCCACCCTTGCCGTTCTCGTCCCAAACCTTCACTTGCCAATAGACGACGCTGCGGCTTTCAAGTGGCTTGCCTGCGTACGTAACCCAGACAGATTGCTCACTCTCTATGCGACCGCTGTTCCAGAGGTCTGCCTTGTCTTCCGAGAGAAGGTCAGGCCTCGAGGCAGCAAGGATTTGATAGGCCGACTGCCGCACGCCATTGTGGTCGTGTGTGAGCTTCCAACTCAAGGCAGGTGTCGTTGTGTTGATGCCCCAGGGCTGATGTAACAACTCGCAGCGAAGGTCGTAAGCCGTCAGCGCTGCCTGCACATATGTGGCTGCCAGAATAAACAGCGCAGCCATGATACTTCTTGTCTTCATCATCATCTTTTTGCTATTTCTGCTGCAAAGATACAAAAAAAATGTATCTCTACGTACGAAATGGTCAATAATGTCATTCATGATATGCCCAATCTTCTCGTGCCGCGATGCCTAATGCAAGAGTGACATTAACGCGTGTTTCAGATCTGTTTCACACGTGAAACAAACTGTTTCCACCGCAGAAACAATTATTAAATGAGGAGACCATCTATAATCTCGCCGGACAGGAAAGGGTAAATGGTCAAATGGTAGATTGCCACGGGGCATCTACATCGTTGGCGGACGAAAAGTCGTGATTAAGTAAGTGATGCTTTCAACATCTCTCTGCTCTTCTCGATGAGGGCAAAGACTTCCTCTTTCGTTTCGGCTCGAAGCATGGCGATACGGGTCTCGCGATAGTTCGGGATGCCTTTGAAGAGGGGTGTGGCAGCAAGATGGCGGCGGACATGACGGATGCCGCAAAGCTCGAGGTTCTTGCCATGAGTGATGTTCTGTGGGTTTTGCGAAGCGCGGTCGATGCTGATCAGGACTTGTTGCTTGAGAATATCGACCTTTTCATCGAGCGAGAGGGGCTGCTCGGGATGCGCAATCTCATGAAATATCCAAGGCCTTCCGAAAGTGGCTCTGCCTATCATCACCGCATCAACTCCGTAGCGTTCGAACGCCTGCTGAGCCTCTTCGGCTGTGGTGATGTCGCCATTTCCTATGATGGGAATGTGCATGCGGGGATTTGCTTTGACCAAGCCAATGTTCGTCCAGTCCGCTTCTCCCGTGTACATCTGCGCTCTGGTTCTGCCATGAATGGTCAACGCCTTGATGCCGCAGTCTTGAAGCCGCTCGGCAAGATCGACGATGAAGGGTGTTCCGTCGGGCAAAAGGAGATGCTTCTCGTCCCAAGCCAGGCGGGTCTTGACGGTGACGGGGGTGTTTGGAACTGCTTCCACGACAGCCTTTGTGATGTCGAGGATGCCGGGAACATTCTGCAGCATGCCTGCTCCAGCACCTTTGCCGGCAACCTTCTTTACTGGACAACCAAAGTTGATGTCGAGTACGTCAGGATGTGCCTGGTCCACCACAATACGTGCCGCTTCGCGCATCGCCTCGACATCTTTGCCGTAAATCTGTATGGCGACAGGTCGTTCTTCAGGGCAGATCTGCAGTTTCAGCAGGCTCTTGTTCACCATTCGGATGAGGGCATCACTCGACACGAACTCCGAATAGACCATAGCCGCCCCCATTTGTCGACAAAGCAAACGAAACCCGATGTCGGTCACGTCCTCCATCGGAGCCAACATCACAGGGCGATTTCCAAGGTCAATGTTGCCTATCTTCATGCAGATTCCCGCCCGTCTTCCTCGACGAGGAGAGGGGCTCGATTGTGAATAATGTTCCGCGCATTAAAAGCGCGCCTTTGTGTAGAAAAACATCAAAGAATTAAGAATTATGAATTGTCTTGAATGCCAAGGCGTACATCTTCATTTGCTTGAGCATTGCGCCCAGTCCGTTGCTGCGAGTAGGCGAGAGATGCTCGCGAAGACCAATGCGTTCGATGAAATATAAGTCTGCATCGAGTATCTCTTGAGGTGTGTGATCGGAGAGAACACGAACCAGCAGAGCGACAATTCCTTTGACGATCAGCGCATCACTTTCTGCGCGAAAATGCACCATTCCATCGATTAAATCGGCTTGCAACCACACCCGACTTTGGCAGCCGTCAATGAGGTTTTGCTCCGTCTTGTATTGCTCGTCGAGTGGTTCCTGCTCGCTACCCATATCGATGAGCAGTTGGTATCGGTCCATCCAATCGTCGAAGTCGCTGAACTCAGCGATGATTTCGTCTTGTATCTCGTTAATGCTCATTGTAGATTAGCTGTGTTAAGGTTTGTCCAACGGCTTCGAGAACATTGGGGTCGATGTTGTCGGGTGTGTCCTTTATCGTGTGCCAAGTCGGACCGAAGCTGCTAGGCCCATCATCGTAATTGGGGATGATGTCGATGCAAGGAATGCCGGCATCGTTCACATTGATGTGGTCGTCGGTGATGTAACCGCTGTCGTCGAGAGGGAAGAACTGCCTGTAACCGAGTTGCCCGGCAAGTTGCCAGACGATGTTGACGAGGGGTTGTGCCAATTGTCGGCTGGTACCTTCGCGAGAGAAGGTTGCTCCGAAGCCACCCACCATGTCGAGCAATACACCATAACGGGCTTTGTAACCGTCCATCATGGCACGTTCTGCCCAGAACTTAGAGCCGAGGCACCAAGTGTCGGACGAGCCGATGCGGTCCTCTTCCCACAGCGGTGTGCCCAAGTCTTCTGCGTCGAAGCATATCAAGTCAATGCCTACCTGAACAGGTTTCTCCTGTAGGAGTCGGCATATCTCGAGCATGACAGCCACACCGCTTGCACCATCGTTAGCTGCAAGGACAGGCGTGTGCCAGTTTGCTTCGTCGGGGTCGTTGTCAGCCCAAGGGCGACTGTCCCAATGCGAGCACAGCAGGATGCGGTCCGTGTTGGCAGGGTTGACGTGTGCAATGATGTTGCGAGCAGAGAGTTGCTTGCCTTCCCAAGTGGTGACGATACCAGGCTGCTCCTCGACTTCTGCACCAAACGATTTGAAGCGTTCAATAAGATAGTCGCCACAAAGACGCGATGCTTCGCTGCCTGTTACACGAGGTCCGAACTCACATTGCTCCTTGATGAAGCGCATGGCATTGTCGGCATTGAAACGCGGACAAGTTGCCAAGGCGATGGTGTCTGCCTTAGAAGAACCGTTCTTGGTCTGTCCGTCGCAAGCTGCAAGCAGGAGAGTGGTAACACCCAGCAGGCAAAGGAATATTCTATTCATGTGTGATGACGTTAGACGGTTACTCCGTTATGATATTGGTCGATAAGTCTCAGGAAGTTGCCGCCCATGATGAGGCGTATATCCTGCTCTGAGAATTGCCTGCGAAGGAGGTGACGTGTGAAGTTGATTATCTCGGAAGCGTTTGCCAAGCCAGGTACGCCGCCGTCTCCATCGAAGTCTGTACCGAGTCCGACATGCTCGACGCCCATAATCTTGGCTGCATGGCAGAGATGTTCTATTGCGTCGATGATGGTGGCTTCACCGTCTTTGCGAAGGAAACCGCTATAGACTGTTGTCTGTGCTACACCGCCGGCCTTGGCAAGTGCCCGCATCTGGTCGTCGGTAAGATTGCGTGGGTGGTCGCAAAGAGCGCGGGCAGAGCTGTGGCTGCATACAATGGGAACCTTGCTTAGTTCCAGTGCATCGTAGAAACTCTTCTCGGAGGCGTGACTCAGGTCCACGAGGATGCCGAGCCGGTTCATCTGCAGTACGACCTCACGACCGAAGTCGCTCAAGCCATTATGTTCAGCATTGCCACGAGCCGAGTCGCAGATATCGTTGTCGCCATTATGGCAGAGCGTCATATAGACAATGCCGCGATGTTTGAATTCCTCCAGCAGCCCGATGTTCTTACCGATGGCATAGCCGTTCTCGATACCGCGTAGGATGGCTTTCTTGCCTTGTGCCTTGAGGCGAAGGATGTCGTCGGACGTTTCGGCAAAGCCTACACGGTCATTGTTGGCTTGCACTATCTCATCCATTTGCGTAAGCAGTCGGTTTGCCTTTTCCGTTGCGGCTTTGAAGGCTTCCTCTGTGCGTTCGCCTTGAGGCAGGTAGGCAACCATGATGGAGGCATCAAGGCGTCCTTCCTTCATCTTAGGCAGATCGACGAGGACCTTATTGGAGCGGCTGCCGAACATCTGTATGTTCTCCTTGCTGTTGTCTGTGAAGAACATGGGAGTATCGCAGTGACTATCTAATATAATAGATGTGTCGTGAATGTATTTTGCCTGCGAGAATGTTCTTGCCTCGCTGATGAGCCAGCGGAAGACGGACATCATGCTTTCGTCGCCATTCAGGATGAAGCTTTCGGGATGCCATTGTACGCCGAGCAAGGCTTTGTGCTCGCTCGACTCTACGGCTTCGATGATGCCGTCGGGACTCAGGGCAGAGACTTGCAGATGGGGGCCTGGGTCGCTCACTGCCTGATGGTGGAACGAGTTGACTGCCAGCGTCTGTTTGTTGCCGAAGGTGCTTTGGATGAGGCTTCCTTCTTTGAGGTTGACGGTATGTGAGGCACTGTATCGGGGCATATCCTGCGAGTGCTTGATCTTTGCGCCCTCGCCCTGAACATAAATATCTTGCCAAACTTTGCCGCCGAGTGCTGCAGCCATCACTTGTATGCCGCGGCAGATGCCCAGCATTGGTATTTGCCGATGGAAGGCTTCGCGAGCGAGGAAGAGTTCCGGCTCGTCCCTTTTTGGGCAGACACTATGGAGTTGGGGCAAGGGTTCTTCGCCCAGGAGCAGCGGATTGATGTCGCCGCCGCCGGAGAAGATGATGCCGTCGAGGGTCTCGAGCAGTGTGACGAGCGCTTCCTTGTCGTTGTGAGGCGGTATGGCTACAGGTGTACCTCCTGCTCTGACGACAGAGAGGTAGTATCCCTCAGCCAGTTCGCAGCCCTTCTCTCCGAAGTTACCTGTGATTCCGATGAGTGGATGGGGCCGTGTCATGATTCTTCGAGAGAGGTGGGTTTGGTTTCTCCGTGTTGTGCTCCGATGGGCACTTCCTTCTTGATGCTTTGCTTGAGGGAGATGAGGGTCTCTGTGGAAACCACTCCGTCAATCTCCTGCAGACGGTCGTTCAGCAGTGTCATGAGGTGAGCGTTGTCTTTCGCATAGAGTTTGATGAGCATGGTGTAGGGACCGGTCGTGAAGTGACATTCCACGATTTCGGGTATCTTCTCGAATTCTGCAACGACGCTCTTGTACATCGAACCCTTTTCGAGTGTGATGCCGACGTACGTACAAGTGTTATATCCGAGGCACGACGGGTCAACATGGAAGCCGCTGCCTACGATGACGCCGGCATCGACGAGGTGTTGAACGCGCTGGTGAACAGCAGCACGACTTACGCCACAAACTTCTGCTACCTCTTTGAAAGGCAGGCGAGCGTTACAGGAAATCATTTCAAGAATCTTCTTGTCTAATTCATCTACTTTAAGCATAGTTATAATTGTTATAAGTTAATAAAATGATAGCAAATGTAGTGAATTTCTTCCAAAGTGCAATGAAAAAAGTGAAGAAAAAGCGATTGAGAGTGCATTTTTCTTTCAAAATGCAATCTTGACGCATAATTAGACGGTCAAAATGGCACGTAACGGAGCGTAATATCCCGAGATGAATATGGGGAGTTGACGTAATGCGTTTGTCGAGGTATCAGCATGCGTTGGGAACTCCCCTGTCTTAGTCTTTGATGTTCCTTGGGTGATGCTGGAGGATTTCCTGTCGGAGGTGGCTCTTGTCGATGTGCATGTAGATCTCTGTAGTGCCGATGTCCTCGTGTCCGAGCATGGCTTGGATGGCTCGCAGATTAGCCCCTCCCTCCAGGAGTTGCGTGGCGAAACTGTGGCGGAAGGTGTGGGGGCTGATGTTTTTCCTGATGCCCGCCTTCTCGGCATACTCTTTAATATATACGAAGAGCGATATTCGGCTGAGGTGTTTGCCGCGACGGAGCGAGATGAAGACATAGTCTTCTTCGCCCGCTTTCTCGTCGATGCCTTGCCGCACAACGAACCAGTCGCGCAATTTCTGTATGGCGTTCTCCCCGATGGGCACAAGTCTCTCTTTCCTGCCCTTGCCGTGCACGCGGATGTAACCCTCTTCGAGGTAGAGTTCGCTCAACTTCAGGTTCACCAATTCGCTGATGCGAAGTCCGCAACTGAACAGCACTTCGATGATGGCGAGGTCGCGTATGCCTTCCGGTTTGCTCAGGTCGATGGCCTCTTCTATCGCATCGATTTCGGGCAGGCTCAGCACTTCGGGCAGATGTTTGCCTATCTTCGGACTCTCGAGCAACTCGGTGGGGTCTGTCTCGACCTCTTTCTCGAGGGTCAGGAAACGGTAGAACGAACGCACGCCGCTCAGTATGCGAGCCACAGAGCGGGGGCCTACTCCAAGTTCCTGCAAAGCCTTCGCGAACTTGTCCAACTGCTCGAGCGTGACGTTTCGGAAGTCTATGCCCTCGTCGGCATAGTAGTTCAGCAGCTTCTGCAGGTCTTTGAGATAAGCATCGAGCGTGTTCGAAGTGTACGACCTCTCCAGTCGCAGATATTGGAAGTACCTGCGTAGAATAGCATTACCTACAACGTTGGTATTTGTTAGTTCGTAGTGCATTTTTCGTCGTTAAAGGAAAAAAACTTTAATCTTTAATCTTTAATCTTTAATCTTTTTATTACCTTTGTAGCAGAAACTAACGCTTTTCGAGCACAAAGATACAGTTTTATTATGAGAATCCAAATTATTAATGGCCCAAATCTTAACCTTTTGGGCATTCGCGAACCTGAGATTTACGGCAAACGCGCCTGGGAAGACTACCTGAAGGAACTGCGCGCGCGCTTCCCCAAAGTACGCATCGACTACTTCCAAAGCAACCTGGAAGGCGAGCTCATCAACAAGATTCATGAGGTAGGCTTCGACCGTGACGGCATTGTTCTCAATGCTGGAGCATACACTCACACCAGCATCGCCATCCTTGATGCCCTGAAGAGTGTGAGCACACCTACAGTCGAGGTGCACATCAGCAACGTCTATCAGCGCGAAGACTTCCGCCGTCGCAGCATCATCAGCCCGGGTTGTGTGGGCTTCGTGGGCGGCTTCGGTCTCGACAGCTACCGCCTTGCCATCGAGGCTTTGATAGACAACGCGGCTAATGCAAAAGCCGAATAATCCTTCCGCGAAAGGAGACGAGAGGTCGCTCGACGAGTATATCTTTCAGCACATCGATGCTGAGGGAGATTACCTCCATGCCCTCTGGCGCGACACACAGCTGCGACTCTCCTACGGTCAAATGGCGAGCGGACATCTTCAGGGACGTGTGCTGAAGATGCTCGTCGAGATGGCAAAGCCGCTGAAGGTGCTCGAGTTGGGCACTTTCAGCGGCTATGCTACTTTATGTATGGCAGAGGGATTGCAGGAAGGGGCGGAGATACATACCTTCGAGGTGTTCGACGAGAACGAGGACTTCCTGCGGAAATGGTTCGAGGGGAGTGCCTATCGGAACAAGATAACGCTCCACATCGGCGACGCCCTGCAGCTTGTTCCGCAGATGCAAGAGCGTTGGGACTTCGCTTTTATTGATGCCGACAAGCGGGAATACGTGGCATATTACGAGATGCTGTTGCCCTTGATGAATCCCGGAGGCTTTATTGTGGCCGACAATACCCTGTGGTATGGGCATGTCTTGGAGCAGCCAAGGGATAGCGACTTGCAGACGAAAGGCGTTCAAGCCTTTAATGATCTTGTCGCTTCCGACCCTAGAGTAGAGAAAGTCATTCTTCCTTTGAGGGACGGACTCACAATTATTCGAGTCGTCAATCCTGCGAAATAAAAACTTTTCGGACAGAATTGTCGTTCTTGCAAACGGTTATTCTTCTTGCCAAATGTGCAATCGATTGGTCAAAGAGATTGTAGTTCTTTGCCTAGTAGAAGTCCTTTCAGCATCTGCTGCCTGCCTCCTCGATTACTTTGTCTCTTGTACTTTTCTGCAGGAGGAGGGCCATAGACAACCTTTATAGGGTCAGCTGGCTTGACAATTTGGTCTGGTGGCGGGATGAGTCCGACATTAATAGAGTCGGCTTTGCTCATTGGTGGCGGGATTACAGGCTCAATAGGTGCCTGTTTTGTTGTTTTGCAGGAGCCGAAGCCCAGCAGGGCAATGAGCGATGTCAGCAATATGTTGGCAAGGGAATAGAGTCTCTTTGTCATAGTTTTAAGTCTTTTAAAAGCAGTTCACCAATCCGTCACTTCAGCTTTTTCTCTTTTGAAGCTGGTGGCGGTCCATAGAGGGGCTTCACTTTGTCAATGGGCTGTTGTTCTTCGACAAGCACTGGTGGTGCAGCATAGAGTTCCACGACATCGTCTGCTTGCTTTGTCACGATTACAGGTGGAGGTCCGTAGAGTTTCTCTGTATCGCTTCCTGTCTGCACTTTCTTTGTCGTCTTGCAGGCAGCGAATCCTAGTAAAGTGATGAGCGAGCCCAGTAGCAATCGCCAATATGAATGAATCTTCCTTGCCATTATACCTAGTCTTTTAGTTCGGGTGCTTTCTCGACTTTAACTGGCGGCACTCCATAAAGGAGCCTTATTGGGTCAAGTGTTTGTTTATCGATTTTAGCTGGTGGAGCCCCGTAAAGTACGATTGCTTCTTTTTCTTGCTGTGTTTTCTTTGTCGTCTTGCAAGCTGCAAAGCCCAACAAAGCGATGAGTGAACCCAGTAACAATCGCCAAACAGAATAAATCTTCTTAGCCATATCTTATTCTTTTATTGTCTTATTTTCTTGTTCCCCCATTTTCTTCATGTGGCAGAGCAACAGTTTGCCGTTGTCATCTCTGAGGTGCATGCCGTTGCCTTCGCAGTAGCGCCAGTACTTGCAGTCTTTGCAGTCATCCGTTTTCATCCACTTGTGATTGCGATGTGGCTGGAAGCGATGTTCCCAAACATCCATGAAATCGTCCTCGTAGATATTGCCTTGCTTGTAGTTGTAGCGGATGCTTGTGCAGGCACTGATGCTGCCATCCACGAGCACCGAAGCCACCGTTACGCCTGCTGTGCAGCGGAACATCCAGTCGCGAACGTCTCCTTCGTATGCTCCGAGGAAGCCTTCGCATCCGTAGGAAGTGTGTATCTTGCCTTCCTGACGAGTCTTGCGGATGAAGTCGAGCAGTCCTCGGAGTTGTTCTCCCGTGAGTTGCAGATCTTTGTCCTGAGCCCCTCTGCCAACGGGGAAGATGGTGGCAAGTCGCCAATCCGTGACGCCTTTGTCGATGAGGTACGCTTTGAGCTGCGGCAGGGTGTCGTAGTTGTGCTGATGCACGCAGGTCATCACGTCGTAAACGAGTGTCGGGTCGCGCACTATCATGTCGATGGCTTGGCTTGCCATGCGGAAGCAGTCGGGGTTGCGCCGCAGCCAGGTGTGCTGTTCTTCCAGTCCGTCGAGGCTGATTGTTATAGAGCAGAGTCCGGCATCTTTCAGTTTGTAGAGCATCTCAGGCGTGAGAAAGAGTCCGTTTGTCACCATTCCCCAGGGGAAGCCGCGAGTAGAGATGCCTCGGGCACATTCCACAACGTCCTCTCTTACAAGGGGTTCTCCGCCTCCGAGGATAACGAAGACTTCGTTCGGATTGCGCTTTGTGGCAATGTTGTCCAGCACTCGGAAGAAGTCTTCCCTGGGCATATCGGGAGTCGAAGCCACCTGTCGGCAATCGCTTCCGCAATGTCGGCAATGGATATTGCAGCGGACAGTACTCTCCCAGAACACCTGCCTGAGCGGATGTTCGTGCTTGAGGCTCTTGTTCAGCAACCGATTCATCTCGAGCGCCACCTTTCTGCGAAGACCTAATTTCTCGACATTCATGTTGCAAATATACGAATAAAATAATTACGAAGGTGCTGGAATTAAGAATTATTTTGTATTCTTTTGTTTCGTGACTCTGGTTGCGATTTCAAACGACCCCAGTGTCGTTGCCAAACAACCCTAGTGTCGTTGGCGATTTTAACGTGTGTCGTTGGCAAACTTCACTAGTGTCGTTTGGATTTTAACTGAGTGTCGTTTTGAAAAGAAAAAAGAGCGGCACCCGGAAAGGTGCTGCTCCTCTGTCTTGGATGCTCTGCCAAGTTATGAGACTTCGATGGCTTTGCTCAACTTTTTCACTTCCTTCTCCATCTTAGGCATCGTGACGGTCAGGATGCCGTCCTCAACCTTAGCGGAAATCTTGTCGCGTTCGACATCGTCGGGAAGTGTGTAGTTCTGTTCGTAGTTGCTGTACGAGAACTCGCGCCTCAAGTAGTGATGCTTCTTGTCCTCTTGCTTGTGTTCGCACTTGTTTTCAATGGCGATGGCCAGATTGCCGTCCTCATTGATGTTCACACGGCAGTACTCCTTCTTGATTCCAGGTGCTGCGAGCTCCATCGTGTAAGCGGTTTCGCTCTCTTTTACGTTGACTGCCGGAGCTGTGCTGCCAGTTCGAGGCATAAGATCAGTGTTCAGGAAATCTTCGAACAACGTTGGCATCCAATTGTTTCTAAACATTACTGGTAACATAATCATGTCCTCCTATTTTAGTTTTAAAGTTAATAATTTTGTTTTTTTCTTAGTCGCCTCTGCTTTCGCTTCAGCTTTCACTAACAAGAGGAACAAGTTTCGTGCCAGCAGAAAATGTGGCTACATTGTGGACAAAGGAGGACAAACGTGGACAGATTGTCAGTTGAGAGCCCGTCTGCCAAAGAAATATTTGCTTATTCCGACGAGGTCCATCAGCCAAGCAATCAAGAGGCTTCCCGTCACGCAAAACGTCAGGGAGACCACCAGGAAGAGCAGTCCCGTCGGATCGAACTTGAGGTAGGGGACGAGTTGCTTGCAAAGGACGGTAAAGATGGGCGAGAAGACGTAGAGCATCAGGCTGTTGCGGCCTAAGAAACGCCCCCCCATGCCCCCTTTAGGGGGAGTAATAGTGTAGAGCGACAGCAGGGAGGAAATGGCGAAATAGGCAATCAAGACGCCGTTCAGGCTGGCTTGCGTGGGCTTATCCGAGAAGCAGGCCAGCAAGGCGAAGACTATGACGGAGAGCCTCGAGGGCAGGAAAAATGCCACGAAGTTCATGCCGCTCTGGCGAAGCATGGCGCCTGCCAGGAAGTACAGGGCTGAGGAAAACGTCAGGATTCCAAAGCCGTGAGCAAAAACATAATACGCTATGCCAATCAGGATGAAACGCGTCGCCATCCCTCGCTCTACATTATTATATATATAATAGTACGTGGCTCCGCAAAGGATGATTGCATGCAGGTACCAATACGGGCCGAGAGGATGCAGGAAAAGGTGCTTGAGATAGACCCAAGGCGTGAGCTGGGCGATGTGTTCATTTATGGGAAGAATCGAAGCCATGTATATGTATCCGCTCTCCATAACGACATACGGAACCGCCAGCCACAAGAGAGTTCGCAGGAATTGGCGAGGCGCCTTGCTGATGTTCATCAGGTAACCCGAGATGAGCAGGAAGCCAGGCATGTGGAAACAGTACACCACCTGCTTGATGTCGGGGTGCAGCTGCTCGAACCACACCAGGTGGAAACTGATGACGAGCAGTATTAGAACGCCCTTCAGAAAGTCGAGTTCCTTGATTCTTCCTAATTCATAATTCATAATGAACAATTCATAATTGTTTCCGAAGACGCTTCCCCAAAGAGAGGTCGGGGAGGGGGCTTTGCTTTTACTTCTTCAGTCCTTCGATGGCGCGACGTATTGTGGGCGTCAAGGCGGGAATGACAATCTTTATTTGCCGCAAAGGTACGAAAAAAGTTTAGAGTTTAGAGTTTAGAGTTTAGAGTTTTTTTGTATCTTTGCGGAAGAAACCAAATAAAACACGATATCATGACAAAGCGAACCCTTTTATTCTTCCTTCTTACATCATCCATCTTCCATCTTTTGGCTCAGACGATAAGCATCACGACGGACCACGTGCAACTTGTTCTGCAGGTCAATTCGCAGAAGCGGCTTTGCCAGACGTATCTCGGGGAACGCCTCTCCGGGCAGACCGACCTCAAGCAACTCTCGATGCCACAAGCCGGCCTGAGCAGCTCGTGCATTCGTGGCCTCGAGGTCTATCCGGTGATGGGCACGGAGGACTACTACGAACCGACCTTCGAGATACGTCATGCCGACGGCAACCCCACGTCTGTCCTGAAGTATCAGCAGCATTCCCAGCAAGGCGACCTCACTTCCATCCTGCTTCGCGACGAGGTCTATCCGGTCGAGGTGACGCTTTATTATAAGACGTTCCCGCAGGAGGATGTCATCCAGCAATGGGCTGAGATTCGTCACGAAGAGAAGGGGAAAGTCCATCTTGGCCGCTATGCCTCGTCGATGCTCTATTTCGAAGCGCCCAACTACTACTTGACCGAGTTCGCAAGCGACTGGGCGAAGGAGATGCAGATGCTGGTTCAGGAGTTGAAGTTCGGCAAGAAAGTTGTCGATAGCCGCTTGGGAACCAGGGCAAATCTCATGGCTCAGCCGTTCTTCGAGGTTGGCTTGGGCGCTCCGGTTCGCGAGAATGAAGGCACCGTCCTGATGGGCACGTTGGGATGGACGGGCAACTTCCGCTTCACGTTCGAGGTGGACAATCAGCACGTCCTCCGTGTCGTGAGCGGCATCAACCATGACGCCTCCACCTATCTCCTGCGGAAGGGCGACGTTTTCCGCACAGCCGATTTCTTCTTTACGCTCAGCCAAAACGGTTCGGGCGAAGGCAGTCGTCGCTTCCAGCGATGGATGATGAACCACCAGCTGCACAAGGCAAAGGACGACCGCATGACGCTCCTCAACAACTGGGAGAACACCTATTTCGACTTCAACGAAGAGAAGCTCGTGTCACTTTTCGGTGAAGCGAAGGACCTCGGGGTTGACCTCTTCCTGCTCGACGACGGGTGGTTCGGCAACAAATACCCGAGGAAAAACGACCATGCAGGCTTGGGCGACTGGCAAGTGACGCAGGACAAACTGCCCAAGGGCATCCCTTATCTCGTCAAGAAAGCCAAGGAAAACGGCGTCGCCTTTGGCATTTGGATAGAGCCCGAGATGGTCAATCCGAAGAGCGAGCTTGCCGAGAAGCACCCCGACTGGCTGATACAATTGCCCTCCAGGGAGCCCTATTATTTCCGCAACCAACAGGTGCTCGACCTCTGCAACCCCAGGGTGCAGGACTTCGTGTTTGGTGTCGTGGACGACCTGATGCAGGAGAATCCCGAGATACGCTTCATGAAATGGGACTGCAACTCACCCATCACGAACATCTATTCCCCGTTCCTCGGGGAAAATCAGGGCAACCTGTATGTCGATTACGTGCGTGGGCTCTACCGCATGCTCGACCGCGTTCAAGCCAAGTACCCTGACCTCTACATGATGATGTGCTCGGGAGGTGGCGGACGCTCCGACGTCACGGGACTGCGCTACTTTACCGAGTTCTGGTGCAGCGACAATACCGATCCCATCGAGCGGCTCTTCATCCAATGGGGCTACTCGCAGTTCATGCCCGCCAAGGCCATGTGCGCCCACGTGACGGAATGGAACAGAAGGGCGAGCATCAAGTTCCGTGTTGACGTCGCCTTCCAGGGGAAACTGGGCTTCGACATCGGCTTGAAAGGTCTTTCGGATGATGACAGACAGTACTGTCGGGAGGCAATCAAGGAGTACAAGCGCCTCAGGGACGTCATCTGGTCGCCCAATCTCTATCGTCTCGTCTCGCCCTACGAGGGTCAGCATTGTGTCGTTCAGCGTGTTGATGACAGCAAGTCCCACAGCATCGTCTTTGCCTACGACATTCACCCGCGCTACGGCGAGAGCCTCCTTAACACGCGTTTGCAGGGTCTCGACCCAGCCGCCAACTACCGCGTGAAAGAAATCTGCCTGATGCCAGGCAGGCAGAGCTGGCTGCCCTGCCACGACAAGGTCTATACCGGCGACTACCTGATGAAAGTCGGCATCAAAGTGACCTCGACCAACGACCTCGCCAGCCACATCATTGAGCTCAGAAAAGAGTAAGTCCTTAGGCATCGAAAACGAGGATGGCAGGGCATAAAAGAAAGCCCCCGATTCTAAAGGTGAAAAAGTGAAAAGGTGAAAAAGTGAAAAGGTGAAAAAGTGAAAAGGTGAAAAAGTGAAAAGGGCTTTCTCTTTATGTGCCTAGAAATGACATGTCACGTTTGTCATTTTGTCACGGCCGAATTAGTGCCTCAAAATGAGCGAGTTAGAAAATGGTTTGTGACAAATACATGTGATAACAGGAAATTTATAATGTTCTGGGCATCAGTTCTTGTGTGGTGCAGAAAAGGTTTTTGGGCATTAATTTCGCAAAAACGCAGGCAGTCGAAATGTCCCACTTAACGTGCCGAATTGCCCCACTTAACGTGCCGAATTGCCCAACTTAACGTGTGTAATTGCCTAATTTCACGTGCAGATTTACTCAACTTAACTAGCAGGGCAAATCGCGATGAACAGCGGTTTGGAGTCGCCCCAACGGGGTTTTGAGGCCTTTTCGGGCAGTTTTCTCGAGCAGCAACAAACTTATCATGTCGGTCCTTGGTTTGGTGCCTTTAGGGCGCATGAATAAAGGGCTGTGACAAAATGACACTTGTGACAATGTCACACAAGAGAGGTGCGGGTTCTGTTATATTATATAATTAATCAATTACA